>Ga0181527_1004686_pt1 | contig 11623 bp, 13 predicted proteins | sample PEATcosm2014_Bin_30_FD_119762 | JGI IMG/M metagenome (GOLD analysis project Ga0181527, IMG submission 119762) | Peatland microbial communities from MTU Mesocosm Facility, Houghton, MI, USA - PEATcosm2014_Bin06_60_metaG | ecosystem: Environmental > Terrestrial > Soil > Wetlands > Peat | place...
CACGGATGCGCTCGGTGGGTGATACTCGTGGTGCCACGGGTGTAGGTCCTCCTTCGTGAGTTGCTTTCTCTTGAAGGAACCTACGCCCGTCGCGCGTTTACACCAGGGACCGGACGCCACCATTTATTGGCTTCGATAAGTCGCGCCAATAGCCGAATCGAGAGTGTCGAGTCCGCGTACAAGTGGTAGGGCGTGACCTGACTCCCTGAAATCGGTCCACCTGACCTGGACCGAAGATTGGGGTCCGGTCAGGCGTTCCATGGCCTGCCTAGCGCGGCAAACCGGAAGGCTGCAAGGGAGGGCTTGGGGACAAAGTCATAGCTAACCAGCCCGAAGTTGTCGTCGGCGGATGTGGCATCGATACCGTTGTCGCGGGGTGCATACCAAAGAAGGACCGCCACCCACGGCCACTTTCGGGCCTGTTGGAACGCTGCCTCGACCATTGTTGCCTGGCGGATCTGACTCACGGCTTGGGGGGAGGTCCCGGTGGGCGCGCCGTACTCGGTGAGCCAGATCGACTTGGAGGAATCGCCGTTCGCGACCATGATCTGTCGTAGCTGCAGGAGCTGCGAGAAGCCGTTCCATGGTCCGCCGGCCGCATCAGTGGGCAGGTACGGGTAGCTGTATGGATGTGCCGCAACCCCGTCAAAGGCTGAGGCAGCGCCGGCCTGGTAGACGGAGCTAAGGAACGCGGTCGGGGAAATGTCGGCTCCATCGGTCGTCGTAGCGACCGCTGCGAGACCGCCGGAGAGAATGGTGACACCAGGGGCCGTCGCTCGAATAGCGGAGGACGTGGCTTGAAGGAGTCTTGCGTAGGCAGCAGGGCTGGGTTGCGGGGACCAGAATTGGCTCGTGTTTGGCTCGTTCCAGATCTCCCAGACACGAACGCCCCGGGGCGCATATCGCGCTGCCGCGGCGGCCGCGAAGGCCGCGAAGTGTCCGGGGTTGGTAGGTCCCCACTGCCAGTCTGTGCCGGAGGGGCGATCCCAGACGGGGGTGTACGACACGACCGCAATGATCTTGAACCCGAGGGCGGAGGCCGCAGCAACTACGCGATCAGTGGGCGCCCAGTTAAAGGACGTGGGGGTCGGCTGCATGTTGGCCCGCGAGAAGTTGAGCCGCAGCCACCGGCCCCCGGCCGACGACATGGTCGCAAGGTCACGCGCGAGCGTGGGGCCGTCGTCGTCGAGGATCAAGTTCCCGGTGGAGAACCCGGCCTGCAACCCGATATCGGTACCCCCGGTTGCGTTGCTCGGAGATCCACCAGCAGCAACTGCCCCCTCGACGGGTAGTGCCCAGACGCCGAGGGTGCCCACGGACAGGAGTGCGAGCGCAAGCCCGCTCCAACGGGGCACGCGCGCCGAGAGTGACTTGGAGATCGGTCTCGGTGCGTCTGGTTCGGACGCACGAACCACCGTTCTGTGTAGTCGCAGTAACACTCTGCGTGAGATATCGGCAGACGATCGTGACACCTGAAGGGTGAAAACTCCGGAGCCGCCGGGCGCTGCAGCGGGCGACACGACTCACTTCCTCCAGCGATTGCGCCGCAAGAGAAAGTCCATCGGTGAGAGCTCCCGGCCTCGCTCTTAGGTGGCGGGGTGGGCGTCGGCCGTGCCGAGTATCAATACACAAGCTTTCGGACACCTGGGGGGATCTCGCTCGTCAATCGCCGGCATTCCGCGAGGTATTTCCGCGGTGACCGATGCGGCTCTGAACGCCGAGATGCAGCTCGCTATCGACCGTTACGTCGATGGCGGTCAACGATGCGCGTCTATCATCTCTCTGGACGCAGCATCCACCGACGACACGGAGCACCCTGCGCTGTTCGCGCAAGGTGACGCGGTCCTGGACCGTGCGGCAGCGGACGTCAGGTTTTCTATGATTGAGAATGGGGACCATGCTGGAGCTGGCCGATGTCGTGCACGACCGAGGGTAGAGACAGAGCAACGGGCACTGGCGAGGGTCTGCGGGTACTGCTTGTCAGCGACTTTTATCCTCCTCAGGCTGGCGGACTCGAAGCCCACACTCGTCGCCTCGCATGCAGGCTGAAGGAGCGTGGGCACACAGTTGTCGTCGTAACGGGCGGCACAGCGGGCCGGCCCCCACCGGACGACGGATTTCCCGTGGAGGTGGGGGAGCTGACCTTCGGGGCGATCGCGCCCCTCTATCGATCGAGATCGCGCGCATTCCACCCACCTATCGCCGACCCGAGGTTCGTTCATCGCCTGCGAGCCACCGTGGAGACGTTTCATCCGGACGTCGTCCATGCTCACGGATGGGTCGCTTTCTCAGTGGTGGCGGCCACGACCGACGAACGGCAACCCGTCGTCATGACTGCCCATGATTACGGGCTGCTTTGCCCGAAGCGGACACTGCGTCGAGGTGACACCGTCTGCGAGAAGGGGATGGGACTGCGCTGCATAAACTGTTCGTCCGTCGAGCAGGGCGCGGTAAAGCGAATGGTGCTCGGCGCACTTCTTGCCTCGGACGTCGGTCGACTCGTGAAGCGCTTAGACAGGCTGTTCGCCGTATCGGAGTACGTCGCCTACCGGCATCTCCAGGCCGGTGTGCCCGCCGGGCTTCTGAAGGTGATCCCAAACTTCGTCGACTCCGAGATCGGAGCGGGTTGTGACATCAGTCCGAGCGAAATGCGTGAAGTGCTCTTTGTCGGGCCGGCGGATCCTCATAAAGGCCGGCGCGTGCTCGAGAAAGCGTTCGCGCTGTGGAACCCAACAGATTGGCGCCTCGTGCTCGTGGGTGACGATACACAGAACGAGTCCGAGCGAGCCTTGAAGTTGGGCCGGCTCGAAGGTGAGGCCCTTTGGCGGCGCTATCGGCAATCGGCCATCGTCGTGGTGCCTTCCACCTGGGCGGAACCGTGTCCGACGGTGGCCTTAGAAGCCATGGCGTGGGGACGACCCGTGGTAGCCAGCGACGTGGGCGGCCTGTCAAGCATCGTGGCTCCTGGTGAAACAGGACTCCTGGTCCGGCATTCAGATCCAGAGGCGCTTGCTGAGGCGCTCAGCAGACTGGCGGGAGATCCGTCCCGTCTCGACCGACTCGGTGCCGCGGGGCGGAGGCGGCTGGTCCGCACCTATTCGTCCGAGGCGGTCCTCCCTCTGATCGAAGAGGGGTATCGGGATGCTATGCATGGGGGCTTACGCTCGCGTAGTTGAGCATGTGCCAGTACTTGGTTCGCCTCCGATCACCGTGCCGTTTGTGCAAGTCGAGGGGGACCGCGGCCGGGGAGTCGTCTGTGGTGGTGTCTCTTTTCTTCGTGGGCTACGGAAGCGGCGTGGACCCGTGATCACAGGCGTGGAAGGCTGCGGAGCACTTCGTCACGTTGATCAGTTTGTGGCGGGCTTTACGTGCCCGACAAGAAGCGCGGAACCAAACACTCCTGCCAGCGCGCTCCCTGCGGTCCAGCCAGCGGCGACGCCTATGAGGCCCAGAGCGTAGCCGCCGAGGCCTGCGAGTCCGAGAGCCACTATGCAGAACGCTCCATTGAGCGCCGTCACCCATAAGTGGCGATTCTCGACGCGCAGCATCGCGCCAGCCACCGAGACGAAGCACGCCGGAATGGCGGCGAGAGCGAATAACCGAAGCGCGGAGGTGCCATGCGCGACATAGACGGGGCCGTACAACCTCATGATGATGGATGCACCTGCGACGACGACGACGACGGCCACTACTGTGATCGCCAGCGAGAAGCGAAGAGCCCGTTCAACTACGCGGGTGCCCCCAGCTGATCCCTCACTGAGCGTCGGCTGCGAGATGACGTTCGGTACCAACTGCAGGACAAATGCGATGTTCCATGCGACATAGAAGTAGGCAGTGACACGGGGTCCGAGCGTGCCGAGTACCAACAGCGGCAGGAGAAAGGGCGGGGCGCCTGCGAGCAACGTGGCTGGGAATGTGCGAACCGAGAAGGAGAACAACAGGCGAGACCGATTGTCCCATCCGATCGGGTAATTGCGGTGACCTGGCAAGAGGGCGGGGAGGAAGAGCCATGCCAGCAAGGTCGCGCAGACCACCGGCGCAAGCACAGCGACGGCGATCCCCAGGCCGGATCGGCCGATCAATGGGAGCAGGATCAGCTTCCCTATGCCGGCAACCGCCGCCCGCGCAACAGCGAGTTCAGCCCGCCGCCGAGCGATGAAGAGGCTGTCGAACAGCAGGCCGACCGCGACCCCGCCGTTGAATATGCAAAACACCACGATATGCAAAGGGGTGTGTAGGAGCGGCGCCAACTCTGGCGACCAGATGCTCGCTCCTCCCACGAAGACTACGGCGGCGATCACCGACGTGACGGCGGAGAACCAGAACGCGGCATTCGCTGCGGGACCGACCTGTACCGACGCGCCGAACCTGAGCAGCCCATATGGCAGCGCGAAGCTAGTTACGTACGAGAGGAACGACGTGGCCGCGAAGTAGCCGACTCCCAAGCCGACCTGGCGAGGAGGTGCGATCCGTGCCGCAATGATCCAGAAGAGCAGCCCGGTACCGGCGGAGAGGCCGGTCGCGACGAGGACCAGGGATGACTGACGGTAGAGCGGGTCGCGAAAGCGCGTCCGTAGCCAGTCCGACCAGGTCATCGCAAAGCGGGACGCGCCGGCTTGAGAATTTGGGGGCAAATCCTCCAATCATCTAGGACATGTGAGTCCGGCGACCGAGCTGTCATCGATGCGAGCGCCCGGGACCAGACGTCGATGATCGGGTCGACCCGCACCCTTGGCCGACGCCAACGTCGCAACATGAGCGACGACCAGTAGAGCCTGTGAAGCAGGTGGCGCTCGCGGTGGCCGAGCTCGTTGATTAGCTGGTCCAGGGAGCCTGCCGAGTCAAGGTATTTAGACAGGGATACGGAGAATCCAACGAGCAGGTCCTGGAGTGCCGCGCCTGGTGTTTTCGGAACTGGCCGGTGGTCGGTGAGGCGCGACTCAATAGCGGCCCGGGCGAAGATGTTGAGGTCAGGCACGATGGGACCGAGAGGCTTGTCTTCTATCTCCGCCAGTCGTTCACGAAAACTCGGCCGGTACCGACCCTCAAGGACCAGACACGCTTCACAGAGGGCCTCGTATGTCTTCGAGACTGCGCTGTCCCACGAACCCTGTCCCTCAGCCGCCTTGACGTGCTCCAGGATGCGGTTCCCAATGACGCGTACTGCCTCCCATCTCGGAATGTCATTTGGTCCTTCCATGGGAACGACTTCTAAGACGGCACTGTCCCCGGCGACGACGACCCCATTGTGGCGGGCTTCGTAGAACGAGAGCATCCCGTAGCTTCGCAGGGCCTGTAGCGGTATTCGCCCGCCGTCGATACCAGCGGCGCGGTGGCGGGCGATGACGGCGTCGATGGCCCCCGCAAGCCGGAGGCTGGATCGTTCGGTAATGACCATCATGTCGATGTCGCTGATGAGCTTGCCTCCGTCCCAGATCTCCTCCTCTCGCGCAGCCGACCCCGACACCACAACGGCGCGTACCTGGGGCCAGATGGTTGTTTCTCGCAGGTCCGCCACAAACACGCTGACTCGGCGAGCTACGTCGTCTCGCATCGACCCACGGACCGGTAGATGTGAATGGAGTTGTCGTAGATTCGCTCGAACTGTGGAGTATCGGACTTCGCGAGGGCCTCGGTGGTCAGGCTGGGATGCCCGGTATTGGCTCCCGGCTCGTTCTTGTGGAAAGCGAATCCGGCGAGCGGGGCTTCCGAGAGGAGCCTGGTGTCTACGACCAGCTCCCCGCCTTCCGCCGTCAACGCCATGGTCAGGTTCTTGGGATCGTGGAACTGCTTCCAGTCGCGCTCCTCGGAGAAGCTACGCAACCTCGCTTGCAACTCATTCAATTCATTTTCGATCATTGAGGGTTCAGCGCTCGCTTGCAGTGCCATCCGGGCTCATCGCGCATCGCTCGATCCACCATCGAACGCGATCAACTCGCTCTTGGCGCGAGCCTGAAAGCAATTCGAAGGGTATGTCTCGTTCGGAAAGAAAGCGAATGAACCTCTCATGGATTAATTGTCGGGTCGTCTCATCTTCGATTCTGACTAGATCTTGTATGTGCGGAATACCGGCAGGATCAAGAATCCAAAAACGCTCGTAGGTCCGTATAAGTGGTTTCGCCTTGACGAAAAGAGAATCGGCACCGCGAGAGTCGCCGCCAAAGTCGGTATATACGACTGCATCCAACACCGAACGGTCGCAGAGAAGGATCGGTCTGTTGAGTCGTTCTGTTGTCTTCTCCTGTTCGATTATGAGCTCCTGTAAGGCGCCTTGGACCGCGGCGCTATATCGGTTCGCGATGTCGACCGTATGAGACGAAAAATACTCTCGTGCTGCTTCGGGGACCACCGCAATCCGGGGGTCGGCGTGAAATGTCTCTAGGAGGGTCGTCTTTCCGGTGCAGGTTGTGCCTATGAAGGCAAGTTTGTGACGTCGTGACCCCATGAAGTGCTCCGTCCGATTGGTTAGATTGTCGAGTGACCACGCTACACATTGGACCATGGCACCACTCAGGTGGGGCCGATGGCGCTTCGAAGGGCAAGGACGTGAGGGGATCACCTGGCTAGGCCGGCTGGAAACGCGCGGACGGGCGCTGTGGTAGGCGCATCGGAAGTACTGCGTGGACTGGCGCAACCAAGGGAAGATTCTCCGGAGACCCTTGAAGATCGTACACAGCGCAGTCACGAGATGGCAGCTACCATCGTTGCGCCCTTGACGTAGCGCTCAGTCGCAACCTTGTGGACAAGGGCATTCCAGACGGCTAGGACATCGTGGGCAAATGTGAATGCGTGAACCACAACTAGAATTGCAAGCAGCACGAATCAATCGCCCTGGGGCGTTCGTATAGCGCGTCAAGTCGGATTCTCGATACCGGAGTCGGCTGCTGTGGACTTCCTATTTGCCGTTGTCGAAGCCATGGGTGAGCCGGTGATTGACTGTGTGCAGGTCAGCATCGTGGCTCGGCGAGGATGAGACCTGCTCAACGGGGCGCGGACCATGTCGAGAGAGCTGGAATGCAGTCAACCTCCCGCGGAGGTACCCCGCGGTGGTTGTCGCGAGGCCGACGACGATCATGGTCGCAGCCCCGAGGCCGCTGAGGTGACCAGAGAGCGCCTGCTTGAGACCACGAGCGACGCCGGCAGGTAGGACACGTGCCGTGTACGTCCGCTCTGTCGCCAGTGCCCTGTGCGCCCCGACACTCGCTGCGACCGCAGCCTTCGAGACGCCTTCCCCGTAACAGCGACGGACAAAGTAACGCCGGGTGGTACGCGGAGCATCGAGGTGGTGGGTTGTGCGAGCCACTGGAACATAGAGGAAGACTTCACTCGGATAACGCGCCTGGATTCGAATAGAGAGTTCCGTCTCCTCGCAACCCAAGCCGTTTCTGTTGACGAGCCCGATCGCTTCGTTGAAACCCCCCGCTTCCTCGACGGCTGCTCTACGAAGAGACATAGGGCCCCAAAGGTTACGAACCGGAACGGTACTCTCGGGCATCCCGCGGTAGCTGCAGCCGACAACCCAGTCGAACTCGGGAGGAAACCAGCTCGGTCGCCGATCAGGCCACCGGGCGAGTACTCGTCCAGTCGTTCCGAGCACTGCTCGATCTTCGTATGGTTGGATGAGTTCCTCAAGCCAATCTGGGTCTGCCGAGGTATCGTCATCGAGGAAGGCGACGATGTCTCCACGAGCATGTGCAACTCCACAATTCCGGGCGCCTGAAGCCCCCCGAGAGCGGTTGTTCTCGAGAATTCGCAAGCCTGAGAACTGGGTCCTGGCTTGCTGAAGCAGCCTGGGATTGTGGTCGATCACAAGCAGAATCTCTTCAGCGTGCCGCGTTTGGGCATCGAGTGAACCCAGGCACTGTGCGAGCTCGTGGATCCGCTCTTCGGCGTAGCTGCAGACGATCACGCTCACACGTTGCTTCTCAGCGGGAGCACACAGAGAAGTTGGGGATGGCACGGACTCGTCGGCCACGACGCGTCTACACAGCGAGATCGCCGGTGGCGAACTCTGGGGCACGCTCCTTCCGATCATGGGAGCCGACGGCCTCGGGAGTGCGGAAAGTCATGGCCGGCTCTGTATGACGAGCGCCGTCGACACGCACGGTCAGTTGCCCCGTCCCTGCGCGTAACCGCTCAGCGAGAAGTACTCGAAGGATGTGCCACCCATCTCGGATGACTCGGAGATTACTCTGACCGTGCTGACGGCTGAACTCGAAGCTAGGCACCTCCCGTATGTGCAGGCCGGCTTGAGCCGAGCGGATGTTCAGCAGCGTCTCCACCTCGAACCCGTCCCTTTCGAAACTGAGGGCGGGAAGACACCGTCGCCAGAAGGCGGCATATCCATAGCAGAGGTCGGAATGGCTGGTCCTGTAGAGAGCGTTGAAGAGAGTGACAAAGCCATGGTTCCCGAGCTTACGCAGGCCCGTGAGGTCGTCACTGCCAGCCGTTGGTAGAAAACGGCTGCCCTTCACGAACTCGGCTCCTGAACGCAGCGCGTCCACGAACATGGGAATCTCGGCCGGGGACATTGAACCGTCCGCGTCGAGCATAACGATGGCATCGCCGCTACAGACCGAGAACCCGGCTCGCAATGCATCTCCCTTGCCCCGACGAGGCTGTCTCACGATTCGGGCATCGGGCCGGGTCCCGAGTGCGACCTCGACGGTCCGGTCACTTGAGTTGCCATCGACGACGACGACCTCGTGGACGCAGGCAGGCAATTGGTCAAGCACGCGCGGCAGCGTCCGGTCCTCGTTCAGAGCGGGGATTACCACACTGACCGAAGGCGGAATGCGGTCTCCCCGCTCGTCAAGACGCCGACGGTTGAAATCACCGTTCGATGCCGGTGTGATGACGTGACGCCGCTCGTGAGCCTGTCCTTGTACGACGTATTGCAGTTCACGCTCCTTGATCGCCATTGTGCTCTACCTGGTTTCGATCGTCGCTGCGGAGGGCCATATCAGCGTGCCTGCCGGGACTGCAGTGCCTTGCTCACGGACCCCAGCGGGCGCTGACGCCTCCTCCTCTATTTCGCCGCATCGTCTTTACTGAATAACCGCTCTATTGAGGCTCCCCTGGTCGATCGGAATGTCAAGGACTTGGGAAGCCTCGTAGGAGCGCGCCACACTACCCGGCACGCCTGAGGACTCCTCCGCCCTCACCGAATATCGCGGATCAGATTCAACTCTGAGCCAGCGATCTCACTGACGCTCCAACCGCTGATCAACTAATCCCCAACTAACGCGAGGGAGATGGAACAAAGGGGGGGCTAGGACTTACGCGGGCAAGACCTCGACGCCGCCGACCTCGGCGGCGATTCCTCAGGGCCCACTGCGTTCCTGGTATCGGCGCGATCTCCATGGGTCCGGTACTCGGCATGCGGCGAGGCTCAAGCCGGTGTCCAAGCCTCCTTGCCTCTGGCGGTCTGGGAGCCCCTCGACAGACCCGGAGAGATATTGACCAAATATTGGGATTTCGGAAGATCGGCTGTGAAACTGGTAACGCATGGTTCTTGGAGCTCGGCCAGCAACCGCATGGCCTCCTCTCGGTCGAGGACCTTGGTCCCCGGCGGGAGCATGGCGAGCGACCTTCGCAGGTTCTCCAGCTCGTACAGACGATCCACGGAATGCGAACATTTGTGCGATTACTGAGAAGCACAACCGGTCTCTGAAGGACGCCGATTTCTGGCTGCTAGACCGCTTATGGGAATGTGGATTCCCGCAACTACCGACCATGGGAGCGTCTACAGCCCACGGTGCTCAGACTGGGGCTCCTCTTCATCGTAAGGCGCCACATGGCGCGGCGGTTGGCCATCCAAGCCGTGGGCGTGCAGGAACTGCACCAAGGCCTTGGTGCGCTCGGCTCGGGCCGTGGCCTGGGCATTGAACGCGGGCTGAGGGCCGTCGTTGACCGTCTGCACTTGGAGCTGAGGGTGGGTCTGCCTCGGTGCGTTAGCGCCGATCAGATCTGCTTGTGCTCTTAGGACCTTCAGGAGCATGTCGGTGTCGTGTTTATCGGGGTGAACGGCGTCCTCGGGGATGGGTTCACCGAGGACGAATGGCCTTAGCGCGTCGTATATCTCTTCAAGCGTGGCAAAGATGCGCGCTCGGTGCTGGTGGACATCCATCTGCTCGAAGGCCTGCTCGAGATGCTTTCTCCAGATTTTTCGGCACCAAGTAGCGCTCAAGCCGGTTAGCCGGGAGATCCGGTCCCAGGTGACGCCAGCCTCCCGGAGAAGCACCACACGAACGTGTTGTTCGTCAACTTCCAGTCGCGAGTCGTTGCGATTAGCAGGCAGGGTGTTCATTTTCGAGGCTCACTTTCCTCTTTCGTTCCAACTCTCTCCATCGGTCCACATTGACCAGGGAGCTGCAGAGCGGGCAAGCGAGCCGACCAAAGCATTCACGGATAGCCGTGACGTCGCGGCGGATCGTCGCCGGAGCCACGTTGAACTCGCGAGCGAGACGCGTCTTGCCACCGTAGCCGAGCGGGTTTGGACCACCGAAAAGTGTGCTCTGTTGCCAGCGCCGAACGATCTCGGCCTGCCTCGCGACAGCGCGGTCATGGCGCAGAGCGTTGTATCTTCGCCGACCGCCAGCACGCCGGGCTGCTTCGGCATCAGAGACCGGTGCCGACCAACTGTTGCTCACGTACTGGATCCTCCTGTTGGACTTGGGGTGATGGCTCGGTTCGTGAATTAAGTGTGCACCTGAACCGCGCCGTACTGGGGGACTGGGGCGACAACGTGGACGAGCAGTTGCGGGAGTATCTCGGCGAGGACGAGACATTGTGCGAGGGAAAGCCCTGGATTGGCCCTCTCCAGCAGAGCAGTTCACGTTGCCCTAAGCCCACATCACATTGGGGTCGGCTTCGACGAAGTCTCCTCACTGAACTAAGCTTCATCAACCAGGGGGGAACATGAAGCGGGACAAGCAACAAACGGCGAGACTGCACCTCCTCACGAACCCGAAGCAGCCCGATGTCTTCATGGGCATGGCTGACGACGCTGCACCCGAACCGCTGCCGGTGATCCCGACTCCGAGGGCGCGCTCCTACTGGGCGCACCCGTCTCACTCAGGCCTTCGAGCTTCGTAGGACGAAATAGAACAGATCGGCCAATGCTGCTTTACGAGGCCGAGGCGATCCGAAAGGTCGTGCCGAAGCAGCTAGCCAGGCTTAGCGGGGGTCCTCCAGGGGGGACCCCCTCGGCCTGTCCGGGACCATGTCCCGCCATGATGAAATTGGTGGACAACGACCTCCTGGTCACCTAAGAGAGGGACCATGGAGGACAACGGGCTTGGACAGAGACAAGCGGGCAGCGCCTCACCGACCCGTCGCCTCGCCTGGCGTGTGCTGGCCGTGGTGCTCCTCGTAGGCCTGGTGGTGCTGTTGTTCGTCTTCTTCCGGCCCCAGTCCCTCGGCGGCTCCACCGAATATGTCGAGGTCCACGGCATCTCCATGACCCCGACGATTCACGACGGTGATGTGGTAGTCGTGGAGAAGCAGGCCAGCTACCAGGTCGGTGACGTCGTCGCCTACCGCATCCCGGCCGGACAGCCCGGTGCAGGGGAGGATGTCGTCCGCCGCATCGCGGGGGGCAACGGCGCCAGCGGTTTTGTCA
>Ga0181527_1004691_pt1 | contig 11614 bp, 9 predicted proteins | sample PEATcosm2014_Bin_30_FD_119762 | JGI IMG/M metagenome (GOLD analysis project Ga0181527, IMG submission 119762) | Peatland microbial communities from MTU Mesocosm Facility, Houghton, MI, USA - PEATcosm2014_Bin06_60_metaG | ecosystem: Environmental > Terrestrial > Soil > Wetlands > Peat | place...
ATACTGCTTCGTCATCTCCGTCCGCGTGTTGGTCACCGAGAAACTTCCGTCAGGCAGGGCGACCACCTTCAATGCGTGCCCGTCGCCGTCGCCCTTGGGATTGGCTATCAGCCACTCAGCGCTGTTATGCGCGGCGTCGGAATCCTCGGCCGTATGCAGTTGCCACAGATCGATCAGCCCGGGGCTGTCGTGCACGATCTGCCACGCCGCCGGCTTGCCGGCCTTGTGCGCGCCGTTGTTCATAATGGCCACGCGGGGATGCACCGCGTCAACGATGGCCCGCGAGTTCGACCAATCCATGCCGTGATGCGTCACCAGATAGAGATCGATCGTTCCGATAGGATTGTTCGGGCAAACCAGCGCCACTTCTTTCTTGCCGGTCAAGTCGCCGAGATCGAGAAACTTGAACTTGCCGAAGGTCACCAGAATCCCCACAGACCGCGAGTTTTCCGTGGGGTCGTCGGGCCACGCGTGCTCGCTGGCGCAGTAGGAATTGGGCGTCGGCTTGATGCCGGGAACGGCGCCAATGTGCTCGCCGTCGGCAGTCAGCACCACCACGCTCAGCCCGTCAATCGGGATGGTATCGCCGGGATGCACGATGCGCCGCTGATGCCCCGCGATGGCGCTCAGGTAGGTTGCATAATTGTTGCGCGTGTCGGCTGCGTCTTCGCGGTTCTCCCCGTGGTCCAGAAACTCGCCCACTTCAACGTGCGCCACCAACTCGGGCACACCGCCTACGTGGTCGTCGTGATAGTGCGTGATCAGAACATGGTCGATGCGCTTGATGCCGGCATCGTGCATGGCCGCGAGAATGCGCTCGGCATCGCGGCCGTTGTTCCCCGGCCAGCCCGTGTCGACCAGCAACGACTCGCCCGAGGGCGCCACAAGCAGCGTGGATTGGCCGCCTTCCACATCGATGGAGTAGATGCGGAGCTGGCCTGCCGATGGCGGAGCCTGCGCGCGAATCCATTGCGGTGCGAGCAGGAAGCAGACCGCAAAGGCAGCAAAAGCGGTAAAGGCGCATGCCTGCCGGGCAAGCCGGCGGCGGGACGAAGATTTCGGGTGGTCGTAAACGGCGGTTTTCATGTGCTCCAAAAGTGTAATCCCTCGCGCGGCGGCCGTGAAACTGGAATGTATTTGTTGCTGGCGCGTGAATCCGACGGCGGTCCCCGGCTGATAGAATAAGAGCAGCCGCGCTATGCGGCGCATGGCATTTTTCTCCCCTCACCGACCCGAGGGCCCGCGCGCCCATACCCGACAGAAGGAAATCTTGACGTTTTGAGCCAGACGATACGCAATATCGCCATCATCGCCCATGTTGACCATGGCAAGACCACGCTTGTCGACGCCATGCTCCGCCAGGCGGGAACCTTTCGCGCCAACGAGCAGGTGGCCGATCGCGTGATGGATTCAAATGAGCTCGAGCGCGAGCGCGGCATCACGATTCTGGCCAAGAACACCGCCATCAACTTCGACGGCGGCAAAATCAACATCGTCGACACCCCGGGCCACGCCGATTTTGGCGGCGAAGTGGAGCGTGCGCTCGAGATGGTCGACGGCGTGATGCTGCTGGTGGACGCGGCCGAGGGGCCGCTGCCGCAGACGCGCTACGTGCTCGCGAAGGCGCTCGAGGCCAAGCTCCTTCCTATCGTCGTCATCAACAAAATCGACCGCCCCGACGCGCGGCCGCAGGAAGTTCTGAACGAGATCTACGATCTCTTCATCGATCTCGACGCCGAAGAATCGCAGCTCGACTTTCCCGTCCTCTACGCGGTCGCGAAGGCGGGCACGGCGACCACCGATCCCGCCCAGCCCGGCACCGATTTGCAGCCGCTCTTCCGGGCCATCGTGGAGACCATCCCTGAAGCCACCGGCGATCCTGAGGGCACGCTGCAAATTCTGGTCACGAATCTCGATTACTCCGATTACTTCGGGCGCATCGCCATCTGCCGCGTCTTTCAGGGCACGTTGCGTGTGGGCGACGAGGTCAACATCTCGCGCCGCGACGGCTCGCTCTACAAAACCAAAATCACCAAGCTCTTCACCTTCTCCGGCCTCAAGCGCATCGAGACCACCGAGACCACCATGGGCGACATCGTGGCCGTGGCCGGCATTGAAGGCATCACCATCGGCGAAACCATCACCAGCGTCGAGAATCCCGCGCCGCTGCCGCTGATCGTCATCGACGAGCCCACCATCGCCATTCAGTTCAACGTGAACACTTCGCCGTTTGCCGGCCGCGAAGGCCAGTACGTCACCAGCCGCAATCTGCGCGAGCGCCTGGAAAAAGAGTTGCTCACCAACGTTTCCATTCGCGTAGAGGAAACCGGCTCGCCCGATGCCTTCAAGGTGCTGGGCCGCGGAGAATTGCAACTCGCCATTCTCATTGAAATGATGCGCCGCGAGGGCTTCGAGCTGATGGCGGGCCGGCCGGAGATCGTCACCCGCATGGTCGACGGCGTGCGCATGGAGCCGGTCGAACACCTCACCATCGACGTGCCCGAGCAGTACACCGGCACGGTGATTGAAAAGCTTGGGCCCCGCAAGGGCGAGATGAACAAGATGCACAATCACGGCTCGGGACGCGTGCGTCTGGAATTTCGCGTGCCCAGCCGCGGCCTCATCGGCCTGCGCAGCGAAATGCTTACCGAAACCCGCGGAACGATTGTCATGAATTCTCTCTTCGACGGCTACATTCCGTATCAGGGCGAAATTCCGCAGCGGCCCACGGGCGCGCTCATCGCCGACCGCCTGGGAAACACGACCACCTATTCGCTGAACGGATTGCAGGAGCGCGGCATCCTCTTTGTCGGCGCGAGCGTCGAGGTTTATGAGGGCATGATCGTGGGCGAGCACTCGCGCGACAACGATCTCGACGTGAACGTGGTCCGCGAAAAGAAGATGACCAACATGCGCGCCTCCACTGCCGACGATGCGATTCGCCTGGTGCCGTACAAGACGCTGAATCTCGAACAGGCCATCGAATTCATCGCCGACGATGAGTTCGTCGAGGTCACACCGAAGAGCTTGCGCCTGCGCAAAAAAGTTCTCCAGCAAAACCGTCGCCCCAAGCGCTGGGAAAAAGCCGAGCAGGCGCTGTCCTAGTTGCGACGGCCGATCAGATCAGCGAACGCTCTGCTATTCTGCGCAAAACCTTAGCATTGTCATTCTGCGCAGAACCTTAGCATTGTCATCCTGAGCGAGTTCGCCGCAGGCGAACGAGTCGAAGGATCTGCGGTTGCTTTTCGCCGCGTGCCCTGGATGGACGTCTTGTACCGCCGGTCTCCTGACCGGCTGTAGTGCGGGTCTCCAGACCCGCACATCTCTCTCAGGGAATCAGCGGCACGTAAACCCGCGCGCTACAACTACAGCCGTCGCCTCGCCTCCAGCACTCGCTCCAGCGCTTCCTCCGCCGTCGCGCCCACGCTCGACAGGTGCCCCATCTTCCGCCCCGCGCGTGGCGTGTGCTTCTCATATAAATGCAGCCGCACGCCCGGCACTTCAAGCGCCGCAGGAAAATTCGGCTCGCCGTTCAGCCAAACATCGCCGAGAAGATTGACAATCGCCGCCGGCGTAATCAGCTCTGTCGAACCCAGCGGCAAATTGCACACGGCACGCACCAATTGCTCGAACTGGCTGGTCGCGCAGCCACGCTCGCTCTGGTGATAGCTGTTGTGCGGCCGCGGCGCAAGCTCGTTGATCAAGAGCTCGCCCGAGCGCGTGACGAAAATCTCCGCGCAAAGCAGCCCCACCATGCCGAGCTTGGCCACTAGATTCGCAGCCAGTGCTTCGGCGCGCGCTTCAAGCTCCGCAGAAACGCCGGCCGGCAGCACGCTCCACGCCAGAATCTGCTTTTCGTGATGATTGCGCGCGGCGGGGAAAGCACGAACCTCGCCGGATGGATTCCGCGCCGCCATCACGCTGATCTCGCACGCAAGATCGAGCGCCTGCTCGACAACCGCAGGGCGTTCTCCCAACTCGCCCCAGGTTTCTCCAAGACCAGCGCCGTCCGCTGAACCGATTCGTACCTGGCCTCGCCCATCGTAGCCGCCCCGTCCGGTCTTCACAAACACGTCCCCGCCCAGCGCGGCCACGGCCTCGCGCAACTCCGCTTCGCTCCGCACCACGCGAAACGGCCCCACAGGAAAGCCGTTCTCGGCCAGCCACGTTTTTTGCAGCGTCTTGTCCTGAATGATGCGGATCGGCTCAACGCCGGGACGCAAGGGCGCCAGGCGTTCCACTTCGCGTAGCGCGTCGACGCCAATCTGCTCGATCTCCAGCGTCACCACGTCGGCGCCGGCGGCCAACCGTCGCGCGGCGTCTACGTCGTCCCAGCGGCCCACGATGGTTTCATCGGCCACAAAGCTCGTCGGGCAGGCGGGTTCGGGATCCATCACGCGGACGCGATAGCCCATGGTGCGCGCGGCCATCGCCGTCATGCGGCCCAACTGGCCTCCGCCAAGAATGGCCAGCAGTCCGCCCGGCCTCACGATTTTTTCTGATTTTGAAAGAGAGACGTCGCTCACTTCGGCGGTTCCTCGCCCAATGTCTGGTCGAGCACTTCCTGGGTGCGCGCGGCGCGCCACGCGGCCAGCCGCTCGTAGAGAGCCTCGTCGGTCGCGGCCAGTATTTCCGCGGCCAGCAGTGCGGCGTTGGCCGCGCCCGCCTTGCCAATCGCGAGTGTCCCCACGGGAACGCCCTTGGGCATCTGCACAATCGAAAGCAGCGCATCCAGGCCGTTCAACTGCGTCGCAGCCACCGGAACGCCCAACACCGGGACCAACGTTTTCGCTGCGAGCATGCCGGGCAAATGCGCCGCGCCGCCGGCGCCGGCAATAATCGCGCGCAAGCCGCGGTCGCGCGCCGTCTCCGCGTATTTGAAAAGCCAATCGGGGGTGCGGTGCGCGCTCACAATGCGCGTTTCATGCGCAATCTCCAAAGCGCGCAGAATTTCCACGGCCGCCGAAAGCGTTTCGTAATCGCTCTTGCTGCCCATCACCACGCCCACCAGCGGTTGTTGGCTCATGGGGAGATTATACGAACCCCGGGTGCCCCATCCTAGCCGCGTTGTCGCCGCGGCGACCGGCTAGGGTGGGAAGCGGACTCAGTGCCGGTGCCACGCCTCCACGGCAACCTCAACCACGGCGAACAGCACGCTCACCGCGGCTAGAAAGCCTTTGGCGCGCTGCCAGTTCTGCTCGTGGCGCTCCATGCGGCGCTCCAAATCGGCCAGGCGTCCGCCGTTGCCGTCGCCCATCAGGCCGGCCATCTGCGACTTCAACACGCTCAGATCGCTGATCACCTGGGCTTCGAATTCATTCATCATGCGCATGTACCGCACTCCGTAAAGGGATCAGGTTTCGGGGGTCAGGTGTCAGAAAACACCCAACCCCCGGCCTGCCGCCTTGCTGACCTGCCGACTTGCTGACTTGCTAATTAGCCACTCAACGGCACGTTGATAAACAACGCCGTTGAGAACTCGGAATAATTGGGCGGCGTGGAGCCGTCGTACATCCGGATATAAAATCGGTCGCTCGCCGAAACCCGCAACAATGTCAGGTTGGGCTGCGAGCCCCGCAGCGCCAGCGTCGGATCCTCCCCGGGCATGAACGCGAAATCGCGCAGCCGAACCTCGAAGCCCCCACCGGTAGGCGGCGTCACGCCCGTATTCACTGTCACCGTGCTACCGTTCACCGTCGTGACCGTAAGACGGGTCAGATTGGCCAGCACCGTGGGATTCACCGGCGCAGGAAGCCATGCATTCGCCGGCACCGTGGTGCTGGTTTTGATGGCCAGGTCGTCGGCCCAGTCGTTGGCAAACGCGATCTCGTACTCCACAAGGTCGGGCAAGCTCGCGCTGTACGTCACCCTCACCGTGCGCACCACCACTACGGCGTTCAGGTTCGTGGAGGGCGCGTTCAGAAGCAGTCCATCGCCCGGCCACACGTCGCTCGAGAAGCTGCCGCGGTTCCCCTTGTAGGTGCCGCTCCACAGTGCGCTCGTGCTGGCTGCGGCCTGCGCCATCACCTGCGCCGCGCTCTGGCAATCCGTTGACGTGCGCGCCGCGGGGGCGGTCACTGAGCCGATCCACGCGGCCACCGATGGCGACCCGGCTGCGGCCAGCGCCTGCTGGTTCGCGGTGTTCACCGCGCGCCCTACGGCGCGGCCGATGCTGCGGTAACTCACCGCAATCTGCTCCCCCGCAACCGGCGTATAGCCGGCGTAGAAGGCCAGCTTGCCGGTGCGTTCGACGTGACACTCCGCCGCCTCCGCCGTGGTCCCGATGCGCCGCGTGTAGGGTCCGCCGCCGGGCGGTGTGCTCACCACCCAGCCCGATCCCAGGTTGCTCAGGTTGATGGCGCGGATGGTGCCGATTAAATTGATGCTGCTCACCGGAGTCAGATTGCAGGGCGCGGGCAGATAGGTGACCGCACCGTCGTAGAGAGTCACCGGCGTTGCGCCCACGCCGTTGACGAACTCCTGCACCTCCATCTGGATGTTGCCCGGCGCGATCAGCCAAACTCCGCCGGCGCCGATCGGGCCGCTATCCCCGAAGGAGTAGTACATCGCCGGCGCGCGGTAGCTCTCCGGGCAGTGAATGCGCAGGCACAGCGTGTAGGTGTTGGCGGGATTCACGGCAAAGGTGGTACCCGCCGCTGTGCCCTCCACTATCGGCTGCAACGTCACGGCCCCGGTGCCTTGTTGCGCAGTGGCCTGGATCCCCGCGGTGCAACCCGATGCGGTCTCGTAGCCGTTGAAAAATCCGCCCAGGATGCCTTTGCTGCCCAGAGACAGCGTCACCCCCACCAGTTCCAGCAGTAGCGTCCCTCCCATCTCAATGGGATCGAGCCACGCCAGCGTGGTTTGACCGTCGATCCCGTTGCCGCCGTTCATCGCCAGGCCGCTGGGTCCCAGCGTGATGTACCCTCCGCCGCTGGCGCACCAAACCGTCTGGTTGATCTCCGGCCCGTTGAAGAGCTCGCTGATGAGCGCAGACTTGGATGCCGGCGGAAAAAACGGATCCTCGGCCAGGTCGAATTCTGTGGTCACGCCGTCGCCCAGGAAATACTCCGTCACATAGGCCACCGGCTCGTTCTCGCCGCACACCGTCACATCGTTGGCCAGTGCGCGCTTCACGCTCGCCGTAAGCGCCAGGTTAGCAAGATTCAAACTTCCGTCGCTTTCGTTCAGCGCATGCATCGTGGTCTGCACGGAGGTCAGCATGATCTCGCCGTCCAGCGCGCGATACGCGGCTCGCGCCATGCTGGCGGCCTGTCCCGCGCTTTTGCTCCAGTTCGCGCCCGGATCGGGAACAAAGTTGCCCACCGGCACCTGAAGTGATAGCTCCTCTGTCGAGAACGCCGTCGAGCCGGTATGGGCAACCAGTGCAGCCAGCAATGCCCCGGCGGTTTCTCCGGATGCACCCGCGCTCGCCGGCATCAGCATCTGATCCAGCAGCAGTTCGTCGCTCACCGCCTGGATGGCCGTGCGGTAGCGCGGGCCTTCCAGGCCCATCCCCGCATACTCCGGCAGCGGGCTCACGGCAATGTACCCCGTGAAGTAGCTCGTGCCGTCATCGCCCGTCACCGCCAGCGTTTGGAAGCGCGAGGGAGACGCGAGACTTCCATTGGCGGGAAGGCTCAGCCACAACTGGCAGATGGAAGGCTCGTTGATCTTCCGCTCGATGGTCAACGGACGCACAGCATCGAGGGCCGCCGTGTAGTCCTGACCTTGGATCGTAATTTTCATCGTAACTCTCTAATCTGCTAACTTGTTGACTCGCTAACTCGCCGACTTACTAACTCACTAACTCGCTGACGTGCTGGCTCGCTAACTTGCCTACACCAGCGCATTGGGCGCCGGCAGAAAACTCCGGTAGCAAACCACGCGTTCGCCGTCCAGCGGGTCCGTCACCGGCAGCGCCAGGAACTGCCCTTTCAGCGTCACCCGCGACTGTCCGCTCTGATCTTTCCCATTTAACGGGGCGACGGCTTCCTCCGCACCGCTCATGGCCTGCAATCGCGGATAGTGGAAGAAGATTCTTTCTCCCTGGCTGCCCTGCATCAAAAACAACGCCGACCACTCCTGGTAGAAGCTGCCGCCCTCGCGATCCACAAAGCCCGTCAACGCCTGCAGCTTTGCGCCCGCGGCCGGCGCGCCTCCGGGCAATGGCCCGGCAAGCGTCAATCCGGTCGTCGTCACCTGCGCCACCAGCGCCACGTTGAAGGTCACACGCCGGATGTAATCCACATCCGTCAACGCCTGCCGCACATAGGCGCCCGCCACCGGTCTACCCACGTAACCTGTCTGCCCGGTATAATCCACATCCACCGCGACCATCGATCCCGCCGTAAATTTGGCTGCATCGCTCGACGCCAGCAGGATCGATGCACTGGTCGAGCCGCTCTGCGGCGTCACTGCCGGCGCGGCCGTCGCTCCATCCGCCCCGAGCGTTGCGCCGCTCGCCGCGGCCAACACATTCATGTGCTGCGATCCCGTCGCCAGCGCCATGGTCAGCTTGGTCCAGCTCAAAAACTGCAGGCTCACCTGCGCCTGCACGGTCTCGCGCACCTGTTCCAGCGCCGCGGCAGGAATGCCCGTCAACAATGCTGTCGACTTGCTTGCCGGCTTGCGCGCAAAATCCTGAATCCAGCCCAGATCGATCCAGGGCGCGGGCGGAGCCTCGAGACTGAAACCGCCCTGTTGCGACGGATCGAAGAGCACGGGCGTCTGTGCCGCCCGGTTCACGGGCGCAAAGTATGCGCGCACCCGTCGCGTCACCGGCGCCGGAGCGGAAAACCATGTTGCTGTCATTGCATCAACCTCTGAAGATCAGGTTTCAGGTTTCAGGTTCCAGGTTTCAGGAATCCCAGACCTCAGCAAGTCGTAAATTGACCCCTGACACCTGAAACCTGACACCTGGCGAAGCCGCTACTCCCCCTGCTCCTGGTAGCTGTACACCATCACACTCGCGCTGCGCCCCAGCCGGTCACGATTGATCGCCGCCGGACCAAACACGGGCTCGTCCCAGAACACCTGCGTCAGCATCGCCGCCGCGGGGCTCGCCGCGTAGTTGAGCTTGGGCGTATAGAAGGGCTGCAGCATCGCCATCAGCTCCTCGTCCATTGCGCTCAAGGCGCGCCCCCGATCCAGACCGCCAAAGCTTTGCGTTCCGCAGGTCTGGTACGTGATCTCGCACTGTTCCGCCACCATGGCGGACGCCAGATCCATGTCCGCCGCCAGGCCCGTCCAGCGCAGCACAAACACGTCGCTGGGAAGCTGGCTGAAAGGCGCTTCCGCCTCCTCCACCAGAATTCCCGGACGCACCGCGCCGCGCAGCAGGATGGTCCTTTCCGGATTGATTGCCGTCAGGCGCGCACGCAGCGCCATGTAAAACGAATCTTTCGCATTTTGCATCGCATACTCCGCTTCGTGGACCAATCTTCCACGAAGCAAACTCACCACAACTTGGGGTGCCCCGGGTCTCGATTCTGAGACCCGGGAACCACCGACGCCAGACCGTACCGCCAGTCTCCTGACCCGGGTCCCCAGCGGGCGATTTGTGCCCGCTGGGGTGGCTTGTTCCCTTGTTCCCTCGGTCCCTTGGTCCCTGCCTTTACACTGCCTGCTGCCGCGCCTCGCGCAGCAACAACCGGTAGAGATACACCTGTCCGAAAGCCTCGTTCGAGGCGATGGATTCAATCAGATAGTCCTGCCCTGCCACCGTCACCGCCAGCGTCATGGCAAACAGAGCCTGCGCCGACACCAGGTCGAGTGCGTCCACCTGCTGCGCCACGCCCGTGGCCGACACCAGCAGCTCCCACTTCGACTCTCCGCCTTCCTGCCAGGTGGGCCGCAGCTTTCGCATTAGAACCGGACTCACTGTAACCTCCGCGAAAGTAGTCGCCACCAGGCCCACCTCCAACATGCCGGTATCGGTGTTCGTGCCGGTCACGCGCAGAAGGGCCGTGGTGCCCGCCGCGCTTCGCAGCAAGGCGTCGGCCAGCATCTGCGGCGCTCCCCTCGGGTTGCGCGGCGCTGTGTCACTCATAACTTGCTCCCATCGATGTCCGAGATCGAGGCTAAGTCCCTCAGTCCCTCAGTCCCTTAGTCCCTGCTTCAACCCAGCCGATTCGCAACGTACGGCTTCAGCCACTCCTGCACCGTCTCGTCGATCAACGAACTTGAGAAATACTTCACCTGCATGGTGTCGATCCTGCTCATACTCGCGTTCAGCGCCGGCGTGGCCTGCGCGTTGCGCACAATCTGCGCGCACGCCGACTTCACATCGTCGCCAATCGTCGTCAGACCGGCCGTATACGTAACCCGCACTTCGTTGTATGGCAGCCCCAGCACATTCCAGGGCAGCGTCAACTCGCCATTCGCCGGGTCGAAATCCACCAGCGTGGGATCGATCGCCGTCCATTGCCCGGGCAGTGCGAACGCCGACACAATTTCGCTCATCGGCTCGTTCAGAATCTCGCCGCGCCGCGGCCTGCCGTAGCGGCCCTCAATGCCTACGAGCGGCGACGTGGCCGGTGCCAGGGGCGCCAGCGGCAGATAACTCAAGAGCACCGTCTGCACTCCCGTGGTCACGCGCAGGCGCTCGATGTATTCGACGACGTTCAAGTCCGGCCGCCTGCAGTGGCTGTTGATCAACGCCGTGGCAGCCGTGATCCAGTCCGCCGTCGTTCCCGCCGGCAATCCATAGTTCGCGTAATCCGCTGGCTCGAGATAGACCATGACAGTTCCTTTCAAAAGAAAGGGACTAGAGACTAAGGGACTAAGGGACTAGCCCGCAAAAGTCCGTGGCCCGGTCCCTTAGTTCCTTAGTCCCTTAGTCCCTGTTTTTTCCTACCGCTCCACCAGCACCTGGGTGTGCGCAAAGCTCGCGCCCTTCACCACCGGCGCGCCGAACTTGACCGCCACGTACTGGTAGGTCAGCGAGTTGGGCAAGCCGAGCTGGAAGATGCGCGGAGCCGGATCGCCGAGCCAGTGATACTCGATCAGGTCCTCGGTCACGATGTAGGCCGGAAGCACCGCGCTGCCCGTTCCCGGCGTGCCCGTATAAGGCAGGCTCCAGTCAGGAATCAGCGGCAGATCGCCGGCTTGCGTCGAAAGATTCTTCACCGTGAAGCCCGCCGAGATCTGCGTGCTGTTCAACACCACGTTGTACTCGGTCTTCATCTCCTGGTCGATCAGGTCCAGAAGCACCGGGTTGGCATAGATGGCCGTCGGCCGCACGCGATAACCCGTGCTCGCAACCATCTGCGCGATCATGGTCTTCATCGTGTCCACGATCTTCATGGATGTGGTCACGTTCACGCTGTTGCCGCCGGCCGCTATCTGCGCCGCGCAGCCCATATATTGTGTCGTGGTCGGCGCGCTCAGACTGGTGTCCGAGCCCTGCCACAGGGCCACGTCGTGCGCCACCATCACGCCGCTCACCGTATCCACCAGGTCCTTGGCCTGCAGATAGGCAAACTGCTTCTGCTGGTCGCCCAGTTCGATGTCGAAGAGGTTGTAGTTGATCTGCGCCACAATGGCCTTCAGCGGCACGCTCAGCTCGATGCGCGTCGGGCTCACCACCGTGGGGCTGATGCTGCGCGGATTC
>Ga0181527_1004694_pt1 | contig 11608 bp, 8 predicted proteins | sample PEATcosm2014_Bin_30_FD_119762 | JGI IMG/M metagenome (GOLD analysis project Ga0181527, IMG submission 119762) | Peatland microbial communities from MTU Mesocosm Facility, Houghton, MI, USA - PEATcosm2014_Bin06_60_metaG | ecosystem: Environmental > Terrestrial > Soil > Wetlands > Peat | place...
TCTCTCGCGAGCGCCGAAGGGTCTGCAGGCGTCGCGACTGTACGAGTCGGCTGAGAGGCGGCCACGCCACCGGTGAAAACACAGGGGATAGACCCTCACTTTTGCGCCGGAAAGTAGCTAGACAGTCGGCGGCCCGTGACCGGTCTTCCTGGCCGGGCGGCCTGAAGTACGAGCACGCTCGGATCTTGCAGTTTCCTTTGAGTTCTTCACGTCTCTCCATTTTTGTGTCGCACACCCAATCAGGGAGACGGAAGCGCGTGCCGGCCTGCTCCACTATATAATAGGATGTTAAATTCCCTACCTGAAGGAGCATGAATGTCTGCGAAGCGGATCGGTATACTCACCGGCGGAGGAGACGTGCCGGGCCTGAATTCCGTCATCAAAACCGTAGTTTATAGAGGAAGCGAAATCGATTGCGAAGTCATCGGTATTCGCCGCGGCTGGGAGGGCCTGACGCATGTCAACCTGGATGATCCGGCGAGCCGGGCGCGCTACGTTTTGCCGCTGAATCGCGAGAACACGCGCACCATAGACCGCACCGGCGGCACCTATCTGCATAGTTCCCGCACCAATCCGGCCAAGATGAAGGCCCTGCCGCCAGTGGTGAAGGGCCAGGAGTTCCCCAAGTCCGAGGTGACCAAGAAGGGCGTGACCTCGGTGGTCTACGATATGACCACCCGCGTGCTGAAGAACGTGGAGACGCTGGGGCTCGATTACCTGATCGCCATCGGCGGCGACGACACGTTAAGCTACGCCGCGCGCCTCGACGCCGAGGGCTTCAAGGTCCTCGCCATCCCCAAGACGATGGACAACGACGTGCGCAACACCGAGTATTGCATCGGGTTTTCGACGGCCATCACGCGCGCGACGGAAGCCATCGAGCGCCAGCGCACCACGGTGGGATCCCACGAACGCATCGGCGTCTTCCGCATCTTCGGACGCGACGCCGGATACACCGCGCTGTACACGGCCTACGTGACCTCCATGCGGTGCTGCATTCCGGAGTACAAATTCAATCTCCAGCACCTGATCGAGCTGCTGATCACCGATAAGCAATACAATCCGAGTAACTACGCGCTGATCATTCTGTCGGAAGGCGCCGAGTGGGAAGGCTATCAGGTGAAGGAGGTCGGCGAGGCGGATGCTTTCGGTCACAAGAAGAAGATGAATGTGGGCGAGGATCTGGCCGAGGAGATCAAGAAGTCCACCGGCGAAGAGACTATCGTCAGCGATCTGACTTACGACCTGCGCAGCGGCAGCCCGGATTTCGTGGACAAGATGGTGGCATCGACGTTCGCCAGCATGGCGATGGATTGCATCCAGCAGGGCCAGCACGGCGTGATGATGGCCATTTCCAGCGGTTGCTATGCGGCGGCGCCCATACCGGACCCGAAGTTGGGCCCGCGGCGGGTGGACCTCGAGACGATGTACAACACGCGGCGGTATCGCCCGAATTACGCAAATAAGTTGGGGCTACCCATCTTTCTTACGCGCGCGTAAGGGGGCACCGTCGAAAACACCGGAGGGCGGCCAATCTTGGCCGCAGCCGCCTTTTAGGCGGCCAGAGCCGGCTGAAAGCCGGCTGCGGGCACAATTGCCCGCCCTCCGAAGACAGGCCCTGTGGCGCTCGCTTTAGCGTGCCGCTGCCGGCTTCAGCCGGCAGCACGGCGAACTGAAGTTCGCCGCTGCACGCTGAAGCGTGCGCCACGGAACCACGCCCAGATCGCCGCCGATAATACCGCGCCAAAAGCGGCCACCGTCAGCGCGGCGCCGATATAGATCCTGGCCGGTCTGTACCGCAAAGAGACCTGGCTATCCCCTCGCGGCACGACGATTCCGCGCAGAATCCCGTCGACTTTCCAGATGCCCGCCGCTTGGCCATTGACCGTCGCCGTCCATCCCGGATAGTAAAGCTCGCTCAGCACCAGCAGCGCGCGGCCGCTGGCATGGACGCTCAGTTCCATCCGGTTGGATTCGTACCGGCCGACCTGCACCTGTTCACTCGCCGTTTCCGGGACTGGATCGAGAGGTGCATCCAGGCGAGCCGGCAGCAGGGCAACCCGATGCAGATCGGTTCCCGGAGCATCCAAGCGTTTCAGCAACTCCAAAGGAATGCGTTCGACGAGCGTGTCGTGCACCAGCCATGCGCGCGGATATGCTCGCTGGTTTTCGTACACCTTCCACGCGGCGTCCCGATACACATCTCCCGTATCCGCCGCCGTGGCCGGCTTGATCGTATGCCGGACGTTCAACAGATCCTTGTGCCCCATGAATCGCCCATACTCCGTGACTACGGTAACCCCATTACCGCCGGTAGTCTGAACCTGGAAAGCGTCTCCGATGTTCGGCGCCCAATCCACCGCAACTTCGGTGCGAAAGAGTCCCGTCCGCGACTTGAGGAACTGAGCCGCGCCGCTGCAACTCAGCAGCCGGTCCATCTCGTTCGCGCCTTTCGCGGACATCTCCAGACGATTGGCGGCTGAGAAATCGAAAGCGCTCAAGTCAAAAAGGATCACCGCCAGCGTGAGAAAGCGCGCACCGGTTCCCGTATGACCGGAAGCGATGTATCGGAACAACAACCAGGACACAACGACCAGAACGAGTGACAGCGAGATCCAGGGACTTAGCTCCGGCTTCGCATACAACGCAGGAACCACCAGACCCAGCACTCCCGCCACGGCCATCCACTTGAGTATCTTACCCAGGGGCTCCCACCCCGCACTCGGAGAGCAAAACAGAGCTTCCACGCCGTAGGCCGCCAGCGCCGCCAGCGCGAAATCCGCCAGGTACACTGAACGGTCCGCTTCGCGCGCCAACCAGAGGTAGGGTGTCAGTACATAGAGTATGCCATGGAGTAGCGAGGCCGGTCCCAGAGAGTAAGCGAATGCGGCGATTGCCAGTCCGGTCAGATAGGGCACCCAGCGATGCCGCCATTTCTTCCACACACCGATCACTGCCAGCAACAACGGGAACACTCCCAGATAGGGACTGACGGTCTCGCCCGAACCGATTTCGCCTCTGGGAACGGCAACGAGCAGATTGAGAATTCCGTGCGCGTACAATCGATCGGTCAGGTACTTGTAGGGGATTCTATCGGAAGCCGGGAGTCCCGTGCCGCTCGCAAACCGGATGGCCTGGTGGCTGTACTCCATGGACGGAAGCAGTTGGACCGCGCCCGCAGCGAAAGCGGCCAGTCCCGCCACACCAACAATCAGCGCACTGCGCCGCCATCTTTTCAGGGCGCCCCGATCGGCATCCGGATCGTCGCGGAGACTATAATAGGCGGCTGCCGTGACAATCACAGCGGCTTGCATGATCGCCATGTGCAGACCGCCGGCGAGGATGGATAGTCCCAGGCTGAGACCGCAGGCGGAGGCATACCAAACCGCGCGCGCCACGCCCGGCGCTTTCATGGCTCTCAGCAGAAACAAGAAAATCAGGGGTAACCAGATCCCGCTGTTTAACAGGTGGGGCCACTCCGGTATGTGCTCCAGGAATCCCCCCAGCGAAAAGCAGATCCCCGCCACGATAGCTGCGAAGTCACTCAACTCCAGTTCGCGCACCAGGCGGAACATAAACCAGGCGCCCAGGAAATGACTCACCGCACACATCGCGTGATAAAGCGCCGGGGCAAGCAGGCCAGACCGGTTCAGCGGGAACAGCGCCAGCGGAAGATATAACGGGTAAAACGAACCGTTCTGCATCTCTCCGGAGAAGATGTGGCCCGAATAAGTGTACGGGTCCCATAGGGGCCAGACTCCTTGCTTGATGCTATGGACCCAAAAGTTAAACCAGGAGTAAGCCTGGTTCACGCCTTCATAACCGGTGAGCAGCGAGAATTGATTGGTGAGCAGGATCTTCCAGTAGAAAACGACGGTGACCATCAGCAGCACGCCGGCCGCCGTCAGATTGGACCGCATGCCGCTGCGCATGGACGCCTGTGGATTCCTCACTCCTTCAGCTCCACGATGGTGGCTCCGGTGCCGCCTTCCTGCGGCGGCGCCGGGTAGTGCTTCTCCACGTGGGGATGATGCTCCAATAGTTCCCACAGGACCTTGCGCAGGATGCCCATGCCGTGGCCGTGCACGATGCGCACGCGGCTGGCGGTGGCCATCACGGCGCGGTCCAGGAATCGATCGACGTTGTCGCGCGCCTCTTCGGCGCGCTGGCCGATCACGTTGATCTCCTGGTGTACCGGCGCCAATTCCGGCGCGGGCTTGAAGCTGACATTTTTCGGCAGCCTGGCGGCATCTCCAGCACCTACCAGATGGGGCAAGACCTCCAGGACATCGTCCACCGAGACTTGCATCTTCATGAATCCGGCTTCCACTTCCAGGCGGTCGCCGGCCAGCATGCGGCGCACGCGCGCCGGCTCGCGGATGCCCTGCAGGCGCACGCGCGCGCCTTCCTCGATCTTGGGGCGGCGCAGATCGCCGTGGCGCGACTCGTCCTCGGTGGAGAGCACCGTGGTCTGGAACTCCTCGCGCAGCTCGCGCTTGACCTTGGCCACGCGGCGCTGGGCCTGTTCGGCCGCCTTGCGCTCGGCCGCGCCGTGCACGATCTGATCGATGGTCTGCTGCGCCTGCTCATCGAACTTCGCCAACATCTGCTCGGTGCGGCGCTCCAACTCCTTCAGCTTGGAGGATTCGCGCTTCTCCCATTCGTGGGCGATCTCTTTCTCGCGCGTGGCCAGATCGGCATGCTTCCGCCGCAGATCCGCCTCCAGCGTTTGCACGTCTTTCAGGCGCTGATGCAGCTCGCTGAGGAAGCGGGAGAGGTCGCGCTCGCGATCGCTCAGGGCCGCGCGCGCGCGGTTCATGATGTCCTCCGGCATGCCCAGCCGCGTAGCGATTTCGAGACCGGCCGACTTCCCCGGCATGCCCGTATGCAGTACGTAGGTCGGCTCCAGCGTCTGCTCGTCGAAGCCCATGGACGCGTTGAGCACGCCTTTCGTGTTGGCGCCATAAATCTTCAGCGCCAGCAGGTGCGTGGACGCCAGCGTGTACGCTCCGGCGGCCCGGAAATGTTCCACGATGGCCACGCCCAGCGCGCCGCCTTCCTCGGGGTCGGTGGCCGCGCCCAGCTCGTCCAGCAGCACCAGGGAATCCGGCGTCACGTCGAAGGCCATCTCGCGGATATGGGAAATGTGCGCGGAAAACGTGCTCAGGCTTTCTTGTATCGACTGATTGTCGCCGATGTCGGCGAGCACCTGCCCGAAGATGGGGAACTCGGCCTCCGCGGCGGGCACGGGCAGCCCGGACTGCGCCATCAGGGTGAGCAGGCCGACAGTCTTCAGCGAGACGGTTTTGCCGCCGGTGTTCGGACCGCTGATCAGCAGCGTCTTCGAGCCTTCGTCGAGGTCCAGCGAGATGGGCACCACCGGCTTGCGCTGGCGGCGCAGCACGTCTTCGAGCAGCGGGTGGCGCGCATCGCGCAGCCGCAGGCGTCCGCCAAAACGGGGGATGGCGCAATCGAAATCCACGGCGAAGCGCGCCTTGGCGAAGATCATTTCCAGCTCGCCCAGGGTGGCCATGGTCTGGCGGATGGATTCCGCGTAACCGCGCAGGCGGGCGGTCAGCTCGCGCAGGATGCGGTGCACTTCCTGGGCTTCCTCTTCGGTGAGGCGCACGAGTTCGTTGTTGAGGTCGATGGTTTCGAGCGGCTCGACGAACAGCGTGTGGCCGCTGGAACTGGCGCCGTGGATGACGCCGTCGATTTTGCGGCGCTGGCCGGCGATGATGGGGACCACGAAGCGCTCGTTGCGGATGGTGACGAACTCCTCCTGCAGAACGCCTTCTTCCTGGTGGGATTTCAGGAAGCGCTCGAGGGAGCCCTGGATGGACTTGCGTTGGCGCTCGATGTCCCGGCGCAAGCGCCCGAGCGCCACGCTGGCGTGGTCGGCGACGGAACCATCGGGCTGAATCTTGCCTTCCAGATCCTTGAGGAGCGCGCGGAAGTCGCCGATGGACTGGCCGCGCGCGCCGAGCCGCGGGAAGCGCTCGGCGACGGCGTTGAGCACGCTCTTGGCGTCGGCCGCGCGGTCGAGCACTCCGAAGAGGTCGAAGATTTCTTTGCCTTCCAGGCTGGCGCCTTCGATGCGGAGCTTGTGGACCGCCTCGGTGAGGTCGGGGAAGCCCCCGAAATCGAGGCGGATAGCCGCGCCGCGGGCCGCGGTTTGCGGGCGGGCCGCGGAACGCAAATACTCGACGGCCTCGCCGGCATCGGCCAGATCGGCGGCCAGGCGGGCGGCGTCGGTGTGCGGCGCGATCCGGGCGAGCTCGGCTTTGCCCGGCGGGCTGGACACATAGCGGCCCAGCAGGGCGCGCAGCGATTCGTATTCGAGGGTATCGGCGCTGGTGGCCTTCATCAGCTTACATTGTATTGTGCGCACGCTTCAGCGTGCCGCTGTGGCGCACGCTTTAGCGTGCTGCGGCGAACTTCAGTTCGCCGTCCGGCGAGCTTCGCTCGCGGGAAGGGCCGGCTAAAAGCCGGCTGCGGGCATGATTGCCCGCCCTACAAGGCAAGTGTGATAAATTCGACGCCTGATGGCGAGTCAGCCTCCCCAGCCGGCGATGTCCAGGATCGAGAAGCAGCAGTTCCGCCGCATCTGCGGCAAATTTGCCAGCGGCATCACGGTAGCGACGGTCCTCGACCCCGAAGGCGCCTGCCATGGCATGACGGCCAATTCCTTTACTTCAGTGTCGCTGACGCCACCCTTGGTGCTGATCTGTGTCGGCCATCGCGCCCGCATTCGGGAACACTTCCGCATCGGCTTATACTTCGGTATCAATATCCTGAGCGCGAGCCAAAAAGTTGTATCCGACAGGTTCGCGAGCAGCGATTCCAACCCCTTCGAGGGGATCAGTTGGTACCCGGGAAAGACCGGTGTGCCCTTGCTGCCGGATGTGTTGGCGACCATCGAATGCTCCCGAGTGAACGTGGTCACGGCGGGCGACCACGATATCGTGATCGGCGAAGTCATCCATGCGGGCTGTCGGGATGGCGAGCCGCTGGTCTTCTACGGCGGCCAGTACCGGTGCCTGGAGTAGCGGGGCCGCCCTCTGGGGCCGGGCCCCTTAGAGGCCGCCAGTCGCCTTGCAGGCCACGCCACTTTCTCCAGCCGGCCAAACAGATCCAGGGTCCAGGCTGTGGGGCAGCCAATCTTGGCTGCAAGCCTAGCGGCAAGCCGCAAACGGGCGGCGGAAGTGGCGGCCTGAGAGGCCGGGCCCAGAGGGCACCCCGGCTGGGAGCCTGCCCCACAATTCCTCGCGGCGCGCGAAGAAACTGATGGATAGTAGTCTGATGGATAGTAGTACAAAGCCATCGAGTACCTCACCCGCAAATGAGGGTAGTATAACCTTGGGAATCCTTGCACGCCGCATGCCGCGAGGAATCTCCCCCGGCCCAGCAGAATCAGATCAAATCATGCGATGATAAGGAATTAGCGGAGGGTCTTTGCGGCGCGTTCTAATACTATTGACGATCCTGACTTTGGCATCCCTGGCGGGTACCACCCAAACCGCGCTCATCGTCCTGAATCCGGGCAATTGGCAGCCAGGCCATCTGCCGGATGGCTGGCAGGTGAAAGTAAATCGCGGCACGCCGAAAATCGCCACCGTGCGGGAAGGCAACAGCAATTATCTCGATCTGAAAAGCCACGATTCCTCATTTGGTCTGGAACGCGAAGTGGATGTCGATCCGCACGAGGCGCCGTACCTCACCTGGAAATGGAACGTCAAGGAACTGCCCGCGGGCGGCGACTTCCGGCACAGCAGGAGCGACGATCAGGCGGCCCAGGTGCTGGTGGCCTTCGCCGATAAACGCATCTTGAGCTACATCTGGGACACCACCGCCCCCGCCGGAACCATGGAGAGTGCCAGTTCCATTCCCCTGGTGCACATCTACGCTGTAGTTTGCCGTTCCGGAGCAGCCAACCTGAACCGCTGGCTCACCGAAAGCCGCAACCTGGCGGGCGATTACGAGAAAGCCTACGGACGTCCCGCGCCGCGCGTGAAGGGAATCCGGCTGCAGATCAACACGCAGCACACCGGCACTTCGGCCGAGAGTTGCTTCTCCGAAGTGGCCTTCCGCAGAACGCCGCAGTCATGATCCTGGTGACCGGCGCGACCGGTTTCATCGGCAGCCATCTGGTCGAGTGCCTGGTGGCGCAAGGCCGTCCCCCGCGATGCCTGGTGCGGCGCTTCAGCATGGCTGGCAACTTGCCGCGCGCGATCGAACTGGCGTATGGCGATCTCGAAAGCGGCGCGGGCCTCGCCGAAGCCATGCGCGGCGTGGACACCATCATCCACCTGGCCGGTGTAACCAAGGCCCGCACCATCGCGGACTATGATCGCGGCAATGCCGTCGCTACGGCCAACCTGCTGCGCGCCGCCGGCAATGTCGACCGATTCGTGCACGTCAGTAGCTTGGCCGCCGCCGGCCCAAGCACCGCCGATCGGCCGCTCACCGAGACGGACGAACCGCGCCCCGTCTCGCATTATGGCCGGTCGAAGCTGGCAGGTGAGCAAGCCGTACGCCGGTCGCCCCTCGCTGAAAGAACCGTGATCGTCCGCCCGCCAGTAGTTTATGGGCCGCGCGATCGGGACGTCCTGCAGGTGCTGCGCACCGTCGCCCGCGGCTGGATGGCGAAGATCGGCGCTGCTCCGCGCCGCTTCAGCCACATTTATGTGGGAGACTTAGTGGGTGGCCTCATCGCCGCGGCCGACTGCGTCAGCGCCGACGCCGGCGGCCAGGTTTTCTACCTGGCGAACGCTGCGCCGGTCTCCTGGGATGAATTCGGAAGTGTGGCGGCGCGCCTGATGGGCCGCAAATTGCGCACCGTGGCGATACCCGAGAAGGCTGCCTACGGTTTAGGGTTGTGCGCCGAGTGGTGGACGCGCCTTAGCGGAAAGCCGGGCATCCTGTCGCGCGACAAAGTGCGGGAAGCCTGCTGCGCGGGTTGGGTCTGCGATCCCGGCCGCGCCCGCCGCGAGCTGGGCTTTTGTGCGTTCACGGGCCTGGAAGAAGGGCTGCGGCGCACGCTCGATTGGTACAAGGAGGCGGGTTGGTTGAAGTTCTGAATCAGTGGGACAGGCCTCCTGGCCTGTCCTCCAAAATCGAGCGCGGCTTCTGGCCGGTGGATAAGGTGATACTCTCCTATTACGCGGCGGCCACCGCCGCCATCTTGGTGTTCTGGAACCGCCTGCCGGAACCCGCATGGCTACTCGCCTGGCACGTGGCCGCCATTGCGCTGGCCCTGCTGGCGATCCGCAGCGCCGGGCACGCCAGTTGGATTTTCCGGCACTGGTACCCCTTGCCTTATGTAGCATGGTGCTACAGAGAGATGGCCGTGCTCATGCCGTCGCTCCGCCGGACGGAGGCGGATGCCGAACTGGCGCACCTGGATCACCGCGTGTGGGGCGTCAATCCCACCGTTTGGCTGGAACGTATTAACACTCCTATCCTCACGGAATACTTACAAATTGTTTATGCGCTGTTCGTGCCGGTCGTGCTGTTGATCGCTTTACTGCTGTGGCGGCGCGCCCGCTACGCCGAGTTTCGCTACTACGCATTTCTCATCGCGCTGGGCTTCCTGGTGTCGTATGTGGGCTATGTATTGGTGCCCGCTCGCGGTCCCCGCTTTTTCTTGCGGAACCTGCAAACCATCGATCTGCGGGGCCTGTGGGTCACGCGTCTGCTGCAATTAACCCTCGACCGGCTGGAATCCAAGGCCTGGGACTGCTTTCCCAGCGGCCACACCGAACTCACCATCCTGGCGTGGTGGGGCAGCCGCCTGATCTCCAAGCGGCTGTTTTGGATCTATTTCGCCTATACCTTGTCCATCATTTCTGCTACAGTTTATCTTCGATACCATTACACCATCGACCTGCTGGCCGGGGCCGCTGTGGCCGGTCTTCTGGTGCTGATCGCACCGTCGTTATACAGAATCTTGGGCAAAGGAGCCGCATAGTTGGGAGACGTAGAAATCGTCGCGGTTCAAGATAAACGATCGCTGGCGCAGTTTGTGGACCTTCCGTACCGGTTGTACCGCCACCACCCTTACTGGGTGCCTCCGCTACGTATGGCCCAAAAGGAATTGTTCAACACCGCGAAGCATCCGTTCTACGCGCATGCCGAAATGCAGTGCTTTCTGGCACGCCGGGATGGGCAGGTCTGCGGGCGGGTGGCCGCCATCGTGGACCGCAACCATAACGAGTACCACAAGGAAGAAGCCGGATTCTTCGGGTTCTTCGAGTCGGTGGACGATCTGGAGGTGGCCCGGGCGGTGATGGAAGCCGCCCGCAAATGGCTCCTGGAGCGCGGCGCGAAGGTCATTCGCGGCCCCATGAACCCCTCCACGAATTATGAATGCGGAATGCTGGTGGAGGGCTTCGACTCCGGCCCTAACATCATGATGACCTACAATTCGCCCAGCTATCCGCGCATGATGGAAGCGCTGGGATTGCGCAAGGCCAAGGACCTGTTCGCCTATTGGTCCACTCCCACCGAAGTGAATGGCGCTAAGGTGGAACGCGTGGCGCGGCGCGCGGCCGGCAGCCAGGGCGTGGCCATTCGCAGCATTCGCATGAAGCAGTTCGACGAAGAAGCCCAGATGATCTGGAAACTCTATATGGACACGTGGGCGCGCAATTGGGGCTACGTCCCCATGACGCGCGAGGAGTTTCTGCATGAAGCCGCCGAGATGAAGCAGATTCTCAAGCCGGAGCTGGTGCTCATCGGCGAGGTCGAGGGGCGCCCCGTGGGTTTTGCGCTCGCGCTGCCCAACATCAATCTGGCTCTGAAACACGCCGGCGGCAAACTGTTCCCGCTAGGACTGTTCAAAATCCTGTATCATCAACGGTTGATCAAAGAATTGCGGGTGATCCTCCTGGGTGTGGTGGAGGAGTACCGCACGCTCGGCGTGGCCGCCGGTTTTTACGCCGAACTGATCCGCAACGCCCGAAAGCTGGGCTTTGGACACAGCGAGATGTCCTGGATATTGGAAGATAATGTTCTAATGAACCGCTCCCTGAAGGCTATGGGCGCGAAAAAGTACAAAACGTACCGAATCTACGAATGGAATTGAGAACGATGCGCAGCTCTTCGACCACCGTCACACAGAGCCGAAAGGCGGGGGGAAGCCATACCCGATCCACCGACCTCTTCGACAAGTGCCGGAATTTTACGCGTCCGGGCGAACTGCAAGCCGCCGGATTGTACATGTATTTCGAAGTCTTCAGCGAGCGCGAAGGCTGCGGGCCCGGCGAGGTCCGCATGGGTAACCGCAAGGTGCTGATGTTCGGCTCCAACGATTATCTGGACCTGATCACGCACCCCAAGGTGAAAGAAGCCGCCATTGACGCTGTCCGGAAATATGGCAGCGGATGCAGCGGCTCGCGCCTGCTCAACGGCACGCTCGACGTGCACGTGAGGCTGGAAGCGGAGTTGGCGGCTTTCGTGCACAAGGAAGCCGCCGTCATTTTTGGCACCGGTTTCCAGGCCAATTACGCGTCCCTCGCGGCGCTCGCCGAAAAAGGCGACGCCCTGTTGTGCGACCACAATCTGCACGCCAGCCTGGTGGAGGGCGCGCTGCGCTCCACGGCGCGCA
>Ga0181527_1004709_pt1 | contig 11589 bp, 14 predicted proteins | sample PEATcosm2014_Bin_30_FD_119762 | JGI IMG/M metagenome (GOLD analysis project Ga0181527, IMG submission 119762) | Peatland microbial communities from MTU Mesocosm Facility, Houghton, MI, USA - PEATcosm2014_Bin06_60_metaG | ecosystem: Environmental > Terrestrial > Soil > Wetlands > Peat | place...
GTGTCTTTCGCGGACGTAGGCGCCCCGGAGCCTTGCCGGATCCTTGCTCTCTGGGGCGGCGTCAACCGTTCGCAACAGAATCCTCTCCATATCGCTACTCCTCTTTTTCCTTGTTCAGCGGGGTTCCCTCGAAGCTCAGCCAGATCCAACCCTCCACATAAGCCCCGTTATCCGAGCCTTCGGACACAACGGCGTCATCGTCGAACTCAATTGCGCCTTCCCGGGCAAGGCTCTCTCTGGCCATCTCCACGATTTGTTCTCTGCGCGGGTCGTCGAGGTGCTTCTCCGCTGCCTCAATAGCCTCGCGCAGGGCAACCGGCGGGTTTTCTACGGTCCTGGCTGCGGTTAGCAGGTCCTGATACGATTTGCTCATGTGTGTATCCTTTAATCTCTCGCCGGCTCCACCGGCGTTCGTGCGTCAACGAGACTGGCTTTCAAGCGCCGCACCAACTGTTGAGCAATGGGTTCGGTAATCCCGTGCCGCGTGAGCCAATCCAGGACTTGGGCCAAGGAGGCTGCGCCTGGCCCGTTATGTTCAGCCTGCCCGCAGCGCGCCAGGCGGCAACCGCACTGGCCTGTCAAAGCGTGGTACTCCACATCGCCAAACCTTACGGGCTCGCTCTGTTCTGTGACGACGCCAGCTTTGACTTCCAGGAACCGAGCCTCGACCGGCCAGCCGTCCTGAATGCGGCCTCGCATTAAAAAGACGGCACGCCCATCTTCGTGTTCATAAAGTGTGCCGGTGAGGTATAGCAGCTCTTTGTAAACCTGCGGAAAATCCACGGGCATTTCCTGCAGCCAATCATTGAGATAGCTGCCTCCGCAAACAGGCAGGCCCAGCCCTTCGATGTGGCGACATCTCTCGGCCAGCCGTTGAGTCGTGTGTTTCAGATGGTCCTCCTGCATCACGGAGAAGGTGAAATGCTCGATGCGGCTGCCTTTCCAGTAAACATAGCCTTGGTGGTCCCGTGTGACGTGCTCCACGCCGGCCAACCATGGCTTGGCGTATTGGCCCGACGTGACGGTCGCGTAAAGCTGTTGGAACGTTTCGACCCCACGGGCGGTGAGATGGTTGTTGACGGCCGCTTGCACCAGGGACAAATGAAACGGTTCCAGATCGTCCCCATCGCGAGTGCGTTCGAGAATTTCGATGCTTTGCTCCGTCAAGCTGGGAGCGATTTGTGTCGCAGTGCTCATGCTAAGCGGCGAGAGCCAGGATGCGGTCGTAGCTCTCTTGTCCGGAGTCGGTGAGAACGAACAGGTCCTTGATGCGCGCAATGCCTTCCAGTTCCAGGTAGTGCTGAAGCGATGGAACGGCTTTCCCGCGCCCGTCCAGGCAGCCGGCCAAGTCCCCGACGTTAAAGTCCTCACTGCTCCCCGCCCATGCCTTGCGCCCTTCGTCCGTGCTGCGGATCCACTGATCGATGGCCCGGGTGAGCCGTTGCATGGCCTCGTCTTTTGTCCCGGCGACCGTGGTGATCTCGACCACCCGAAGGGCATCGACCAGCGCGCCGTCCATGCGGATGAAACAAACTCGGACTTTCTTCATTTCGTGGATTTGTTTGGCGTTCGTTTGCATCGCGCGAAGTCGTTTCATGGATTTTTTGCACGTGCCCGGGGGAAGAAGCCGGGCATCGCCAGCGCTTGGGACCGTGGTTCTCTAGGTCGAGCCCCGCTGAGCTGCTTTCAATATCCGGCCAACTGATAGCGGCTGGGTCAGTGTCTCGTAAGCGGCCTGTATCCTCAGGAACTCCTCGTAATCCCCGCCAATGGGCCTCGATCAGGTTTTGAATGATGTCGTTGGCGATCACGCGTTCAAAATAGGGCACGAGGTTGCACCAAACGCTGCCGCCGCCGGTGAAGAGATCGACGAGCGTGGGCCGGCTGTAATCAAGCATTGGCATCAACTGAGGCAGGAGCCGGTATTTCGAACCAGTGTAATTGAACGGCGGCTGGACCAGCATGGGCATTCTCGCCGCAGCGGTTTGCTGGGCGAAGCCAATGGCCGTTGGATCAGCATCGGCTGAAATGGACAGGCATGACGGTGCCTTAAATACCTCCAGGCATTCCGGGCCGACCGGCCCCGGACTCTCAAAACTCGTCGATGGGTTTGCGCCGCTTGGGCTTGCCCAGAAAGGCTTCGTAGGTTGGTGCGCGGTGCGTGATGATCGCTTCCATTCGGTGATTTCCGTCCTGTATGGTCCAGTCCCAGGCTTCGTGGTAAAGCAATACAACCGGGGGGAGTTTCTCGCCCCGTTTGAGTTGGTTGAGATATTTGCGCACCCCGCGCCGATAATGCCCTCGGCGGTAATACATCTCCCGCCCTTCTGGAATTTCCAGCTTCAACGTTACCGGCCCTGCCCACAGATAATCGTCCGGATCGAAGGGCAACGCGAAGGCTGTCCCCGGTTTGTGAAACTTGGAGAGCCACACCCCCGCCGCTCTCCATTCTTGCCACTTCCCGCGAACGCTGCGCGCCGCGTCATATGCGGTTAGGAACACGCGAGGTTGTTTCGGTGCGCTCACAACCCTCCCACGGTCCTCCCGTTGAGATACCACCGCTCCCCCAATGGGCGAAGCAGCTTCCCGACGGGTCAAATCGGCTTCGACCAGCTTGTCCCTGCGGGCGAACATATCCCATCGACCGCGGGAGTTTTTCTGGCGGCACGGGGGATTTGGCCTCATGATCTTGGCGTTCCCGCACTTTTTCATGCAACCTCTTCGAATTCCGGCCGCGTGGCTGTCTCGAATTCCCGCAGCAGAGGTTCGAGCTTGGGTTTTTCACACCGCAGCCAGTGGCTGGCAAATCCACGGCATCCTCGGCAGCGTTTTCCGCCGTTTCCGTGCAGTCGTTCTTCCGCTGGGGGAAAGTGTTCATGCACCGCCTTCAGCAATTCAAAGCGCAGGGCGAACAAGCGCAGCGCCCCATCCCGGATGTGTCCCAGGGGAGCTTTACCGCCATAACAGCAGATATCGCGGATGCTGCCGTCGGGGTTGATGGTAAATTGGGGTCTGGATGCAGGGCAGCAGGTGCCGTCCTGCAGTCCCATGCCGTTTTTCAGGGCACGGCCGACCGGACTGAGACGATTTGGCTCACTCCATTTGGTATCAATGTAAAGATTCCCCGATTTGATTCCTTCGACAAGGAGGGGGATGGCGTGATGGCCTCGTTGCATCATGCACGCGTCCTTGGCCTCGTAGTATTCGTCTTCAGACACACTGTTGCCACAGCGCTCACAGCGACGAGTGTCTTCCTCGTAAGCCAAAGCTCCGCCGCATTGGCACGAAGGCTCGGGCAGGTCGAACCATTCGTATGGGTTTTCCAGGGCCTCTTGGAGGGCGCGCCGGCTGATGATGTGCTCTTCCCCTTTCCGGAACGGATCGTGCCAGATCGAGTTGGAAATGCGGATGCTCAGCCTTTCGCGGGCAACCGCTTCGCCGACGATGCCAGCGAATCGACAGGCAGCCTTCCACGAACGCAACCACCACCCGTTGGTTGTCATCTCCATTTCCAGCTCCTGGCTCAACGCGTGGCAGCAGAGGTGGTCGTAAATAGTGGCAAATTGCTCCAAATCCAGGGTTGGCTCGCCGCCCACAATGTTCACGCGGGGGCGGAAACCCCATTCCCGGAACGTCGTTGCCGTCAGAAGGACTTCGTCGAGGACACTCGAGGGCATCCATTCGGAGGTCAGTCCGGGTCCTGCGGCAAACATGCAATGGGCGCAGGCGAAGCAGCAACGCTTGGTTAAAAGGAGAGTAAAAGTGACTTCTCGTTCTTCACCGCTTGTGAAAGCATCGCGCCATCCTTCAAGCTTTTTGGCTTGGCTCACCTTTTCGAGTTTCGCCAGCTTTCGCGCTGCTCTTTGGGCGCCACTTCAACGCCCACACCAGGTCTTCCTCGGTCGCCGGTTTCCCTCTTTGGATCGCCAGCAGTTTGACGAGCTTGACCAGTTGCCGGATGTCCCGGCCTGACAAATGATGCTGTTCGGCAAATTGGCGGCTGGCTGCGTCAGAAAGGTCGAGCTTCTGGATCTCGCTTTGAATGCGGAAAAGTTCCTTTCGCTCCTTGGGCGCCGGATACTCGTAATCCAGATGAACCAGGGCCCGGGAGCTGACGGCATCGTCGATGGTGGTGCCCCGATTGGTCGTGAGGAAACACAGCCCGTTCAAATTCTCCAGCAACCGCAGGAAAACGCCGACGATCGCGTTCTGAACGATGTCGTCCGCGCGGGCGCGCACGTAGACATCGGCCTCGTTGATCAAGAGCACGGCGTTCCACCGCCGGGCGCGCAGCAGGGCGTGCCGCAGATTCTCCTCCACTTCCGGTGGACTGATTCCGAGTTGCGAGCATTGCAGCTCGTACAACGGCCGGTGGTTTTGTTCGGCAAACACCTGAGCGGTCAGGGTTTTCCCCAGACCGGGATCGCCTTTGAGCAGGATCAGGCATCCGCCGGCTTTTCCCGAGATTACGTCGCGATCTTCGAGTCGCAGGGCCTGCCGCAACACTTCGAGCAGTTTGCGTGTCTCCTCGGGAATGACAAGGTAACGGTCAATGTCATCCTGGTAATGATAAGGTTTGAGATCGGCGATATGGGCGATGATTTCCACGTGCCCGGGCAGGTCGTAGGCGTAAACCAGGGGATGCACTGGCACTTCAACCTCCCCGCCATCCTCATTCCATTGGGACACGTCAGCGACCCTCTCCGCTTCGGTGTCCTTGAGGTTGTGCCGATGGTCCATGACGGCCAGGCCCGGCAGATCGGGATTCTCGGGCAGGCGGTATGCCTCCGGTTTCCAACTGCCTTCCGTGTCGCGGATTTGGACCCAGCCGTGGACGACAAACTGTTCCCCGGTCTGCGCATGGTATTTCTCGTAGGTCTCCTGGCGCCGGCGGTATTCCTTCAGGAGTTCCTCGGATTCCAAACGAACGTGAAATGCCTCGAGGATCTGGGAAAGGTTCCTGCCGCGCAGGTCCCGGTTGTAGAAGTCCAGCGTGACTTCCTTCCGTTGGCCCAGTTGCCACGCGGCCAGTCGGAGCCGGATGTGTGGCGTTGAATATCGTCCACCGCTGTCCTCGCTCACTCCCTCGACCACGTACGGCAACCAGTGGCGCAGCTCGTTGCTTTGGAGAAACACCCAATAATGCGGCAGTTTGCCAAGGCAGAGGATGAGGGCCTCCTTCAGCGCGCCCACGGATTTGACTTTGTTCGACAACGGGTTTGCTTGGACCTCGATCAGGCTCCTCAACTGACGCTTGAGTCGATTGATCTCCTTGGAGGGATTCTGCCGCTTTTGGCAGGCCTCAAACAAGGTGACGCGGTCTGTCTCTGACAGAAACTGGTGTCCGACCTCCACATGAGGTCGTGGAGAGCGCCTGGCGATCTCCACCAAGTCCTTCTTTTCCAACTTGAGGCCACGGAACAGTTCGAGCGGGATTTGCAGTTGCATTGATGTTCGGGTTGCGGGGGGGAACTGCGTTGTCCTTGCGGCCGCAGGCCTCATTTGTTGCCGCGACTGGCTTTGGTCGCCTCCACGACCTGGCTCTCCCGCCACACCTTGTGCCGTGAGCAAACGAACAGGCGTTCCCCTTTTTCAATTTTCGTTTGCTGTGTGTTCCAATCCACGTCGGTCTCCCCGCCATACTCCACTTTCAATCTCCCGTTTCGGGAGAGGCCGACGGCGGCGCGGGCGGTTCCTTCGACAACCTCCAGTGTCCCGACGATCTCGTTGCCTTCTGGCGATAGCGCTTTCATGTCTTTTTGGTTTCCTCCGGTTTTACCTCCGGCCTCCAATCGAGGAATTGCTCGTTCTGGTAGAGTTTGCGAATGGTTTCCGCGCTGGTGGCCCCGGGTTGCAGCAGGCCAAAAGGGTGGGTTGTGGGCGTGAACCCGTAATAGCCTGCATGTTCCTGTCGGGTGTGCCGCAGCACATCGCTCACTCGGTAGGGTGGCCGCCCTGTTTGGGCCAGCGCCATGATTTCGTCACGCTGCGGACTATGTAATGGAGAAAGGCGGCGTTCGAGATAAGCACAGAGATTGGTAAACCAAACCGTGCCAGCCGGCTCTCGTTCTCCGCACGCTTGTGTCCCGTTCCGCAGATAAGCCAGGAAACCGGGAGCCAAGCCAAAGGGGTCCTCTTCCGGATTCATGTCCAAAAGGGCCTGGACCTCTGCATTGGGCAGCAGATGATAACAGGTGCTCCATACCTGGGGTGGGAACTGCATCTGGACTGCAGGAACACAGTATTGGGCTTTGATGATTTCCGCGGGGGTCGGCGTCGCAGCATTCCACAAGGTGCTGAACCCGTTTTCATCCAGGAGAAGGTGTTTGTTGGCTGCAATCTGAATAACCTCCGCGATTTCGCAGAACCCCGGGAACCGCCCTTGGGTCAAACGGCACTGCTGCAAAGTGTCTTTGGCGTCCTGCATTCTTTGCCGCAGTCGGGCCTCCAGGTGCGCCGGCAAATGCAGCTTTTTCAGGAAAACGGGGGTTTTGGACGTTTTGTGGTAGCAGATGATGGCATGTTCAACATCCCGGCATCGGGCGGGTTCCTCGATCGGGCTCGGTTTCCTGACCGGGATGCAGTCAACCAGACATTTGTCGAGGTCCTCCTGGCCTCTGAAAAGATAGGTCTCCTTCTGAGCCTTCATCAAGAAGAGGAAGCGTGACAAGAGTTGGCGGACAGAGGTGTGGTAAAGCTCCAGGCGCCGGTCCATTCTTGTTTCTTGGATTCCTTCTTCCAGGGCCGCCAGGGCTTCGTTCCAGCTTCGAACGGCGCAGTAGCGGATGCCTCGCAAGGCCTCGAAGTGTTCCGTCGCCCACGGCAGCGCCCCCTCGGCAACGACCAAGTGCGGTCCCTCGCACGTTTGGTTGCTGGGCAGCCGGTTCAATAACGTGGTCTCGGGCGTGAGCAGGTAAGACCCCTGCAGTTCCTTGTTAATGTCATGGACGTGGGAGAACAATTCGTCGAGGAAGTAGAACGTCGTGCCGTTCCGCAGGATCAACAGGGTCACCTGTCCCGCATTGGGGAATGCGCTGCGACTGGGCGGCAAGACCTTGGCGTGAACAATCTGAAACGCGAACATCTGGTTGTCCGGGCCGGCGGTGATCCCGGTTGGCGCTCCTCCTTCGGGCACAAGTCGGCCCAACAACTTCTGAAGTTCAGGGAAGCGCTGGAACACCGCTTGAAGGTCTGGGGACAAGGTCTTGCCTTGTGCAGTCAGGCGCCGTTGCAGCAGGTGCGCCTGCGTCTCGAGTGCGTCGCGAAGGCAAAGGTTCATGCATCCGACTCCTCAAACCGCGATCAGCTTTCGATCCGCAACCCCTTTAAGGTCATCCGCCGCCCCCCGGCGCTGAGGAACTCCGTTGCCGACGCCACTTCTTCGTCCTTGGCCCGCCAGGTGCCGTCACTGAACTGGATGTCTTGGGTCTGCCGTTCCACGCGAACCCGGCAAACGGGCTCGAGATTCCTGCGGCTGATGAGCCGGTAGGTGTAGCGATCACAGCCTGGGACGCGCGCCACCATTACGGCGGGGTGCTCTTCGAAACCCGCCAGTTCCGCGGGCAGCTCTTTGGGGAGTATAACGACTCGCAAGTCCGCAGAGTCTTCAAAGGGAGCGAGCTTGACCCGCCGGCTCCCTATGCCGGCGGCTAAGAAACTCAATGGACATCCCTGCTCGTTCTTGATCCCGGTCCTTACAATGGTGAGGGTTCTGCGGACCAGCCGGCCGCGTTGGCGCCGCTCCACAATGACCGTGTCGCCTTTTTGGCAGTTGAATTGCGCTGCCGGTTTCTTCATGCCTTTTGTTTGGCATCAAAGTCGGCCTGCGGCGGCTCTGCGCTCCGCCTATCGTTCAGAGCAGGAGCGGCCGGGCGAAAACGGCTGAGCCTTTCTTGATGAATGTGAGGCGCACGTCAATCCCGTCGGCACTGACCGGGAATTGTCCGGTTTGGATGCCTCGGAACAAGTCGCCCAGCTCTGGCGATGACATTTTGTAGATGTAGGGCTTGCCTGGCTCCGTGTCCTCAAAAAACGCCACCGCGCAGGAGCTGCCCGGGCAAGCGTAGGCATAGCGGATGCGTGCAGAGAATTCGATGTTCTCCTGAAGGGCGGCATTTGTGGGCGGCGGGGCTTTACGGGAGACGCCCGCGACCCGGATGCCGGTCATTTTGGGGTTGGCAGCTCCCGGGTGCCAATAGAGTGGCTGGAAATACAGCCGCCAGCCCTTGGTCGGTCTCTTGACTCAATGGGTAAGCCTCCGGCTCTGCCGGAGGACTCGCAGAGTTTGACGGTTCCGGGAGTGGCTCGGGTGTGAGGATTGGTTTCTTTCATGCGCGGTGAGCATGGAGTCCGACGGAGGAGCGAGAGCAGGGGAGCAGGCTGCCACGACAAGAGGGAATTGGTGTGGTGTGTGGATGCTGAAGCTGGGCACGGGTGAAGCGGGCGAGGATGTTGGAAGGGCGCGCGAAGGGTCGCCCGAAGGGCCATGCGGCTTTGAGCCGCTCCACCTCCGTCAAGCCTCCGGCTTTGCCGGAGGTTGCTGACAACATCGCGCATGGCTCACTGTTCACACGGGTAAGTCTTGCGCGGGTCAAATTCCGCGAGGTTGTTGATGTTGCCTTCCGCCAGACAGTGGGCCGCGCGGCCGGCGGCGTCTTCATCGCGGAAGAAGCGTTCGTCACGGGCGGAATAATCGACTGGGTAGTTGCCGTCAGCGCGGACAACGCGGGCTCCTCCCAGTCCGTCCGCCTCGACCGCAATGCGTTCGTCCACATCGCCGTCGTACAGCGCAATCACTGCGTTGCGGTCGGAAATCTTGAGCCGCTCCCGCAGTCGTGCGAGCCGGCGTTCCAGGCGGCGGATCTCCTGTTTGATTGGGCGCTGATCTTTGGGGTTCATCTCGAGCTTCATGGGGGTGCGGCCAGATCCTGCGGCAAAGCCGCTCGGGTCGCGGGGCTGGCATTCAGGATTTCGAGGATCAGCTCAAGTAGTACGCGGCAATCATTTGGCAGCTCGATGGCGCAGCGAGCCATGTCACGGCGGGAATTCTGAGGGGTGAGCGTGATCTTATGGTTGAAACTGTCCACGTAAATCCCGGTCGTGATGAACGTCCCGTTTCGGCCCAGAGACCGCGTGATGGTGCCTGGTGGAAATCGAACCAACCCGCTTTTGAGGGGGCTCATGTGTGGTGGTGGGAGATCGCTTCCAGGGCCGCGGCGATTCCCGCGACATAACGGCGGTCCTCGACGTTAATCCCGGCGCAGGCGTGGGTCAGCACCAGGCTTTCCAAGCCGTCGATGGCTGCGTTGTAGCTGGCCTGGTATTCTGCCCCGAAATCTTTGTCCGCTGGGGTGATGTGGAGCGTGGAACTGCTGGCGCCCCCGCCCCGCCCATCGAGTTGCAGGGTGATGGTGTCGGAGCCGACCCGGACCTCGATTGTCTTCACGCCTTTGTGTTGGCCCAGCGTTCCTATTCGCGCCGCTTCACGATTTCTCGAGCAGCGCCAGGAGCTCCTGTTCCGAGATGACCGGGATGTTCATTTTTCGGGCCTTTTGCAGTTTGCTGGACCCGGAATCAGGGTCGGCGGCCACGAGGTGAGTGATCTCTTTGCTGAAAGTATCCGTGTATTCATGCCCCTTGGCCCGGATCAATTGCTCGAAGTGGCTCTTGGGCCGGGAGAGCGAGCCGGTGATGCAAAACCGATGTCCGCCCGCCTGGCCCGGCGCCGGGGCCTTCGGGGTGATGATCTCCACACCGGCGTCGAGGAATTTCTGGATGAGCGGCTTTTGGGCAAGCAGATCCTCCTGCAAACGCCGTCCGGTGTTGGGCACTCCCGCTTGATCCGCCAGCCGAATCAATTTGTCCGAAAGCCAATCGTCCAGCCTTTCGAATTCGCCGGGGACGGCTTTCTGAATCAAGGCCACGCGCCGCTTGCCAAGTCCGAAGATGCCTAAAGAGCCCAGGAGTTGGCTGAGCGTCAGGCGGCGGCGTTTCTCGACCTCGGCCAGGAACTTGTCGGCGCGCTTCTCGCCCAACCGGACGCTGCCGCCCAGCTTGAGGGCGGCCAGTTGGTCGCGCCGGTGCTTAAGCGTGTACAGGTCCGCTGGATCCTTGACCGCCATGTCCTGGATCAAAGACTGGATGAGGTTTTCGCCGATGCCGATGATGTCCAGCGAGGTAAGGAAGCGGTCGATCTTCCCGGAGAGCTTTGCGGAGCATTCCGGATTGAGGCAATAAAGCGCCGTGCTTTCGTCCCCCGAAACATTGCTGCGGCGGCCGACTTGCCCCTGGCAGGCGGGGCAGCATGTGGGCTCCGGGATGTTTGCGGATTCCGGCGCCTTCTTCACCACCTCCAAAATGCGCGGAATGATGTCGCCGGCCTTAATGACCCGGACTTTGTCCCCGATGCCAACGTTGAGCTGGCGAATGTTATCCCAGTTGCACAGGGTCGCGGAGGTAACGGTTGTGCCGCCGATTTGAACCGGGTCGAAGGAGGCCGTCGGCACCACGCAGCCCGTGTGCCCGACGCTCACGGCGACGGCGCGAATGACGGTTTCTGCCCCTTCGGCTTCAAACTTGAGCGCGACCTGGCCTTTCGGGCGCTGGTCGGTCTCGCCCAGGGAAAGTTGCTCAGCGATGCTGTCCAGCTTGACGACGATGCCGTCAATCCAGTACGGCAACGTGGGCCGGTCGTGCTGCGTTTTCAGGTACCAGTCCCAAACCGCCTCGGCGGTCCCGGTGAAACTCGGGGCGGGTTCAAATCCCATCGCCCGCATGGCTTGAGTCTGTTCGGTCTCCGTGGCGCACAGCGGCCGGCCGCTGCGGTCAAAAGCGCGGAAGGCAAACACCTGAAGGAGCTCGCTTTGGTGCCCGTTTTTCCGGCGCGCAATGCCCACGCAGCAATTGCGCGGGTTGGATTGAGCGTCAGGATCGATCTGGGCGGACCAGTCCTCCGTGGACAGAATGACTTCGCCGCGCATGAATCCCGTGAAGGGACGGCCTCCCCACCGGCACTGCGCGGGGATGCCGCGGAATTTAAGCGCGTTGGCGGTGATATCCTCGCCCACCAAACCATCCCCGCGCGAAATGGCGGCCGCCAGGCGCCCGTCCTGGAACTCGAAAGAAAAGGAACCTCCGTCCATCTTGTAGGAGGCGTGCAGCAATTTGCCCTCGGCGCCAATCCCCTTCACCCATTTCTGGAACTCCCCGATGTTGGTGGCTTTTGAGAGAGACCCCATGGGGACGGTGTGCTGCCGCTTCTGCAAGTGAGTTTGCCGGATGTGGGCACCCACGCGTTTCAACCGCGGATCATCGGGTGCTGATCGCGCCAGTTCCTCCTTCCACTGGTCGTATAGGGCGTCTTCCACGCGGGCTTGGCCGCGCGTGTAATAAGCCTCATCGGCTTCGTCGATCAGGCGCCTCAACTCGGAAAGTGGCGTTTTCGTGCTATGATTATGGCTCATGGTTTTTTCGTTTGGTAGGGTTTTCCTGGCCTGATCCCAAAGGAGAATCGGAGATTCGGCAAGCGCTGGAAAGTCTCTTGCCTCTGCCTCATTCAGACGGGGTCTGCCTCCCGGGGCGGCCCCTCCA
>Ga0181527_1004710_pt1 | contig 11581 bp, 10 predicted proteins | sample PEATcosm2014_Bin_30_FD_119762 | JGI IMG/M metagenome (GOLD analysis project Ga0181527, IMG submission 119762) | Peatland microbial communities from MTU Mesocosm Facility, Houghton, MI, USA - PEATcosm2014_Bin06_60_metaG | ecosystem: Environmental > Terrestrial > Soil > Wetlands > Peat | place...
CCGTCGTGCTGAATCCCGCGGCCAAGCCGGCCGGCAAGGCATCTTGACATCACGCCAAGTGATGCTATGATGCCGGTATGAGAACCACCGTGCGGCTCGACGACGACCTCCTGCGGACCTTAAAGGAGCGAGCCTTTCGCGAGGGGATTTCCCTGGCTAAACTCATCAACGGTGTCTTGCGGCGCGGAGTGGAAGCTCCCAGCCGGCAGGGCCAGCGGCGAAAACGATTCCGGCAGAAGACGTACGCCATGGGGCAGCCGAAATTCAACGTTGACAAGGCCCTCGCCTTTGCCGACTCGCTGGAAGACGAGGAAGTCCTCAAGAAGCTTGCACGCGGTAAATGAGACTTGTCGACCTGAATGTTCTGCTTTATGCAGTCAACCGCAACGTGCCGAAGCACGAAGCCGCTCGCCGGTGGTGGGAAGGCGCGATATCCGGCGCGGAGCCGGTCGGCCTGTCGTGGCACGTGCTCCTTGGTTTCTTGCGGCTGGGTACCGGGGCGCGCGGAATGGCCGCCCCACTTGCGGTTGGCGATGCGCTAGCCCAGGTCGAAGAATGGGTCACCCATCCCAACGTGCACATCCTGCTTGAAACGCCGGAGCATTGGCGAATCCTGCAAGAACTCTTGGGCGAAGTGGGCACTGCCGGCGACCTGACCTCGGACGCCCATCTGGCGGCCTTGGCGATCTCCCACGGCGCCACGCTCGTCTCTTGTGACTCGCACTTCGGCCGATTCCGCCGGCTGCGCTGGGAAAACCCGCTCGGGTGAACAAACTGCTTCCTTGAAACACTGGCGCGCCCGTCGCCTCTTCGGCAGCCTCCGCCGGCAAGAAGGAATAAGCGGGCGCAATGAAGGATAATGGAATCATGGTGGATCACGGAAACGTGGCAAGACGGCGTGCGGGCAGGCGGCTCACCCCGCCGAAATGGGTCTGGGGCGTCGTGGCCCTGCTGGGCCTGGCGATCGTGATCCTCCGCGTCACCGACCTCTTGGGCGACCACGCCTTCGCCAACATGGCCACCTGGATCCTGACCTTCCTGGCGGTGCTGGTGCTGCTGGGCTGGTGGCTCTTGCGGAGCGGGCTGAGCCGCCGGGCGCGGCTGGCGATTCTGGCGGGCTTGGCGGCCGCCAACGCGGGCTTCTGCATCCTGTTCCGCGTCGATCATCTCAGCGGCGAGCTCGTGCCCAGCTTCGCGTTCCGGTTCGCCGCGAAAGCCGATCAGCAGATGGCGCCGCCCGCGGAGCCGGAGAGCGGCGGGCACGGTCCGCCCGTCGACTTGGGCACGGCCACGCCCGACGACTTCCCGCAATTCCTTGGGCCGGGCCGCGCCGCGACGCTCGAAGGTATGCGGCTGGACCTGGACGCCCGCTGGCCGCCGCCGCTGGTCTGGCGGCACGCGATCGGCGCCGGTTGGTCGGGCTTCGCGGTCCGCAACGGCCACGCCGTCACCATGGAGCAGCGGGACGAGCTGGAAATGGTCACCTGCTACAACGTGCAGACGGGCCGCCTGGAGTGGTGGCACGGCACCGCCACCCGCCACGAGACCACGCCCGGCGGCGTCGGCCCGCGCTCGACGCCCACCATCGACCGCGGCAAGGTCTTCGCCCTGGGCGCGACCGGCCGGCTGTGTTGCCTGGACGGCGCGACGGGCCGCTGCCTGTGGGAAAAGGACCTCTTGGACGAGTTCGGCGTCACGCCCGAGGAGGAGTTGGCCGCCGTGGCCTGGGGCCGCGCGGCCTCCCCCCTGGTGGTCGGCGAGCGGGTCATCGTGCCGGCCGGCGGCATGCGCGAGGGGCATCCCGTCTCCCTGGCGGCCTTCGACGCCGGCGACGGCCATCTCCTTTGGGAAGGCGGGGACCGCCAGGTCAGCTACAGCTCGCCGGCCCTGGCCACCCTGGCCGGAATCGAGCAGGTGCTCATCGTCAACGAAGACACGGCCAGCGGCCACGACCTGCGGACCGGCCGCGTCCTCTGGGAGCACGAGTGGCCGGGCCATAGCAATCGCGACCCCAACACCTGCCAAGCCGTTCCCATTCCGCCGGACTGCGTGTTTCTTTCCAAAGGCTACACGCAGGGCGCCATGCTCTTGCGGGTGATCCCACAGCCCGACGGCGCCCTCGATACGGAAGTCGTCTGGCAGAACCCCAAAGTGATGCGGACCAAGTTCAGCAACGTGACCGTCCTGAGCGGCTACGTCTACGGCCTCTCCGACGGCATCCTGGAGTGCATCGACCTGGCCAACGGCCAGCGGATTTGGAAGGACGGGCGTTACCACCATGGCCAGATCCTCCGCGTAGGCGAGGTGCTCGTGGTGATGTCCGAATGGGGCGAGGTCGTGCTCGTCGAGGCCACGCCCGACCGGCCGAACCACGTCCTCGGGCGGTTCCAGGCCCTGGAGGGCATGAGTTGGAACACCATGGCCCTGGCGGGCCGCTATCTGCTGGTCCGCAACGCCGCCGAGGCCGCGTGCTACCGGGTGGGGATCAAGGATTGATCAGCGGATATAGTACCCGGACACCCGCCACTTCTTGTCCTTGTCGAGCATCGGGGTGACCGTCTCCACGGCCGCCTTCTTGTTCTCCAGCGAGGTTTTGAACTGAATGACCACGTACTGGCCGTCGGGGGCGCCCGGCAGGCTTGTGCGGTACTCCTTGGACTTGACCGCCCGGGACTTCAATTCGCCCAAGGGCTTGCGGGCGGCATTCAGGGACTTGACGAACGCCTCTTTGCCGACCGCATTCTTGAGATATTCGGCCGCCGCGTCCCAGCTTTCCGCGTACTTGCCCTGATCCACCAGCGCCAGCCAAGCCTTGGCCGCCGCTGCGGCCTGCTTTTCGGCCTCCTCATGTCCGCCGGCGGACCCGGCCTGTCCGTCGGCGGCGAAGGTAGGAACGCCAAGCGAAAACAGTGGTACCAAAGCGAGAACGGCACGGGCCTTCATCCCCCTTCTCCTTCTTTCTGCTTACAGTGGGTAAGAATACACCTCACGCCGAAGGCGTGCAACCCGAAAGCCCAGGCCAACGGCCTGGGCAGGCGGGGCAAAAATCGTGCACATGTAAGGCCCAACGGGCCGTCCCTCGGCCCGCAGAACCGGAGACGCCGCCGTACCGCAGTCGTTATCGAACGTCCTGGCCCACGTGGTATTCAGCACCAAGCACCGTCACGCGTACCTGGCGACGCCCGAACTCCGCGGCAGGGTGGCCGGCTACATGGTCGGCATTCTCCGCAATATCCACTGTCCCTCGTTGCTCATCGGCGGCACGGAAGACCACGTTCACATCCTTTGCAATCTGCACCGCACGATCCCGATCGCGCGCTTGGCCGACGACGTGAAGACGAGCTCCTCGATCCGTATCAAGGAGGAAGGCGCCGCTCTGCGAGATTTCCACTGGCAGAACGGATATGGCGTGTTCTCGGTCAGTCAGTTGAACGTCGAGCAGGTCAAGGCGTACATCGCCGCGCAGGAAAAGCACCACCGGCAGCGGAGCTTCCAGGAAGAGTTCCGCCTCATGCTGGAACGCCACGGAATCCAGTACGACGAGCGGTACGTGTGGGATTGATCCAATGCGCGGGAAGGCCAGCCTGTTACGGCCCGTTGGGCCTTGGGGGGCGTTGCGCGGTTCGCATCCCCAGGCCGTTGGCCTGGGCTGCCGAGTAACCGGCCTTCGGCCGGAGCCTGGTTCGCATCCCCAGGCCGTCGGCCTGGGGCATGGAGTGGCCGCGCGCGACACCAGAGAAAACCGCCGCCGCGGTGCCCATTGCCCCGGCCGCCAATGCGTGTCGATACGCCGCGAGGCCGGCCCGCTCACGTGGACTCCTCGACCCACAGAATCGGCTGGTCGAGGTCGGTCCGGCGGACGACGGCGAAGAACCAGATCAAACGCCCGCGGAGGTAGACGAGCAGCCCCCCCTCGTTGAGCCACAGCCGCTCGAACTCGGCCCCGCGCCGCCTGGCCGTCAGAGCGGACCAATCTTGGCTCACTTCGCGCGCGCCGGGACCGCATCGGTACCTAATTGGTTTCGAGCCGATCCGCTGCGTTTCGCTCTCGCCGATAACGGGGGGAACGTCGGTGACTTCCCATTCGACCCTCCCCGGAGATACCCAAATATGTAGTATGTGCCCATTGGAAAAGCGGATTGCGAATTGTGTGTGCGTCCACCACGCATCAACGACGGAGGTGCCAGCAAGTTTTGCGGAGTCAGCCTTAGCCTTCGGCTGGCGGGGGTTGTTCCTTGCTCCTGCGATGGCCGCTTGCGCTGTCTTATAGGTCCGCTCTAGCGGGTAGAAGTCAACCGGTACGGCTTCCATAACAGGTGCCAGTATATCAGGCGCGCGGCGGCCGTGGAACGGGGACGCCAGGTAACACCGTTTCACTCGAACTCCGCCCAGGCGGCGGCTTCCTTGACGGCGAACGTGCTGAAATTGGCCGGCCAGACCATCATCCGCTGCACGTCGGTGCCGGGAACGTCGTTGTCGTCGATCGCGAAACCGAGCCATACGCCGCTGCCGTGCTTCATCGGAAAGATCGCCGGCTCCCCGCCCTGATACGTCACCTTGTCGATCGGCAGCTTGAATTCGCTGACGATCACTTTGCAATCGGACATGTCCACGCCGTAGATCGACTCGATCAACCGCCGCTCGCTGACCGCCTTGGCGTCATCCAATACTTCGATGACCCGCGGGGCGTGCTCGGCGGGCACGGCCAGCTCCAGGTTGTTAAAGAAGAACCGGCGGCGCAAAATCGTCGGGCCGGTGTCCGTGAACCGCGAAACGCTGAACTGGAAGCCTTCCATGAAGCCGTTGAGCATCATTTCCACCGTGTCCTGCAGGTGGCTCTTATTGTGCGGCTGGTGAAAGCTCACCACGTCGTCGAACCGCAGGACCTGCACGTAGAGGTCCTGATCCAGGTAGGCCAGCCGCACGACGGCGCTGCAATCCTTGGGACTCTCGATGTTCGTGGAGGTGACCGGCGTGATGACGATCTGCGGGGTAATGCCGGCCGCCCGCCATTTCTCCAGCTTGCCGTCGATGGCGAGCGGCTGCGAAAGCCTGCGGATGGTGATCCGCGGCTGGGCCGCCTTGCCCAGGATGCGGAAGGGGACCGCCGGCGAGAAGGCCAACTGCCGGGCCCGTGCCGCGTTGATCGTCAGCGGAAACGACGCCGAGCGGTAATTGTCGTAATTCTCCAGCGTCAGCCAGTGCTGGCAGTTCTGCATGTAGTCGCCCACCAGGACGTGCAACCGGCCGTCGTTGCCAGTGAACACGAGATATTGATTGGGGTGGTCCACCCAGTAGCCTTCCCAGCCGGCGCCGGGCGGAAAGCCCAGGTGCCCCAGGCCCAGGCCGTTGGGGTCCATGCCGATCCACTCGGCCTGGTGCCCCCAACTCGTGAGGATGAACTTCTCCAGAGGCTTCACGCCTTGGATCGGGCCGAAGGCATTCATCGGCCGCAGCCAGCGGAGTTGGCCGTCGCGGCCGATGCGGGCGACGTCCACGCCGCCGCTATTGCTAAAGCCCATGCCGTTGGGCGAATGGCCGAACTGGAAGGTTGCCAGGAAATCGCCGTTGGGTGCGAAGTGGCACTCCGACATATTCCCCAGGTCCTCGCTCTTCGAGAAATCGTAGGCCGAAGGGACGATCCGCTGCTGGACCGGAACCAGCGTACCGGGCCCGAACTCGTAGACCGGCACACCCTCGCGGTCCAGCCCTTTGCGCTTCCAAACGTAGCCCAGGCCGCTGGGGTTCTGCACGCCCGTAGGGCTGCACAGCGAGCCGTCCGGCAGGGCAAAGAGGAAGCGTGCCGTCATCTGCCATTGGACCGGCTTGCCCGCGCTGTCCAGGATGGGCGTGCCGGGGGCGTCCTGCTCGTCGATCTGGCCGTCGTGGTTGGTGTCATGCTTCACGACCCACATCTCGCGCTTATTGCCGGAGCCCGCCGGGAAAACGACCTGCTCCTGGGTGTAGCAGGCCAGCGGCCGACCCACGTAATTCTCGAAACGCACGATCAGGATGCCGCCGCGCGGCTTTTCCACCCGATAGATGCCGAACCGCTTGCCCGCATCGGAAAAAAAGCCGACCGCCTCGGTCCGCCCCGGGCTGGGATGGCCCCAGTAGGCGTCCGGCTGCCAGGTGCCGGCCCGGGCGTCGACGAACCACGAGAGGCTGCCGTTGGAATCGAAGAACCGCGCCGCCCCATCCCCGGCGAAATACGCCTGCAACGGGAAATTGCCGAACTGCGCGAAGCTGCAACATGCCGTCTTGCCCTGCGGATCGAAAACGATCGTGCGGGCAAAGTGGTCCTTGACTGCCAGCCAGCCCTCTTCGTTCAGGTCCAGCACGATGCCTTGGCGATTGTTGTACGGGCCCTGTTGAAAGAGGAACCGGTCGGCCAGCGCCGGACCCCAGGGGCCGTCACCGCGGCCGATCGTTTTGATCGGCTTCAGTTGCCCCGGATTACTGCAATCCAGCAGATGGATCCTGCCTGTCCGCTGCGAAGCCACGGCCAGACGGTCGCCGCCCACGGCCACGGCCAGCGGCTTGGGCACGCCGCCGGCCTCGGCGCGGACTTTTCCCGACGGCTCCACGGCCAGCACCTTGTCCTGACCCGAAACGAGCCAGATCAGCTTCCGCTTGCGATCGGCCGACGGGCTGGCAGGGGCCGGAATATCGAAGGCCGGCTGCAGGGCCGGGCGATCCAACGCGCTGCGATACATCCTGCCGTGCTGGCTGTCGGCGATGTAGAGCGTGCCGCCCAGTTCCGTCATGCCGCCCAGCTTCGCCTCGCCAACGGCCAGGTCCACCTGGGCCTTGCCCGCCGGGAAAAAGGGGACAGTCCCCATTTGCCGGAACGGCCCGGAGGGTGCTTCGCACAAATGGGGACTGTCCCCTTTTTCCTTCGGCCAGACAACCGGTTTGCCGCTGGCCGGATCAATCTTCGAGAGCACCGACTGGCCGTTGCCGGCCTCGCGGAGGAAATAGATGAAGCCGTCCGCGCCGATGCACAGCCCTTGCACCTGCGACGTGCCGCGGAAGACCCAATTCGTCTTGCCGGTCTTCAGGTCGTGGCTGCGGAGGTTCTCGCCGCGTTCGTTCCAGCCCACCCCCAGCAGCAGCGATCCGTCCGCAGCGAAGCACACGGTCCCCGTGTGGCAGGTATCGGTCGCGGCACTGGAGCCGGCCAGACCGCTGTTGGCCGTAATGCCGCGGTAAGTCCAGCGAAGGCCGCTCTCGACGACCCGCACTTCGTAGTCCCCCGGCTCGATCGGCCCGCCCAGGTGCGTCCGCGTCGGCAGCACGTAGCCGTACTGCCCTTTCTTCAGCGGCAAATCGTGAAAGAAGTATCGAACCAGGCGGCCGTCGCGGGTGAACAGTCCCGCGCTCTTGGTGCCCGCGTCGCCGGCGATGGTCAGCGTGCCGTCCGGCGGCGGCCCGCTTACGGGCGGCGCTTGATAGGCCCCCACGTCGATGGGACCGCTGCGGGCCGAGCCCGCGATGTCTTTTTCCGGCGCCTTGAAACCGGCCAGCTCGGCAACGCCCCAGCCGCTCGTGGTCAGCCGGTCCGGCGACCAGTCCAGCCGGGAAATCGGCCGGAAATCGCCGTGGGCCGCGTCGGCGAACTCGACCGGCAGTTGCACCGAGCCGGCATCCAACCCGCCGCTGGCATCCCGCCACGGGCCGAGCATCAAGCGCCCAGGACTGCCGGAGACCTTGCCGACATAGAGCGCTACGTAAAGGTTATAGTCCACCGCCAACCGCTCGCACGTGCCGCCCACGACCACGCCCGTGCCCGCCTCGGCCACGAGGTTGTTCATCGCGGCCACGTGCTCGGCGTTGCAGATGCTCATGCCGATCGCGGTGTTGCCGAACAGAGTGCAATTGACGATCACGCTGTCCTTGACCCCATTCAGCGCCACGCCCGTCATGCTGCCGGAGACGATGGTGTTTTCGATGCGTCCGCCGCTGACACCCTCGAAGCGCACGCCGATTGCGCCCCCCTCGATCCGCACGCGCCGCACGAGGACGCCCGTTGCGTTTTCGGCCGAGACGCCGCTGGTGCCCTGGGTGCGGATGGTGAGGTCTTCGATCCGGCTGCCTTCGCCCGACAGGGCCACGGCGGCCGCGTCGGCCCCGGTTTCGATGATCGTCTGCTGGTGGCCCGCGCCGCGGAGCGAAACCCCGGCGGGCAGCACGATGGCCCGACGGAACGTGCCCGCGGGCAGCGAGATCGTGTCGCCCGGCTTTGCCGCGGCCAGCATCTTGGTGATGTCCACCGCAGCCAGCGGGGGACCGGCGGCCCGAGCAGCCGTCCACAGCGACAACCCCAACAGGGCCCCGGCGACCGCTACCGCCCTGCCGGCCCTTCTCACCTGGTCACCTGCCACCGCTGACCTTGTCACCTTTCTCACCTCCTACCTATCGTGCGTGGGTTACTCGACCGGCCCCCAGGCCGCATTCTCATCGTAGGGTGGGTCGAGGTCGCAAACTGCTGGTGGGGCTCGCAAACCCGTCAAACGCTTGTTCACGCCTCGCCCATAGTCAGCGCGAAGGCCGCGACCGAAGGCCCACCAGGACTTGGGTTTGCTCGACCCACCCTACACGTTGGCGAGAAATGCGGACTGGCTGCTTTCGCGTGCTCACAAGCCAATCCCTAATCCCCAATCCCCAATCCCTCAGCCCGTCCGATTGACCGCCGGGGCAAGACGGGCTATAGTACCCTACTCTGCCTCGGCCGACTATGGCCGACTACGGTGGGTGTAGCTCAGTTGGTTAGAGCACCAGACTGTGGATCTGGGTGTCGGGGGTTCGAGTCCCCTTACCCACCCTTGGAAAGCCTTGCGGGACAATGACTTACGCAAGACTTTTCTTATAGACCGGAAGAGGGGCAAGGGCACCATGCTACGCCCTTGCTACGGCCGGCGGAATTTTTCGGGACCTGCCAGAAACAGGCCCGGGAAGGAGGGAAAATGGACGCGGAGCAAACGGAAGGCGAGCAGCGCGGCCAACTCGCTCGGGTCGAGCGTTCGCGGCCGTACCTGACAAGCCAGGAGGCCCGTAACTTTGCGAAGGTCCAGGGGTACATTTGGGAGAAGAAGGAGAAGGGCGAAAGCGCGTTCCCCATGCCTGGCGGTTGCCTGGACACGCTTAAACGTATCCACAGCGGTCACGGGTGGGGGGTGAAGATGCTTGGCGTGATTGCCAAGACGGCCCCGCGGGAGGATGCAATCGAGTGTGCGGGCAAGGCTGACGAAAGGGAGACCGCCGAGCCCAGCCCATACATGCCGGAGGTGTCTTGGGCCAGCAGCATTGCCTGGGCGCTCGGTGTGCTGTTCGATCTGACAGAGCGTTTCGGGAGGGACAACGTGCAGGAAGGCGCGAGGCGCGATTGAGCAGGCGGAAAGAACCCTTCTCAATTGCGCGGCCGTTGTGGACGGCGTAGATCGTGTTTGAGCGGTGAACCCTACGCGCCGCCGAATCGAGGGCCGCGGGTCCTGCCCGTCGAGGTCCCCGCTGGCCTGGTCGCCGTCGAGGGGCTCGCCTTGACGCCCTTCTTGCCGGCGGCGGCCTAACAGTACAGGAGAACCGACCATGACTATCGAAGAGCGTGTAGCATCCCTGGAGAAGTCCGTCCGTGGGTTGCGGGTCCTGGCAATTGCCCTGGGGCTCGCGGCCGTACTGGCGGTCGGCGGCGCGGCCACGCAAGGGCGCCAGGTGCCCGCCATGATCGAGGCGCAGAACTTCACGCTTTGCGATTCTCAGGGCAACGTCCGCGGTGTGTGGGCCGTGGACCCGGATGAAGGCGCATCCTTCAACCTGTACGGCGAGCCCTTGAGCGGTAAGAAGTGTGCGGGGATCGTGATGAACGCGAATCCGAAGCTCGCCTACACATCAATTCGCTCGCCAGGGTTCAAGCAGCAGATCATGGTCCGTGCCGGCGATCTCCAGAATGGCGAAGGCGGCGAGACTTTCAGCCAGGCGGACATTACCCTGGGTGCGAAGGGAACTCCGCAAGCCCATTTTCAGACTACGGCCACGGCCGCGATTGGCTCGCTCAAATCGAGCGATAAACAGCGCGGTACCACGGTAGGGGTCGATGATGCCGATGATGATGGATTCCTCGTTGTCACCGGCAAGCACGGCCGACACGAGTTTCCGTAACTCGGCACCCCTTCGATGAGCGAGTCAGCCACCGAACCGGTCGCACGGCCCCGCCCCCCGCCCGCCCGGGCGCCTTTCTGCGCCCCGATACCCCTATCGCCTTGCCGGCCTTGTCGCGGGAGTCGCCTTTGCCCTCCGGTAAATTTACCGGACCCGAATGGCCCCCCTTGGTCCTAAGCCGTTCCTTCGCCTCCCGGTCGTAGAGGGCGCGGGCCTTGGCCGCTGCCGTCGCCGCTTGCCTCCTGGCGCCGGAATCGCTTGTCTGGCGTGGCGTTTGCCGCACGATCTACCTCCTGGCGGTGTTCTGGGCTGTCCTGGTGCATCGTCGCTCTAAGGGGGTGCTGCTGCGTCCGCTGGTTTGCCGCCCCCCGGTGCTCCGGCGGGTGGGCTCCGCTTCGCCTCTTGCGGTCGTGGCGTCTCGGTCGGCGCGGCCGCGGCAGTGGGTGGTTGCGGTATGGGAATGGCGGTCGGGTGCGTTGCCGACCACCAAGCAGCAACAGCGGAGACAACAGCCACTATCACAAGCACGCAGTTGAGGCGAAAATTCTTGGTGTCCCGTCGATCCTCGCGTCTCGCGTCCTCCTTGCTACGCTCGTCCTGCCACGCTTGCTGATGTTCCAGCAGGTTCTTGTCTATGTGTTCCTTCGGGGTCAACCCGGGAAGCCACGGCGTAACTTGTGGGCACCTACGATCCTCCTGCATCACTGTCTTGGCCGCCGCAGCGCTTGCTCTGTGCCGGACGATGGTGTTTTCGTTCGCGGGGCGATTGTGCGCAGTGAACTCCTTGGGCAGGTCCCAAGCTCCTACCGCACAGACTGGCACCACGTCAAGCACACCCGCCGGGCCTATCCTCTCCGGGCCTCCTGGCGGTTCCCCTGTAGCGCGTTGATCCGCACTGGGGGACACAAGTTCTTGCGTCCCTATATGCCTTACCCCCAAATACCCGCACTCGGCACACTTCACCATCACACGCCCTCCTCCTACGCCAGTGCCGCCCAACGGCACAAGAAACGGGAACCGCCGGCCGTGAACCGGCGGTTTTCATTTTACCGTTTCCTGCCCGTGTCGCTAGCATGGCGTCTCTTGGCCTCTTGGGGCCTATCTGGCGTGTTGCCGCTGCCGTGCTCATGGTCTGCGTCCCTACCCTGGGCCGTGCCGGCCTTCCAGGATCGACGCGCCGCCCGCCCTTGGCCTCCCACAGCCGGTACCGCCCTATCGTCGTCCCTGGCGCGGGAATCGCTGTTGTACCCTTGCGGCTGCCGCACGATCTGCCCCCTGGTCGATGTTCGGGCCGTCCTGGGGCATCGGGCCTCCATCGCTGGCCTGTGGCGTCCGCTGGCCTGCCTGGCGTGCTCTTATCTTCCGGCAACTGGTCGGCAACTGGCGGGAAAATGATATGGCGGCGGCCCGGGCCTTGCGGGTA
>Ga0181527_1004714_pt1 | contig 11569 bp, 11 predicted proteins | sample PEATcosm2014_Bin_30_FD_119762 | JGI IMG/M metagenome (GOLD analysis project Ga0181527, IMG submission 119762) | Peatland microbial communities from MTU Mesocosm Facility, Houghton, MI, USA - PEATcosm2014_Bin06_60_metaG | ecosystem: Environmental > Terrestrial > Soil > Wetlands > Peat | place...
AAGCTGTGGCCAGCCCACAAGGCTGCACAAGAGCGAAGCTTGTACCCTCCGCCATTTCCGTATGCCCGCCCGATCGCGCCAACGTTTAGGAGTTTCCTGATTGTTGGTGAGGAAGTTCGCGTCCCCACAGCACCCGTTTGGGAGGATGTTCAGATGTTCACGGAATTGTGGTTGTTCACGCTCCCGTGAACACCCGGCATCCGTTAACACCACAAGGAAGGAGCAAAGCCATGTAGGCCCCGAGGTTAGCGCTGGCCGCTTGAGGGGCGCGTAGGCCGCTAAGATAAATGATTGGGAATCAAACAGAAACGCGGCTATGAGGCAAACGAGAATTTCATGGATGGTAGGCAGATATAAGCTGGCTGCACCAGTTTCGAACACTGGACCGGATTCAAACCCGGGGCGAGAGCATTACTCGCACCATCCGCCATGTCATTCCCAGGTGATGCCAAAGCAGCATGGCCGGCTGTTAACCGGCTCGCCCGGTCCGAGTCCAGGTGTGAAAGCCAATCTGGTGGCGGCAGGGATGGCCGTGCGCGCATTCGCGTGGCGGGTTGGATGTCCGCTCACCATCTTAATGTTCCGGTAGCTCAGTTACTAGAGCGGTCGTTTCCTAAGCGACAGGTCGTGAGTGGGATTCTCACCCGGAGCACCAATTTTGCCACAATAGCTCAACGACGCGCCAGAGGTCATCGGTGCAACCCCGATCCTTGGCACCATCTTTTGCGGGTATGGTGAAAGAGTATCATACGGCCTTGCCAAGGCTGAGGTCCGAGAGCAGTGACTCGGTACCCGCACCACTTTTCGCTCCCGTAGCTCAACCATAGAGCGTGGGCCTCCGAAGCCCAAGGTTGCAAGTGAGATTCTTGCCGGGAGCACCACCTTTCCGCTCCTAACGCTCGACCGCCGCGCGGATTGCCGGTGACAGGGTCAATCGAACAGCGAGCAAACTGGCGTCATTGTGGGTTGGGCGGAAGTCGCAAGTACGGTGTAACAGCAGCACAAGACGTTTCCAACCCTCCAGTGAGGATGGAATTCCCCTGCCCGCTCCATTTGCTCGGCCAACCCAGTTAGACAGAGCCAATTTATGTCCGCATAGTGTAGTTTAGTTAACACGCCTGCCTTTCACGCAGAAGATCGCTCGGTGCAAATCCGGCTGCGGACACCATTTCGTATTGACATCCTTCCGCGCCTTGTTGTGTAAACAAGACATCGTCAGCCTGACCGGAGGATCCAGCGTCCCGTTGGCCGAGTAGTCAGGCGGCGGTCTGCAAAACCGCGTAGATCAGTGATTCTGATACGGGACTCCACGCTTTATGTCCGGCGACCGAGCAAGTGAACGGGCGCGTTTGCAAAACGCTGCATGCATGGCGCAATACCATGGCTGGACTCCATCCACATTGCCCCCGAAGAATAGCGAGCGATTCACGGCCTTGGTAAGGCTGAGAGCCCGGTGGAACTCCGGGCGGGGGCTCCATCAAATCAATTATGCATCGGTAACTCAACATAAGAGTAACTGGCTTTTAACCAGTAAGTTGTGGGCGGAAATCCCACCCGATGCACCACTTTGTGAGCGTAGTTCAGCAGGAGAACAGGTGTCTCACACACACCAGGTCGCTGGGGCAGCACCAGCCGCTCACACCACGCATATGCTCCCGCAGCTCAATGTATCGAGCAGCTCGCTTCGAACGAGCAGGTTACAGGCGAAAATCCTGTCGGGAGTACCATTTACACCTCGCGAGGTTCCTCGCAGAGTTATTTGCTGGGTAACTGCTGAGTTGGCGCATCGTCCTCGTCTTCAGCATTGTCCTCCTCAGTTCCGCTCAAGGCAGGAATTTGCGCACAGCAACCTTGCTGCATGCATTTGTCACACAGGTCTTTTCCGCAGATGGCACAATAATCCATCAGTGCGTAGGATTCGGCGGGCAACTTGGCTCGGCATCGTTCACAAGTTCTCATATTCAATTACCAAGACGCAGGGCATTACGAGTCGCCCTCATCTATATGTCGCAGGCCGTGACACCCTTTCCGCTCCGTAGCCCAATGCAGAGGCGATGGTCTTAGGAACCATACAGTGTCGGTGCAATCCCGATCGGAGCGACCACTTTTGGTGAAAATACCATGAACAACGTCCTGTAGCTGAGATTAGCAAGCCGCGATGGAAGAAGACTATCGAACCGCCAGGCATCTGGCGCCAGCGGCAGCAGATCCGGAATGCTGCCGTTAGAAACTACTTCCCTTTACTGGAGGGTTATCACGCGAGGTAGAGACCACTCGACAACAGCGTGGCCACGGTTATCGGGTACTCCGAGACGAGAGGGATATCCTCCTCTCCAGGACGACTAATTTATTGCAACTTTTCGAGGGTGTAGCTCAAAGAGAGCCGGCGGATTTATACCCCGCATCGCACTAGATGAGTGCCGTATATCGGAGCGTTACCGGTCACCCTTACCATGTTCTTGACCGTTTCCCCTAGTGGACAGAAGGCGAATAGCAGAGCCGGCCGGCTTAAACCCGGTGTCATTTGCGCGTGCAAGTCGCGCCTAGGGGACCAATTTGTGCAGAAATGCGGGCATACACTAAACTGTGATAGTAGTAGAGAGTCTTATCCGCGTGTGGTTCACTGGGAATAGCAGACCAGACCGCCTCAAAAGCGGCCAGCCTTGGGCGTGCAAGTCGCCCCACGCGGACCATTTACGGGCATGTGGCTAAGCGGGAATTAGCAGACCCCACGGATCGAGAGTCCGTGAACCTTGGCGGTGCAAGTCCGCCCATGCCCACCAAGTTTCGTCCGGTGGTGAAATAGTATCACGGCTGGCCTACACCCAGCAATCAGAGGGGCTGAACCTCTCCGGACGACCACTTTCAATTGCCTCGTGGTGTAATTAGGAGCGCGTCGGTCTCTGAAGCCGAAGGACTGGGAGCAAAACCTGGCGAGGCAGCCAAAAAGCATTTCCAACAAAGAACAAACACTTACAATAATTGGAGAGCTGTGATTTATGAGTAGCATACTGCAACAAAACGTAGTGCTGGTCCTGAACAAGGCCTGGCAGGCCATCAACATCCGCACGCCGGAGGAGGTCTTCCCTCAGCTGGCCACGGGAGCCGCCACAGCCTTGGACATCGACGGTCGGCAAAAGATCCGCCCGGTCACCTGGGAGGAATGGATCACGCTGCCGGTGCGCGAGCAGGACCGCGCTGTTCAAACCATCCGCGGAGGCATTCGCATCCCGACGGTCATCGTGCTGGCCAACTACGCCAAGGTGCCCAAGAAACGCCCGAAGCTGTGCGCCAAAAGCATTCGCGAGCGTGACGGCAACCGCTGCCAGTACACCGGAAGGCTCCTGCGTGCAGACGAGGGATCCCTCGACCACGTTATGCCTCGTTCCCGGGGCGGCAAGAACGCCTGGGAGAACTTGGTGTGGGCCAGCAAGGAGGTCAACGCCAAGAAGGCCAACCGGATGCCAGAGGAAGCAGGCCTCAAGCTCTTGACGACCCCGAGGCGTCCGCACGAGGTCCCGGTTACGGCCACCCTCCGGAACGTGCATGACATCCCGGAGTGGGGGATATTCCTTCAAGCTTAACAAGCGAGCCCCGCTGGAAACAGCGGGGCCCGTCGTTTTGCCGCACTTTACAGTTCAGGAAAACAAGGCAGGCATTCATTTTTTGGCCTGACTCATTCTTGGCCAACAAAAGTACATGTTGGACAGCACAGCAAAAGACATCACGGGATGGATCAGCCATGAAACCGGCATCAATCTGACCTTTAAAGCCCTCCCCGAAGGCGGTTCCATCCATTGCCACAGTCCCCGCGGAAAAGAACACATCATGCCTATCCGTTTGAATGACAAACCCCTCTCTCCGGCTCTCTCCCCGCTTCGCGGGGCGAGAGAGAAGATGCCGAATTGTCACGCAACCGGATAGGCATAGAACACATCATTGTTTGCCGACCCGGATATTCCCCTGGCACATATATCGTCAGCAGCCTCCTGGGAGTAGTGAGGCCGCGGTGCCGTTATGCATGGTTGGTCACGGGTGGGCCGGGTGTCAACATGGAGGCTGTGGCCGGCTGGGATGAGCAGCATCAATACAAGCTGCAGGCGCACCAGTGGATCCAGGAACAGGATGCCAATTATCCGCGCGCCAACTGGCTGAAGTTGATCGAGAACAAAGCCCTTCGGATCCCCCGGCATTTGAATGCTGAGGAGGTTTCACAATTGGCAGGCATTTCAACATCCGAACGTCAACTGCAGCCAGCATAAGTTGCTCAAAACCGCATTGCAAATCCCATCTTCACAGGTACAATCGACAGAATGAGTAAAGTGAGCGCCACTCAGAAATTCCGGGAACAAGTGTTAGCTATCCTCAGGGAAGAATTTCCCGGCAAGACATTCACGCCAGACCCGGAGAACGAAGGGTCTCTCAAGCACGAGGGATTCACCCTGTCCCTGGCCAACCTCTGGTCCCAATACCAACAAGAACTGCGGTCCGAGGAGGCGCAGGAAAATAACGAGGCACTGCGCTCCTCAACGAAACACTTTGTCCGGGCCGTCCTCAACGCCCCTGCCGGCATTGGCAAAAGGCAGAGCTGGGCCGAGGCAGCCAGCAAGCTCTACCCGTTTATCGTAAATATGGTCACTGTCAGAAACCTCGAGCGGAACGCGGTCTGCCCCCACTTCCAGATTGGGGGCGAGCTGGCCTTGACACTGGTGCTGGATTTTCCAGACTGTATAAAGTACGTGCTGGAGCCGGACCTGAAGGATTGGAACATATCCTTTGAGGCGGCATTAACCGGAGCGCTCCAAAACCTCGACAAGCTGCCCGTCAAACTGCAGACCGTAGGCAAACCTCCCAACGAAGTCGTATGCCTCTCGACGTTCGACGGATATGCGGGCACGCGCATCCTCGCCCCAGGCGCCCAACGGGAAATCGGAAAGGTCCTGGGGTTTCCGTTCTACTTTGGCATCCCCAACCGCGATTTCCTCTGCTGCTGGTCCAATCGTGCGCCGGGAGAACTTAAACTCCGCGTCAGGATGCAGCTTGCCAAAGACCGCCAATCGAAAGATCACGCCATCAGCGAACATGTCTACCAGGTGCGGGCGCCAGGGCAGCTCGTGGCGCAAGACCCGAAGGAGACAATTCGCTTCCTGGGAAACATCACTTTTATATTCAAAAGCGAGATGAAGTTCCGCCAGCGGAAGCCGGGCAGCGATCCCAGACGCTTCCAAAGTTGATTGAGAACCCACTCACTTCTCCATTGGCTGGCTGAATTGCATCACTTGAGCTGCATCAAGAACCGGCATGGACGACACATCCACCACCCCGTCGAATATCCAAAAGCCCTCCTTCTTGATATTTGGGTCAACGCGCAGGCGCCCCTCGTCGATCCTGGCTCCATCGATAACGACCACCATGAATGTGTCAACGCATGCTCGCGGCGATTCATGTAGGCAGGGTTCCTCCAAAGCCTTTTCCAGCATAAAGCCGAGCGCCAGCATGGGATCCGAAGCCAAGTACACCCCATCCGGACAGTCGAAATTTTTCTGCACGTTGCGGGTACCGCCAAGGCCTAAACGCTGGATCGAAGGCAGCTTCTCTCGCGTCGTTGCGTGGTAATACGTCATGATACCGGCGGCATGATCGCCCGCTCGCGCCGGGGATGGCAAGCTCAGCATTCGCCTGCCGCCAAAAGCGGCGCCAAAAGTCTAAACAGACCGCATAAAGTGTTCATGAGATTCGCGCTTTGGATGCCATTGTTTTGTCGACGCAGGGTGCGCCTTGCGTGCGAGCGACCGGCTCTGCGGCAGGAATTGCAAGAAACGCCCCAAAGGTGATCCAAATGAGGGGCTTTAACGTCGGCGCGCCGCATGATTGCCTCGATTCGCGAAATGCAACAGAGCGTTTTGTACGAGGTCCTCGCCGCCACTGGCCGGTCAGCGGGTTACCGGTCACGGCGGCACTTTACCTCAGATTTCCGTGATTGACTCTTCAGCTCCCATTCAAGGCCAAACGCCGCCGCGTGTCCGCTGCCGCCCGGGCGAGGATTGCGGCTGGTGCCGAGCCAGATGGACCAGAGTGAAAGGCACGAAGGTCACACCCAAGCCGGCCAAAAAGAAGGATCGACGCAGCAGTCCGGCAGTGAAGGCCAAACTTGCAGCGGCTGCAAAAGCGAGATGGGCGAAGGTCAGGGCGGAGGGGAAGAATACGTTGTAAGGCGAGTAATTTGTCATCGCGGGTGATAACGACCAGGATTGCTCATTCTGGGGTTCATCCATGCGAGCGCCTTTTCCTTGAGACGGAGATCGGCGTGTATGTAAACCTGCGTCGTTTCGACTGATTCATGCCCAAGCCAGACGATCTCTTGTGCATGGCCAGATGATTGTCCACTTCGACGTTATGGTCATCTCCGTGTGCAACTCGCCACACGAGCGCCCGTTTGCGTTGATTCCTCTTCGGTCGCAAGCCCAATTCCGCTTCCCGCCAGCGACTGTGCGGCCAGCAAGTGAACCCGCCGCGCCTGTGCCTGGTCAACCGTTCGTTCTGCAAATTCCAGCGCCGCATTCAGCGTGTCCATGAACTCTTTGACTTTAATGGGTTTGGTGAGATAACGGAAGAATCCCAATTCCAGGCCCTTCGCGATATCGCGTGGCATGGCATTGGCGCTGAGGGCAACCACGGGGATGTGCGCCGTGGCCGGGTCTTCGCGCAGGATTTTCAAGGCTTCGATACCGCTGATGCCAGGCAGGTTGATGTCCATCAGGATGACCTGCGGCCGAGTGGCGCGGGCGATCTCGATGCCGAGAGTTCCGTTCACTGCGGTCACCAGCCGTATGTCCGGGCAACGCGCGATGAGTTGCTCGACCAGCTTCATGTTCGCCGGGTTGTCCTCGATATACAGCAGGGTGTGCAGCGCGCCATCCGGCAATCGTGGTCGGACAGAGGCCTCGACTTCGCCGCTTTGGATTTTAAGTTGGGGCGCCGCAGCCGAGTTCAGTTCGCACCAGAACACGCTTCCCACCCCGACCGTGCTTTCCACGCCCAGGACGCCCCCCATCAGTTCGGCCAATCGCTTGGTCACCACCAGGCCGATGCCCGTGCCGGCCACGCCGCCAGCTTCCTGACCGAGCCGGTTGAACGGCTGGAATAGTTGCGCCAGCTTTTCCGGGGACAATCCCGCGCCGGTATCCGCGACGCTGATGCGAATGCGTTCCGCTGCGCTGAAGGTGCAGTCCACCGCCACGGTTCCCTGCTCCTTGTTGTATTTGATCGCATTGGAAAGCAGGTTGATGATGATTTGTTTCAACCGGATCCGATCGGCCTTGACAAAGAACGGGGCCTGGTCATCGAACTGGGGAAAGGTCATGCTGATGCCACGCTGTTGCGCTTGCGGCTCCATCATGGTCCGGCATTCGGATATGGCCTCGGACAACGACACCGATTCCGGCGACAGGGACACCTTGCCGGACTCGATCACCGCGAGATCGAGGATTTCGTTGATCAGCTTGAGCAGATGCCATCCCGCCTGGAGAATCTGGGCAATGCTTTCCGACTGGGAAGCCGTCGGCAATGGAGAAGCTGACTCCATCAGTTGGGCGAAGCCGAGGATGGCATTGAGCGGGCTGCGCAGCTCATGGCTCATGCTGGAAAGGAAATCCGATTTGGCGAGGTTGGCTTTCTCCGCCGCGGATTTGGCGCTCTCCAGCTTGACGTTCGATTCCTGCAGAGCCTGCTCGAAGCGTTGGCGCTCGGTGACGTCGCGCGCGGCGGCGAACACGCCTTGCAGCCTGCGGTCCCGGTCGTAGAAGGTGGTCGCGTTGTAGGACACGACGGTTTTCTTGCCGTCCCGGGCGCTCGCGGTCAGCTCGTAGTTGGTGACCTTCTTCTCGCTGAGCACCAACTTGATGGCCGCTTCGGCCCGCTCAGGGGCGGTGAAGTAGTTCTTGCACGGCGTGCCGATCAACTCGTCGCGCGTGCAGCCGGTCAGCGCCTCCATCTGCTGGTTGACGTCGGTGATGATGCCGAGCGGATCGGTCGTCATCAGCGCGTCAATATTGGATTCGATGAGCGAGCGGGTGTAGAACTGCTGGTCGCGCAAGCGCTGGTCGAGTTTCTTCTGCTCTGCTTCGACCTGCTTGCGCGTGGTGATATCACGTAAAATGCCGGTGAAGTAACGCTGGCTGCCCAGCCACATCTCGCTGACCGTCATCTCCACCGGGAAAATGCTGCCATCCTTGCGCCGACCCACGACCTCGGGTCCGAGGCCGATGGCGCGCGCCTCATCGCTCGCATTGTAATAATCGAGGGAACCATTGCGCTGGTCTCGATCAAGCTCGGGTATCAACAGGCTGAACTTTTGTCTGATGAGTTCTGCCGCGGGATAGCCAAACATTCGTTCAGCGGCCGGGTTAACTGTCTCGACGATGCCGTCGCTGGCATGGAGGGTGATGATGCCGTCCGCCACGGTGTTGAGAATCGTCTGGATCAGCGCGGCATTGTCGAGCAAGGTCTGGCGCGCTGCGTATTCTTTGGTGACATCGCGGAACACCAGCACAACACCGACCACCTGACCGTCGCGATCGCGAATCGGTGCGCAACTGTCGGCTATGGCGCACTCGCTGCCACCGAGTGCAATCAATACGGTGTGGTTGGCCAGACCGTGGATCGTGCCACGCGCCAAGGTTTCCTTTACTGGGATAATGGCGGGTTGACGGGTTTCCTGGTTGATAATGTGAAAAATCTCGTCCACCGGGCGACCGTTGGCTTGCGCCTGCGTCCAACCGGTGAGCTGTTCGGCCAAGGGATTCAGGCGCGTCACACGCCCTTCGGCATCGGTGGCGATCACGGCATCGCCGATGGAGTTGAGCGTCACGGCAAGCTTTTCCTCGCTCGCCTGCAAGGTGACGTTGGCCTGCTGCAGTTGTTGATTCGTCGTCGCCTGAATCTCGAGCAAATGCTGGGTTTCCAGATGAACTTGATTCTGGAGTCGATGCTGTGTTTCCCGATAGATCAAATAGGCGAACGAAAGCGCCAACAGCAGCAGCAACAGGCTGGCGGCAGCGATGATGGTAAACAGACGGCGCATGTCCGATTGGAACTCGGCATCGTGCTGCGCCCGCGCGTCTTCCTCGATCTGGATGAAGGCCCCCATCTCGACCCGGATCGAATCCATCAACCGCTTCCCCGCACCACCGCCTACAACCGCCAGAGCCGCAGTCGTGTCCTGGTTGCGGCGCAACTCAATGACATGCGACAATTCCGCCATTTTGGCATCCAGCAACGGAGCCAGGGCGTCCAGGTGTTGATGGGCGGCACGGCTCAAGGCAAGTTGACGCAATTCTTCCAGATGGCCACGGACACTGTCGCGCACCGCCACATACGGTTCCAGAAAGGCCTCGTCACCGGTCAACAAATAGCCCCGCTGACCGGTCTCGGCATCTTTCAAGGCCGACAGCAAATCACCCGCGCTCTTTATGACAACGTCGGTATGCGCTCGCTCCTCGGCTGCTTGCCTGATCTGTCTGAAAGACCAAAACGATAAGGCCACTCCCAGCGCCACCAGCAGGGCCGCTCCAGCAAGCGAAGCAGCAATCTTATGAGCAGCTTTCAATGGAAATAGGCCCTCCGGCTAAAAGCAACGTCCCTTGGTATCGGATATCCGCGACCCCATCGTTCCACGCCGAAATTGAAGATTTGCATCACGCCCCTCTCGTCAGCGGCGATGCTTGAGAAGTTGGCGCTGTTGAAAATTGCATTCTGCAAGGTCCCCGCTTTCAGCAGAGCCTTTTCGCCCCGGACTTCGGTGACGATCTCCACCGCCGCGGGATCGCGGTCGAGAATAGCTGTTGGCTCCATATTTGTTCCGTTCTTAAACTGCGATTAGCGTTGCCTCGTACTCAGCTTGGCCGCGATCGGCGCGAGGGAACGCCGATCCCCCTCACTCCGGCCTCGCCTGGTTTGCTCCGCGGCGCATCATCTGCTAAATGATGCTTGAGACAGGCGACCACTTCCGTCAGGACGAACGGCTTGGCCAGAAAAGGGTACCCCCAGAACCGCCCGCCACTCGCCTCCACTTCTCCTTTCGTGATGGTCGCCGTCAGAAACACAATCGGCACGGCCTTCAATTTGGGATTGGCCTGAAAACAACCGGCCAAATCCCAGCCGTCCAGACCCGGCATCTTCACATCCAGCAGGATTAAGTGAGGCTGAAATTCCTCCGCCGCGGCCAGCGCGGCCTTGGGGTCATTTTCCTCCCGGACCACGTAATCGTTGGTCCGTTCCAGATAAAGTTTCACCAGCCGGGTATTACTGGCTTGGTCGTCCACAGCCAGGATGCGTTTCTTCTCAGTCTTCCTGCTCACATTCATGTTAAGGTGCAGGAAAAAATACGCGACCGCTATGGGGCGTTCACCCCATAGACGAACTGAGGCAACTGACGCACCTTGACGATATGAGCACCAATGTTTAAGGCCCCAACAATGTCCATGAAACCAATCACGGTCCTGCTGGCGGACGATAATCAGGTGGTGCGCGAAGAATTTAGAAAGCTTTTAGAACTGGAAGATGATCTTGAAGTCGTGGGCGAGGCGATAAACGGCGTTCAAGCACTCGACCTGGCCCGGAATCTTCAACCCGCATTGGTTCTGATGGACGTGACCATGCCAGGGATCCTCAATGGTTTGCAAGCCACTCGCCAGATTCTCAAAGTCGCCCCGGCCACCAAAGTGCTCATGCTTTCGGCCTACAACGATGAGGTGTATGTCGAAGAGGCGATCAACTCCGGCGCAATGGGTTATCTGGTCAAACAAACCTCCGCTGACAATGTCTGCCTCGCGATTCGGGAAATCCACGAGGGGAACACATTTTTCAGCCCTTCGATTCCCAGGCATCTTCGGAAAAGAAATGGTAAAAAGAAGACGGCTTGAGCCGGATTGCCGAAGCCGCGCATGGCCTTCTTGAAACGCCTTTAATTATGCCGAGTTTAATCGGCGTGATGACACCTGTTGGCGCCGATGGAACGCCAGGAAGGTCGCCGAGTGGCTATTGATCGAATGGCCGGCAGACGCCTCCGAACCGACGGACTATTGGCTCGGCTAATGGGGACTAAGCCAGGGCGGCCTTCTTCGCCTTCAGATATTTCTCAACGGTTTTTATGAGATTGATGGAATTGGGGACGCGGGCGACGTTGGGCTTGCCCAATTTGTAATGCACCAGCAATTTGCCAACCATTCCCACTCGAAGATCCGCTCCCGCCATGCGCCAGAGTTGACCGGCAGCCAAAGATGGTTGAACAATGCGGCGAGGAGCCTTGATTTTCTTCATGGCCGATCCTGCGCCTCAACTTTCGATTAAACCAGTTAAATCGCCATGTGGTTAAAGGGGGCGCGTAGTGGGGCTCGCAAAATCGCATATTTGTTGGGCAGTGCGCATCCGCTTCGCACCCACACCGCGTCCGCTGGGGAAAGCCAGGATGCAAGAGCAAATGGAGGCAAAACCATCCGGCAAAGGCGGGGATCGGGTTGGAACGATAGTTGCCGATAGTGGTTGCGATCACGCCGGAACCAGTCATGCT
>Ga0181527_1004718_pt1 | contig 11568 bp, 10 predicted proteins | sample PEATcosm2014_Bin_30_FD_119762 | JGI IMG/M metagenome (GOLD analysis project Ga0181527, IMG submission 119762) | Peatland microbial communities from MTU Mesocosm Facility, Houghton, MI, USA - PEATcosm2014_Bin06_60_metaG | ecosystem: Environmental > Terrestrial > Soil > Wetlands > Peat | place...
ATTTTCATAGACTCGCTCTCTGGAGTCTCGGGGGCGGGGAACCAGCCAAGCGGGAGCAATTTGGCCATTCATGTGGAACAAAACGTGATACCCTATAAAATAGGCCATACACACCAACATATTCCGGAAATGGAGCAAGAAATCGCCAAGATGCTAAAGAAGAAAGTTGAGGTCACGTTCAGTCCGCATTTACTGTCCTTCAAGTATGGCATATTATCGACCCATTATGTACAACTTAAAGAAGCATGTGAATGGGGTGATGTTTATTCAATATACGAAAACATGTATGGGAACGAGCCATTCATCCGCATCATAGATAGCAGCGACAGAAAGACATTCCCGGAAGTAAGGAATGTAGAGGGAACCAACTTCTGCGATATCGGGTTCGTGGCCGAGAAGGGCTCGAAGATATGCGTTGTGATCAGCGCAATTGATAATATAATAAAAGGCGCTTCCGGACAAGCCATACAAAACATGAATGTAATGTGCGGTTTTGAAGAGACAGAAGGATTGCCCTACAGTAAAGCTTTAAGAGTTAAATCCCCGCATCGTTCTATTTCCCTTGGGAGATCCCGCAACAATTGAAACCCTGACCGCCTTCTCCGGTGAGCCGATCGGCGGGGGCCCTGCGGACTCCGCGCCCCCCTTGGCCCTACCGCGCCGCCTGCCGGGCCGGCCTTGACTTTGGATGAGATTATGGTGAAACTATTTCCAGACGCTCTTGTCGGAGGTGCGCCATGGAAGAGACCGTTATGCATCGGATGAAGAGGGGCGCGATTACGTGCAGGGATGAGTGCACTGTGCGGGAGGTCGCGCAGATCATGGTGGTGAATCGCATCGGCTACTGTGTGGTCGTCAACGAAAAGCACGAGGTCGTGGGCATCATCTCTCCCCGGAGCATCCTGAAGGCCTTCGGCATGGACCTCGATTCCACGAAGGCCAAAGAGATACTCCTCCCTTACACGATTACCATCACTCCCCGCTCTCCCCTCTCGGAGGCAATCGAACTCATGAACAAGAAGAGGATCGACCATTTGATTGTCGTCTCTGACCGCCCGGGTAGCAAGGCGGTCTACGGCATCCTCCACGGTGAAGACCTTGTCCGGGTCATGACAGGGGTCGGGGGTGCGGCATGATCAGTGTATGTGATCTCATGCACCGGGGTGTGCTCTATTGCTATCCCGATGACAGCGCAAAGGTGATTGCAGAAATGATGGCAACGCACCAGATCCGCTCAGTGGCGGTGATGGATGAGAGCGGAGAGGTGTGGGGATCGGTCTCAATGCTTGACCTGCTTAGATTCTACGGGAAGGACCTCGAGCAGACCCGGGCCGACGAGATCATGAGGCCCTACAGGATCGAGGTCGATCCCCAGTGGCCGCTCGAAGAGGCCATCACACTGATGAAGAAGCACAAGATAGAACACCTGCTCATCATAGACCCACATGCAGGGCCGAAGCGTCCCGTGGGGATCCTCACCGATTTCGATATTGTGAGGCATATGTCCGACATCAAGGTGGGTGACTTCGAGCAGATGCTCAAAATCCCCTCCCCGTAAGCGGGCAGGAGGCCATCCTCCGTGCAAGGCTCCATGTTGGCGCCGTCTTGATAAAACGTCCTTTCGTCCCTCGTGTTTTTCCTGTTTTTATCCAAAAAGACGATAGTTATCCCGCTTGGGTCCCGGAACTTCTCTCTTCTCCCGGAGCTCTCCCTTGTCGATTAACAGGTGACCCTCCAACACTCACGCACTTTGTTTTCTTGACAATGGCGGGGATAAGCATTAAAGTGAACCGACTGGTCGGGTTAACCACATTGGTCGGTGTAATGATAAAAGCAGGCGCACATACGGGTAAAATAACCAGCCGAAGTTGAACAACAAGGCAGCCGCGACGCCATGGCTGTCTACGGAAAGAGAGGAGACGAAATGACCGAGCAAATCAGAAATAAGAGGCTGCCCGACGATCAATTTTTCAAGATACGAAAAGAAGAGGTGTTGACGCAATGGGAAACGGGAAAAGGGGTCGAGAACCTGGACGAGTGTATTGCTGCGGCTAAAGAATTGTCCCGGGGCAAAAGCCACGCTCTGAAACTCAAAGAGGCGAAAGATAACGGGACGCATGTGCTGTTTCCGCAATTCGGACGGGCCCTCACTGAATATGTAGTCGACGGCCTCAGATACGTGGAAGAGGAATCGGATCTGGCGCCCAACGGTATCTGGAATATCTACTCGGACTCTTATACGCGAAAAAACGATTATAAGAGTGCAGCCGACGGGATTAAGCGAAGCCGGAAGGAAGGCATGTCCATGTTGAACGGCTGGCCCATCGTCAATTTCGGAGTTGAAGAGGCGAGGCGGATAAAAAAGGCAACCCAGGTGCCTCTCACTCTTAACTCAACCGATGAAGATGGACGACTGGCCTCGGAAATTGCATTGGCTGCCGGCTGGAATGCGTGCAATACACGATCGCTTCAGGAAGTTATAGCCCACTGCAAAGAGATACCTTTAGAGGACGAAATCAGGATCAACCAGTATGAAGCCAGGCTGGCGGCGATATACACGGAAAACGGCGTGCCGGAATGTCCGCATAACCCCTGCAATCTGACCGGGTATGACAGCGCCGGGTATCGATCATTCGTCTGTGTCTCCGAATCCCTGCTCGCTGCCGAGCAGGGGGTGAAATACCAGTTCCTTGAGCATGGGCTCAACATGAATATGATCCAGGATATCGCAATGATCAGGGTGACTGAGAAGCTCTGCCGCGAGTATTGCGAGCGCTTTGGCTACAAAGATATTGCGTTCTTTACAGGAGCTTTCCCGTTTCTGGGCGCTTGGCCCGCGCGGGCGGAAGAAGCGAACGCAATGATTGCGTGGAACGCCGTAATTGCCATCATGGGCGGCATCACCGGCGTTATTTTGAAATGCCAGGATGAAGCGTTTGCAACCCCCACAAAGGAAGGCATGGCCATGTCTGTCAGGATTGCAAAACATTTACTCACCCTGATGGGGACCCAGAAAATTGCCGACAGCGAGAAACTAAGGCTCGAAGAATTGATGATAGAGATGGAAGTAAGGGCAATAATGGAGAAATGCCTGGAGGCGGGCGACGGCGATATGGCAGTCGGCATGTGCAAAGGGGTCGATGCCGGGTGGATAGATACAATGTTGACACCCTGGAAACATAATAAAGGAAATGTCATGGTCATGCGTGATGCAGAAAACGCGGTGAGGTATTTCGACACGGGGAACGTTCCTTTGCCGGAAGAAGTGAAGGCATACCACAGAGAAAAATTGGCGGAGAGGGAGAGGAAAGAAGGCCGGAAAGCGAGCTTCGACATGGTGGTCCAGGACCTGCAATTTGCTTCCGTATTGAAGAAAAAGTAAGGGGTATCGTTGCGACTTATCATCGCAACCGGCTGATCGAGAGGAGGAGACAACGTGGAAAAGAGAGAGGCAAACAAAAGTGTTGTGATCGGCACGATCGGGTCTGACTGCCACATGATCGGTGCATGGGTGCTTCAGAAGGCATTCAAGGACGCCGGGTTCACCGTCGCCTTTCTTGGTGCGGTCGTTCCCCAGCAGGAATTCATTAATGCCGCAATTGAAATTGACGCTGACGCCATCCTTGTTTCGTCGATGTACGGAATGGGCCTCCTGGACTGCGAAGGGCTGCGGGATAAATGCATTGAGGCAGGTCTTAAAGATATCATCCTGTATGTGGGCGGCACCGTGGCAGCGCCGCTTGAACTGGAAAGGAACTGGCCCGAAATAGAGCGGCGCTTCAGGGAGATGGGTTTCAACCGGGCATTCCCGAATACGTGCACGGCAGGTGAAGCGGTGCAGGCGTTGAAGAATGATCTGGGCATCGATTGAGGTGCGTCGAGACCGAAAGGAAGAAAAAGGATGAATACATATCTATTGGTGGATTTTGGAAGTACCTATACCAAAATTACCGCGGTCGATATTGAAAAAGAGCGCATTCTGGGAAGAGCCCAGGCGCCTACGACGATCGATACGGATATCACTATCGGATTAAACAATGCTCTTTCGGATCTGGTCGCCGCATGCGGGGTAGACGTAGAGAACGTACAGGGTAAGTACGCGAGCAGCAGTGCTGCCGGCGGTTTGAAGATGGCAGCCATAGGACTTGTTCCCGCGCTGACTCTAGAGGCGGCGCGCAGGGCCTGTCTGGGTGCGGGCGCAAAAGTCGTCTGTGCCTATGGTTTTGAGATCGACGAAGGGATAGTCCACGAAATAGAATCCGCAAAGTGCGACATCGTTCTCTTGTGCGGAGGAACGGACGGGGGCGACAAAAAGGTCATTATCCACAATGCGGGCCAGCTTGCCGGGTCACGCATCCGTTGTCCGATATTGGTTGCGGGCAACCGCGTGGTCACAGGCAGGGTCAGGGAGATCCTGGAGCAAGGGGGCAAGAAGGTCTATACGACGAAAAACGTACTGCCGAACCTCGAAACAGTAGAGGTGGAACCGGCGCAAAACCTGATTCGCGAGATTTTCATCTCTCACATTACCAAGGCGAAAGGCTTGGACAAAGCGCAGGCGTTCATCGGCGCGCCAATCATGCCGACGCCGAAGGCAACGCTGCAGGCGGCGGCATTGCTTGCCGACGGCGCCGGGAACGAGCCTGGAATAGGCAGTCTGGTTGTCGTCGAGGTCGGCGGAGCGACAACGAACATCCATTCCGTTGCCGACTCTTCTCCCGCAACCCCCCAAACGGTCATCAGAGGTCTGCCCGAGTTACGGATAAGAAGGACGGTGGAAGGCGACCTGGGGATCAGGTATAACGCGCCGACGATTTATGATCTCATCGGCGCCGACGCATTTCTGTCCAGGTTGCGGGCTTTTGTCCCATCGATAAACGGGCAAGAATGTGACGCGGGGCAGCATATCAAATATTTGTCCCGTAATGTGAGACACGTCCCCTCAAGCGAGATCGGGCTCAATGTCGATATAGTACTCGCTGAATCTGCTGTTTCAACGGCCGTGCAGCGTCATTGCGGAACGCTTCGACAAGAATTTTCCGTTGTCGGCGAAATAATGGTCCAGCACGGGAAAAACCTGCTCTCAGCGGAAAATCTGGTAGGAACCGGCGGCATCTTCACGTACGGCTTGCATCCGGAAAGGATTCTTAGATCCGCGCTGTTCAGCCCGGAAACTCCGTGGAGCCTGAAGCCCAAAGCCCCGAAAGCGTATATAGACCGGGATTACATGCTGTATGGCGTGGGGTTGTTAGCCGAGGCGTTTCCGGTTCAGGCCCTGAGAATTGCCAGGAAGTATTTGACGCCGGTCTCGCTCTAAATCGGGTAAGCTCGATGAGAGGCCCGGATCGAGACGATTAGTAAACGGAAGGAAGGCGAATAATGGAGACTGAGCGAAGGGTTGTGAAATTTGTCTGCGGCGCCACCTTCAGCGATGTGCCGCCAACGGCCATGAAGTTGATCAAGAACCAGGTGCTCGCTGTCCTTGGAACGACAATCGCAGGCGCGTCCGCGGACGGCTGCGAGACGGTCGTGCGATTGGCGAAAGAGCTTGGAGGCAAGGCAGAGGCATCCATCCTCGTTCACGGAGGTAAGGTTCCGGCCCAGCAGGCGGCCTTTGTCAACGGTGTAATGGCTCGGGCTCTCGACTTTTGCGACGCCCTCGCCCCGGGCGCCCATATAGGCTCGGCCGTTATACCGGCTGCGCTGGCCGCGGCGGAGCTGGCGGGAGGGTGCAGCGGGAGAGACTTCCTGGCAGCCGTCGCGGCCGGATGCGAGCTGGCGGTGAGGTTGAACCTCGGCGAGTCTGAATACGACGGGTTCGATCCAACGGGTGTATGCGTACCTTTTGCCTCAACAGCGGCGGCCGCGAAGATATTCCGTCTTTCTGAAACGGAGACCTGGAACGCCTTAGCCCTTGCCTTTAACAAATGCGGGGCGAGCTTTCAGGCCAATGTGGATGGGTCTCTCGCTGTGAGGGTGATAGAAGGGTGGGTTGCGGAGGCGGGCGTGACGTGCGCCAGGCTTGCGGCGCGGGGTATTACGGGACCGGCAAACTTCCTCGAAGGCGTCTATGGCTATTTCCACCTGTTCGGTAGGGACCGGGTATCGCCGGAGAAGATACTCTCCGGGCTCGGTACGACATATGAGCTTAGGAAGCTGGTGTTCAAGAAATACCCGAGCTGCGGGCTTACCCAGGGAAGTACGGATCTGATCCTGGGGCTGATGGCGGAAAAAGGCTTTGAGGCAGATGATATTGAGGGTGTGGAGATCACCGTCCCGCCTTACACATACAAATTGGTAGGCCATGCTTTTCAGGTCGGCAGCAACCCCAAAGTCAACGCACAGTTCAGTATCCGTTACTGTGTGGCCAACGCCCTGATCCGGAGGGCATCAAAGCTGGCCCATTTTGAAGAAGCCTCAATCAGGGACCCGGAGGTCCTGAAGCTCGCGGAAAAGGTCGAGGTGCGTTCCGATCCCACACTGGAGCGGCGGGGACATACGCCCCTGGACATGCGGGTCCTGACGAAAAGCGGAAAGGAGTACGTGAAGAGTATGGATTTCGTTCCCGGTTTCCCGGAAAAACCTCTGTCAGAAGAGGAGCACAGACAGCGTTTCAGGGATTGCATAGAGTTCGCTGCAAAGCATCTTCCTGAAGAAAAGGTGGATGGCGTCATCCGGGCCGCGGATCAATTGGAAGCGATGAGCGATGTACGGAGCCTGATCCCTTTGCTCCTCTCGGAATAAGGAGTGGTATTTTGACGATGACGCGAAAACTGCCGACCACATGGGACGAGGAGATAGACGTCGTGATCGTGGGTTCCGGCTTTGCCGGTCTGGCGGCGGCGGCAGAGGCCGCGGGAGCGGGCGCCGGGGTTGTTATTCTGGAAAAGATGCGGAGGTATGGAGGCAATTCCCTCATTTCCGGAGGAGGCTATTGCTCGTGGGATAGCAAACTCCACCTCAGGGAAAAGCTTAATCTCGGTGAAGACAGTTGGGAACGCCACAAGGCGGATACGCTCAAGGGTGGGGATTATTTCAATATACCCGAGCTGGTGGAAGTCATGGTAAAAGGGGCCCCTGACGGACTGAATCTGCTCATCGACAACGGGGCCGCGTTCAGGGAGACCCTACCCCGCGTCGGAGGCCATTCAGCGCATCGAAGCTATCAGGCAGACGTGGGTGCCGGCCGCAGATTTACAGAGCCGTTGAAGAGGCTTGCTCAAAGCCGGGGCGCAAAAATTCGATTGAATACGCGGGTGACGTGGATCTGGAGGAAGGACGCAGACGGTCCTGTAGCGGGGATCGAAACAACCGCCGGAGGGAAAACGACGCAGATTATTGTCAGCCGTGCTCTGATCCTGGCCTCCGGAGGGTTCAGCAGGGATGTGGAGATGCGCATGGCCTTTAACCCCAGCCTGGTCCCCGAGTATAATTGCACAAACCAGCCGGGAGCGACCGGTGAGATGATCCGGTACGCGCAGTCGGTCGGCGCCGACACCCTTCATCTTGAGTTCATCCAGCTTTACCCGTGTGCTGAGCCGGAGAAGGGCGTGATAGACTCTTTTGCCATTCATCCATACTCCGGAGCCGGCTTCGGGTTGTTCTACGTCAACAGGCACGGCAAAAGGTTCGTCAACGAGCTGGAGCGTCGCGATGTGGTTTCCAATGCCCAGATAGCATCAGGTCGAAAACCGACCTATGCGATCCTGAACCGGCACATATTCGATAAGCTGGCGGTCAGCGAGGAAGAGATCGAAAAAGGTATTGCCCGGGGAAGGTTCATCGAAGGGGATACGATCGGCGAGCTGGCCGAAAAGTTGAGCATCCCCGCCGCCAGCCTCCAGGAGTCGGTACTCGCGCATAACTCGTATATTGAAGAGGGGAAAGACCCTGATTTCAGCAAGCCGATGACAAAAAACATGGTGCCCCTGCGAGAAGGGCCATTCTATGCCATCGCCCAATGGCCCGCCATTCACTATTGCATGGGCGGCCTCAGAATCGATGCAAAGGCCCGGGTAATCGACATCTGGGGTAATCCCATACCCCGCCTCTACGCCGCCGGTGAAGTGTGTGGCGGTGTGCAGGGAGCCAACCGGCTCGGTGGAAATGCAATTCCGGACTGCATCGTCTTCGGCCGGATCGCCGGCATCAATGCTGCGGGGGAAACGTGAGTGATGAGCGGCCGGCGAGGAGTTTAGCGCAACCGGTCTTCTTTCCCCTCGGCACTCTGTGCCTTGCTATTTCGATTTGGGCAGCAGCCCGTTTTTTCTTGACATCAAGGGGGGCGACGGTTAGATTGATCCAGCCGGTTGGCGTCCTGGGATGATAAAAGGGACAAAAAAACGAGCACTTACCGAGAAGCAGAAATCGGAGAAGAAGGTGCTGGCGATTGCCGCGGCGGCCGCCAAATTCTTCAGCGCGAAGGGCTATGTTGAGACAAGTATGGAGGATATCGCGGCGGCGGCGAAAATCAGCAAAGGCGGAATGTACCACTATTTCGGAAGCAAGTGTGACATCCTCTACTTTATTTCGTCCACTTTTATGGATTTCGTACTGCACAATATGCAGCAGGACCTGGAAAAGGCAGAGGATCCTGAAGAGAGGCTGCGGCTTATTATCTTCACACATGTAAAGACTTACAGCGAACATATGTATATGGCAAAAACGATTCTCAACGAGGCCCATAACCTGCCATCACCCAGACTTAAGGAGATTAAGTCCAAAGAAAAAAAATACTACGATGCCATTGCCGGGACTCTCTCCTCATACATAGGGCCCACGGTTGACAAAGACACCTTGACGGTTCTCACGTTCAGTCTCCTCGCTATGTGCAATTGGATTTTTGCCTGGTATAATCCTAAGGGCAATATCAGCCCCGGGAGACTGCCCCAGATTATCTTCGATTGGTTTATCAGATCATTGAAAACTGCCGGCTCCAGGGTCCGTAATAAAGACGAGTGATGGGCGACGAGTTTAACGCAACGGGCTTCCTTATGCATGCCCTATCTATCTCACCATCATCAAATAACATTGACAGGCCAGTTTTATCTGACTATACTAGTCATAATAGAGGTGGCCATGAAAACAGCACCCGTATCGGAGTTAAAAGCACATTTAAGTAAATATCTTGATCAGGTCAAGGCCGGCGCAGAGGTGCTTATCACTGATCACGGTAAAACAGTGGCGCGGCTGACTCCTGTACCCAAAAATGAAGGCATGGAGACATCCTTGGCAGGGTTGGTAAGGGAAGGTTTGGTCAGAATGCCTTTTCACAAACTTCCCGCCGATTTCTTTGATATACCCCGTCCTCGCGATTTAAAGGGGTCCGTCAGAAAGACACTTCTCGACGAGAGATCATCACGAGACAGATGAAATTCTGGGACTCTTCCGCGATCGTGCCACTTCTTGTAGATGAATCAGCATCAGAGATAATGCGGGAATTGCTGAAAGCAGATTCCGAAATGGTTGTGTGGTGGGCCAGCCGGACGGAATGCCTCTCTGCACTGCATCGGAGGATGAGAGAGGGAAACATCAAAGCAGCAGAAGAGACGCAGGTTCAAAATATCCTCTCGGTACTGTCCGGTGCATGGGCCGAAGTACTGCCAACCGATTTTGTTCGTCAAAGGGCTGAACGCCTCCTTTCGGTCCATGCGCTGAGAGCCGCCGATGCGTTTCAACTGGCTGCTGCCCTGGTATGGTCCAAGGAAGCAACGGCAGGACTCGAATTTGTCTGTTTTGACGATAATCTTTGCGAAGCAGCGTCAAAAGAAGGTTTTCTGGTCGTACCACGCACATAACAGCCTGTATGCGGGAGCGTGCCTATTCCGGTAAAAGTTGTCCTCTGTCCTCTAGTTTTTCCACAATCTCTACCCTCCAGACTCCACCATATTCAACGCTCGCGACCGGGCCTTCGGCGCGGATTCTCTCTTTCAGGCGTTACTTTCGGGAAGTGAAAGGAGTGAAGAACGCGGTGCGTCAAGCGCAAAAACGGTCGTTTTTTGGCATTGTTTACTGCGTTTTACCCTCTTTTTACCCTCTTGTGCACGCATTTTTCACCGACCGCCTCGGCACCCCTCTTTAGGAGTCCCTTCTCTCACAAGCCTTTCCGAAGGGGTGTGCACGATTGTGCACGAAAGTGCACGGTTTTAGGGGGGGGGGAGTGTTGAGTTGAATTACAAATTATTAATGTTGAATGAACGAGCACGACCGCCCGCGGGGTGCCAGGCAGTTAGTGGACGCTGGAGTGGCCGGTCCGGACAGGGGAGCAGCACCGCCCTCCGGACTGTTATCGCGGCTCAATTGTCAAAGAGCGACGCGGCCTCTGGGATCTCTGAAAACCGGCTCAAACGGGCCGGGCCGTGTCATCTCTTTAGGGCCTCTCAAAATGACTCCCGGTCTCATAAGATTCTCTCAGTTTCCGGCTATCCTGTCAAAGTGACAAGGAGGGGGGACAACCAGGGATGACAAGGAGAGGTGACAACCAGGACTGACAAAGCATCTTTCTGAAAAAATGACACGACCCACGCTTCGGCGCGGGTGCCCCGGATGGGGAGCTGTCGAGCGTTTGTTTCTGAATTCTTCACTTGGAATCGTTTTCGATTCATGCAGTAGTATAAATGGCAAGTGCGCCACAAGTCTCTCGGAGCGTTGTGGCAGAGAAGAGCGAAGGACAGGGAGTTTCGGAACGTTGGGAAGCAAGGTCAGTAGGGGTTCCCCTGGAGGGATATATGTCAAAAATCTCCATAGCCTTTCAAGATCGAACCTCTGAAATGAGGTGGAGCAATGGTAAAAGTGATATCTGTAGAACCCATGGGTGACTATAAACTCAAAATCGAACTATCAGGCGGCAGAAAAGGTGTCTTTGATGTCTCTCCGTATATTGACAATGGCGTATTCAAAGAATTAAAGGAGCCGGCATATTTCCGCTCTGTCAGGGCCGCCTTTGGAGGCATTATGTGGCCGCATGAACAGGATTTCAGTCGGGAGACCGTGGACTGCGAGTTGCAGGCGTAATTGCCCCCCATGGCTCTCCCCATCGTGAATAACTGGAACCTACAGACACGCCAACACAAGGTGACAGGGCAAACGCATTTGGAAAGTCTCTACCCGCCGGAGCGTATGACACCCGTTCCCTCGCACGCAAAGCGCTCCGCTCCCAACCATCGTACGGCGTCCCTTCGCTTGCTGCCGGACGGTGAGAACTTGAGCGGCCCACCGCGGAAGCCGTGTAGTATCTATCACACACAGGTGGGATGTCGCGGGTACCCGGCGTTCGGCAGCATCGCTTCGCGAACGCTCTTGTCCGCCTACGCTGGTTCGCGGTCGCTTGCGCATATGTGCTCAGGAAGGGCGCCATACGCTCCAGTCTAAATTGGGATTCCCAAATGCGTTTGCCCTGCACAAGGTAATCCTATATGGGAAAGAAGGGTTTATGGTAATATAGACTGTAAAAGTATTTCGATACGGGAAGGAGGCTTTATGCCAATCATTCAGGTGCACCTCATCAAGGGAAGAACGGTAGATCAGAAGAGGAAGCTCGTGGCGAACATCACCGATGCCGTGGTGAAA
>Ga0181527_1004719_pt1 | contig 11566 bp, 10 predicted proteins | sample PEATcosm2014_Bin_30_FD_119762 | JGI IMG/M metagenome (GOLD analysis project Ga0181527, IMG submission 119762) | Peatland microbial communities from MTU Mesocosm Facility, Houghton, MI, USA - PEATcosm2014_Bin06_60_metaG | ecosystem: Environmental > Terrestrial > Soil > Wetlands > Peat | place...
ACGAAGAGATAACCGGGAAACAGCGGCACCTTAAGGAGCAGCCTACGGTCGCGACGGCGGCTGGCCACGATCCAACGAGGCAGGAAAACCTCCAGCCCCTTCTGCTGGAGCGCCAGCTCCACTTTGGCTTCGTGGCGGCTGCGGGTATGGATCCCGTACCAGGCCGGTTCCTGCACTTCCCAGACCGGTGCCGCCGGAGGACCCATCTCTTGGTCTTGATCGCGCCCCGGATTCTTTCTGAGCAAGCTTCCGCCCTCTGAATTACATTCAAAAACAAAAAATTGAATGTAATCTTGCTATGTTACCAAAGGCGAGATTTCTACTGCTTTGCTTCAACCAATATTGGCGATAGCTTGATTAGCTTCACCAACTAATTCTTTGGGTGCCATGAGTTGCAATCTTGCTTTACTATCCCGCTTTGTTAAAGGGTATTAAGGCTGTTTGATTTCTCTTCCCCTACCTGTCGTCGCGGTTGTTCAGAAACCTTCAACCGCGGCAATTTTCTCCATCTTCCAGCAGCGGCGGGCCAATTGCTGGGCTTCTCGCCTTTTCTTGCTCGGCACTTTCAGAAAATATCCCTGCTGCTCCGGCGGGATGGCTCCCCCGCTCAACTCCGGATTGAGATCCAGCAGGTCCTTATCGGTAATCTCCAGGGATTCGGCAAACCAACGCCAGTTGGTGCCCCCGGGAATTTTAACCTTCTCATAAGCCACAGGCTCCTGATATTGGATGGGGGAAAGCCCATATTTCTCAGGATCCCGTGCAATGAGGGCCGCGGCCACCAATTGGGGCACATAGTTGCAGGTCTCCTGGGGCAGCAGCTTCTTCCGGGCCATGGTCCAGAAATCCCGGGTGTCATGCCGGGCCACCACTCCTTCCACCCGCTTTTCCCCGGCGTTGTAACCCGCGGCGGCCAGATACCAGCAACCGAACTGCTTATACAGGTCCTGCAAATATCGGGCCGCGGCCCGGGTGGACTTTTCCGGGTCCCGGCGCTCATCCACCTGGCCATTGACCTTGAGGCCGTACCGCCGGGCCGTGCCCTCGATGAATTGCCAGATCCCCACTGCTTCCATGGGAGACATGGCCCAGGGGTTGAAGCCGCTTTCCACCAGGGCCACCCAGACCAGATCCTGGGGCAATCCGTGTTCTTTAAAGATTCGCCGCATCATGGGCAAATAGCGCCCAGAGCGGGATAGAGAGGCCTGAAAGTTTTTGGAGTTGGCAAAGGCGTGCAGGTAGGTGCGCACCGGGGCGTTCAGGACCACGGGCAAGTCGCCGGCCACGCCCGCGGGCACCCCCAACAGTATGCCGCTTTTTTCCAGGAATTCCCCAATCTCCTTGGCCATCACCGGGTCAAGGGCTTCTTGGGGGCCTTTGGGGCAGAGATATTCGGGGGGGACCAGACCTTGTGAGGGTTCCCTCTGCGTCAGCCGCGGCAAAGGAGTTTCCCCGGAGGGGCCGGCGCAGGCGGAGAGCAGCAGCGCCAGTCCCAGCATGATGCCCCAAATGGGGTTAAAGCCCGAGTTCGTCACGTCACCTTCCAGATAAACTGCGGGACCGCCGAACCAAAACGTTTTTAGCCGGCGAGGAGTTGATGCGCCGCGGTTAAAATCTCCTTAACGGCGATTCTTTGGAAAGGGTATTCTATCAGATATCAGCCGCCTTGTCCATCGGGCCAAGATTTAGCGGTAGTTTCTGGCTTGGATTTCGAACAAGGTGGCATAGTTGCCCCCCTTTTGCACCAGCTCATCATGCGTGCCGCTTTCGATAATCCTCCCCTCCGACAAAACGTAAATGTAATCGGCCAATCTCACCGTGGAAAAACGATGGCTGATGAGCAGGGCCATGCGGCCGGCGAAGATTTCCCGGAAAGACTTGGAAACTTCATATTCGGCCTGGGCGTCCATCCAACTGGTGGGCTCATCCAGAATAACCAACTGGGGTTCCCGCAGAAAGGCCCGGGGCAGGGCCACCTTCTGCCATTCGCCGATGCTCAGTTCCCCCTGGTCCTCAAACCGGTGCCCCAGGATGGTCTCATAGCCACGGGGCAATTTCCGGATGAATTGATCCGCCTTGGTTTGCCGGGAAGCCGTAAAGATCCTTGCATCGTGCGGCCCCAACTCGATATCCCCCAGCCAGATATTTTCCCGGGCCGTGAGGTTGTAGTACGCATAATCCTGAAGGATGACGCCGAGTTGCCGTCGCAACTCCGCCGAAGCCAACCGGCGCACATCAATGCCGTCCACGCTGATATCGCCGCGCTGCGGATCGTATAAGCGGCACAATAATTTGATCAAAGTCGTCTTGCCGGAGCCAAGGCAAATTGTATTGGGATCATATCTACCAGAGGTAATGCCTATTTTCGTCCACCTGCGCTGATAAAATACTGGATCGTAAGGCGCAGCGGCCGGATTAGAGGATAAAGCCAGTACAAATAATCCGGTAAGGGGACCCACCACCAGTCGGCTTTCTGGGAAACCGCGGTGCGCACCCAGGCAAAAGCAAGCTTGTCCTTTAACCTTTCTCTAATTTTTAATTGAAATAAGTTTTTTTCGCCGAATTTTGTTTCCAGTGAGCTACCTGCAAGCAGTTTTCCTCGAATCTGCTGGTATAAGGCCATGAGGACAGGGTCGGCGTTTGCCCTGGCTGTTACTTCCGCAGGTACCGGCGCTTCCAACAGTTCTTTGGCCAGGAAAAGGCCCAGCAATAGTCGCCGGCGCATGCCCAACCTGTCAGCACGGGACATCAGGCCCGTCCAGTCCCAGGTTTCCTGGGAATACACCAACCGGGCCACGTCGTTCACCATGGAAAGGGTCGGCCAGGCATCGAAACTCCCGTGCAGGCAAAGAAAAAGCAGCATATCTTCCGGGGCCAGCGAATAAACCGGCTTTCCTTCCAGGCTGACCTGAATTTTGCGCGCAAAGGCAGTGTCCGCGTCCAGTCCACCACCCAGGAAGTCGGGAAACCGCCAATGAATATCCAACTCCGTGAGATTAGGATGGACGAAAGATAGCTCATAGGCCCGCTTGAAGTGCAAGCGTTCCTGCTTCGGCGTTAACGTGTCGAGTGGACGATATCCTGCCGAAATCAAGACCTCTTTAACTACTAGCATGTCTTGGGGGCGCACCAGGAGATCAAGATCGTAAAATTGGCGCAAGGCTATACCCCCGTAAACCACATGGGCCAGGACCGGACCTTTGAGGGGAATGGCAGTGATTCCTTGGGATTCGAAGAGGGCCAGGACCTTGAGCAACTCGCCGGTGAGCTTGAGGTTGCGCCGGCCATGGACCAGATAAATTCGGCGCCAGGCGGCCAGGACTTCAGGTGGGGCCGCCCCCGGGCAGGTATCCGCCAGCCGCCGGTAGAGGGAAGGGAAGACGCCGTGAGCCAAGGCCTTCTGCAACAGGTCATCCCAGTCCTGCACCTGCGCTATGGCGCCCCGCAGGCCGGCCCCATCCCCCCCGGCCATTTCTTGGCGCAGCGCCCGCAGCAGCGCCCGGTGTGGGGGCAACTTGGCTATATTTTTCATTTTCCGCAGGGAAAAGGCATCAAGACCTAATAAATCTCCGGCAGTCCGCTTTCCAGTTCTTCCCACTCAGCCAGCTTCTTAAGTTCGTGGGCTTCTTTTTGCATCTTGGCAACAGCATCCTTTCTGCCCACCGGATAATCCTGATAAAAAGACTTGAATGCTTCCTTGGGGTTCGCTTTCTCCTGATAAAGTTGGCGCCAAGTCTCAATCGCCGCCTGACTCCACTCATCCTCCTGATAAACCTTGATATTTTTTGGGGCAATATTGCCCTCCGTCAAACCCTGTTCCGGCTCTTTCAGCCGAATCCCAGGCTCCCAATATAGCAGGGCCACATCTGCGGACGACCAATCCACGTAGGGCAGCAATTCGCTATGAATGGCCACCTCCGTTTGCCGCTCATCACTTTGCCAGCGGTCCGGGGGACAATTCGCCCCCTCCAGGCGGTGGACCAGGCTTGCCAATTTATCCTTCGCATCCAGGACCCGAAACGAGCGGATATACCCGGCATTGGTAATCTCTTCAAACCCCTTGATTAATATTCTGCTCTTCCGGGTCCGCACATCTCGTCCCTGAAAACGACTCTTGTAAATGGAGGAGCAGTAATTAATGGGCAGGCTGATTTGATTTTCCCTGGCGAACAGCAGTAATCTCAGGGCACAAATTTCCGTCTCGAAGACAGCTATATGGGGCTGATGGAGAAAATGGTAATTGCGCCGGCGGAAGGCCTTATAATTATATTCGGTGGCCATCAATTGATGAAGATTGAGAAAATTAACGCCTGCTGCTTCCATTTTACCCAACAGTCCCTTGACGAGGTCAAAGTCCTCCGGTATTGCCGGGATTTCCACGGTCACGGTAGGGATGTACTCCTTTGCTAGATAGACCGGTCCCAGGTCATACTTCCGGGCGCTAATATCAAACCGAACCTCATCCAGTCCAGCTTTCTGCAACATTTCCAACCTACCTCGATTTAACCGGTCCCCATTTGAATAGATCCATAGATACACCGAATTTCCAAATTCCTGGCGTATGGCCTTGATATGAGCCAACAACCTGTCCAATGCCAGCAAGGGTTCCCCTCCGGAAAACCCGACTCCCCGTATCTGGAAAATTTTGATAAATGAAATATGTTCTTGGGGATTCTTAAAGATTATACTATCAGTTTGCGGCTCACGTTCCGTTTTCATATGTTCTTGCGGGCAATAAAAGCACCGCCTGGTGCACAAACCGTTAATGAAGTTACACCCCCAGCCGCCCGTGCCGCAGATTATACAACCTGGCGAAAGCGGCCCAGAATGTGGTTTAGTCCTCAGGCAACCAAAATTGACCCAATCCGCAAGCGCTTCCAAAAGTTCGTTCCTTTGCTGGTTGGCCTGCTTGGTTTCTTCTTCTGCAAACCAAAGCAGATCGCGGTAAACCCAGCCAACGCGCTGTCGGGCAGATTCGATCTGTTGCTTTTTCTCAATTTGGCCCAACACTTAGCCACCCTTACTTTACGATAGCAATCAATGTATTTAGCGACATTGTGTCATCAACAGAAGATGACCTAAGTTTATCCCCTTGGCAGATGAAGCCCAGGCCGCCCGCGGTTCCTGCGGGCCGGCGGCCTGGCCCGCCAGAAGCAGACTGGGGAACAGCGCCTTCATTTCAGTGGACTTTTCCGGTTAAGGACTTAAAAGACAAGAACGTCGAGAGCGACCAGAAGGTAATCCCAATCTGCTACTCGCGCCAGCGCCGGCTTGAGTTCTTTGTTGTATACGACTTCGGAATCCAGGTGCAGACAATCAAACCTCAAGGTTCATCTTGTCTAAACCCTGTTCCGTGGAGGGCATTCGTGCCTGCTATTTCAATAATGGCCGGGTTCTAGCCTTGCGGTAAGGCCTGACCGGACCCTTAACTTGTACTATTAGCGGAGCATGCTGTGCAATTCCAGGAGGCTGTTCCAGAACCACAGGTGTCATAAGTAGTTGCGCTTGAAGCCTTCGTGCCTTTGCAATGGCCCAAAACGCTTTCTCCTATGGTCCCTCTAGCCAGCACGATCAATTGAGGTTTGCTCCACGTCTTCATGATCACTCCTCCATTTAATTTACCCTAATGCTCTATCCCGAAAATTTTTATTACGCCAAAGATGAGGATAATTTTATGGAAATTATAAAAGAATGTCTCTTCTTAAGTCAATCAAAATTTCCCCATATTAATTTTTGATCAAAGCTCAAGACCCGCGCCTGGGCCACCCGGCAGAAGTACCCCACCCAGGCGTCCAGGCGGCCAGTCTCCAGGTGGGCATGGGCCGGGCACCAGAGGCAGAGGTTGATGAGGGGGCAGCGCCGGCACTTTTGCAGGAATTCCCGGTCCTGGGAGCGTATCTCCCGCACCTGGGGCGCCAGCCTATCCCAGGCCTCCCGCAAGTTGCCCCGGCGCAGATCATAAATGCAATCCGGATGCCAGAGCGAGGAGCAGAGCCGGAAGAGGCCGCGGTAGCTCACGCTGAAGCTGCCCTGACCGGCGCCGCAGTGGAAGAGGTGGTCGCAGCCTTCGGTACAGCGCTCCCCGGCAATTAATTGCGCACATTTTTTCTGCAAAGCGGCGAAGCGCTCCGGGTCGGCCTGCTCGATGGTGGCGATCTCCTCGGGGGAGAGGCGCTGGGCCCGGATTTCCTCGTTGCGTAGGGGATTGCCGTCGAAGCGCAGGTGCAACAGCGGATCGAAGCGGAAGTAGTCCCTGGTGCGGGCCCGGCAGAAGCGGGCGATCTCCGGAAGTTCATGGACATTAGCCCGGAGGGCCATGGCCTTGAGGCGCACCTTGAGGCCGCCCGCCAGCAGCAGGTTGAGCCCCCGCTGAAAGGCGGCAAAGGACCCCGCCTTCCGGGTCACGGCTTCATAAGTTTCCCGGGTAGCGCCATAGACCGTGACCTCCAGATCACGGGGGGGATATTTCCGGAAAAGTTCCACATGACGTGGAGTGACCAGGCAGGCATTGGTGAACACCGATATTAGGAGCCCCAACCGCTTCAAACCCAGGTAAATCTCGAAAAAATCCTCCCGTAGCAAAGGCTCCCCGCCGGTGAGGAGGCACCACAGCGCCCCCAGAGACGCGGCGTCCCGGGCAATTCTCAGGATCTCCTCCGGGGTAAGCTCTTTCTGCCGGGCCTCCCGGTCTCCCGCGGGCAGGTTGATGTAACAGTGGCGGCAGTCGTTGTTACAGCGGGCCGTGACCTCCAGGTCAAAGGAGAGGGGCACCCGCCTATCCTTCATCTTGTCCCAGAGGGGAAGATTGGGCAGGGACTCGGAGGACACAAAAGTCTGGCTCACACCGGGCATCTTCGTTTCAGCGGCCGCAGCATCCGGCTGGCCCTGAAAATTAAAGGCTGCAGAAGATTGTGCCGGGACAGGAAGGCGATGAGACGCCGCTCCAACCCCAGCGCGAGCCTAACCTCGCGGCCATCCCGCTCGACCCTGGTCACCCGCCCCAGCACGTCTTGAAAAGATATCAGTCCATCTGATTCCGGGGCATTATCTCCCCGGAGCAGATAACCGCCGTTCCGCCGTGCCAGCACCCGGTGCACCACCAGCTTCCGGGTTTCCGGGTGGCAAAAGGCTGCCACGTCGCCGGGCCGCGGCCTCCTTGCGGGGCTGGGCGCAACGGTCAACACATCGCCGTCCTGAATAAAGGGCAGCATGCTTAACCCCCGGGCTTTGAACCTGAAGGATGCTCCCTTGGCCAAGACCGCCCGCAGGAATTCTTGCAGGGCCAAGCCGGAAAGGGAAAGCACTCCCCCGGGCACATTAGAAAGGTAAGGCTTTGCCAGGTTAGACGGCAACCAGCATCCTCCGGCGGGCCAACTCAGAGACCAGGCCCAGGACGTCGGCTTCGAGTTCTCCGGGGGGGGCCTGGTATTCGGCAGAAAGCTCTTTAATAATCTCGTTCAGGCTGCGGCGCCCATCCAGCTTGTCCCAGATAGCCCTGCCGGTTTCGTTCAAAGTAAAGAGTTCATCCTCCAGGTCGCCGATGCCGGCCACCAGGGGCACGATGATGATCTCGCCTTCGATCTCCCGGGCCACCACGTCGTCGGAGACCGCATACACTGCATCAAGACTAATTGTCATATCTGAGAATCCTCTCTTTCCAGCCATTTACTTCCCAGGCGCGCTCACCATCCCGCAACAGCCCCAGGTCCCGGGCCTGGGCGTGGGCCACCCGGCAGAAGTACTCCACCGGGGTGTCCAGGGCGCCGTGTTCGGCCCAGGATTTAGCCGGGCACTGCTCGCAGAGACCCTTCAAAAAACAGCGGGCGCAGCGGGCCAGGTAATCCGGGTTGGCAGCCCTGGTCTCCTCCCGCAGTCGGGGGAAAAAGTTTGTGAGGGCATCCTTAAGAGAGCCCTTTTTCAGATCATAAACCATATCTGGGTGGCGCATGAGAAGGCAGGGCTGCACCATGCCGTAAGCATCCACACAGGCGCCGTGGCCGGCGCCGCAGGAGAATAATAGATCCCCGGGCGGCCCCATGAACTTGCCGCAAAACTGCCGCATCTCCTGAAGATAGGCCCGGCCCCGTCTTCTGAGCAGAATAACCCCATCCTCAGGGGTCACTCGGAGCCTTCGGATAAGACGGTTTTTGGCGGTAGAATCCCGGCGACCCCGCAGGTCAAAGAACATGGCGTAGGTGGGTGGGGTATCCATGGCGGGAATGGTAATCGCCCAGGTTTCAAATTCCTCCATCTCCTTCCAGTTGGGCGGCAGCACCGCCCCCTTGACCACAAAAGGAACCTTCTTGTTTAGGAGCAGCCCGACCCCGCGGCGAAACTCGTCGAAAGACCCCGGTACCCTGGATACGGCTTCGTAAGACTCCCGCCTCATGCCGTAAACGGTGACCTCGATCTTTTCCAGGGGCGGAATTCGGGCAAAAAGCCTGGCCAGGTCCGGGGTGATCAGGCGGGCGTTGGTGAACAGCATCACCTTGAGGCCCAGGCGCCGGGCAAAGATATAGAGGTCTTGGAAATCTTCCCGCAGCAAAGGCTCGCCGCCGGTAAAGCGCGCCGACAATACGCCTAGGGAGGCGGCTTCCCTAAGGATGGCTGTGATTTCATCAGTTGCCAGTTCCCACTTTTTGGCCGCAGAATCGTTTTCCTGGAGGTTGATGCAGCAATGGATACAGTCATTGTTGCAGCGTTCGGTCAACTCCAGGTCCAGCTGCCCGAGAAGCGGAGCCCGCCCCGGCCACAGGCGATGGCGGGCGGCGCTGACCTTGGCTACATAAGAGGGAGTCGCCTTGCTCATGGCATCCGGGCCCTGGAAACCAGTTCCTCCAGTTCGCCGACAATACCACCGCTCTGGTCAAATTCCATTTGGTAGCAGGGAATCTCCCGGGCCAGTATATCAAGGAGATCCAGCATCTTTTCCCACCAATGCGCAGTAACCAGGGGTCTGATCAAACAGGCAAACAGCCGGCCCAATATCTGCAGGTGATTCTCCACAGGTGCGAGGCGGTTTCTATCGGACTTATGGAGAAAGAAGATGGCGCCCAGGGGCGCTGAGGCTGAGGACACTTGAGGGACCTCACCGTGGCTCCAGGTGCCGTGGACCCGCCACCCTTCAGGCCAGCGGCGGACAATGTTGCGGTCGTCGCAGAGAATTTCGGCTTTATCCTGAAGCATCTTCACTGTAGTGGATTTTCCGGCCTCGGAGTGACCGACGAAAAGCAGACCCCGGCCATTGATTACTGCGGCACTCGAGTGAAAGAAGCAACCCTGCCGGTCGGCCAGGACCGGGGCTATCACGATTTGGTCTGTTCCAAGTAAAGATAACGAATGGCAATTGCCTCGGCGGAAAAGAGATTCATTCTTGTGGTAAATTGTTCCCCGGGTGTGCCCAATGTTGAACACTGCTACAGGGTGTGGGTTGGGGTCACCATCCTCAGGTGCGGTTCCCAAATAAATCCAAGAGTTCCCCTTGCGGTAAATCGCCCAAGGGATTCCCGGCCTGACTTCATGGCCCAGGACTTTCCTATCGAGGTCAGGCAGACTGAAGCGGTGGCGGATGTAAATAAGATCGTCGCCGGGACCTTCCACCTGGAACTTTCGGAATTTGGGCGCAAAGGTCTCATCGGTGATGGGCAGGTCCGCCTCCACTTGGACGGTGATTCCCCCGATCTCATAGTAGCGGCGGTGGCGGCGCTGCCAGTTTTCTTTAAAAGCCCGGTTTTCCCGGGCCACCTGGCACAGGTAGTCCACCCTGGCGCCATGGCGGCCATGCTCCAGATAGCCGAACACATCACACCAGCGGCAATCGGGCCGAAGGTCGCAAATGGCACAATTTTCCCAGTACTCTGCTCCCCCCTGTACCCGATCGGCCAGGGAGGGAATAAAGACCTCCCAGGCCTCCGGGAAAGTGCCCCTACGCAGGTCATAACGCAAGGCAGGGTCTGCGATGAACGAGCAGAACGTCATCCGGCCGTAGGGATCGATATGAAAATCTCGACGACCGGCGATGCACCTGGCGAAGGGCAAATCATTGCCCGCGGCCTTGTGGCACTCTGCTTTCCCTTGATGTTCCAGCCACTCTTCAAAAGACAGGTCGGGCTGATCAAACTCAATGACTTTTTGCGGATCGAGCCGCTGCCGGGCGATCTCGGCGTTGCGACGAGCCGAACCGCAGGCCGACAAATAAAGCCAGGGGGCGCCGATGCGATAATGGGGACTGAGGGATAAAGCCAGATTAACCATGTCCTCAAATTGATGGCAATTGTCCCGCATGGGGATGAGCTGTACGGTGAAGCCGGCGCCGGCCTCCTTGAGGTAAGCAAAGCCCTGCATGGTAGCCTGGAAAGAGCCGGGATGGCGGGTAATATGGTCGTGGACCTCGGCCGTAGCCCCATAAAGGGCCACCATCTTGCTCCCTTTGCGCCGCAAGAGGCGGGCGATCTCCGGTGTAATCAAGGTGCCGTTGGTGTTTAGGCTATAGGAGACCGCCTTGGCGGTCAGGAAATCGAAGATCTCGGCAAAATCCGGCCGCAGCATAGGCTCACCACCGGAGATCTTCCATTTCTGACAGCCCATCTTCCGCGCCTCAGCGGCAATCCGCTTGACTTCCTCAAAGGAGAGCTCGTCCTTTTTCTCCGGGGCCCGGGCAGGAATTCTCAGCCAGCAATGGCGGCAGTTGTTGTTGCAGCGGTAGGTAAGATCAAGGTTCCCTTCCAGGGGCAAACGGGGAAGTTGCCTTAAAGAGCGGCGAGGTAGATTATCGTGGTGGTTGCTCACCTGTAAGGCCAAGAATATTCTCTTTATTATGGGGGCAGGGAAAGGGATGTCTAGATTTTCCCTGATGATATCATTCTTCCATGTCCCCGGCAAGGGGGCTATTGGTGTGACAGTTTGGGCAATTTAATTTAACCACGGTGAACTCCACCTTATTTACTGGCTCTCCATCTTATCTTAACTGGGAAAAAGATTCAACCCGGGCCTTCTCCCGCCTGGGATGTCGCTTCGCCAATCGGTGCTGGGTTGGGCCCCTTAAGCTCCACAACAGGAAAATATTTGGGTAGGCGCCTGTGGCTGATTACCTTCTTTATTTCTGTCAGAACCTCGGCCAGGAGGGCCACATCAAAGGGGGGGCGCCAGCAATGGATTTTCCGATTTTTGGTTCCAGGGCTGCGGTGACCCATGGCCATGCAAGAGGCGCTCTACCCGGTAGTACCTCTTCGATAAAAGAGCGATTTATGCGGACCCTCAAGGAAGAACTGCTATGGCTGGAGGAGTTTGCCGGCCTGGATGAAGCCCAGGATAAGCTCTCAGTTTGGATTGACTTTTATAACAAGCGCTACCTGCATTCGGCTCTGGGCTATAAAAGCCCCATGGAATATGAGCATCTTTACCAGGAAGAGGATCTGGGGAAAGCCGCTTGATACTACACAAAAATGGCCTTAAAAATGTCTCGACTTTAGGGGAGCATTACAAGCATCTCCATAAAAGTTAATCAGGCCCCCAGTTCCTTCCATTCTGCCGCGTCTTAGCCACCGACCTCAGCCTTTGTAAGTAA
>Ga0181527_1004721_pt1 | contig 11565 bp, 11 predicted proteins | sample PEATcosm2014_Bin_30_FD_119762 | JGI IMG/M metagenome (GOLD analysis project Ga0181527, IMG submission 119762) | Peatland microbial communities from MTU Mesocosm Facility, Houghton, MI, USA - PEATcosm2014_Bin06_60_metaG | ecosystem: Environmental > Terrestrial > Soil > Wetlands > Peat | place...
GAGCAGCTTCCCCCCAGCCGCCGCGGGGACGGTGATGTCGGCGGAGACGGTGACGGTGACCATGAACGCCGCGGAGACGGTCTACGACCCGGCCTCCGTCCAGGCCGAGGTGCTCGCCGACCTGAAGGCCTCCACCAACCTCCCCTCCGGCGACAGCCTGGTCCCGGGTCAGCTCAGCCTCAACCACCTGCAGATCATCGAGGCCGGCAGCGACGGCACCTTCGCGATGTCGGTGAGCGGGGTCGACTACTACCGCCCGTCGATCAGCCTCGGCCAGCTCCGCAGTCAGCTCGCCGGGCACAATCCGGGTGACGTGAGCGGCATCGTCAAGCACCAGATCCCCGACGTGCAGAGCGTCAAGGTCGATGAGGCGCCGCTGCAGCTCTTCTTCATGCCCTTCTCCAGCTCGCGCATCCAGATCGTCGAGACGTTCGTGGCCCGCACGGCCGCCTCCTCGTGAGCAGCACGGGCTGAGCTCCGGGGACCCGCAAGCGTGAGCGCGTCGTGCGCCGCCATCGGCGTGGACCTGGGCACCCGGCGGGTGGGACTGGCCGGTGCCGACCCCACCGGGACCATCGCCAGCCCCCTACGCACCCTGGAACGCCGCCATCCCCGCTTCTGGACGGAGCTGGAGCGGGCCTGCGCCGAGCGGGGGTGCCGGCTCCTGGTGGTGGGCCTGCCCCGCCGCCTGGACGGCGCCGAGGGCCCGGCCGCGGCCGCGGCCAGAAGCTTCGCCGCCGACGCCGAACGGCGGCTGGGCCTGGAGGTGGCGATGTGGGACGAGTGGCTGACCACCGCCCAGGCCGAGCGCGTGCTGATCGAAGGAGGGGTCCGGCGCGGTGACCGGAGGAGCACGGTCGACGCGCTGGCCGCCACCCTCATCCTGCAGAGCTACCTCGACGCCCACGCCCGGAGGCCCTCGTCATGAGACGGCGCCAGGCGGGCCGTCTGGGGGTCGTCTTCGCCCTGATCGGGGTGGTGGTGGTGCTGATCGCCGCCGCCGGGGCCACGCTGCTCTTCGGCCGCGTCGAGCTGGAGGCCGCCGGTTCCGGGAGCCCGGTGGTGATCACGGTCCGTTCCGGCGAGAGCCTCTCCCAGCTCGCCGACGCCCTGGAGAGCCAGGGGGTGATCAAGAGCGCCTTCTGGTTCTCCGCCTACGCCCGGTTGCGCGGTGTGCATCTCCACGCCGGCAGCTACCGGGTCGACTCGGCGATGGCGGCCAGCGAGGTCATCGACGTCCTCGACGGCGCGCCGTACTGCCCGCCGGTGAGCTTCGTGATCCCCGAGGGGTTCACCGTCGACCAGATCGCCACCCGGGTCGCCGCCACCAAGGGGCTGGACATCACCCGGCAGGAGTACCTGGACGCGGTGGCCCAGGACAGCTACGACGCCCCCTTCCTCAGCATCCGCCCGGCCGGGGACACGTCGCTGGAGGGTTTCCTCTTCCCGGCCACCTACTCCGTGCCGGACTGCGCCACCGCCCACCAGGTGGTCCAGGAGCAGCTCGATGGCTTCCAGAGCAACGTCGTCCCCGACCTTCCCAGCGGCACCGCCCAGGCCTATGCCGACCTGATCACCGCCTCGATCGTCCAGGCCGAGGGATTGCCGAACGACTTCGCGCAGATCGCCTCCATCGTCAACAACCGTCTGGCGATCGGCATGGACCTGCAGATCGACGCCATCGTCATGTACGGGCTCCACCAGTCCGGCCTGGCCATGGTCACGGCGGACGAGGCGATCAACACCCCCTACAACAGCTACATGCACCGGGGACTCCCCCCCACCCCCATCGACAATCCCGGGGTGGCGACGGTCCAGGCGGCCGTGCACCCCGCCTCCACGCCCTATCTTTTCTATGTCACTGCGTGCGGACAAACCTACTATTCCATCACCGACGCCATCCACAACCAGCAGGTGGCGGAATACGAGGGCAAGCCGTGCTCCTAGGTGACGCGCTTCGACGATGCCCCTAGCGGCGCCGCCGTGGCTCCAGTTCGGGTTGATCGGCTCGGGGATCGGGCAGTCGCCCAGCCCCGCGATGCAGCGGGCCGCGCTGCACGCCCGCGAGATCCAGGGCGATTACACCGTGCTCGACGTCACCGCGGCCGACCTTCCCGGCGTGCTCCGCCAGCTCCGCGGCGGAGCGCTGGCCGGCTGCAATGTGACCGTGCCGTACAAGGCGGCGCTGGCGGCCGCCTGCGATCGTCTCGAGGGGGACGCCTCCATCTGCCAGGCCGTGAACACGCTGCTGATGCGGGGCGAGGAGCTGATCGGCGAGAACACCGACGCCCGTGGCTTCGAGCTGGCGCTGGGCTACCAGCGGCTCCGCCCCGAGCCGGGAGGACGCGCCCTGGTGCTCGGCGCCGGCGGCGCCGCGTCCGCCTGCGTGCTCGCCCTCTGCCGGATGCGGGTGGAGGAGGTGGTGGTCGTGGCCCGGCGCCCCGAGCAGGCCGAGGAGCTCTGCCTCCGGGTCTCGCCGGAGAGCGCCCGCCCCGTCGACTGGCGGGACGCCGAGGGGGTGAGCCGCGCCGCCCGCGAGGCGGGGATGGTCGTGAACGCCGCGGCGGTCGGGGTGGGCGTGGTGCCGATACCGCTGGAGGCGCTGCCCTCCGACTGCATCGTCGTCGACCTCCGCTACCGACCGCGGCCGGTCGACCTGGTGGCCGCCGCCCGTGCCCGCGGGCTCCGGGCCTCCGATGGGGCGGAGATGCTGCTCTTCCAGGGGATGCTGAGCTTCCAGCGGTGGACGGGGGTCGACCCTCCGTGGCACGCCGCGCGCGCGGCGCTCGAGGAGGCCCTGGCCGCGTGAACCGCCTCCCGCAGCGCCCATCGGCCGCGCGCCTCGGTGAGGCGCTCGGAGGCCGGGGGACCCGCCGATGAACGTCGCCTTCACCGTCGTCGCCGGCGTTGCCGGGGTGGCGCTGGGAGCCGGCGTGGGCTGGCTCAACGTGCTGCTCGAGAGGTTGGAGCGGCTCCGCGAGGAGGAGGATGCGGAGCGCGTCGAGTACGAGGCCGAGGCCGCGACCCAGGCGGAGGCGGCGAGGGCGCGCGGCGAGCAGCCCGAGGCGGTCCAGCCCTGGCTGCCCGAGCGCTACGGCTGGACCTGGTTGGAGTGGGGCGCGGCCCCGGTGCTGGGTGCGGTCAGCTTCGCCCTCTTCGCCGCCCACCAGGGGCTGACCTGGCTGACCATCGAGAACCTCCTCTGGATGGCCGTCTTCGTGCACATCGTCACCTTCGACCTCAAGCACCGCCTGATCCTCGACTGGGTCACCTACCCCGCGATCGTCCTGGCCCTGGCGCTGGCGGCCGTCACCCCGGGGCTGTCCCTGGTCCGGGCGCTCACCGGGGGGGCGGTGATCGGCATCTTCTTCCTGGCCTTCCACTTCGTCTCGCGGCGGGGCATCGGGCTGGGCGACGTCAAGCTCGGCGCGCTGATCGGCGCCGTGACCGGGCTCGCCTTCGACAGCCCCGACCACCTCCAGGCGATCTACGCCGTGACCGGCGGGGTCTTCCTGGGCGGCGCCGCCGCGCTGCTGCTCCTGATCACCCGGCTACGCAGCCTCAAGGACCCGATCCCCTACGGTCCCTTCCTCTGCGCCGGCGCGGTGCTGGTCCTCTTCCAGAGCCTGCCGCTCAGCTAGTGGCACAGCCTCTCCGGAGGCTGCACCGGCCCGCCTCCATGCCGCATGATGGCGGCCACATGGCACCCCATCTGCTCGCCGGTGAGACCGTGGTCGCCACCGAGCGCCAGCACGTCGCCGTCCTGGTGCCGGCGGCGGTCGTCGCCCTGGTCTGCCTGGCCGTCCTGCTGGTGCTGATCCAGCTCGTCCCCGCCCGGGTGGGCAGCGCCAACGTCAGCGGTGCCAAGGCGATCGCCGACGCGGTGGTCGCGGTGGTGGTGGTGGGATGGTTCGTGCTCCGGCTGCTCCGCTGGCGCTGCCAGACCTACACCCTGACCTCGCACCGGATCGTGCTCGCCCGCGGGGTGGTCTCCCGGGTCACCGAGTCGATCGCCCTCGACCGGATCCAGGACACCGTGGTGCGCCGGCCGCTGGCCGATCGCCTGATCGGTGCGGGCTCGCTGGAGATCCAGTCCGCGGGTCGCGACGGCACCGAGATGCTGCGACTGGTGCCCCATCCGGACCGCTTCTACACCCAGATCCTCCAGGCGATCGAGGACTACCGTCACCTGCTCGCCTATCCGGCCGGCGAGACGGGCCCCGCCGCGTACGGGACCGCGGCGACGCCGGCCCCGCCCGCCGCCGGCGGGGTCTGATCCGCCCACTCGGTTCCCACGAACCCCGTCCCGGTCGGCTATCCTCGCGCCGTTCGCCGCCGGCCGTCCGAAGCCAACCCCCTGGGCCGGAGGCTCGCAGTTTGACGAGGAGGTGGCGGTGAGCAGCACGACGGTGGGCGTCGCGCCGGTCACGCCCGCGGCCGGAGCCGGGCCCCGTTTGGCTGCGGGCTGGAACCCTGCCATCGTGGCGACGGTGGCCATGGCGGTGCTCGCCGTCGGCCTCCAGGTGCTGCGGCTGACTCGGCCCGGAGCGCTCCTCGCGGGTGGCTCCTACGACACCACCCTCTACCTGGGGAGCGCGATCCGGCTCTTCCACGGCGCGCTGCCATACCGCGACTTCGCCCTGCTCCAGCCGCCCGGGTTGGTGCTGGTGATGAGCCCCTTCGCGCTGCTCTCGCTGGTGGTGGGCAGTCGCGGCGCCCTGATCGCCCTCAGCGTCTGCACCCCGCTTCTCGCCGGCGTCAACGTCCTTCTGCTCGGACGGCTGGTGATCCATCGGGGCTGGCGGGCCGCGCTCACCGCCTGTGCGCTGCTGGCCGTTTACCCCGCGATGTACGAGGCCCTCCTCGACGGGATGCTCGAGCCCCTAATGTGCTTCTTCTGCCTGCTCGGAGCCGTGCTCATCTTCGACGGGGACGGCTTCGCCGGGCGGCGGCGGATCATCGCCGGGGGCGCGGCCTTCGGCTTCGCCATCTCGGTCCTGGTGGCCGCGGTCCTGCCGGTGCTGGTGATGGGGGCGGTCTGTGTCCGCCACCCGCGCCGGCGGCTGCTCCCCTTCGTCGCGGGGGCCCTGGCCGGCTGCCTGGTCCCGGTGCTGCCCTTCTTTGCCCTCGCCCCCGGGTCGGTGGTCCGCGAGATCGTGCTCACCCAGCTCCAGCGCGTACCGGGTGGCACCCGCACCCCGATGGCGACCCGCCTCTCAGAGGCCACCTTCGCCCTCCCTCAGGGAACCCCGCGCATCGCTCTGGCCGCCATCGCGGTGGTGGCGGTGGTGATCCTTGGCGGCTTCCTCTGGACCCGCTCGCGGCTCGTCCCCCTGGAGTGGTTCGCCATCGGCGCGACCCTGACCCTCGGCGGTGCCCAGCTCGCGATTGCCACCTACTACGCGCACTTCCCGGCCATGCTCATCCCGTACCCGGCCATCCTGCTCGGGGTCGCGGTGGCCCGGTTGAGCCGGCGCGGCCTGCTCCGGCTGATGCCCGCCCTGGTGGTGGTGGCTCTGGCCGCCGGGGCGGTGGCCCTGGCGGTCAGGTTCGACGGACTGTCGACCGTCGACTACGGCCCGATCGTGGACGCGGTGATCCCCGTCAACGGCTGCGCGCTGTCGCCGCACACCCAGGTCCTGGTCCAGAGCGACCGCTTCGAGTCGACGGTTCCGGGCTGCACCGCGATGGTCGACCCCTACTCGAGCTGGCTGGTCTCCCGGAACGCCCCCGGAGGTTCGCTGCCGGTCTTCGCGGCGGCGCTGGACCACAGCGACTACCTGGTGGCCACCCCCTACCTGGACCAATGGCTCAGTGGGCAGAAGGCCCCCCTGCGCGGCTACGTGAGGGCCGACTTCCATCCGCATCACACCCACCACCTGACCATCTACGTGCGCGACGGCTTCCGGGTGGCGTGACCGCCGCGGTGGGGGCGCGGGCGATCGCCCGGTGGCGGGACCCGGCCAGGCTCGTGGTGGTGGTCATGGCCCTGCTCGCGGCCGGGCTCCAGGCCTTCGTGCTCACCCGCCCCCATGAGCTGCTTGCCGGCTGGTCCGACATCAGCATCTACCTGGGAGCGGCGATCAGGCTCGTCCACGGCGCCCTTCCCTACCGCGACTTCGCGCTGCTCCAGCCGCCCGGCCTGGTGCTGCTGCTCAGCCCCTTCGGCCTGCTCTCCGTGGCGGTGGGCAGCCGGGTCGCCCTGATGGCGCTCACCGCCTGCACGCCGCTGCTCGCCGCCGCCAACGTGGCCCTGGTGGGGAGGTTGATCGCGCACCGTGGCTGGCGCGCGGCCCTCGTCGCCTGCGGCTTCATGGCCGTGTATCCGGCGACCTACCTCGCGCTGCAGGACAGCCTGCTCGAGCCGCTCATGTGCCTCCTCTGCCTTCTGGGCGCGGTCCTGGTCTTCGACCGGGACCGCCTCGCCGGGCGGCGCCGGCTGGCTCTGGGGGGCGCCGCCTTCGGCCTGGCGACCTCGGTGCTGATCGCCAGCGCACTCCCCGTGCTGGTGGTGGCGGCGCTCTGCGCGAGCCGCCTGAGGCGTCGGCTGCTGCCCTTCGCCAGCGGTGTCGCGGCCGGCTTCCTCATCCCCGCGCTCCCCTTCTTCGCGGCGGCGCCCGCCGCCTTCCTCCACGACACGGTGATCAGCCAGCTGGCGCGTGTCCCCTTGGCCGGGCGCACCCCGCTGGCGACCCGGCTGATGACCATGACCTTCGCCGTCTACGGGGGCCGGCTGGCCGGGGCCGTCGCGGCCCTGGCCGCGATCGGGGTGCTCATCCTCGTGGGGCTGGTGGTGGGACGGCGCCGGCTCACCGCCCTGGACGCATTCGCCATCGGCGCGACCCTGACCCTCGGCGCCGCGCAGTTCGCGATCTCGGACTACTTCGTCCACTTCCCGGCCATGCTGGTGCCCTACCCGGCGCTGCTGCTGGGCATCGCAGTGGCCCGGCTCCGCTGGGAGTGGATGCAGCGACTGGTGGTGGTGGTGGCGGGGGTCGCCGTGGCCTGGCTGGCGGTGGCCCAGGCGGCGCTCATCGCGACCGAGTCGATCGTGGACGTCGCTCCGTGGGTCGACACGGTGGTGCCGGTGAACGGCTGCTCGATCTCTCCGTACACGTACGTCCTGGTGACGAGCGACCGCCTCCAGTCGACGGTCGCCGGCTGCACCGCCTTCACCGACCCGCAGGCCACCCGGCTGGCCAGCCTGGGGAGCCCGGGCGGAGCGGTGCCGGCGTACCGGAGCGCCCTGGAGCACACCGACTACCTGGTGCTGACCACGACCCTCCGCCAATGGCTGAGCGGACCGTTCGCGCCGCTCTATGGCTACGTGGCCGGCAACTTCCAGCCGCACCACTCCGGCCCGCTCACCATCTACGTCCGGGACGGCTTCCCGGTCGCCTAGCTGGCCGCCGCGATCGGCGTGGACCCACGCGCGCGGTGTGCGCTCGGTGGTGCGGCGCCGATGGCCCGTAGAATCGCTGGCGCAGCCAGCCGCGCCTCCGGCGCCCAGAGAGAGTGAGCTCCACCCCGTGATCCCGTCCGTCCCTCGGACCCAGCCGGCGCCAGCCCGGGCGATGACGGCGGCCTGCCGATGCTCCGCTTCCTGACCGCCGGGGAGTCGCACGGTCCCCAGCTCACCGTCATCGTCGAGGGCCTGCCCGCCGGGCTCCGCCTCGATGCCCGGCGCGACATCGACCCCCACCTGCGCCGGCGCCAGGGCGGGTACGGTCGGGGCAAGCGCCAGCAGATCGAGCAGGATCGAGCCGAGATCGTCGCCGGGGTGCGCGGGGGTCTCACCCTCGGCTCCCCGGTCGCCCTGGTGATCGTCAACCGCGACTGGGAGAACTGGCGGGGCCCGATGCAGGTGACCGCCGCCGGCTTCAAGCGCAAGTCGGTGACCCGGGTCCGGCCCGGCCACGCCGACCTGGCCGGGATGCTCAAGTACGGTCTCGGGGACGCCCGTGACGTCCTGGAACGGGCCAGCGCCCGGGAGACCGCCGCGCGGGTTGCCGCGGGGGCGGTGGCGATGGCGCTGCTCGGGCGCCTCGGGGTGCGGGTCGGCTCCTGGGTGCAGCGGATCGGCGATGTCGCCATCGATTGGCGGGAGGCGGTGGATCAGGCCGCCGTCGAGGCTTCTCCGGTGCGCTGCCCCGATCCGCTGGCGTCGGAGCGGATGGTCGCCGCCATCGATGCCGCCCGCGAGCGCGGGGACACCCTGGGCGGCAGCGCGGTGGTCTCGGCGGCCGGGGTTGTTGCCGGCCTTGGCAGCTACGCCCAATGGGACCGCAAGCTCGACGGCCTGATCGCCCAGGCCCTCTGCAGCATCCCCTCGGTCAAGGGGGTGGAGATCGGCGCCGCCGCCTTCGCCGCTCGCGCGCCGGGCTCCGCGGTGCACGACTCGCCCCGCTACGTCGCCGGCGAGGGGTTCCGCCACCTCAGCAACCGTCAGGGCGGTCTCACTGGGGGGGTCACCGACGGCGAGCCGGTGTGGGCCACCGTCCACTTCAAGCCCATCTCGACCCTGCTCTCGCCGCTGCGCTCGGTGGACGCGCGGAGCGGCGAGGAGGTCAACGCCCACTACGAGCGGAGCGACATCTGCGTGGTCCCGGCCGGCGCGGTGGTCGCCGAGGCGATGCTGGGCTGGGTGATCGCCGCGGCCCTGGCCGAGAAGCTGGGCGGCGATTCGATCGCCGAGATGAGCCGCAACCTGACCGCCTACCGGCGCAGCACGAGGCGGCTCCGGTGACCGGTGCCGTGGGCGCGCGGCCGATCGCGCTGGTCGGTCTCCCCGGGAGCGGCAAGACCACCCTCGGGCGGCGGCTCGCCCACCGCCTCGGCTGGGAGCTGCGCGACACCGACCTGGAGATCGAGCGCCGGACCGGCCGCAGCCCGGCCCAGATCCTCGACAGGGACGGCGAGGACGCCTTCCGGCGGGTGGAGCTGTCCACCCTGACCGAGCTGCTCGACGGCCCTCACCCGGTGGTGGTCGCCTGTGGCGGAGGCCTCTTCGCGGAGCCCGGCGCCCGCCGCATGCTGCTCGAGACCGCCTGGGTGGTGGCCCTCGACGCGCCCGACTCCACCCTGCTGGAGCGGCTCGGCAGCGCCGCCGATCGCCCCCTGCTCCGTGGCGACGTGGCCGCGCGGCTCGCCGAGCTGCGCCGGCGCCGGGACCGGGCCCACGCCGAGGCCCACCTGCGCATCGACACCGCCACCACCTCCGCGGAGGCGGCCGAGGCCGCCATCCGCGCCCTGGCGGGTGCCGTGACGGTGGCCGCCGGCCCCACCTCCGCCTACCCCGTGGTGGTGGGCGAGGGCGCCGCCGACCACCTGGAGGCGCACCTGCCGGCCGGATGCCGCCGGGTGGCGGTGGTCACCGACCGGAACGTCGAGCCCCTGGCCCGGCGCCTCGCCCGGCGCATGCTCGGCTCGGATCGCGAGGTGGCCGTGATCAGCCTGCCCGCGGGGGAGCCGGTCAAGAGCTGGGCGGCCACCGGCCGTCTGCTCGAGCGCCTGGCCGGGTTGGGGTTGGGACGCCAGGACGCCCTGGTGGCGGTGGGGGGCGGCTCGATCGGCGACATGGCGGGGTTCGCGGCCGCCGCCTACTGCCGGGGCATCGCCTGGGTGGTCGTGCCCACCACCCTGCTGGCCATGGTCGACAGCTCGATCGGGGGCAAGACCGGCGTCAACCTGAGGGCCGCCAAGAACCTGGCCGGTGCCTTCTGGCAGCCACGGGCGGTGCTCGCCGACTCCAGTGTCCTCGACACCCTGCCGGCGCGCGAGCTCGCCTCGGGGCTGGGCGAGGTCGTCAAGTACGCGATGATCGCCGAGGGCGAGCTGCCCGCGCTGCTCGACCACGGCCTGGAACGCGCCCGCCAGGGCGACGTCCGCACCCTGACCGCGATCATCGGACGCTGTGCCGCCATCAAGGCGGAGGTGGTCGGGCGCGACCCGCGCGAGGGCGGCCTGCGTGCCGTGCTCAACTACGGCCACACCGTCGCCCACGCCATCGAGGCGGCGGCCGGCTACGGGACGGTGACCCACGGCGAGGCGGTGGCGGTGGGGATGCGCGTCGCCGGCCGGATCTCGGTCGCGTCGGCAGGGCTGCCGCGCGCCGACCTGGAGTGGCAGGACCGGGTCCTCGACCGCCTCGGCATGCAGCCGCTTCCCCCCATGGAGCCGGCCGCGGTGCTGCGCCGCCTCGGTTACGACAAGAAGGCGGTGGGCGGCGAGCTCCGCTGGGTCCTGCTCTCCCGGCGCGGTGAGCCGGTCCTGGATCAGCCCGTCCCGGACGGCCTGGTCCGCGAGACCCTCGAGGAGGTGCTGACGCAATGACCCGGGTGCTGGTTCTCAACGGTCCCAACCTGGCGAGCCTCGGCCGCCGCGAGCCGGAGATCTACGGGGGCCGCAGCCTGGCCGAGATCGAAGCCGACCTGCGCGAGCGGTCGGTGGCCCTGGGCGTCGACGTGCGCGTCGAGCAGCGCAACGGCGAGGGTGACCTGATCGACCTCATCGAGGCCGAGACCGGCCGGTCCGACGCCGTGGTGATCAACCCGGGTGCCTTCAGCCACACGAGCCTGGCCCTCCTGGACGCCCTGCGGGCCTATCCCGGGGTGGTCGTCGAGGTCCATCTGAGCAACACCTTCCGGCGAGAGGCCTACCGCCGGGTGATGCTCACCGCCGAGGCCGCCGACGCGGTGATCCTGGGGCTCGGCGCCTCCGGTTACGCGATCGCCCTCGAGGCGGCGACCCGGATGGTGCGCGAGAGGGGAGAATTGACCCGATGATCAACGCAGGAGACCTCCGTCCTGGAGCCACGGTCGAGCGGGGCGGCCAGCTGCTCCAGGTCCTCGACTTCGCCCATATCAAGCTCGGCCGCGGCACCGCGGTGGTCCGCACCAAGCTCAAGAACCTGACCACCGGGGCCGTCACCGAGGAGACCTTCCGGCCGGAGGAGAAGTTCGGCCGGGCCCGGATCGAGCGCAGCGAGGCGCAGTACCTCTACCGCGACGGCGACGCCTTCGTGGTGATGGACAACCAGACCTACGAGCAGACCCCGCTCAGCGCCGAGCAGATCGGCGACGGGGTGCGCTGGCTCAAGGAGAACGACACCCTGACCCTGCTCACCCATGACGACCGCATCCTCGGCGTGGAGCTGCCGATGTCGGTGGAGCTGGAGGTGACCGAGACCGAGCCCGGCTTCCGCGGCGACACCGCCAACGCCGGGACCAAGCCGGCCACCGTCGAGACCGGGGCGACCGTCGACGTGCCGCTCTTCGTCAACCCCGGCGACCGGATCCGGATCGACACCCGGAACGGTCGGTACCTGGAGCGGGCGTGATGGACGGACCGGTCGATCCCGCGCCCGACGGGCGCCACGCCGGGGCCCGCCGGCCGCTCGGCGTCACCCGGGTCACCAACGAGGTCGTGGCCTGGATCGCCGTTCTCACCGCGCTCCAGGTGCCCGGCGTCCACGCCATGTACCAGGCCGCCGGGCAGTCGCTGGAGCGGATCCTGCGGCGCTCCCACGCCCATCGCGGCGCCCGGGTGGAGCTCCGCGGCGGCACC
>Ga0181527_1004723_pt1 | contig 11563 bp, 6 predicted proteins | sample PEATcosm2014_Bin_30_FD_119762 | JGI IMG/M metagenome (GOLD analysis project Ga0181527, IMG submission 119762) | Peatland microbial communities from MTU Mesocosm Facility, Houghton, MI, USA - PEATcosm2014_Bin06_60_metaG | ecosystem: Environmental > Terrestrial > Soil > Wetlands > Peat | place...
ATGCCAAGAAGTCCTCGCGCGAGGCCGTCAAGCGCATCGTGGACACCAAATACGGAAACAAAGATTGCGCGATGTATCGCGACATGCGCGAGTTCCTGGCACTGCGCACGGACATTGATGCGCTGCTCATCGCCACGGGCGACCGCTGGCACGCGCTGGCGTCCGTCATGGCCATGCGCGCCGGTAAGGACGTTTATTCGGAGAAGCCCTCCTCGATGACCATCGCCGAAGGCCAGGCCGTCGTCGCCACCGCGCGGCGTTACGGGCGCGTCTATCAGACCGGCACCCAGCGGCTGAGCGAAGACAACTTCACCTTCGCCAACGAGCTGTTGCGCACCGGCCGCCTGGGCCACGTCCACACCGTCCGCGCCCACATCGCGCCTTGGGACGCCGCGGAGATGAAATACAACTGGCTCCCCGCCGAAACGGAGCCGCCGAAGGATGAAGTGGATTGGGACCAATGGCTTGGCCCATGTCCCTGGCGGCCTTACAACTCTGCCTACCCTCGCGGCGATTGGCGCGGCTACTACGACTTCCACACCAGTTGCATCGGCGAATGGGGCGCCCACACCTTCGCCCAGTGCCAGGTGGCAATCGGTGCCGCCAACACCTCCGCCATCGAGTACGGCTATGTTAATAATCCCACCGCCGACGGCATGGTCACCGTCTATCCCAACGGCGTGAAGATGATCCTGTCCCGCGGCGACCAATGGTGGCACGGCTCTTGTGGCGTGCGTTACGAAGGCACCGAAGGCTGGGTCGCGGTGGCCGACGGCTACGCCAAGCCCGAACTCTCCTCGCCCGCCTTGCTCGCCGACTTCTCGAAGCTGGTCAAGGACTACATGGCGCGCACCGAGCGCCCAATGAGTCACGTGCGTAATCTTTTTGACTCCATCAAATCCCGCCGCCTCACTGTGGCGAACCCGGAAGTCATGCACCGCTCCATGTCCACCGTCCACGCCGCCAACATCTGCATGTGGCTCAAGCGCGACCTGAAATATGACCCCGTAAAAGAGGAGTTCGTCAACGACCCCGAGGCCAACCGCCTCCGCTCCCGCGCGATGCGTGCCCCCTGGATCATCTAACCAGTTGAAAACCTCTCATCACATTCACCCTATGCATCCCATTCTCCCCATCCGTCTCATCCTGGCCACCGCGCTGGCATTCTCCTGCGCCGCCTCCTCCTTTGCCCAGTCCCCCCAGCCCACCGGCGCAGAGCAGGAAAAGAAGCTGATCGCCGTCCTGCAATCCAACGCCCCGGAGAAGGAGAAAGCCGACGCCTGCCGGGAACTTGCGCGCATCGGCACCAAAGACGCCGTTGCCCCGCTCGCCGCGCTACTGCCCGACGACAAGCTCTCCCACATGGCCCGCTATGGCCTGGAGACCATCCCAAGCCCGGCTGTTGATGAGGCCCTGCGCGCCGCGGCAGGCAAACTCCGGGGCAAACAACTGGTCGGCGTGATCGGCAGCATCGGCATGCGCCGTGACTCCAAGGCCGTTAAGCTCCTGGCCAACTTGCTGCACGATTCCGACAATGACGTGGCCCAAGCGGCCGCCAGGGCCCTTGGCAGCATCGGCGACCAGGCCGCCGCAAAGGCGCTTCTGGACGCCTTGCCTGGCGTCTCCGCCGCCAACCAGCTCGCCTTTTGCGAAGGATTGCTGCGCTGTGCTGAAGCCGCCACGGCCCAGGGCAATCCTAAGCGGGCTATGGAGGTCTATGACCGTCTGCGCAACGTCTCCGCGCCACAGCAGGTCGCCACCGCCGCCTTGCGTGGCGCTATTCTTACGCGCAAGGAAAGCGGCCTGCCTTTGCTCAAGCAGGCCCTCCACAGCGACCAATTCTCGCTTTTCCTGGCTGCCCTCCGCACCTCCCAGGAAATGCCGAGTGCTGGCGCCAGCCGCCTGCTGCAAACCGAACTGCCTACACTCCCTCCCGATAGGCAAATCCCGCTGATTCAAACCCTCGCCAAACTAGGCGATCCTTCAGCCTTGCCTGCATTGTTCAACGCTGCCCGGAGCGGCGAGAAGCCCGTTCGCCTGGAGGCTATTCGCGCGCTGGCGGAAATTGGCAACCCTTCAGCCCTCCCGGCGCTTCGCGACCTGCTGGGCGATTCCGACCACGACATCGCCCAGGCAGCGCAAGAAAGCCTCGCCAGCCTGCCCGGCAAAGAAGTGGATGCCGCCATCATGACCATGCTTGCTGACGGCGCTGGCGCCCACCGAATCACCGCGATGGACCTCATTGTCCGGCGGCGCATGACCTCAGCCGTTCCCGCTCTCATTGATGCCGCCGGCGGCTCGGATGCTAAGATCCGAATCGCCGCTGTCCAGAAGCTGGGTGAGCTGGCTGGACCCGCCGAGCTGCCTCCATTGCTCGATCTGCTAACCAAGGCAAAGAGTCCCGAAGACCTGGAAGCCACGGAGCAAGCCTTGAGTGCGGTCTGCTTAAAGGCCGCAAATCCTGATTCCTGCGTCAGCCAGGTGGAAACTCGCCTGGCCGACTCCCAACCCGCCCAGAAGTGCGCCTTGGTGCGAGTGCTCGGCGCAGTCGGCGGAGCGAGCGCTCTGCAAGGCGTTCGCAACGCAGTCAACGACCCCAATGCCGACGTTCACGCAGCGGCAATACGCGTCCTGGGCGGTTGGAGCACTGCCGACGCCGCGCCTGACCTGCTCGAGCTGACCAAAGCTGCAAGCAACCCCACGGACAAGATGATTTGCCTCCGCGGCTATCTCGCTCTCGCGGGTCATGCGGATTTGCCCACCGACCAACGGCTGGCCATGTGCCGCCAGGCAGCCAGTTTGGTTCGAAAGGACGAGGAGAAGAAGCTACTGCTGGCCTCCCTCGGCAGCATCTCTTCCGTCGAAGCCCTTGACCTGATCAGACCGTATCTCGATGACCAAGCCACAAAGGAAGAGGCGAGCACCGGCGTCGTGGACATTTCGGACAAACTCCTGCAAGGGAGCGATGGCGCAAAGGCAGCTCCCAAACTCGTAGAGCCGCTCGACAAGGCGTCGCAAGTGACCAGCAGTGCCGAACTGACGGCGCGTGCCAAGAAGCTCCTCGAGCAAGCGAAAGCCAAAGCCGGCGCGAAATAGCCTTCTCAGGAACCGCCCGGGTAGCGGCAGGCGTCCCCGCCTGCCGTAGAGGGCGGCATCCTTGCCGCCCGGCCCGGCCCCCGAATCTCCAACTCGTTTGGCAAGGCAAGCCTGCCATCCGCTCGGCAGGACGCCCGGCTCTTTGCGAGGCGGGACGCCCGACGCGACGGTTAGGCATGGCGTCAGTGCCTCAATCCGTACGGCCCACTAGCGTTGCGCCCTTCCGCCTTGCCCCGAAAAGGCGCGTACCTATAATGCGCCGATGCTCGACATCAAACTCATTCGCGAACGCCCTGATTTCGTGCGCCAGCGCTTGGCGACGCGCGGGGCAGGGGATGAGGCCCGCATCGACGAAGTGCTCAAGTGCGACGAGCTGCGACGCAAGCTATTGGGCGAGGTCGAAGCGCTGAAGGCCCAGCGCAAACGCGTGTCCAAAGAGATCGGCGCATTGATGGGACAGAGGAAGGTCGCTGAGGCCGAGGCGAAGAAGAAGGAAACGGGCAACTTGGGCGACCGCATCGCGGAACTCGACAAGCAGGCGGCAGAAGCGGAGGCGGCCCGAAACCAATTGATGCTGCGGCTGCCAAATCTGCCGCACGAGTCCGTGCCGGTTGGGAAGAGCGCAGAGGATAACCCGGTGGTCCGCATGCACGGCGAGAAGCCGGCATTCGCGTTTAAGCCGAAATCGCACGTGGAGTTGTGCGAGAGCCTGGGGCTGGTGGATTTCACGCGTGCGGTCAAGCTCGCCGGCAGCGGCTTCGTGCTCTACACGAATTGGGGCGCCAAGCTGGAGCGGGCGCTAATCCAGTTCATGCTCGACCTGCACACGACCGAGCACGGCTATACGGAGGTCTCGCCGCCGTTCATCGTGGGGCCGCAATGCCTCGAGGGCGTGGGCCAGTTCCCGAAGTTCGCCGACCAGTATTACGCAGTGCAGGAAGGACTGGATGCGAGCACGCTGGGCAAATTGTATCTCATCCCAACGGCGGAAACGCCCGTGGCCAACATCCATCGTGAGGAACTCCTGTTGGAACGTCAGCTTCCGATTTCCTATTGCGCTTACACTCCATGCTTTCGCGGCGAGGCGGGCGCCGCGGGCGTCGGCACGCGCGGCATGATCCGCGTGCATCAGTTCGACAAGGTGGAGCTGATCAGGATCGTGACTCCGGAGAGCGGCTACGCGGAACAGGAGAAGATGGTCGCGCACGCCGAGCGCGTGCTGCAATCGCTGGGCCTCCACTATCGGGTGGTGCTGCTCTGCACCGGCGACATGGGCTTCGCCAGCGCGAGGACCTACGACCTGGAAGTGTGGGCGCCAGGGCAGGGGAGCTACCTGGAAGTTTCCAGCGTCTCGAACTGCGAAGACTTCCAGTCTCGCCGGATGAACCTGCGCTTCAAGGGACAGACGGGCGAGAACAAGTTTCCCCATCTGTTGAACGGGAGCGGCACGGCGCTTGCTCGGCTGTTTGTGGCGCTGGTCGAGACGTATCAGCAGGCGGACGGAAGCCTGGCGGTTCCACTGGCGTTACGGGCCTACCTCAAAACTGAGCGAATTCAGGCGTGAAGGCCTTAACGGCAAACCCGCAACGAGCGCGACTATCATTTGCATGAGAATTCTGCTTGCAAGCAGCGAAGTCCATCCCTACTCCAAAACCGGCGGCCTCGCAGACATGGTCGGCTCACTCGCCAAGACGTTGGCGCGTGACGGGCACCGCGTGGGAGTAGTTACGCCGCTCTATGCGGGAATCCGGGAGCGATTTCCAAAACTAAGGCAGCTTGATATGCCCCTGGAATTCCCGTTGGGTCCGCAGAGGGTTTGCGGGGAAACTTGGAGCCTGGAGCCAATTCAGGGACTCACGGTATATTTTGTGGACCAGCCCGCGTTCTATCACCGCGCCGACCTGTACCAGGAGGAGGGGGGTGATTACCCGGACAACGCGGAGCGGTTCATTTTCTTTTCCAAGGCCGCCGTGCACCTGGCGCTGCATCTTGACTGGCAACCGGAGGTGCTGCACTTGCACGATTGGCCGGCCAGCCCTGCGGCGGTGCTCATTCACCATCAGAGAAAACTGGCGGGGCAGGGGACTGCACCCGGAGTTTGCCTGACCATCCATAACCTGGCTTATCAGGGACTTTTCCCCGCCGCTCAATACGCGCTGACCAACCTGCCCCGGGACTATTTCACCCCGGCTGGCGTCGAATTCTATGGCCAAATGAGCTGTTTGAAGGCTGGGATTGTCTATGCCGATGTCATCACGACCGTCAGCCCGCGGTATGCGCGCGAAATCACCACCCAGGAAATGGGGTGCGGCCTGGATGGCCTGCTGCGACAGCGCAACAGTTCGCTGGTCGGCATCCTGAACGGCGTCGATTACGAGGAGTGGAATACTATCAATGATCCTTATGTTAAACATTCATATTCCGCGGCGGACCTGAGCGGCAAGGCGGCCAACAAGCTTGAGTTGCAAAAGGAATTCGGCTTGCCGGTGGATGCCAGCCTCCCGCTGTTTGGCAACATTGGGCGGCTGGCGGAACAGAAAGGCGTCGAAATCATGCTCGGCGCACTGGAAGAAATGCTGAAGACGAGGATGCAATTTGTCGCCGTAGGCAGTGGCGCGCCGGCGTTTCAGCGCGCATACCAGGATCTCGCGCGTCGCTATCCCTCGCAAGTTGCCGTGCGGATCGGCTTCGACGAGGGGTTATCGCACCGCATCGAAGCCGGCTGCGATTTCTTCCTGATGCCGTCCCGCTTTGAGCCGTGCGGCCTCAACCAGATGTATGGTCTGCGCTACGGAACGATTCCCATCGTCCGTACCACCGGTGGCCTGGACGATACGGTGATCGACGTCAGAGAGGACGCCGGAAATGCAAACGGTATTAAATTCAGCGAATACTCTGCGACGGCGCTCGCCAAGGGCATCCGGAAGGCGCTCGCGTTGTTCGAAGATCCGGCCGCACTGCGCCAATTCCGCCGGAACGCAATGGCAGCCGACTTTTCCTGGGACCGCACGGTGGCGCAGTACCTGCAAGCGTACCGCCAGGCACACCCGATCGACTCAAAATGAGGGTACCGGCCAGGGCAGTCGCGATATGCCGTCCGTTTCGAGCGATGTAGCGAATGTCTTCGAGAGGTAGCCCTCGCTCTTACTGGCTTACTGACATGAATATAACAAACATTGTGCGAAATGTATGGCAGGATGGCTTCGTTCACTCGGCAAAAGCAGTTCGCGGCGCTCGATAATACTCAAAATCGGCACCTTGCATGCACACTGGAGTTAGCCAGTATTTCCCCACAACTCACGCAGCTCACGCGAGCAAAGGTTGGGTTCGCCGACGTCTTAGCGGTATAGAGTCTCCTTCGATCCGTGAATGTTCTCCGCATCTTAAGCGGAGCCCTACTCCTTGCAGACGAGTCGATAGCCGACGCCGGGCTCGGTGATTAATAGCTCAGGCTGGGCGGGATTCGCTTCCAGTTTCTCCCGAAGGTGCGCTAGGTAAACTCGCAGGTAATGGGTTTGTTCAACATAGTTCGGGCCCCAGACCTCGCGGAGTATCTGGCGGTGCGTGAGCACTTTCCCGGCGTGCTGGACGAAGAGTCGCAGTAGCGAGTACTCCGTGGCAGTCAGCTTCACCTCTCTGCTTTTCAGCTTCACCACGCGGGCCGCCAAGTCCACTTCCAATTGGCCGGATCGGAAGACCGTGGTTTCCGACGAGGGGGCGGCATGGCGTTGGGCGACGCGCAGACGCGCCAACAACTCGCCGGAGCTGAAGGGCTTGGTGACGTAGTCATCGGCCCCGTTGTCGAGGGCCGCGATCTTGTCCTCTTCCCGATCACGCACGGAGAGCACGACGACCGGCACGCGGCTCCACTCACGCAACCGCTTGAGCACAGCGACTCCCTCCATATCCGGCAGACCCAGATCGAGAATCACCACGTCTGGCGGGTGTTGCGCGGCTTCGGCGATTCCTTCCGTGCCGGTCGCGGCTTCCAGCACGCGGTAGCCATTCGCCTCCAGGCACACCCGCAGCAGGCGTCGCATCTGAAGCTCGTCGTCAATGACCAGGGCGGTGGATTTTAGGGAAGATGGCATTGGGCAAATAAGTGATTAAGTGGATTATCTGAAGTGCATGGTCACATGGGTCTGCCGAGTCGGATTCTAACAAGCTCAGGGGCTTGCTTCAACTGTGACCGGCGGCGATTTGGTGATAGGCAATCGAATCGTGAACACAGCTCCGCCGCTGGGGCGGTTCTCGGCCTTCACCTGGCCTCCTTGCGCTTCGACGAAGCCTTTGACGATCGCCAGGCCCAGGCCAGTGCCGCCCGCCGGGGCCGCCGGGGCGCGGTAGAACTTATCGAAAATAAGCGGGAGAGCGTCTGGCGGGAGGCCGGGGCCGTTGTCCGCGACGGTCAATGACAGTGTGTCCCCCTCGACGCCGGCGTTGACTTGCACCGCGGTTCCTAGGGGCGTATGGACAGCCGCGTTCAGCAACAGGTTGGTGAGGACTTGTTGCATCAGGACGAAGTCCATGCGGACGAGCGGCAGTCCCGGGGCAATCCCGACAGTTACCTTGTGCTGGGCGAGGTCCTTCTCGATCTCCTTGAGCGTGACGTGCACCAGGTCCGCCACGTCGCACCAATCTAGCTTGGCCTTTACGTGCCCGGATTCCAGGCGCGTCATGCTCAGCAAATTGCCGACGAGGCGATTCAGCCGCCGGGCAGCCTCCTGGATCTCACCTACCATAGTTCGCTCAAACTCCCCTGCCCTGCTGGCACAAGTCTCGGCCAAGTTGCTGGCGGCGCTAGTGATCGCGGCAATGGGGGTTCGGATCTCATGGGAGATGGAGTTAAGGAGGGTCTTGCTCAGGCGCTCGGATTCCGCAACCAGCTTGGCTTGTTGCTCGGCGTCCCGCAGGCGTTGACGATCGAGAACCAGGGCGATTTGGCGGACAAAAGCGTCGAGAAGATCGCGCTGGTCGGCGGGCAGCGGCGCCGGGTCGCGGAAGCGCAGGCTGAGTACGCCCACCGCCCGCTCGCCCGCCAGCAGCGGCAAATGCAATCCTTCAGCCGATGGCAAGGTGTCCGTGCCGTGGCCGGCCGGCTGCCGATGGAGGAACGCCCAGGAGGCGACGCTTTGCTCCTTCTCGGTCATAGCCCAAGTGCTGGCGAAATAAGGCGTGAGGCTGGCGGTTGAGACTTCCTCGGGCAGCGAGAGGGCCACCTCGGCCTGGGTAGCTTTGCCCACCTCTCGGATGATGACGGCCAAGAGGTCCGCGAAGTCGGACGCCTGGGCGAGTTCACGCGTCAACAGATAAAGAGCAGTGGCACGCAGCTCGCGGCGGCGCTCGGCGGCTTGTTGCGCGCGCAGGCGGGCCGCCAGGTGGCCCATTGCCAGCGCCACCACGAAGTAAGTGCAGAACAGCATCAGGTCGGTGATCCCGGTGATGCGGAAGGTAAAGACCGGCGGCACGAAGAAGAAGTTCCACAGCAGCGCCGTGAGCGTGGCCGCTACCAGAGTCGGGCCGCGCCCGACGAACATTGCCAGCACCACGACGCTGAGCAGGTAGATCAGCGCCAGCGATTGGTAGCCCAGCCACTGCTGGAGGAGCGCGTTGAGGCCGGTAGCCCCGGCGACGAAGCCAAACGCCACACCGTAGCCCCGCGCGACCCCGGCATCGAAGCGCGGGGCAGCAAGGCGTCGCAGCAACGGCGCTTCCCCTTCGGCGCGCACGGCGTGGATGTCAATATGGCCGCTCTCGCGAATCAACCGGTTGAGCAACGAGCCGCCGCGCAATAGGTCGAGCGCCCGCCAGCCCACGGGCTTGCCGACGACGAGCTGGGTCGCGTTCTGTTCCCGCGCTACGCGCAACAAACCGCGCCCGACGTCGTCATCGGTGGTGGTGACGACTTGCGCGCCCAGCTCCCGGGCCAGCGCCAAGTGCCGGGCGAGGCGCGCCTGCTCGTCGGCATTGAGCGGCTGGGGCAGTTCCACATAGACCGCCAGCCAGGGGGCCTGGAGTTCGCCGGCGAGGCGGCGCGTCCAACGCACCAGGGCCGCCGACGTGGGGCTGGCGCTCACGGCGACAAGCAGGCGCTGCCCGGATTTCCAGGGGTCGGCAACGCCGTGGGCCTGCCGGTAGGCGAGCACGTCCTGGCCAACATGTTCGGCGGCGAAGCGCAACGCCAGTTCCCGCAGGGCTGAGAGGTTGCCGGGCCGGAAGAAATGTTCCTGCGCCGCGCGGGCGGATTCGGGCAGATAGACCTTGCCCGCGGCCAGCCGGGCGCGCAGCTCTTCAGGCGGCAGGTCCACCAACTCGAAGTCCGCGCCGTCCAGGGCCGTATCGGGCAACGTCTCGCGAATCGTGACGCCGGTAATCTGGTGCACGGCCTCGGCGCGGCTTTCGACATGCTGGACGTTCAGGGTCGTAAACACATCAATGCCGGCGTCCAACAATTCGAGCACGTCCTGGTAACGCTTGGGGTGGCGCGCCCCGGGCGCATTAGTGTGGGCGAACTCATCCACCAGCGCGAGCCGGGGACGGCGTGCCAGCACGGCGTCCAGGTCCATCTCCGTGAGCGCGACGCCGCGATACTCGCTGCTGAGGCGCGGGATAACGGGCAGACCCTCCGTCAGCGCGTCGGTTTCTTTGCGCCCGTGGGTCTCGACGTAACCGATCACGACATCCCGTCCGGCGGCCAACTCGCGGCGGGCGGCTTCGAGCATGGCGTAAGTCTTGCCCACGCCCGGGGCCATGCCGAAGAAGACCTTCAGCTTGCCGCGCTTCTTGCGGACATCCTCCTTCTGGATAGCCGCCAGCAGCGCGTCGGGGCTGGGTCGGGTCTCGTCACTCACGGATTCACTATACCCGGCCCTGCGGAAAGGAAAAGCGGATTATGCGCACGCCAGGCGGACGCCTCTAAACACTGCTGCAACGCGCTGGCACTTGGCCTGCAGTTCTACAGTTGCATGGGGATTGCATGGGGGTTGCATGCGGGTTGGGTGGGAATTGCATGGGAATTAGGCGCTATCAAGGCGTTCGCTAGACTGGCGGGCCACTGGAAACGACGGCAGGGATGATAAGCTAGGATAAAGCCCGCCGGCCTGAAATCCGAATGGTTCTGTCGGCGGGGCGCACACTCCTTTCGCGCCGCGATCCCCTCAGAGCATTCAATCGCCAAGGGTTTTCGCGAGCTTCAGCGGCGCAAACCGGAGTGCCCCCCCTGCCGGCGAGCGGACAGGCGAACTGGGCCACACGCCGCAACGGCTGCTGCGTCGGGCCCTGGGCTTTGGGCGTGGGCTGCCTTTGGGTCTTTGACTGGGCTCTGGGGAATTAGCCGGCCGGGACGACGGCGGTGGTTTGGACAAAGGCGTCCTCCCAGCCATCAATCTCCTGATTCGTGCGGATGAAGACACGCGAGCCGGCCCGGGGCATGCCATACTTCTTCACATACATGTCGGTGATCTCGCGGGCTCCGGCCGAGCCGGCGGGCAGGAGGCCGAGGATGGTGAAGTCCCTCACGAACGAAACCCCTTGGCTGCACGGCGCGGCGCCGCGCACGATGAGGTTGGCGGCGGGAGTCGTGGAGACGCCGAGCTGGAGGGCAATGGCCCCGTTGGTGTTGCTGATCGTGAGCGCGCCGCACGGGTTGGCGGGGAACTGGGGGCGCTCCGGCGGCGTGGTCATCATCGGTTTGCCGATGGACGCGAGAATACAATTCACTTTGACGAAGAATTGCTGGCCAGTGAGTCTGCCGGATCTGCCTAGCCGAGGCCGGCTGTGCGTTCCGCTGGCGCGTTCGTTCCAAAGGCGCCGCTCTTCATCGCTCAGCCGGTTCCACCAGGCTGAGAAGCGGCTCATGGCGGAGCGGACGCGGACCTGATTGTTGGTGCAGGGGTCTTTGGGCACGACCAGTTTCCGGCGGAACTGGCCATAACGGCCTTGGACGCTGACTGTGATGCCGGATTTACCGGATTGGGGAATATCAAGTATTTTCATAAACTAAGGTCATTTCAGTATAGACCATCAGAGTAGCTGCGCAAACCGCGCCAACTTCTCCTAGGCGCCACCGCCGATGCCGAAGCAGGAATCCGATAAACGACTCAAGCAAGCCTTGGCCGTCCCCCGCCCCGATTCAAGCCCAAAACCTTCCGCCCGAGGAAGGCGAGGCCATAGATCGCCCCTAACAGGACCACATCCGCCGGCCCGACTGGGAGGTCGTACCGATAGGCGATGCAGAATCCGACGAACGATACCACGCCGCCGAGAAGTGAGGCGAAGATGGTGAGCTGGCGCATGTTGGACGCAAACAGATGGGCAGTCAGCGCCGGGATCAGCAGGAAGCCGAAGGCGATGAGCGGGCCGACGCTGAGCACGGCCATTGAGACGGTCAGCCCAATCAGCAGATACAACAACGCGTCCCAGGCGACCACATTCTTGCCGAGCGTGATGGCCATCGCGCGGTCGAACG
>Ga0181527_1004727_pt1 | contig 11558 bp, 11 predicted proteins | sample PEATcosm2014_Bin_30_FD_119762 | JGI IMG/M metagenome (GOLD analysis project Ga0181527, IMG submission 119762) | Peatland microbial communities from MTU Mesocosm Facility, Houghton, MI, USA - PEATcosm2014_Bin06_60_metaG | ecosystem: Environmental > Terrestrial > Soil > Wetlands > Peat | place...
CCGGGGGTCGACGAGTGCCTCGCCGCGCTGGCGGCTGTCGTTCCGCTCGGTCTCGTCACGGACGGGGATCCAGTGCTGCAGGCGAGCAAGCTCGACGCGCTGGGTCTTGCACACCGCTTCAGCGTCGTCGTCTACTCCGACGAACTCGCCGGGCGCGCCGCGCGTAAGCCGGCGGCCGCCCCGTTTGCCGCGGCGCTCACCGAGCTCGGCGTCGCCGCGCACGCGGCGGTCTACGTCGGTGACCGCCCCGACAAGGACGTGGCCGGTGCGATCGCGGCGGGCATGCGGGCGGTCCGGGTCCTGACGGGGGAGTACCGGGGGGCGCCGAACGATCCGGAGCCGTGGCTGACGGTCGGGGGCGTGGCCGAGCTTGCCGCGGCGCTTGGGCCGGTGCTGGGAATCGGGCCAGGTTCGGCGGCGGGTTTAGACGTCGGCGAGCGCGAGCTCTGACCGTATCGCGCCAGCTCCAGGCGTTCGATCCCGCACAAAATGATCACTCCAAATGGCATGAATGAGTCATGTTCACAGTAAGAGGATATGCGGCCACCTTGCGTGGGAAGGCGCAGTGAGCAGCATGAGGGTGTTGTATTAAAGAGTGAAGAGATTTAAGCTCTCAGGCGTGAGCGAACAGGAGAATTCCCTCATTGAACAGCTGAGGTCCTTTGGTGTCTCAATCGAGGACCTCGAGGTGTTGGCTGGAGAACCGCCGGCGCCCGCGGTCGACCGGGCGCTCGAGAGCGCGCCGCCGAACGAGGCGCCGGTCGTGGTCGACCCGCTCAGCGCGTTCCAGCCCCTCACCCCGGCGTGGCAGTTCGCACCCGAGCCGGAGCCGGCACCGGCTCCCGTCGCCGTGTCCGACGACGTGTCGTTGCGAGCGGACACGGAGGGCCTGCGTCAGCAGTCGGCGCTTTTCGACGCCAACCAGTCGCGTGACCGGATACTCGCCGAGGCCAAGGACGCCGCCGCCGAGATTCGCGCGAACGCAGTGCGGCTCGTCTCGGTGAAGCTGCAGGCGGCCGAGGAAGAGATCGTGGCGATGCGCGTCAAGGCGACCGACGAGGTCGCCGAGCTCCGCAAGGAGACCGCCAAGGCCCTGGCCGCGCGGTTGCAGGAGGCGGGGGCGGAGGCGCTCGGGCTGCGCGCAGCGGCGCGGAACGAAACGAGGGCGTTCTGGGAAGCGGCCTACCGTGAATTCTCTGACGCCAGGGCGCGGATCGCCCTGCTGCACGAGCACATGGTGCAGCTGCTCAGCAGCGTGAACGACGCGGTGGCGTCGGTGGAGGAGGCGGCGACGTCGATCGCCGCGCTCTGCGAGAGCCATCTCGAGGGCACTAAACCGGGCGCATAGGTCCCGGATCCGAGTCTTGCGCGGGTCGGCGTTGACGGCTGGCCCATTTCGCCGTACGACTTGAGCGATGGTCGCGGCGCGCCGTTGACGGCCCTCGGCGCGGCGCCGATGATCGACCGGGAGGGGCGTCCGCCATGGAGCAGATGAAAGACCCGGATACCGATGCCCGCGTGCGCGCGCTCGACCGGGCGCACGTCTTCCACTCGTGGTCGGCCCAGAGTCGCGTCGACCCGTTGCCGATCGCCGACGCGGCGGGTTCGTACGTTTGGGATTACGCGGGACGGCGTTACCTCGATTTCTCTTCGCAACTCGTCAACGCGAACATTGGCCATCAGCACCCGAAAGTCGTCGCCGCCATCCGGGACCAGGCCGCCCGGCTGTGCACCGTCGGCCCGCAGTACGCCTGCGACGTGCGCGGCGAAGCGGCGCGGCTTATCGCGGAAATCGCCCCCGGTGATCTCGACAAGGTGTTTTTCACGAACGGGGGCGCCGAGGCGATCGAGAACGCGACGCGCCTCGCGCGCCTTCACACGGGCCGCATCAAAGTCCTCGCGGCCTACCGCTCGTATCACGGCTCAACGACGACGGCCATCAACCTCACGGGCGACCCGCGTCGCTGGGAGAACGACTATGGCAGCGCCGGCGTCGTGCACTTCTTCGGGCCCTTCCTCTACCGTTCGCCATTCCACGCGACGAGCGAGGACGAGGAGTGCGCCCGGGCGCTCGAGCACCTCGACCAGGTCGTCGGGTTCGAGGGCCCGACGAACGTCGCGGCGATCGTCCTCGAGACGATCCCCGGCACCGCCGGGATCATGGTGCCCCCGCCCGGCTATCTCGCCGGGGTGCGGGAGATCTGTGACCGCCACGGGATCGTGTTCATCGCCGACGAGGTGATGTGCGGGTTCGGCCGGACGGGGAGATGGCTCGCCGTCGACCACTGGGGCGTCGCGCCAGACCTCATCACGTTCGCGAAAGGAGTGAACTCGGGCTACGTGCCCTTGGGTGGCGTGATGATCTCGGAGCGGATCGCCGCGACGTTCGCGGAGCGCGCCTACCCCGGGGGGCTGACGTACTCGGGCCACCCGCTCGCCTGCGCGGCCGCGGTCGCGGCGATAACGGCGATGCGCGAGGAGCGGATCGTCGAGCACGCCGCACAGATCGGTGCCGAGGTGCTCGGTCCCGGGCTGGTGGCGCTTGCCGAACGACACCCGTCGATCGGGGAGGTGCGCGGTCTCGGCGTCTTCTGGGCACTCGAGCTCGTCAAGAACCGCGCGACGAGAGAGCCACTCGCCCCGTACGGCGGGACGTCACCGGCGATGAGCGAGCTCGTCAAGTCGTGCCTTGACCGAGGGCTGTTGCCGTTCACGAATTTCAACCGGCTGCATGTCGTGCCGCCCTGCACGGTGAGCGAGGCCGAGGTGCGCGAGGGCCTCGGCATCCTCGACGAGGCACTGGGTGCGGTGGACGCCCACTGCGAGGACGGTTAGAACGAACGCGTCTACAGGCGACGGAAGACCGATCCGCCGCCCCGTACGGTGAGGCCAAGGAGCGTGGGATGAGCAGGGCCCGGGAGGCCGAACCAGAGTTGACCGCACGCGAGACGGCACAGGTCGAGCGTGCGAACGTGTCTTCCCGCACGCCGGCTGTTTTCATCCACGGGCTCTGGGCACTATCGAGCGTCTGGGATCAATGGGCGGGTTACTTCGAGGACGCCGGCTACATCGCGCTGACACCCGGGTGGCCGGACGATCCGGAGACGGTTATCGAGGCGAGGGAGCATCCCGCCGTCTTCGCCGGCAAGAGCGTCGAGCAACTCGTATTCCACCTCGAGGCGGTGAGTGCTCGGCTGGGGCGGAAGCCCATCGTGGTGGGCCATTCGTTCGGCGGGCTGTTGGCCCAGATCCTCGCGGGCCGCGGGCGGGCTGCGGTGTCGGTCGCGATCAGCCCCGCGCCGTTCCGCGGCGTGCTGCCCGCGCCGATCTCCATGGTGCGTTCCGCGCTGCCGGTGCTTCGCAATCCGGCGAATCGCGGGCGCGCGGTGTCGCTCACCTACGAGCAGTTCCGTTATTCGGTGGCGAACGCGACCGACGATCAGGAGGCCGCGAAACTTCATGCGAACTACGCGGTGCCCGCGGGGGGCAGGGCACTATTCCAGGATGCTCTGGCGAACATCAACCCGTGGACTGAGGCGAGGGTCGACTCCAAGAACCCGGCGAGGGGTCCGTTGCTCATCATCTCGGGCGGCAAGGATCGGTTCATCCCGCCGGCGGTGACCAGGTCGGAGTACAAGCGCCAGCGTCGGAGCGGCGCCGTGACCGAGTTGGTCGAGTTCCCTGGCCGCGGGCACTCGCTCACGATCGATGCCGGCTGGCCGGAGGTCGCCGAGACCGCCCTCCGATTCATTCGCCGATTCGAGTAGGAGGATCACCATCTCGTCTCCGGGCTGAGGCCGGTCCGGCCCGAAGCCTGCCGTCAGGCCGGGGTGGGGGACTGACTCCCGCGCTGCGCGGCGGCCGTCGCGAGACGGGCGACGACGTCGGGGAAGAAGGTGTGCAGCCTCCCTCGACCGCTCAGCCGGGGGTCGTCTCGAACGTGCCCGTGAGCGTGTGCGACTTCATCGGCCGGATGGGGGAGAGCGCGACCACCTTGTAGGTCGTGAAGAGCAGGCCGTAGTGGGTTGGGATGGCTTGGCCGAGCTCGATCGTGACGGGGTAGGAGAAGGTCCTGCCCGCGACGCACGTCGGTGTGCAGTCGTTCTCGACGAGTCGGCCGTGGCCGCGGGCACCGTGGGCCGTCCACGTCGACCAGGTCAGCTTGTCAACGAGCGAGTTGAAGTCGGCACAGGCGAACACGATCTCGGAGGGTCGCGCGCTCGGACCCCCAAGGCACGGCATGATGCCGGGCATGCCCGGACCGGGGGCGGTTCCACCCCCGATCGCCTTGGGCGGGTAGTCGGACGCCGGGGCGATCGGAGCACAGAGATCGCGCGCCCCGACGTAGCAGGCCGTTTGGGCCGCCCGGGCGGCTCCGGACAGCGGACCGAGCGCGCTGCCGATCTCGACGATGGCGAAACGCCGGGCGTTCGGCGCCTCGATCTTGACGATCATGATCGCGGATCCGACCGAGGCGGTGAGCCCGCAATCCACGTCCGCTCCGGTCCGCAGGCGCGCGTCCGGCGGCCCGCAGTTGACGGCAGCGAGCTCGACGACGGTGGCGCCGGGGGCTTTCCCGGTGTCGAGCATCGCCGCGATCCGGGCGTCGAGGCGCAAAAGGCCTCCGGAGGGGTTCGTGAAGCTGTGGGTCGAGAGAGCCGGGGGCTTCGCCGGGCCGGAGCTCGTGAGGGCGAACACCGCCGCCGCGATGCCAGCGGCGAGAACGATCGCCGCGGAGGCGATCCACCACGGCTTCCTTGGCAGCCGGGGGATCGCGAGCCGACGGACCCGCCCGGGCCCGGGTCCCGGCGTCATCTCGACGGGGCTCGAGTCACGAAAGCACCGCTCGGTCCGGAGCGCACACCCGCTGCGTGGGCCACACCCGTACTTTGCCACCTGCGGCGACGCGGGCGGAGACAGACGGACCGGCCGCCGAGCGCCGCGCACTCGTCGTGCACCCGATAGACAACGGGTGTGCATCTTCGCATGGACAAGGTCGTCGACGGGACGGGGGCGAGCGCCTGGCACGCGATCGCCGACGTCTGTGTGCCGTTCGACCACCCGGGGCTCCTCGCCGACCCGCCGCAGGAGGTGCACGCCTACCTGCCCGATGTCTCGCGCTCCCAGAAAAAGGACTTCTGGAGGAAGGAGTTCTGGGTCGCCCGGGCGGGTGGGGCGGCGGTTGCCGCCGGGTCGGTTGAGTTCTCGCTGGTCGACAACGTGCACCTTGCGAGCGTCGAAATCAACGTGCCACCGAAGTTGCGGCGCCGCGGGTACGGGCGGGAGATGTTCGAGTTCTTGCGCGCGCAATGTCGATCGGTGGGCCGCTCGACCCTTGTCGGCCACGTCGGCGCCCCGCTCGGAGGGACGTCGCCGGGGGAGTCCTTCGCCACGGCCGTCGGCGCGCGGATGGTCCTCGGGGAGGTCCGCAGTGAGCTGAGAACGGCCATGATAGATCGCAGTACATTGAAAGAGCTTGAGAAGCGGTCTCTGGCCTACGCGGCCGGTTACGAGGTCCTGCAGTGGGTCGATCGGGCGCCAGACGACGTGGTCGAGGACTTGGCCCAGCTGAGGGGGAGTTTCCTCACCGAGGCGCCGATGGGCGACCTGAGCCTCGAGCCCGAGCGCTGGGACGTCGCACGGATCCGGGAGTGGGAACAGGAGACGGTCGATCGCGGACGGGTACGGGTGGCGACCGGGGCCCGTCACGCGCCCTCAAGACGCCTCGTCGGCTACACGGAGATCACGGCGCCACGGTCCCGACCGCAGACTGCCTACCAGTGGGACACGCTTGTCGCGCCCGACCATCGCGGGCACCGGCTCGGATTGGTGATGAAGATCGCGAACTTCTGGCAGCTGGACCGGGAGATCCCGGGTGTCGAGACCGTGCAGACATGGAACGCGCAGGAGAATTCGCACATGGTGGCGATCAACTCCGCGTTGGGTTTTCGTGCCGTGGAGAGGTTCGGGGAGTGGCAGATCGAGATCTGAACGCCGGCGGACGGCTGTTCAGGGCTTGGCGAGACCGCCGATAAGGTTCGTTATGTAAGGTTACGGGATACGGTGTCGCAGAGGTGCGACACGGCGGGGTACCGCTCCCCGACCCGTCAGACCCGGGGGGTACGGTTTCAGTCGCAGGAGTTGAGACGGAAACGGGCGAGGAGATGAGTGGCCGGGACGCAGGGGACGCGGTGTTCGGTACGAGGACTCGTCCCGGGGGCCTTGTAGTTGTTGAACGGCGTCGGAAGTCAAGAGATTCGGGAACCGTTGAGACCGTGGTTTCACGGGTTGTGGGAGAGGCGTTAGAGGCGTTTGTTCGGGATGCGGTGTACGAACTCGGCGAGCACGCGCGGCGAGGCGGGACGGCCTATGGGGCTGCGGTGGTGTTGAGGCGGGTCGGGCGAGGACACGGGGTACCTGATTCGGCGGGAATACCACTCCCCCGCCCGACCCGGGCTGAGAGGAGGCGGCTCGTTGGGGAGGCGGGTGAGGAGCAATTTCGGGGGACGTGTGCGGACGAGGGAGAAACGTCTAGTTGTTTAGGAGGTGGGCCAGGAAGTGGCTTTGATTAGGGGGAATGTATGGCATGCGGCCGATCTAAACGGAAGTCGACTACCGTCTAGATCACCTAGGAGGGAATAGCGAAACTCTCCACCGCAGGTCGTGATATCTTTCTCAACCCCCCGGTAAATAGGTAGCCCCAAATGTCGCCCCGCCTTACCCCACTCAATCATGTGTTCCCTCCCCGCTCATGGAGTCGCGAGCCCAGGCATCTCATAGATCCCACGCAGCAGGTATTCGGTAATCGTCAGCGTCGTGAGCGAGTCATCCTCCGTTGAGGCGGGCAGCTCATGGTTCGCGATGTTGCCCCGCCTTCTCAGCTTGTCGATCACCGGCTTGAGCCCTGGCGTGATGTAACCGGCACCCTCCAGATCATCAACGTATGAAAGGAACTGCTCACCTGATTTGCTCCCCGCCACGTCGACTGCTACGTGCATGAGAATCTTGCGCAGCATCATTTCCGCGGCGGTATAAGCGGCAACCGCGTGCGCGGTCCGCGCTTCCCGCCACGCCTTCGCCACATCGTCCGGAAGGTTCTTAATGGTTCCCCCGGCTGGCGCTGGCGGGTAGACGACTCCACTCTTGACCCTCACGCTGCCATCCCCACACGACGGGCACTGAAGCCAGAAGATTGGAGGCGTTTGCGCCTTGGTAACCGCTTCGACCCGGACACCGCAATTACCACAGGTAATAACCATGGCACCAGCTTACTGGTGAGTAATTTTGTCAAATTGACTGATACACCCTCATCGTAAAATGAGGCACAGAGAATCCACCAAATAGGTGAGCCGAGGGTGCTTGCACACCCCCGGCTCTGACCAAGGAGATTGCACCTCCAATGGCCGATCAAACGGTACCACTCCCCCGTGACGCTCAACAGATCGCAAGGCTGCTCGACTCGGTCGCGATCGTCGAGCTGATAGCCAAGCTGAATGAAACTCGCTGGACAGGGCGTCCCGGCTACCCCATCCGAGCGATGGTGGGCATGGCACTCGTCAAGTCTCTGTACGTGCTCCCGACCTGGACGCGCACCGCGCGCCTCGTCGCGGACCACAAGGGTCTGCGGGACGTGCTCGGTTGCTCGCCCTCGGTTTATGCCTGTTACCGATTCGCCGAAAAGCTGCGCCAATATGATGACCTTTTGGGCGATTGCATTGAGTTCGTCATTACCGCGCTGCGCGTCGAGCTGCCCGAGATGGGCGCGACGGTTGCCATAGACGGCTCGGACCTTCCCGCCTACGCCAACGGTCAGCGGTTCGTGTCCCGCGGTGGTGCTGAGCGCAAGCGGTTCTCCGATCCCGACGCGTCGTGGGGTCACCGTTCGGCCATCTCGACTCGCAAGGGTGGCGGGTTCTATGGCTACAAGATCCACGCCGCCGTTTGCACCACGACGGGTCTTCCCCTCGCGTGGGAGGTTCGCACCGCCAAGGACGCCGAGGCTCCAATCGTTCCTGGTCTGCTCGACTCGATTGCCGCTCGCGGCTTCCGTCCCGACTACGCCGTGCTGGACCGTGGCTACGACGTTGCCCCGGTTTACGACGCCTGCACCTCGCGCGATATCCGCCCGATCATCCCGCTTCGGGAAACGCCGTTCGTGAAGCAAGGCAAGGCCGCTCCGCCGAAGTGCGAGCACGGCGTTTGGTCCTTCGCCGGATCGGACGCCAAGCGGGGAGCGTCGAAATGGCGCTGCCCGACTCGCGAGTGCTCGCCCGCGTCGGTATGGCTGAATGCCGACCGGCTGCACCCGCTCGTGCCTCGCACGACGGCTCGGTTCAAGGCCCTGTACCACCAGCGCGGTGCGGTTGAACGTGAGTTCGGCTACCTCAAGCACGAGTGGGCACTGCTCCCGCTCCGGATACGCCAGATTCAGCGCGTGAAGCTGCACGTTGATCTGACGATCCTCGGACGGTTGGCCGTCGCGCTGGACAAGGCTCATGGCGCATCTTCGGAGGTCGCGGCGTAGGGTGTTCCGCCGTGGCTGGTGACATCGAGATCGTCAATGCCAAGCTCACACGGGCGAAGTCCCATGCTGCTGATTTTGGTGACAGATGGACCAAGTTTGTTGAGAGTGGCACCTACGGCGTTACATTCAATATGGATCGTGACCCCCCCTACGCGCTTCATTGGCGCTGGAAGGTCCAAGCACAACCGGCGTATCAGCGGCAGGTCCTCACCGACCTTGCTCTGATCTTCGGGGACATGCTTACCAACCTGCGTGCCACTCTCGACTATCTCGTCTGGCAGCTCGTTCTCGCCGCTGGCAACTCCCCAACCGATGAGCACGCTTTCCCCTGCGTGAAGCTCGCACGTAACTGGGCGTCGGCCCGAAGTCAGCGACTGGTCGGTATCGAACCGATTTGGGTCGATGAGATCGAAAAGTTGCAACCGTACCACCGAGTTGACACGCCCGAGCGACACCTTGTCGCCGTTCTCGATTACGTCAACAACGTCAACAAGCATCGAACCTTGCCACCAGTCATCGTGTTGGGTGAGCACTTCGCGCCCACTATCGGGAGCCCAGACATGCCTGGGCGAACTCTGCATATCGACAACTTCCTCAACAGACCGATAGCAGACGACATGGAGTTCATGCGTATGTCCTGGGACCCCCCTCTCGACAAGCTCGATGTCACACCGGATCGCAATCCTCCGCTCCGCGTACAGTTTCGCGATGGACTCGACCACAGCGACGGGTGGTCCTACACCAACGGCGACCTCGTCGATTGGGTCGACTCGGCCGTAGCCATCTTCAAGCCAGCCTTCCTGAGTTAGCGGCCAGCCTTCAGGTGACAATGGATGGGGACGCCCACACGTCATCGCGCCACCCGAGTTTCGCTAGTCGTATCGCTAGCCCCTCCTAGAGGGAGAAGACGATCACGCGCAGCCGAGCATCCGGCGACGCTTCCCAGCGCGCTTGGGAAGTTGTCCGAATCGCGAGTGGACAGATTGAGCCTGCGCCAGCCCCTGAGAGAGTCTCGGTGGCAGTGGCCCGCGATCGCGTTGCTGGGTTGGCGAGGGCCAAGAAACTGACCCCGGACCGGAAGAGAGAGATCGAGGTTCATGCCCGTTCAGCGCGTAAAGGGGCTTGAACGTCTTACATCGGGCTGTTGGAGATCTCCGAGAATGTGGGCAACCACATCAGGACGAAGCACAAGGTCGTGGAGTTCGAGGCTCGCGAAGCATTCCAAGCCCCGGCCCGCCTCAGGGAAGCCGGATGGGATTGGTGCGAAGAGCACGGATGCTGGCGATTGCTCGTAATCGGGACCACCTACAGTGGTCGAGTGCTTAGGGGCTCGCTCTTCCCCGCCCGTCCTTACCGCGACCGCGCTCACGTGCCGCTAGATGACAATACCGAGACCTGGTGGTTGGGAACGGCCTGGTCAGCGCCGTGACCAATTATCTACATGGAGGTAAGCTATGAGTATGAGTGACCCAGGTTACGACGATACCGATATGACAGATGCCGAGTTTGACCGTCGCTTTGCGGCTTCGGTTCCGGCTTATGTCTATTCGTCGCGCGCCGAGAGTGATTTTTACAGCCCGTATTCATTCGCCCAGATCGTGCGAGCGACAAGTAACGTTTCGCTCGTCAATGCGCCCCTGGCGCTGCAATCTTCGTGGGCGACTGAGCGATTCATAGGTGAGAACGTCTTGGTGGTGGCGGACGTTGACCAGAAGTTGCCCCAGACGAGCAGCGGAGATCAACCGCTTGCGAGCGTAGCGTGAAGGTATCCGTTCTTTTGGCTGACAAGGGGACGCAGAACCCCCAGGCAGGAACGCTAAATCTGCTTAACGTGGGTTGGGCGCAAACAGTTCTGCGCCCTGTTCCCGTGCCGGGCATGGGACCAGCTGGTCCCGCAATGCAGGTCCAGCTGCTGACGCCTCCTCAGACCGTCGTTGTCTTTTTTGAGGTTGATTATCCACACTGCAATCATCCGATTGAATTGGTGCTCGAACTTGTCGATCAAGATGGGCGTCCGGTCGTCGTGCCCGGTCAGGCGGGACCACAGCCGATGCGCATTACGCAGACGATCACGGTTGTTTCGCCCGCTGGCGCTCCGATTGGATCCCCTGGGGTGGGTAACACGATGTTGGAGGTGTTTCCTGGCCTCCCGCTTCAGCCCGGCATCTATTACTGGCATGTAGAGGTTGCAGGAGAGCACCACGAGGGATGGGACGTTCGCTTCCACGTTCTCCCACCCCAGCAACAGCCAAGTTTCACGTTCACACCTCCCCCTGTTCCCCCTGCGCCGGCTGACGGAGCAGGAGACGCGTAGCCTGCTGGGTGGGCTAGTTGCGTGAGTCGGGGTCTCAGTACGGGAGACCCGAGCGGTAAAGTGAGTTTGTGACCGAGCCGCACCAGGTGACCTGGATTGAGGTCGGTCTCTCGAACGCAGGGCTTCGCACGACGATGCGAGCCTTCAAGTTCGCGGTTGGCTGGGGTGTGACGACGGCCGCTCTCGGCCGGCCGCCGGAATCGGTCGAGGAATACGCCGACGCAACTCGTACAAGTCGGGCGACGGCTTTTCGGGATCAGCAGGCCTTTCGTGCCGCGTTTCCTCTCGAGGACGGGCCCGAGAGGATGAATGCGGTTACGGGTGCTCAGGCTGCCTACGAGGAGATCTTTCGCAGGGTGGACAACGCCGAGCGGACGATGCTCGAAGCGCAGCCGGTGATGGTTCGCATGATCGTCTCCCCCGCCGTTTCGTAACTGCGGGCGTCGGCCAAGGTGGGCGCTCCCGGCGGGGACCCCCGAAGGGGGCGCTGGGGGCGCCCTTGGCCGGCACGCTGCTTCGGAGTCGGTGCGGCGAGGTGAGCGGCAGCCGTCGGCTGTGTGAATTGCAGATCACTACAATGCGGCAGCGGTTCGCCAAGGAGGTTGTCCCGTTCGTCGTGGAATTTGAGGTGGCGGTCCCCCGCCTGACGCCTGCCTTCTGGTAGGTGTTCGGGCGACCACCAAGTCACTCGGACAGCAAGGGGACCACCACCATGAAGAA
>Ga0181527_1004729_pt1 | contig 11557 bp, 10 predicted proteins | sample PEATcosm2014_Bin_30_FD_119762 | JGI IMG/M metagenome (GOLD analysis project Ga0181527, IMG submission 119762) | Peatland microbial communities from MTU Mesocosm Facility, Houghton, MI, USA - PEATcosm2014_Bin06_60_metaG | ecosystem: Environmental > Terrestrial > Soil > Wetlands > Peat | place...
CCCGCCGGGCAATCATTATTGCCCATGTTTTAGGCAATTTGACCATCGTAGTAGCGATCGGGACGGGAACCGGCCCGCCGCGAGCTGGTATGTACTGTCGAATGGACGGCCTCATGATCGAAACATTAGTGATCCTCGGCATCGTTGTCGCGGCTATTGCTTGGTCCCGCCAGGTCGGCGTCGGCAACGTGCTCGCGCAATCATAGCGGCGCGCGACCATACCTGCCCTCGAACTGTTCGCCCGCCGTTATGCGCGCGGCGCGATCGATCGGGAAGGGTAGTTGTAGAAGCGCTGCGATATTTTGGGTTATCCGGGCGTGACGCAGAATAGCGTCCAGGCCCGTGCGCCTGCCCCGGCTGCGATCCGCCGTGCTTGAGCCTCCCTCGCCGCCGCGCTAGATGAGGACGGTGCACGGAGACCGAGCCATGGCCAACGCCGCGGTCAACGCCGACAGCGGACAAGCTGCTGCAGGAATAGTCACCGCCGCCGTGCTCGTCATCGGCGACGAAATCCTGTCGGGCCGCACCAAGGACAAGAACATCGGCCATATCGCCGAATATCTGACCGGCATCGGCATCGATCTCAAGGAAGTCCGCGTCGTGCCGGACGACGAGCCGGAGATCGTCGCCGCGCTGAACGCGCTACGCGCCCGCTACACCTATGTGTTTACAACCGGCGGCATCGGCCCGACCCATGACGATATTACCGCCGATTGCGTCGCCAAGGCCTTCGGCGTCGCTCTCGCGCACCACCCGCGGGCGGTCGAGATCATGCGCGCGCGTGTCGCCGAAACCGGCGGGGTGATGAACGAGGCGCGCATGCGCATGACCCGCGTGCCCGCCGGCGCCGAACTCGTCCTCAACAAAATCTCGGCGGCGCCGGGTTTTTGGATCGGTAATGTCATCGTCATGGCGGGCATTCCGAGCGTGATGCAGGCGATGCTCGAATATGTGACGCCGCAGCTCAAGACCGGCACGCGGATGCTGTCGGAAAGCATGCGCGCCGATTGTCGCGAGGGCGATATCGGCACCGAACTCGGCGCGGTCGCGAAACAGCACTCCGACGTGGTGATCGGCTCCTATCCGTTCATGGATGAAAACCACGCCGCCAATACCCACGTCGTGGTGCGGGCGCGCGACCCGGAAAAGCTCGCCGCGGCGAAGGCCGCGGTGGAGGCGATGCTACTTCGCGTGCGGGCCGATCTCGCGCCAAAGACCTGACCGCCGCGCCGGCGCGCGCCGCAATGTCATTGACGCAAGCCGCCTCGTGCTGCGCAATCGCGCTCATGATTCTTCCGATCTCGCCACCAGGCGCAGCATGAAGCGGCGCCGGATCGTTGTCGCCGCATTGGCCGGCGCGCTCGCCGCGGCGTTGGCGCCGGTTTGCGCCGCAGCCGCAGCGGTGAATCTGCAAGGCTTCGGCATCGTCTATCTGCACGGCAAGGGCGCTTGGCCGGGCGGCTTCGACGGCGGAATTTTGGGTTCGCTCGAAGACGAAGGCGCGCTGGTGGCGAAGCCGGAAATGCCGTGGTCGTTCCACCGCCGTTACGCCGCCACCTATGACCAGGCGATGGCCGAGATCGATACCGTGGTCGCCGGGCTGAAGGCCAAGGGGGCAAGCCGGATCGTCGTCGTCGGCCATTCGCTCGGCGCCAGCGCCGCCATCGGCTACGCCGCGCGGCATTCCGAACTCGCCGGCGTTGCGGCGCTGGCGCCGGGTCATCTGCCGGAGGTGGACCCGCTCAAGAGCTTTGTCGCCGATGCCGTGGCGCGCGCCAAAGCGCTGATCGCCGCCGGACAAGGCGACGTGCCGCAAAGTTTCCCGGACATGGCGCAAGGCATCCCGCTGACCACGACCGCGACGCCCGTCGTCTATCTCAGCATGTTCGATCCCGACGGTCCGGCGGTGATACCCAAGAATGCCGCGGCCATCGGGGCCGAGCCGCATCCGGTGCCGCTTCTGTGGGTCGCCGGCAGGCTCGATCCGATCGATCGCCGCGGGCCGGAATACGCCTTCGCCGCCGCCGCCAAGAATCCGAAGAGCAAGTATCTCGAAGTCTTCGCCGGCCATCTGACGACGCCGCTCGTCGCGCATCGGCAAGTGGTGGACTGGATCAACGCGCTGTGATGGCGCCGCCGCGCCCGGTCGCGGCGACGCTCCTTGTCGCGGCGAGGCGGCGTGCTTAGCTTTGCTGCACCGATTGCGGGCGGGAGCGTCAAGCGGTGAGCGACAGCGAAGCTCTGTTCAACGTGTTGCGCCAGTCGGCCGACGCCGATTGCGCCGCCGCGATCGAAGGCGCGGTGCGCGATGCGTCGGATCGCGAATTGTGCCGCATCAATGCGCTCGATTTCGCAAGCCGACACGGCCTCGACGAGGAGCGCGCCATCGCCGCGTTTCTGCACGCCGCGCGGCTCGGCCTTTTTGAATTGTCCTGGAATGTGCTGTGCCCCGGCTGCGGCGGCGTGCTCGAGGCCGGCTCGACGCTGAAGGCGGTCAATTGCGACGAATACGCTTGCGGGTTGTGCGCCACCGGCTACAAGCCGACGCTCGACGAGATGGTCGAGGTGACTTTCACGGTGAGCCCGCGGGTGCGCCGGATCGCCGGCCACGCCCCCGATGATCTGCCGGAAGCCGAATATTATCGCCAGATTTTCTGGAGTTCGGGCACCGACCTGCCGGACAATCTCGATGAGAGGCTCGCCGAATTCACCATCGACTCGATCGAACTGCCGCCGGGCGAGAAGGCGGTGCTCTCGGTGCAATTGCCGAGCGACTTCGTCATCGCCTTCGATCCGGTGACGCACGGCACGCAGTTCATCGACGTCAAAGGCGAACCGACGCGCGAGCGGCAGACGCTGTCGATGGTGTTCAACAAGGTCAAGGCGCCGGTGGGGACGGTCGAGATGCGGCCCGGCCCGTTGCGGCTCGCGCTCGAAAACCGCACCGATCGCCGCGTGCTGCCGACGCTGTGGATCGCGGCGGACGGGCTGCACAATCTGCTCGGCAAGCGCAAGCCGTTTTTGACCGCAAAGCACCTTCTCACCAATCAGACGTTCCGCGACATCTATCAGACCGACACGCTCGATCCCGATCAGCGCCTCAAGATCACGAGCCTGACTTTCCTGTTCACCGATCTGAAGGGTTCGACCGCGCTTTACGAGCGGGTCGGCGATCTCGCGGCCTACGATCTGGTACGCCAGCACTTCCGCGTGCTCTACGAGATCGTCGCGGCGGAAGCGGGCGCGGTGGTCAAGACCATCGGCGACGCGGTGATGGCGACGTTCCAGTCGCCGGACCGCGCGCTCAAGGCGGCGCTGCGCATGCGCGACGCGATGTCCCGCATCAATGCCGAGCGCGGCAACGAGGACCTGCTGCTCAAGATCGGCATCCACCAGGGACCGTGCCTCGCGGTGACGCTCAACAACACCCAGGATTATTTCGGCCAGACCGTGAACATGGCCGCGCGGGTGCAGGGGCTCGCGTCCTCGCGCGCCATCTTCGTCACCAAGCCGGTGGTGGACGACGAAAAAGCGGCGCAAATCCTGCAAAGCTCGGGGCTGCACCCGGCCGAGCAGCGCGCCGCGCTGCGCGGCATCGCCGATGAAACGACGGTGTACGAAATTCCCTGATTGCGCGTGGCGCGCGTAGAATGATATCGGCTTCCGGTTCACCTTCTTCTTCGCTGAAGTGGCGCCATGGCAATAGAAGCCGAGACAGAGCGACCGGTAAATCCGGAAAAAATATTCCCGGTCTCGTGGGACCAGTTCCACCGCGATTCCCGGGCGCTCGCCTGGCGGCTCGCCGCCGCCGGTCCCTTCGAGGCGATCGTCTGCGTCACCCGCGGCGGACTCGTGCCGGCGGCGATCGTGGCGCGTGAACTCGGTGTCAGGCTGATCGAAACGGTCTGCGTGGCAAGCTACAGCCACACCAGCCAGGGCCAATTGAAGGTGCTCAAGGACGTTGCCGCCTCGATCGTCGAAAGCGGCGGCGGCGAGGGGACAGGCGTGCTCATCGTCGACGACCTCGTCGACACCGGCCAGACCGCGACAGTGGTGCGGGCGCTGTTGCCGCGCGCCCATTTCGCCACCGTCTATGCCAAGCCCAAGGGCCGACCGATGGTCGACACTTTCATCACCGAAGTGTCGCAGGACACCTGGATCTATTTTCCCTGGGACACCGGGCTTGCCTTCCAGCCGCCGATCCGCGACGCCGGATTGTAGTCCGTGCCGCCGCAATCGGCTATGCTTAGGGCGAAGCCGCGACAGACCGGCGCCATAAGCGAGGACCCCCCAATGGATGCCATCACGCCGAAATCGAACCACGATTCCGCCGCGACCCATTCCCATGTCGTGCGGCCGGCCGCCATGGAATGGAAGAAGACGCGATTTCCCGGCTGCGAAGTGAAAGCCCTGTTGCTCGACAAGGACAGCGGCCTCGTCACCGCGCTGATGAAGTTTTCGCCCGGCGCCACGCTGCCCGACCACGAGCACGTCAAGATCGAGCAGACCTATATCCTCGAAGGCAAGCTCGTCGACAAGGAAGGCCCGGCGCAGGGCCTCTCCGTCGGCCCCGGCGAATTCGTCTGGCGCGAAGCCGGCAGCCGCCACGTCGCCTGGACGCCGGACGGCGGGCTTATGCTCGCCATGTTTCAGGTGCCTAACAAATTCTTCGAAACGGACGGTCGCGTGACCGATATTTCCGGCGCCGACTGGGACCAGCTGTGGGGGCACGTCTTCAAGGACTAAGCGAGGGCTGAGCATGGCGCGCAGCGCAGTTTTGCTGCGGCGCAAAGGTGAGTGCGACGGATATGACCCGAGACACGCTCAAACTACTGGCGCAAGCGGTGGCGATCGCGTTGGCGCTGTCGGCAACCGCCAACGCGCAGTCGCCGATCATGCCGAAAATGTCGCTCGGCGGCGACAATAAGCGCCCGTTGACCCCGGAAGAGAAAGCAAAGCAGGACGCGCTCGACCGGGACTACAAGGCGGCCACTAACAAGATCCCGGATAAGATCGTCAACGACCCCTGGGCGACCGTCCGCCCCGCGCCGCCCGTACCGGTCACGCCGGCACCGGCGCCGAAGAAGAAGGCGGCGCGGTGAGCGGGCGGCGGCGCTATCGGCGCCGCTGACCTTTGCCTTGGCGCTGCCTTCCCGGTCCGCTAGATTGCGGGCCAGTGCGGGCGTGGCGGAACAGGTAGACGCAAGGGACTTAAGCGATTGAGTGCCCTCCGGGAAACCGAAGGTGCAGAACTGCTCAAATTCGGGGAAACCGGTAACAGGCAATCCCGAGCCAAGCGCTCCGGCCGAACGGCCGGCGCGAAGGTGTAGAGACTAGACGGGCAGCACCTAAAGCGCGAACGCGCAAAGGTGAAGGTATAGTCCAGACCACAAACGAGCCGAAAGCGCCAACGCGCCCAGGCGAGGCGGCTAAAGCCGAAGTGGTACGAAAATCCCTCGGTGAGAAATCGCTGTGCCGGTTCGAGTCCGGCCGCCCGCACCATCCTGAAAAAGTGAACAAAGTAAGCGTCATGCCTTCTTATTTTACTGACCGAGAGTCGGGCCCACGGGCTCGGACGCGAGAGAGCATCGACCAAACGGTTTGGGGCGGTATCTACGCGATAGTTTCAGCCCGTATGGCTGATGGCTCGTTCGGCCAGCGCTTTCCCGAAACGTGTCCTGACGGCTACGGCATTTGCGGCCATAACAATCAAATGCTTCAGTTGACGCTGGCAGCGGAGATTCCACAACTTGAATGGCCGCTGTCTGCTGATGTGGTGCCCAATACGCCGACGATCTTAGATCTCTTGGAATTTATCTCGGCATCGATCGCTAAGCCAATCGAAGGATCTTATCATTCCTATTTTCGGCACCATCACCTCGATTTTGATCGTGAGGAAGGCTTAATTCGTTTTGTGGCCGACATCGATTTTCTCTTTGCACGCAATGGCATTGCGTATGAGCTAACGTCAGAGGGGGTGGCGCAACGGATACTGCCCGAGGAGCTCCATCAGCTTGTTGCTAAGGCCTCTTTCGGAACGGGCGACGCCGAGGCAGATCGACTTTTGATGCTTGCTCGAAAGCAATTTACATCGCCACACATCGAAGCCCGACGCGATGGGCTTGAAAAGCTGTGGGATGCGTTTGAACGCGTAAAGACGCTAGAACCTGGCCCGGATAAGAAATCTCAGGCCAACGCTCTGCTGGATAGAGCGGCGAGTTTGCGATTCCGAACAATGCTTGGTGATGAGGCCAAGGCCTTGACGGAAATCGGTAACACCTTTCGGATTCGTCACGCGGAAACCACACAGGAAATACTCACCAGCCCCGAGCAAATGGATTTTCTATTCCATCGCATGTTTTCCTTCATACGCTTTGTCCTGAAAGCGACTGGCCGCGGCGACTGATTTCCACCTAAATTTGAACGGCTAGCGCGCTCTTCGTAAGTGCCAATCTCAGGCTTGATACTTTGCCGAATACGAAATCTCGGCTTGAATTGATTTCTCTCGTCATCATCCTTTCGAAATAATCTAACCCGCCAAGCAAGGCGTCCTCTCTTTGTGCCCGGTTCTGCCGAGGCGCGCGGCACTGTCAAAGCCGCTCGCTTCCGCCCCCGGATCAAGGGTCCGGGGTTGTGCAGCTCCGCGCCTGCGGTGTCCTTCGGACAGCTTGTGACGGCCCCGCTTTTCCGCCTTGGCCTCGAAACGGGCATCGAGGCCGCCACTGGGGCGGGCTCATAAACGAAAGGACAGTGCTATGGCGAAAGAAACCAGCAAATCTCTCGGGAGTAACTTCCCGTGCCGGTTCGAGTCCCGCCGTCCGCACCATAGTCGGACGAAGTAACATTCATCGACTTCTCTACGAGGCACTCCTCGCATCCGCTCAAATCGTCGACAATGAACCGCCCATTTCAGAACTGCCTATTTCAGACATGACGAATCGTCCACCGTGAGCGAACGGAAATGCCTTATTGATCGACGTGAATATCATTGTCGCGGATCACTTGGCCCCAGCGCGCGATCTCGCTTTTGAGCAGCGCGCTTGCCGCTGCGGGTGATCGTTGATCCGGTGGAAAGGCGGATACATCCTGAGCCGCCCAAATCTTGACGATCGCGGGATCGGAAACAGTCTCCCGCAGCGTATCGTTGAGCGCCTTGATAATCGAAACGGGCGTTCCGGTCGGAGCAAACAGCGCCTGCCAATAGACGACGTCGAGTTTCGGCCCGAATACCGTCACGAAGCTTTCCACGCCCGGAAGCTCCGGTAACTTGTCTTTCGAGGTGACCCCATACGCTTTCAGGCTTCCGGCGGCCACTTGCTGTACGACCGATTGCGGCGTGGCGAAGAACAGATCGACATGGCCGCCCAAAAGATCCGTTATGGCCGGAGCCGCGCCGCGATAAGGGATTTGATCGATCGCGGCCTTTGCTTCCTGCGCGAACAGCGTCGTGGCGAGATGGCCGGTGGCGCCGTAGCCCGGAATTGCCGCCTTCATCCGTTGCTTCTTCATCAGTGCAACCAGTTCCATGAGGGTGTTCGGCTCGAGCGTGTTGCGGCCGACCAAGACCAGAGGATTGCGATTGACGAGCATGACCGGTGCGAAATCTTTTACGGTGTCGAAGGGGAGCGCCTTGTACAGCGTCGCATTCGCGGAAATCTGCAAGTTGTGCAGAAGCAGCGTATAGCCGTCCGGCGCCGCGCGGACGACTTTCTCGCTGCCGATGATCGTACCGCCGCCGCTGACGTTCTCGACGATGAAGCTCTGGTTGAGCTTTGCCGACAGAGATTGCGCAACGGCGCGCGCGGTCTCGTCGGTCGGTCCGCCGGCCGGGTAGGGCACGATAATGGTTACGGTCCGGCTTGGATATTCTTGCGCCGCCGCCGGCACCGTGATGAAAAGCAGGCCGAGCACGGCGGCCGCAATGGCATCGAAATGCCTCGTCATGGAATTCTCCCTGTATCACCGAATTTTTCTTGAAGCTTACGCCTCGGGAATTATCGGCAACAAGAGGTAGTTCTGCCGCTCGGCGGCGAAATGAAGTGTGTTCGTGGTAGCGAAAACCCGGGCCGCTCGATCGGCGCGATCGATGTGGAGGAACGGGCCGACCCCTTTCATCGGATAGGGTGCGTTCGGCAAGGCAATATCGCGGCCGTCCACTTCGTAATCCTTGCCGCTGACGGTGAGTGCGAGCTGGTAGCCCGGCGGCACGACGATCGATGTCGGCCAGATCTCAATGTCGAGCTCGACCGGCTCGCCGGGCTGCAACGGCCATTCTTCGTCGTGGGTGTGCCAGGGTCGATAGGGCAGCGACCGCGCCGCATCGAGCTTGCGATGTGAAGCGCGCAGCCAGCCGAGCCCCACCGGCACACGCGGATCGTTGGAGCCGATGAAGGTTATCTCCTTGCCGTCCGGATCGAACACGCGCAAGGCCAGGAACAGATCGGCATCGGTGGTCTGCGACGACACCCATAGCTTGGCGGCGACCGGGCCGGTGATTTCGATGCCCTTCGTCACCGGCGGGGTGCGAAAGGTCAAGCCGTTGCCGGTGGTTTCGTAATCCAAGGCCGCGGTGGCTGCCGGTAGTTGCGGCGTCAGCACCAATCCGTCGGGCTGCAAAAAATATTTTGTCCACTGCGTGCGCGCGAGCGGCCACTCGTTCTCGCCGCGCAGCACGAATTTTTCACGCGGATGGCGGATATTGAGCGATACGCGCGGCTGCCGGTTCCAGCCGGTATTCTCGCCCTTGAGGAAATGACCGAAGAAGCGTTTCTGCAGCGCTTCGCCGTAGTTGCTGTAGAAATGAGTGAAGTGGGTATCGCCGTGCACCTCGAGCCATTTTTGTTTGGAGCCGGCATGCAGATAGCCCTCGAAATTGCCGCGCGTGTGCAGTCCCATGCCACCCCAATTGCCTGCTGAAAGGAGCGGTGCCTCGATCTGCGCATAGTCAGCGGTGCGCGCGGCGTAATAGTCGTCGGCAAGCCGGCGCCGTTTCGCTTCGCCGGGCGTGTCGGCTCGGCATTTGGCGAGATCGGCCTCGGGTAGCGTATTCGGACCGGCGACCAACTCCCCCGTCACTGCACTTGTGGCGCCGCGGCTGCCGGTGCCGTGCTGCACAGCCGCCACTTGGCGCGGATACCAGCTGTTCAGAAAATCGCTGAGAATGCCGCCATGCCGGCACAGCTCGCGGTAATAATCGGACGAGCCTTCCCAGATGCACAACGCGGCGAGGTGCGGCGGCTTCAGCGCTGCCACGGTCCACTGATTCATCGCATAGTAGGAAATGCCATTGATCCCGACCTTGCCGCTGCTCCAGGATTGCGTGCCAGCCCATTCGACACAGTGATACAAGTCCAACGTCTCGCGCGGCGACCAAACGTCGAGCATGCCCGGCGAGCGCCCCGAGCCGCGCGAGTCGACGCGCACGCAAGCATAGCCGTCCGGCACCCATTTCTCCGGATCCACCAGCTCCCAGTTCTGGTACTTGTTGCTCGAGCCTGCCAACACCTCGGGCGCTGATTTGGTCAGGCGCGACCAATTCCCCTTGTAAGCTTCCTGGAACGACAGTCCCTTGGCGTAGGGACCGTAACTGAGAATGACGGGATAGTTGCCTTCTCCGACGGGACGAAACACGTCAGCGCGTAACACGACGCCATCGTTCATTTCGATCGGAGCGTCCCAGTCGATCTGCATGCCATCGCGAATCTCGGATTTAATGCCGTTCATGGTCGCGATCGCTCCTCCGCTGGAAAACATTATTGAGCGCTTAGGATCGTGGGGTCCAGCGTAAATATTCGCGCCTTTCCATCGCGGGTCGTGGAGTTCGTCGATCGCGTCGGTCGGCAACCGGAGCCGATGCGACTGCCGCCACCGTCGCCACCCGCGATCAGTCGGATGGAGGAGGCGCTCGGCTGGCTGCATTGACTCGAAGCCAAGCATGTCGAACGCGTCTCGGCGCGACCGGACCGCACGCCGTGGCAGGCGATCTGCTGGCGGTTCGGGATCGGACGTGTTACAGTGATCTGGCGGTGGCAATACGGGCTTTGCCTGATCGCATGGCGAGTGAATGTTCGTAGGGTTCCAGCGATGCGGTCGCGCAGCTTTGTCGTCGAACGTGTCAGGCGGGCAAGCTGCTTGAACAAATATCTTCGGCACGCGGCCAAGCCGCTGTGCTTGACAATTCCTCCTGATAGCGCCAAACCATGCACGATTGATTCATAAATATCGCGTGTAGTCGGGCAGGTGCCGCCACGACAAGGGCGCCGATCAGCTCCGGAAACCGTGAGCGCTTTCTCAGGAACACATTGCCACTGCAAAGAGCGCAGGTTGGACATGAGCGATGGCGGCTTAAATTCCGCTCCCGCTGTTTCGCGTCCTGCCGTATGTGGCGAATTTCACCTGCCATCACCAAGGAGTGAGCCATGCAGAGTGGCCCAAGAACAATGACGAGTGCACACCGTGCCAATTCGGCGAGGCCATTTGCTAACCGATCGAGGCAGGGGACATCGAATGTCTCTCGTCCCGAGCCCAGGGTTTCTCAAAACGCGCAAAGAAGCTATGAGCGCTATCTCGCGTTAGCCCAAGCTCAGGCTCAGGCCGGCGATGTAGTCGGGGCGGAGAATTACTACCAGCACGCCGAGCACTATTTCAGAACGATGTCGTCGGACCGCGAAACTGCGGCGCCGGTCTTTGGCGCGCGCAGAGCGGATGGGAGGAATGACCGATAAAGCCGACCACATCGCCGCGTTACCGGTGTGGCAATATCGCTGAAATACGGCGACGCCGTCGGCAGCCCATGCATGTTGGCGACCGTAAGAGTCTCGGGCCGGACGCCGCGGTCGAAATCCCTCGGGAGCAAGTTTCCATGCCGGTTCGGGTCCGGCCGCCTGATCCAGAAAATCATCAATGAGATGTGGTCGCCCGCGCTCACGAGGTCTTAATCCCAAACAAGTCGTAGGCCGAATTGGTGCCGAAAAAAGGCCATTGCCGCTGCCGCTCATGCGCGCATCGCGTTATCAGATCACGTATTCCGGGACATGCGCTTCGCTGCGGAGCAGGTGGTGCAGGATGCGTTCTTCGAGCATGGCGAAATCGACCGAACCGCGGCGCCGCGGCCGCGGCAAGTCGACGCTGAAATCGCGCGCCACGGCGCCGTCTTCGATGAGCAGGATGCGGTCGGCGAGCGTCACCGCTTCCGCCACGTCGTGCGTGACCAGGATCGCGGTGAAACGCTCGCGCCGCCATACGGCTTCGAGCAATTGCTGCATCTCGATGCGCGTCAGCGCGTCGAGCGCGCCCAGCGGTTCGTCAAGCGCGAGGAAGCGTGGCCGGCTCACCAGGGCGCGGGCGAGCGCGACGCGCTGCTTTTGACCGCCCGACAGCACCGCCGGCCATTCGCCGGCGCGATCGGCGAGACCCACGGAGGCGAGCGCTTCGAGCGCGGGCCCGCGCCCGCCCGTCCCGCCGCGCGCGGCGCCGAGACCGACCTCGACATTGGCGAGCACGCTCGCCCACGGCAACAGCCGCGGCTCCTGGAACATGACGCGCGCCACGTGGCGCG
>Ga0181527_1004731_pt1 | contig 11556 bp, 9 predicted proteins | sample PEATcosm2014_Bin_30_FD_119762 | JGI IMG/M metagenome (GOLD analysis project Ga0181527, IMG submission 119762) | Peatland microbial communities from MTU Mesocosm Facility, Houghton, MI, USA - PEATcosm2014_Bin06_60_metaG | ecosystem: Environmental > Terrestrial > Soil > Wetlands > Peat | place...
GCGGCCCGGATCTCCTCTTCGGTGGCGCCCGGCGTTCGGTCCAGCAGCGAGACGGCGGCGATGATCATGCCCGGGGTGCAGAACCCGCATTGGAACGCGCCCGCGTCGACGAACGCTTCCTGGACGGGGTGGAGGCGACCCTCCGGGGCGATCCCCTCGATCGTCACGATCGAGTGGCCGACGGCCTCCCCGATCGGGGTCTGGCACGCCCGGACCGCGAGCCCGTCCATGAGGACCTTGCAGGCCCCGCATTCGCCTTCCCCGCATCCGTACTTGGTGCCCGTGAGCCCGAGCTCCTCCCGCAGCACGTAGAGGAGGCTGCGGTCCGGGGCGAGCGACACCGGGCGCTCGACCCCGTTCACCCGGAGCCGGGTCGAAGGGGAGGTGCGTCCGAGGGGTTCGATAGGCGGCATTCGCTCCGGGGACCTCGGTGCCGCGCGCGGCGGACGTCGATCCCGCGCCTCAAGCCCCGGGAAGGTTATCACGGTGCGCGGGCGCCGGCGTCACTCGAACGACACGTCGGACCGCATGTACGATCGCACCGCGAGGAACAGGATGACCGCGGTCTCGGCGCACAGGATGAGCATCTCGTAGACGTCCCACGCCGACAGGCTCCCGGAGTACGCGCCGCGCACGGCGTTGGCGACGTAGGTGAGCGGGTTGACCTCGAAGAGGATGCGGAGGGCGAGGGGCAGGCGGTGGCTCAGCGGATAGAAGACGGTGCTCGCGAAGTTCACGATGAAGATGAGCAGGATCTGGATGCTGTTGTAGGCGGTGTTCGACTTCACGAGCGCGGAGATGAAGAGCATCAGCGCCCCGAAGAAGATCGACCCGACCGTGATGGAGGCGTACATCACCGCGAACGCGAGGAGCTGCGTCGGGCCGGTGCCGATGAGCACGTACGCGACCGCGAGCATCACGGACGCCCCCCCGAGGCCGAACAGCATCGAGGTGAGCATGATGCCGAGCAGGTACTGCAGGCGGGTGAACGGGCCGACGAGGAGCTGGGAGAGCATCCCCCACCGCCGGTCGGCCCAGAGCATGCTGCCGCCGACCGTGCCGGCCATCACGACCTGGAACGCCATGATGCCGGGTGCGAGGTAGGAGAGGTAGACCGAGCTCGACCCGCCCGCGGCGGCGAGCGACTGGAACCCGTACCCGAAGAAGACGAGGTACATCGCCGGCAGGCCGATGAGGATGATCAGGCTGCCCGGGTCGGTGTTGACGACGACGTTCCGGTAGATCAGCCGGAGGATGTTAGGGACCGCCGTTCGCCTCACCCCCGTGGCGGACCGACCGGAGGAAGACGTCCTCGAGCGTGTTCTTCCTCACGGTGAGCCATTCGAGCTGGACCCCCATCGTCTGGGAGAGCTCCGCGATCCGGGAGAGCGCCTCCTTCGGGTCGTCGGTCAGGATGACGGCGGAGCCGCCGGACGGGGTGACGGTCGCCCGATCGCCCAGCCGCCCCGAGAGGGCCGAGAAGAACCGGTCGGCGTCGCCGTCGCCGACCGTGAGGTCGATCGTCTTCCGGCCGCCGTAGAGGCGCTTCAGGTTCTCGACCGTGTCGACGAGAAGGAACCGGCCCTCGTCGATGACGGCGACCCGGTCGCAGAGGTAGTCGGCCTCCTCGAGGTTGTGGGTGGTGAAGACCACGGTGAGGCCCCGGCGCACCTCGTCCCGGACCGAGTCGAGCAGCGTCCGACGCATGATCACGTCGAGTCCGACCGTCGGTTCGTCCAGGAAGAGGATCTCCATGTCGTGCATGAACTCCCGGGCGACCTGGACCCGGCGCTTCTGGCCGCCCGAGAGGTCGAACGCGCGGCGCTTGCGCACGTCGCCGAGGCCGAACCGCTCGAGCAGGCGCTCCCGACGCAGGCGACGTTCGGCCCGGGGGATCCCCCACAGGAGACCGTAGATGTCGAGGTTCCCCTGGACGGTGGTGAAATCGAACGACTCCCCCTGCTGCACCACCCCGATGCGGCGGCGGATCCCCTGGCCGTCGTGGACCGGGTCCCGGCCGAGGATCCGCAGCGACCCCGAGGTCGGGGTGATCAGCGTCGTCATCGCCTTGATCAGCGTCGATTTGCCCGCGCCGTTCCGTCCGAGGAGGCCGAACACTTCCCCCCGCCGGACCGTGAAACTGACCCCATCCAGCGCGTAATGGCGGCGGTCGTACGTGTGCCGGATATCCTCGGCGGAGATCACCGGCCCGGACCCGTCGTTCCGGGGCAGGACCGCCGCAGAGCTGCCGATCGCCATTCGGCCGGGGCTGGTGGAGGGGCGCGATAAAGGGTTTGGGTGTCGCGGGCGCGGTCCACCACGGAAAACGTCCGGATCGACCTCCCGCGTCGGGGGGGCTCTGCCCGGCCGTCGCGTTCCCGACGAGCCGAGGCATCTTCCCCGCGCGACGATCGGCCGCCGCACGGCGCACCAAGTTCCCTCGTTCGCGGGCCCCTGCCGGGCAGCTCCCGTACGCTCTCGGGCGGACTAACTCCAGCCTATCTCGGGCGAAGGATTAACCCCCCCTTTCCGATATCAGGCAGGATGTCGCCTCTTCCGCAGAGCCCCCGTACCGTGACCCTTCGACGTGTAACGAACCGGCCGGTCCTGCTCTCCCTCCTGGCCGTTCTTTGGGCGGTCGTCATGATGTCCCCAGGGTCGGCACTGGGCCATGGCATGGGCTCCGGGAACGGCGCCTCCGCCACCCAAGGCCCGTCGACGGCCTCCTCGGTTTCCATGCTCCCTGCAGCGAACAACTCCTCCAATGCGACCCTCTTCTGGGATAACCTGACCGCGAGCGTCGGGACCCCGCCTTCGGACCGGTCGATCTCCGAGGCAGCGTACTCCCCGGCGCTCAACGAGACGATCCTCTTCGGAGGGTACAACGGAGCCGGAGGGAACTTCGCGCTCGGCGACACGTGGGAATACTCCCACGGGCAGTGGACGGAGCTCCAGGCGAGCGGGGGCCCGTCCCCCCGGTGGGGCTCGAGCTTCGTGTACGACGCGGCGGACGGGTATCTGCTGCTGTTCGGCGGTCGCGATGCGAACCAGATCTTCAACGACACGTGGGTGTACAATGCGACCGGGTGGCACGAGATCAACACGACGTCGGCACCGTCGGCACGGTTCGATTCCGGGGTGGCGTACGATGCCGCCGACGGCTACGTGGTGCTGTTCGGGGGAGCGATCGGGAACGTGCCGGCGGGGACGTTCTCCGGGTTCGTCTTCTACAACGACACGTGGACGTACCATGCCGGGGTGTGGACGAACATCACGGCGACGGCGGGAGCGGCGCCGGCGGCGCGTCGATCCCACCAGCAGATGACGTACGATGTGGCGGATGGGTACGTGCTGCTGACGGGGGGATACGGCGTCCAGCCGGTGTGCTACACGAACTGGTCGATCCCGGCGTATGCGGAGACGTGGACGTTCGTGGGTGGGCAATGGACGCAGGTGACCCCGACGGGGGCGTCCCCGCCGCAGGGGATGGGGGCGGTGTGGTATGATTCGCAAGCGAACGAGACGCTGTACTACCTGGCGATGGAGAACCTCACGGCCGACGCGTGCCCCGTCTACAGTGGTGGGGTGTGGAGCTACGCGGCGGGAAGCTGGACGCTGCTGACGAACGGGAACGCCTCGGGGCCGACACCGCGGATCCTCTCGGTGGCCGTGGACGATGTCGGCGACCAGCAGCAGATACTGTTCGGCGGGGAGTCGGAGGTCTCGGAAGCATTCGGGGTCTATCTTTCCGACACGTGGTCGTTCTGCCCCAACGGGACCAGCCCGCCACCCTTTGTCCCGTCGAACTCGACGTGGCAGAACGTGACCGAGTATGTCGGGGTCGCGCCCTCGGACCGGTCCATCTCACAGCTAGCGTACTCCCCCGCGCTCAACGAGACCATCCTCTTCGGAGGGTACAACGGAGCCGGAGGGAACTTTGCGCTTGGCGATACCTGGGAATACTCCCACGGGCAGTGGACGGAGCTCCAGGCGAGCGGAGGCCCGTCCCCCCGGTGGGGCTCGAGCTTCGTGTACGACGCGGCGGATGGCTATCTGCTGCTGTTCGGCGGTCGCGATGCGAACCAGATCTTCAACGATACGTGGATGTACAATGCGACCGGGTGGCACGAGATCAACACGACGTCGGCGCCGTCCGTGCGGTTCGACTCCGGAGTGGCGTACGATGCCGCCGATGGCTACGTGGTGCTGTTCGGCGGGGCGATCGGGAACGTTCCCGCCGGGTCGTTCACTGGGTTTGTCTTCTACAACGACACGTGGACGTACCGAGCCGGGGTCTGGGCGAACATCACGGCGACGGCGGGAGCGGCGCCGGCGGCTCGTCGGTCTCACCAGCAGATGACGTACGACGCGGTGGACGGGTACGTGCTGCTGACGGGCGGATACGCTACCCAGCCGCTCTGCGGAACGAACTGGTCGATCCCGGCGTATGCGGAGACGTGGACGTTCGTCGGCGGGCAATGGACCCAATTGATCCCCACCGGTGGGTCGCCGCCGCCGGGGATGGGCGGGGTCTGGTTCGACAGCCAGGCGAACGAGACGCTGTACTACGTGGGGATGGAGAACAGCACGGCCAGCGGATGCCCGGAGTACCTCGGGGAGGTGTGGAGCTACTCGGCGGGGACATGGTCGGTGGTCACGGACGTGAACATCTCCGCGCCGGCCCCGCGCATCCTCTCGTCGTTCGTGGACGATATCGGCGACCACGAGCAGATCATGTTCGGCGGGGAGCTCGACGCGTCGGAGTACTACGGCGTCTACCTATCCGACACCTGGCTGCTCGATCCGAACGGGAGTCCGCCCGGAGTCTACGCGGTGGTCATCCAAGAGACGGGGCTGCCGGCCGGGACGACCTGGTCGGCGGCGCTCGGCCGCACCGTCGCCCACCCCGCGACCAGCGCCGCGCTCTTCTCCGAACCGAACGGGACGTACTCGTACCTCGTTCGCGGCCCCGCCGGGTACATCGTATCGGGGGTCGCTCACGCGGGCCGGGTCACGGTGAAGGGAACGACCGTGACGGAAACGGTGCATTTCGCGAAGGGGTCGACCCGGACGCTGGCGTTCCACGCGACCGGGCTCATCCCCGGGACCTCGTGGTGCGTTACGGTGGGCTACCAGGTGTGTTCCACCAAAGCGACGATCGCGTTCAAGAACCTCACTCCCGCAGCGTACTCCTTCTCGATCTCCGGAGTCTCGAACTACTCGGTGGTGGTCCAGCTGGGACGCACCCAGTTCGGTGCCAGCGGGACGGCGGAGCTGGCCCTCCACGGCGTCACGTACCTGGTCAAGTTCGTGCCGAACCGCCTCGCGGTCACGTTCGACCAGACGGGGCTCGGGAGCAACGTGGCCTGGCACGTGAAGGCGACGTGCACCGCGGCGAAGAGGGAGAACACCGGCTGTTACGGGATGACCGCGAGCGCGGGCCACAAGGGCTACGGGATCACCCTACTCCTGCGGAACGGAACGTACACCTGGACCGTTCGACCGATCCGGGGCTACGAGCTCGAGGTCAACGGGGTCATCGACTGGTCCGGGACCGTGGCGGTGAACGGGACCGCGATCACCCTGAACCTGACCTTCGTGCGCATCGCGCCGGCGGGGGCCACCGGTTCGTCCGGGGGAGCCCCCGAACCGATCATGATGCGAGGGGACTGATCGCAAGCTCCGGCGCAGCTCCCCGGATCCTGCACGGGGGTCGGTGCTCTCGCGCGGCCCACCGTGCAGGGTCCAAACCCGCGACCCGCTTCCCGCCGAACGCTCCTCATCGGCAACGGAGGGATCCGAGGGGTCGACCTCGGAGTCCTCCGATCCTGGAGCCTCGGACGGATCTGCTCGGTTCCGAGGATGCGAGGTCCGGTCCGGTGCGCCCGGCCCCGGTTCTCCGGGCGGAAGGGCCCCGACCCAAGCTCTCGAGGGGTGGACGGCCGGGTTCCCTCACGCATAGATGACGACGGCCAGGACCCCTACCGAGACCACGAAGCCGAGGCTCACCCAGAACGCCCCTCTCCACAACCCTCGGGACGCCTCCGACCCCATCACCCGAGAGTCCGAGGCCAGCGTGCCCACGAAGACCCCGGGAACGATGAGGATGAAGACCATCGCCACCATCAGGGCGAGCACGAGCGTCACGAGCTGAGGGAAGAGCAGCGGCACGAAGACGGCCGGAATGCTCTCTCCGACATAGATCCACTTCATGCTCTTGGGGGAGAGGCCGAGGGCTTCCGTCACCCCCCAGGCGCTGCCGAGCGAGATCACCACGAGCGCGAGGAACGCCGCCGCGACGAGGCCCGCGCCGAGCACGTAGGCACCGTCCGAGCCCAGGGCGGAGGACAACGCGAGGGAGAAACCGGCCCGGGTGGTGAAATCGAGGGACCCGCCGACGTCCGCCCCGATCATGACCACCACGATCATGAGAGCTTCGCTGACGACCGCGCCCAGGAGCGTGGACTGGCGCGAGATCAACGGCGTGGTTCGCTTCGAGGCCGTGGCGGAGGACTGGAAGAACAGCATGAACGGCATCACGACCGCACCGGCGTTGGCGGCGAGGAGGAAGAAGAAAGAGGGCGCCGCGGAGACCGCGAACGGGGAGTACGGGAGGAGCCCCCGGTGCAGGACCACGACCGCGAGGGAAACGACGACCCCCGCGGAGATGGCGATGAGGACCCGTTCGACCCACGCGTACGGCCCGCGGGCCACGAGGGCGATGTGGGCCACGAACGCGAAGGGAAGGGAGATGATCGGTGGGATCCCGAACAGGCTGAGGCCGAGGGCGATGCCGGCATACTCCGCGACGTAGGTCGCGACGTCGCCCACGGCCATGGAGACGGCCACGGTCGAGGCGACCCGAGGTCGGAAGCGCTCGCGGGCGAGTTGTCCCAGCCCCTTGCGGGCGACGGCACCGAGACGTCCCGCCGCTTCCTGGATGAAGAAGAGGGGCACCGTCAGGGCCGCCAGGAACCAGACGAGGTCGTAGCGGTAGCTCGCTCCGGAGGCGAGGGCGGTCAGGATGCTGGCCGCGTCCACGTTGGCGATCATGACGAGCCACGCGGGACTTCCGCGCCATTGCCGGGGCGCCCTCAGGTGGCGCGAGATCGCCGGGAGCGTCCGCTCCCCGAGGGTCGGCGGGGGCGGGCCCGGAGGACTCGGGGCCTCCGTCATCGCTGAGAGCACCGAGCGTGGAAGAACGATAAACACTCGGATTCCACGGGCACTAGACTCCGGGCGGGTCCCGATCCCTGGCACCTCCCGAACCGGGGCCTCGGGTCATCGACCGGTCGGACGGGATCCTGCGATCGGGCGAACTCCGCTTCCCTGCGGGCCGCCCTCGAGGGGTCTCCGGGGGTAGTTCGACAAGCGAGGCCCTGCGTCCACCGGCCCTGGGTCCCCCCTCACCCGCCCACCGGATGGCCGGTCCTAGGTCCCGGTGGGATGCGACGTACGGGGACGGGAACGTTCCGGGGCCCCCGGACTCATGCCGGGGCGCGCCGAGCGAACTCGGTCGGCGCCCGGTTCTGGAGGTCCTCGAGGAGCGGGCCGATGTTCTTCGTGACGGGAACCCCATGGCCCGGGAGCAGCACCTCCACCTCGAGAGCCCGGAGGCGCCCGAGCGACCGGACCGCTTGCTCTAGGTTCGTGGCGAACCTCGGGGCCGGCAGCGTCAGCCGCCCGTTTCGCTCGACCACGGCGTCGCCCGAGAAGAGGATCCTCCGAACCGGATGATAGAAGGCGACCTCTCCCGGGGTGTGGCCCGGGGCATGGATGACGAGGAATGGGCCGACCCGGTCGCCGTCCTTCAGCGGGATCGCGACCGGTGCCGGGCGAACCCGGATGAACAGGCGCATCAGCAGGGGCATCGGCGTCTTCGACCGACCGTCCACGAAGGGGACGTCGTCGGCGTGGCACGCGAGAGGTGCCGGTGTGTTCTCGAGAAGATACGCCGCACCTCCCCTGTGGTCCATGTGGTGGTGGGTCAGGAGGATCTTCCCCACGCGGGCGAGAGGCACGTCGGCGTCCCGGAACGCCCGGACGATATGTCGGGCCTTTCGGGAGAAGCCGGTGTCGATGAGGAACGTCTCCTCCCCTTCCCGGAACGTGTAGCTGTTCACGAATCCGGGAATCCGGCCGACGCCGTCGGCCACCGGCTCCCCGGCGACCTTCGGCGAACCGTTCACCGCTCCCTCCCCCTCCCACCGATCCCGGGGTGGGACATCCTGCTTCGGTGACCGGTCCAGGAACCATAACCGTTGGGAACCCACGGGGGTATCGTCGGATCCCGGCCGGGCGACGCTGTATCGCGGCGGGGATCCCCTCCCGGCACGGGCCGGCGCGCGGGAAAGCAGATTTGTAGGCCGGTCGGTTCGTCGCTCAACGCAATGCTCGCCAAGCACGCGGCCGTGGCTCCGACGGGGACGTTCTGCTTCGGTTGCAACCGCCCGTTCGAAGGCGGAGCGCCGGCGCTGAGGTTCGAGAGTGACCTCGTTCCGCCCTCCGACCGACCGGAGCTCGCCAACCTGTTCTTCCATCCCGGCCACCTCATCCGGTACGCGCGCCGGCGCAACTGGGACGCGCTCGCCGAGTTCATCGAGCAGAGCGGAGCGCCGAACTTCTGAGGTGTGGGACCGCGGCTCCCTGCCCCGGTCGAGCCTCCCGCGCCGCGAGCGGGTGCTGGCAGCGAACGCGTCGCCGGCGTTCGGTCGCCTCCGTAACGAACATCTTCAGGGCGGGACATGCCCCTCCGCCCGCCGCCGCCCTCTTCAGAATGCTGTTGGCTCTCTAGAGGCCCCGATTCACCTCAGCAAGAATCCCGGCCAACCCCCTCGATCCGCGGCGCGGGGAACCCCTATCGGCCGTGGTTCCGCCCTGGCAGGGTGGTGGGACCCGGGGTCGGCGAGACCGTTGGGCCGGTGGCTCGGAGCTTGCACCCGGCGACGGGGGCCGTGCGACCTCGGGAGGGGGCGAGAGACGCTCGCCGACGGCTCCGGACCCCTCGTCGTGGCTCTACCTGCGGTCGGCTCTTTCCTTGGCCGCCTTCAGGTGCTCGTCTCTATCCTGCTCGGCCCCGGCCACGGTCCGACGCATGGCTCCCGTCCAGCCGCACTCGCAGAACGCTTGCGTCCTCGTCCCGGAGTACCGCCGAAAATCGACGTAGTGGATCGACTCGCTCAGAAAATCGGGGGTCCGGACAACGAGCGGTAGAACGATGGAGAAGACCGCCAACCCCGCGGCACCCGCCCAGATCCCCCACCCCAGGGAATACCACCCGGTCGCCCACCAGACATAGACGCTGAGCGGCAAGAACAGCGCCCCGAAGACGAAGAGAGGAAGCCTCCAGTGCCGTTGAGGTAGGCCCATGATCCGACCCCTTGCACTACCGTCCGACCCGGCAGTCCGTTGGACTCAAGAAGACTACCCTACCGGGGCGGTGAAGCCCCGGCTTCCCGCTCGGTCAGGGTAATGGATGCCGGGACGGGAGGGCGCGGGGCGGCGGCCGTTCCGTCGGGTGGACAACGATGATTATGCCGGGGTCTTCCGCTCCGAGGGCCCGGGGGGACGCTCCGGGCCGGGGAAGGGGGGCGAGACGATGGCCGAGCACTATGACCTCGTGGTCGTGGGCGGGGGGATCGTCGGCCTCGCGACCGCTCGGGCGATCCGAGCACGCGGACCCGACCGGTCGATCGCGGTCGTGGAAAAGGAACGAACGGTCGGTGCCCACCAGACCGGTCACAACAGCGGTGTCGTCCATTCGGGCGTTTACTATCCCCCGGGTTCGCTCAAGGCCCGTCTGTGTCTGGAAGGCCGTACGGCGCTCCTTGCGTACGCCGCAGCCGAACGGATCCCGACCCGGCCGATCGGCAAGCTGATCGTGGCCGTCCGCCCGCGGGAAGGACCGGTGCTGGCCGAGCTCGCCGCTCGGGCCCGGGCGAACGGGGTCGACTCCGTCCGCCGCCTCGACACCCAGGAACTGCACGACCGGCTGCCGGACGTCGCCGGGTTCGCCGCGCTCGACGTGCCTTCGGCCAGCATCATCGATTATCCGGCCGTCGCGACGCATCTCGCCGCGACCCTCGCCCACGAGGGAGTCGATGTGCTGACGGGCCGCGGGCTCGCGTCCGCCGTTCGGACGGCGGACGGTTGGCGGCTCGCGACGGCCGACGGGGAGCTCCGGGCCGGGTTCGTCGTCAACTGTGCCGGCCTGCAGGCCGACCTGGTCGCCCGCGCGATGGGGGTCGATCCCCCCGTCCGGATCGTTCCGTTCCGCGGCGACTACTACTACCTTTCGTCGCGCCTCCGGGCCCAGGTGCCCTGCCTCGTGTACCCGGTCCCCGACCCGGAGGTCCCGTTCCTCGGCGTGCACCTCACTCCTACCGTCGGCGGAGAGCTGCTCGCCGGACCGAACGCGGCGCTCGCGCTGGCGCGCGAGGGGTACCGTCCGGGCCAATGGGAGCTCGACCAGCTGGGCCGGATGATCTCGTTCCGGGGCATGCCGGGCCTCGCCCGGAGCTACGGACCGCTCGCCGCCCGGGAGTGGCTGCGTTCCTGGAGCCCGTCCGAGTTCCTCGCCGCGATCCGCACCGTGTGGCCGTCGGCGGTCCGGGAGGACCTCGGGGCACGCACGAGCGGCGTGCGCGCCCAGGCCGTCCGTCCCGACGGGTCGCTGGAGGACGACTTCGTCTTCGTCCGGGGCGAGCGGGCCCTCCATGTGCTCAACGCGCCGTCCCCGGCGGCGACCGCGTCGTTCGCGATCGCCGAGAGGATCGCCGACCAGGCAGTGCCTTCCTTGGGGGCTGACTCCCGGTCGGGAGCTGAGTAACCGACGCCGCCGGGGCCGGTCCGTCCCGGGCTCAAAGCCGACCGGGCTGGGGCTCTGGGTCGCGGATCGCGAAGTTCCACCGGACGTTGGCGCCGAACCCCCAGACGGAGCCGACGAGCACGCCGACGAACTGGCCCCAGAGCGCGCTGCCCACGCCGAAGCGGAGCGCCCACACGTAGAGCACGGCGAGATTGAGCGCCAGCGCAACGACCTGGAGCAGAGCGTACAGCCCGAGGTGGTGGTAGAGCGGTCGCCGACGGCTGTCCCGGAACGTCCAGACGTAGTTCCACGAGAAGTTCCACAACAGCGCCACGACGAACGCGATCGCGCTCTCCACGAGCAGCCACCGGGTTCCCCAGAGCCACCCGCCCACGGTGAACACTGCAAGATTGACCGGGACGCCCGAAGCCCCGACGATGGCGTAGGCAAAGAACCGCCACTTCAACGACCAGACCCGGTCGATGAGCCGGCCCAGCCTCGTTCCGGGCTCCGGCGTCGCCAAGGTACCTCCACCGATCGGCCCATCCTCGGGGCCAAGCCCCCCAGGATGACGGTGATGATTAATACGAAGGGACGAGCGAAAGACCGAGGCCACGCCCGAACCCTTGCCCTGCGAGGCCCCCTCCTGTCGGGGGCTCGCGGGTCCTTTCGCACGCGGGGTCAACGCGCGTCGTGCCTCACGGGGGGGGCCGGGCGTGCCGGTTCGTGACGCGGGGTCTGCGGGGGCC
>Ga0181527_1004733_pt1 | contig 11553 bp, 9 predicted proteins | sample PEATcosm2014_Bin_30_FD_119762 | JGI IMG/M metagenome (GOLD analysis project Ga0181527, IMG submission 119762) | Peatland microbial communities from MTU Mesocosm Facility, Houghton, MI, USA - PEATcosm2014_Bin06_60_metaG | ecosystem: Environmental > Terrestrial > Soil > Wetlands > Peat | place...
GGTTGTGCCGGGTGCAAACGTCACGGTCATTCAGAGTGACACTCACGTTAGCCGCGCCACGACGACGAATGAGAGCGGGGACTACGAGTTTCCTGCCCTGCCTGTGGGACGCTACACCGTAGGGGTACAGGCCGCCGGATTCAGGGAAGCCCGGCTCAACGAAATCGAGGTAAGGTTGGGTCACGTCACCGTGCTCGACGTCCGGTTGGAATTAGGCCAAATTTCACAGGTGGTCACGGCCGAGGCTGCCGCCCCTCTCATCGAAATCGCCAGCACACAGATTGGAGCGGTGGTGAATGATGTGGCAGTTGTCGAGCTTCCCCTGAATGCTCGCGACACCTATCAACTTCTCCAATTGCAACCCGGTGTGCAGTCGCAGGTGGGGTCGGACCTCTTCTATGGCAGCGATCAGCCGGGTGTGGTTTCGGTGAACGGTGGGCGCGGGCGCTCGAATAACTACACCGTGAACGGGGGCGAAGCCAACGACCAGTTTGTAAATCTGCCGGGGGTGCAACCTTCTCCGGATACCATCGAGGAATTCCGGGTCCTGACCAATACTTTCGACGCCGAATTTGGGCGCAATTCAGGCGCGGTGGTGAACGTGGTAACGAAGTCCGGCACCAACGCCTTGCACGGTGACCTGTATGAGTTCTTCCGCAACAATGTGCTCAACTCTCGTGGTTTCTTTGACACCGCAAAACCGGACTTCAAGCAGAATCAGTTTGGAGGCACCCTGGGCGGACCCGTCCGCAAGGATCAAACCTTCTTCTTTGCCTCATATGAGGGACGCCGAATCCGGCAGGGAGATCCCTCGCCCGCCTTTCCTGTGCCCACGGTCGCCGAGCGGAGCGGCGATTTTTCTGCTGGGCCGCCTTTCGCGGGAACATTGAACGACCCCAACGGCACGGTGTCTGCTCTCCTGAACTCTCGCCCGGGGTGCGCCGCTGCGGTTGCGGCGACGCGTGGGGCGCCGATCGCTCCCGGCGCAGCTTACTCAGCCATCTTTCCGAACAACTATATCCCTCCTGCGTGTTTTGATCCGACGGCGCAGGATTTGATGAACCAGTTTGTGCCCTTGCCTAACTTGAATGGGACCGAGTACCAATCCGTCCCCACGGCGGGTGAGTACGATGACCAACTCACAGGCCGCATCGATCACAAGATTAGTGACCACCAGCAATTCAACGCTTATTACTATTTTGACGACCAGTATTACACCCAGCCCTTTTCGTTCTTCCAGGCTGCGGGCGCTAACGTCCCGGGGTTTGGAGGTCTTTACAACAGCCGATACCAGCAATTGAACCTCACGCATACCTGGGTGGTCAACCCAACCGCAGTCAATGAGTTTCGTTTTGCCGCCTTCCGCGAGGCACAAGGGGAGTTCAACCATCCTCAGCACGCGAACGTGGTCCAGGACTCCTGCGCCACCGTGCCAGCGGACCAGTGTTTTTCAGACCCCAGCAATCCCTCACTCGGGATCACTCCTAATTTGGGGGCTGGGCACGAGGGTGTGCCCTTCGTTTTGGTTTCCGGCGGATTCGTGCTCGGGAACAACTATGAAGGGGAACTTCCCCAAATCGGCAATACGTTCCAGTGGATGGATAATTTCAGTAAAGTCGCGGGCAAGCATAGTTTGAAATTTGGTGCGGATGTTCGTCGCCAGCGCTTTGACCAGCTTTTGTACTTTAACGTCAATGGAGATTACTCCTTCCTTGGTGGTGGCCCAAATGATCCCGGATACAGCGATCTCTTTCCCAATTACCTTCTCGGCCTTCCTGACTCGTATTTGCAAGGTTCGGCGCAGCACGAAAACGTGCGTAGCACGTCCCTTTATCTGTACGCGCAAGATAGCTGGAAAATTCGCCCTGCATTGACCTTGAACTACGGCCTTCGCTGGGAATTGAACACGCCCATCTCGGATATCGGCAGGCGCACGCAAACCTTCCGTCCGGGACAAGACACCACGGTCTTCCCCTGTCAGTTGAGCCCCAACAACCCTTTGGTGGGGGTGTTCGGGACCACCGATTGTGGACCGGGGAGTCCGGGCGAGTCTGTCTTCCCGCAAGGGTTGGTCGTGCCGGGAGACAAGGGCATCTCCGACGCCTTGACGCAAACCTATTACCGGGCATTCGCGCCGCGGATCGGCCTTGCCTGGAGCCCGTCGTGGAGCGATGGCGCGCTGGCGAAGATTACGGGAGGGCCAGGGATGACGAGCATCCGAGCGGGGTGGGGGCTTTTCTACAATCCGATCGAACAGCTCGTGCTCGAGCAATTCAGCGGCGAACCCCCCTTCGGAGGAAGCATTAACCTTTCAGAAACCCTCTTCAACACTCCCTTTGTGGGTCAGGACGGTTCGATCTTTCCCAATCCGTTCAATGGAATATTGAATCCGCCTCGTGGTCAGGCGATCGACTGGTCCTCATTCCGGCCGATTCTGATGTTTGGGGAGCTCCAACCCAATATCCGCTCGCAATATGCGGCTCAATATAATTTCAACATCCAGCGTGAGCTGACGCGAAACATGGTGCTTCAGGTGGGGTATGTGGGCTCGCAAGGGCATCGCTTGCTGGCCACCCACGACTTGAACTACGGAAACGCGCAAACCTGCCTGGATTTGCAGAGCCTCTCAGAATACTACACCAATTCCAATCCTACGCTTTCCTCGAACCTGGCGTGTGGCCCCTTCTATGGCGACAGCTCCTTCACAATTCCGGCAAATTCCATTCCTGCCGGCATGAGTGTGCATCTTCCCTACGGGTCAGTGCCCGTGGTGTCAGGGCCCAACAACCCCGCCATAACTTTGGTAGGGCTCCGCCGGTACTCCTCACCGTTCTGCCAGCCAACCACGGGCGTCGGATGTCCGCCCGATGGCACTCCGGTCTTCGCCAGCATTTTCGCGCAGGACACCATTGCGAACTCGAGCTACAACTCGTTGCAGGTATCGCTCGAGAGGCGCTTCTCCAAAGGCCTCCAATTCCTTGCCGCCTATACCTGGAGCAGATCATTTGATGAGGCCTCGAGTTTCGAGAATACCCTCAACCCGCTCTGTTTCCGCTGCAGCCTGGCCCCTTCACTATTCAACGCCGACCAGCGCTTCGTGCTGAGTTACTACTGGGAGTTGCCTGTTCCGGAAAAGCGAGGGCTGGTGGGGAAGGTTGTGGATGGCTGGGGCCTGTCGGGCATCTTTAGTCTCCAGAGCGGGTTTCCCATCCGAATCACTTCCTCGAGCGACCTGGAACTCGAGAATAGCCAGGATTTCGAGTATCCCGGCGAGCCTGACTTGGTCGGGAAGTTCACGACCCAGAACCCTCGCAAGGCAGGTTGCGCCTCTGGGACCGGCCCCACGGCAGGACCCGGTGCTCTTGCATGCCAGCCTGTCCCCAATCAGTTCTTTGACCCCAATGCATTCGCTCCCCAGGCTCTGGGAACTATCGGGAATGCTCCCCGCTCCATTTGCTGCGGTCCGGGAATCAGCAATGCTGACCTCGCCTTGCTCAAGACGACGCGACTCGCGGAACACAAAGAGCTCCAGTTCCGAGCGGAGTTTTTCAACGCCTTCAACCATGCCCAGTTCTATGTGCCGGACGGTAATATCACAGACGGGTCAACCTTTGGTCAGGTGGCCAAGGCCCGCGACCCGCGGCTGATCCAGCTCGCCTTGAAATTGTTGTTCTGATCCCGCCGGTACTTTACCTTGTGCTATAATGTAAAGCGATGGTGGAAGCAACCATTTCGACTAAGAACCAGATTGTGATCCCGCGTGAAGCTCGCGAGGCCTTGGGCGTGAAACCCGGTGACAGGATACTTGTGGTCGTTCGCGGAGATCGGGTTATTGTCCTGCAAAAACCCAACTCCCACCATGCCGCGATTCGAGGCCTGGCTCGTGGCCTCTATTCCCGCGGCCATCTCCAAAAGGAACGCCAGAGTTGGGATTAAACCGTCTCCGTACCTTTCTGCGGCGTCATCGCCTGATCGCTGTGGATACAAGTGTCTTCATTTACCAGATCGAGGCGAACGCTCGATATCTAGCCTTCACCGATCACATCTTTTCCTGGCTCGAACGACCAGGCTGCCAAGGGGTCACGTCAACCATCACCATGACGGAATTGCTGGTTCAGCCCTATCGTGACTTCGACGAACAACGCGTGGACGAGTTCTACGGCCTGCTTTCCACATTTCCCAACCTGCATTGGGTTGCTCCCAACCTGGAGATCGCGGATCTTGCCGCGCGGCTTCGCGCTCTCCATCGCTTGCGAACTCCGGATGCCCTGCAGGCCGCGACCGCCGCACACGCCCGGGCGACTGGTTTGATTACCAATGATGCGGTCTTCGAGCGGCTGGAAGCCTTTGAGACGCTGGTGTTGGACCAGCTTCTCTGAACACCATTCGTCAACAGTGCTGGTAGTGATAAACTGCAACTGCCCGAGTTCGAAATGGCGCGTGTAGACCGGCATGATGATTCCAGTATACGGCCTTGGACGGGCTGGAAACTTGCCGAAGCGCAGACCTTTGCTCTGCGCCAGCCGGCCGCACAGATCCAGTTTCAGAGACCCGCCGCTGCGAGCCGAAGAAACTTGCCTCCACGCCAAAGATGTGGCAACCCTCTGGAATCAGAGGTGACAGATGACTCAGATTGCTGACACTCGAGCGATGTCCCATGGTTTTCTTTTGGACGGGCAATGGCTCTCGGCGGGAGAAGCCTTGGAGGTGCGCTCTCCTTTCGACCACCACTTGGTGGGAACCACATTCCGGCCGCGAACCTCGCACATTGAAATGGCGATTCAAGCTGCCATGCGGGCCTTCGAAGTGACTCGCAAGCTCCCATCCTACGAACGCCAGCGCGTCCTGCAAAGCGTTGCGCAGGGCCTCACAGACCGCCGCGAGGATTTCGCCAGGACGATCGCGCTGGAGGCCGGGAAACCCATCCGCACCGCCCGCGCAGAGGTCGAACGCGCTATCTTCACATTCAATATCGCTGCCGAAGAGAGCACGCGCATTTACGGCGAATGGCTTCCCATGGACCTTCAAGCGTTCGCTGCAAGCCGCTGGGCGATGGTTCGTCGTTTCCCGCTGGGACCCATCGCGGCCATCACTCCCTTCAATTTCCCGCTCAACTTGGTGGCGCACAAATGGGCGCCGGCACTGGCGGCGGGCTGCACCCTCGTGCATAAACCTGCTTCGCAGACTCCGCTCTCCTCGCTGCTTCTCGCAGAGCTGGTCGAGCAGGCGGGATGGCCTCGAGGCGCCCTGAATGTCCTGCCGCTTTCCAGCCGCGACGCCGAACGCCTGGTGGCCGACGAGCGTTTGAAAATGCTGAGCTTCACCGGCAGCGCGGTGGTGGGCTGGGACTTGAAGAAAAAAGCCGGGAAGAAACGCGTGACCCTGGAACTTGGAGGCAACGCCGGTGTGATCATACATCACGACGCAGACCTGGAATATGCCGCCGAACGGTGTACGACTGGAGGCTTTTCCTACGCCGGACAGAGTTGCATTTCCGTGCAGCGAATCTTTGTTCAATCGAGTGTCATGGACGGTTTTCTGGCTGCCTTCCTGCCGCGCGTTCAAAAGCTCAGCATGGGCGACCCCCTGGAGGAAGCGACGGATGTCGGCCCCATGATCAGCGAGGCAGACGCGCAACGCGCGGAGGAATGGATAAACGAAGCGATTGCCGCCGGGGCGCGCCTCCTGTGCGGCGGCAAGAGAAACGGCCCGTTTCTCGAGCCCACCGTCCTTACCGGCACCCGGCCCGAACAACGCGTCAATTGCGAGGAAATCTTCGCGCCGGTCGTCACCGTTGAGCCGTACGACGATTTTCGAGAGGCCGTGCGGCGGGTGAATAACTCGCGTTACGGTTTGCAGGCGGGAGTGTTTACGCGCGACGCCAAGCTACTGTTCCACGCCTATGATGAACTCGAGGTGGGAGGCGTCGTCGCCGGCGATGTGCCCACCTTCCGCCTCGACCACATGCCCTACGGCGGCGTGAAGGATTCGGGCCTGGGCCGCGAGGGCCTGCGTTACGCCCTCGAGGAGATGACCGAGCGAAAAATCCTCGTGGTCAACATGACTTAGCAGCGGGGCGAGATTTCCACTTTTCCTATGCGCCTCAATTTTGTTGCAGTGTTCTGTCTCCGCGGCAGCTTATCCCAGTGTTTTTCAAGGTGTTAGAACTATCCCGAGGGATATACGGGCGAGCGCATGGGTGTAGCATTGTGCCATAGTGGGCGGCCCGCGCCCTTCGTGGTAGGCTATCTGTATTGCCTATTGTCAGCCCGCCCCGCCACGCGCCCGCTTCCACAGGCCGCGGAAAAACTCTACCAAGCTGTCATTCTGAGCCCCTTCGCTGTCATCCTGAGCGCAGCGAAGGATCTCCGCATTTCGCTCAGGGTAGACTCCGCGAAGCATCCCTGCAGTTTGTTGCCGGATGCTGAGGGCAAAAGACAACTGCAGTCCCGCTCCAGCGGGATCGCCCGCCCCAAGGCACGGCGGGCTCAGGATGACAGCCGACTCGAACTTCGGAATTCGGGATGAATGGCAAAGCCCCCAAGAACCACATGCCGCCCATCAAGCGACGATTCCCTTTGCGGCAATACTTCTGTTAGAATCCACGCCACGGGAGGGTTCAACTGGCGCTCATGAAGATCTGCCCCACTTGCCAGCAGACCTACTCCGACGACGTTGAGTTCTGTCCGCGCGACGGCGCTCACCTCACCGCCCAAGCCACGGAAACCGAGGCGCAGCTTGCCGCCGGGCTGTCCCGCCGATTTCGCATTGTCCGCCGCCTGGGCGCGGGCGCCATGGGTACGGTCTTCCTCGCCGAGCAGATCGCGGTCGGCAACCGTTCGGTGGCGCTCAAAGTCCTGAGCCGCAAGCTGCTGGATGACCCCGAGTTCCTGCTGCGTTTTCAGAACGAAGCGGCTTCCACGGGGCGCATTCACCACGCGAACGTCGTCACCATTTACGAATCCGGCCAAGCCGATGACGGCACGCCCTACATCGCCATGGAGTTTCTGGAAGGCGAATCTCTCCGTCAGGCCCTCTCGCGGCGGGGCGCGCTTCCCGTGCCCGAGGTTGCGGAAATTCTCCAGCAAGCGGCGCGGGGGCTGAACGCCGCGCACAAGCTGGGCATCATTCACCGCGACCTCAAACCCGATAACATCTTCCTGACGCGCGGCGACGAAGGCGAAACGATCGTCAAAGTCGTCGATTTCGGCATTGCCAAGCTGCGCGAGTCCGCCACCCACACGCAGACCGGCATGGTGCTGGGCACGCCCGCCTATATGTCGTTCGAGCAAGCTTCCGGCATGAGGAGCGATGAACTCGACACGCGCTCGGATGTCTATTCGCTGGGCGTGGTGGTGTACGAGATGCTCACCGGCCGCACGCCGTTTCATTCCGACACGCCGGTCGGATACCTGCGCATGCACAAAATGGAGCAGCCGCCACCCTCGTGCGCGGTTGCCCTCGGCGAAGATTAGTGCGGCGATTCCCTTTGCAGCAATACTTCTGTTAGAATCCGCCCCACAGGAGAGTTGTAAAGACAGCCATGAAAACGTGCCCCACTTGCCAGCAAACCTACTCCGACGAGCTTGAGTCCTGTCCCCACGACGGCGCTCGGCTTGCAGCCGTAGCCCGTGACGAACGTCAATGTCCATACTGTGCCGAGCTGATTCTCAAGAAGGCCCGTGTGTGCAAGCACTGCGGCCATGATGTCGAGCCGCTGGTCGGGACCGGCATTGAAGTTCAAACCCCGCCTCCTGCTTCGCCGCAGAGAATTACCGGGGCTCAGAATGCGCAGCCAGAAGGGAGCAAGCCAGCAGCGACGGCAAGCCGCCCGCCCACAACGGCCAAGCCCCCATGGCTTCGGTCTGCGCGGGAGCCACTCGGCAAGATGAAGTTCGTCGCCATTGGAGTGGTTGCGCTGATTTTAATCGTCGCCGGGGCCTGGTATTTTTTGCAGCGTGGGCCGAAAAAGGGCGAGGTGAGGGTCAATCCCAAGGACGGGTTGAAGTACGTGTGGATTGCGCCTGGGACGTTTCAAATGGGGTGCTCGCCAGGGGACACCGAATGTGGCAATGATGAGAAACCCACGCACCAAGTGACCATCACGAAAGGTTTCTGGCTGGGGCAGACGGAAGTGACGGTGGGGGCATACAAACGCTTCGCAGCAGCTACAGGGCGGCAGATGCCACCTGAGCCGAATTATTTCGGGAGGCTGCTCAACCCGGTGTGGGGTAACGAGGCCATGCCCATTGTTAATGTGACGTGGGATAATGCCCAAGCCTATTGCGCCTGGGCGGGAGGGAGGCTCCCGACGGAAGCAGAGTGGGAGTATGCGGCACGGGCCGGGCGCACCGCATCACGTTATGCCGATTTGGATGAAATCGCATGGGACGCAGACAACAGCGGGCGTCAACGCTTGGACAGCAAAAGGATTAATGATGAAGGCGAATCTGATTTCAATAAGCGCAAGGGCGAAAACGCCAACAATATGCACGAAGTCGGCCAGAAGCGAGCCAACGGATTCGGGCTGTACGACATGCTAGGGAACGTGTGGGAGTGGGTAAACGACTGGTATGGCGAGAAGTACTATCAGAGTAGCCCCACCCAGGACCCTGCGGGGCCGACGAGCGGGACGCTACGTGTTGTGCGTGGCGGGTCTTGGTTCGACCTTCCCAGCGTCGCACGGGCATCGGACCGCTTCGGGTACGACCCAAGCACCACGTACTTCCACCTCGGCTTCCGTTGTGTCGGGGAAGTGTTCGCTCCATTGAAAGCCGCCCCAGCGGAGGCTCAAGAGGTGCGAATCCGGAAGGAGGCCGCACTCGTTCAGGACTCAATTAACAAGCACAAGGACTTTGATGTGTGCAGGATTCAGGAGCTTGAATTCGTCCGTGACCCCAGCGTTGACGCTGGGAATTGCAGCCTGCCGTTCCCTTACTGCGGAAATGTGTCTACTGGGGAATATCGGAGCGCTCTGAAATTGTTAGACGCCGCCAGATACATCGGTTATGAAGGGCATCCAACCACGTACCAGGTCTCTACCGATAACTATTGGTGGACTCCGACCGACAGAGGAGTGAGCGCAATTGGCAATGAAATTAAACAGGAAAGGGCAGGAACATATACGGATGGAAGGACTCTTTACAAGTGGACCCTGATTCTTGGATGTCGTGAGCTTCAGCAGCTTGATGCGACAACTCAACTCTCAGATGGCTTGAAGGTTGACTTCAGTTGGCACTGGAAAGTTACAAACCTCGGAACGGTAGACGGACTCAGCGGTCAGCGGGAGCGGGGCGTGGCCTATTTTACGAGAACAGCAAACGGGCTGGTCATCGACCAAATCGAGGTGAAATAGGATGTAAACTCCCGCTCCCTCACGTATCGCGGGTTTGCTAAACCGGCTCAGTTAGTTCACCGTGTCCATTTGGACAATGCTCTCCGATCCAGCCTATGTATCCGCATTGCTTGCATTTTCGGCTCATCGCGTCAGGAGATGTTGCGGGTAGTACTCTGTGACATTGGCACTCGCAAGCTTTGCATGCATTGTGCTGTCCCCTCTGGCACTCGGCTGATAGCAATGTTCCCATGGCGTCCCATTTTATACGAGGTTAGGAAAATGTTGGTAGTGTCTCAGTTTGATTCTTCGCCCAGCAACCCCTCCACGATGCCGTCGACCTGCTCTTGAGTAAAGTCCGGCGGCGGTAACGTGGGGTCAAAGTATGCCGCGATTGCTTGCACAACTTCGTCGTCGGTGAAGTGCCCGCCGCTTTTTTCTTCAGCGGCGATTTTCACACGTTCGATGGAACCTGCGCATATTTTGGTCATAGGGCGGAATCCTCCTCTTCCCCGAGTAGTACTTTCGCTCTTTTCGAACGCGTCCACTCGCCTATCCTAACGCAAGAGCGCTCTCTCCAGCAAGTCACGTTCTAAGGTTGTAAAATTGAAAGTGAGACACTAGCCAAATATCAAAAGTGAATCCTGCGGACCTTCTCTATTCTCTTAGGTCTCCCAGCCCGGCATCAACTCGATCCGTAACTGTTGCAGCCAGCGGTGCCGACGTTGGACAAAGAGTTGTCAGGCGGGGTCGGATGCCAAATCGCGTTTGCATTTGGGACAGCGATCAAACACGAACGGCGGGCCGGAGATTTCAACCAAGCCGCAATAGTGGCACTCAGCCAAGATTCTTAGCTTCTCTTTGATTTGTTCTATAAAACTCTTAAAGCTGTCTCGCAAATAAAGAGCGAGTTCGATTGTAACCTTGATCTTACCTACAAAGATTATACCTGTCGCCGTCTGAATGTCGACCTGATAGGTGCGAGGGGAGTCACTCGCACTGACCGTGTGGTGACCCTTGTAACCGCCAACCTCCGCCTTAAATGTTTTGCTCGCTTTAGCATCGCCAACAAGGTCAATATCAATTGTGTCTGGTTTATCCCACCTAGCTGAGAACGTGGGCAGTTCACGCTCCAAGGGTTCGAGACGGAACAGTTCAAGATGCCCGGTATCTGTGGCGAGAGAAGTTGGCTGGGATTTGAGTCGGTACTTCGGATGGATTTGTTCTACAGTGATTTCGATGGGCGACGCTTTCTTTGGCCGCAATTGCGTTTTTGCGTATTTATTTCTTTGCATTCCCTTTACCTTATCTGCGCCTGGCTCGCAGAGCCAAGGCCCATGGTGCTGGCGGGTCGGACCGGCCCTGGGTGAATCGTGACCAATCCGAAAACTGGAGTCTGGCCCATAGCTTGAGAGTCGGCCGTGACTCGGACAGAATCAGTATACTTGGAGTCCTCTTCAAGCTACTAGCCAGACATGGTACGTCCAAAGGAGCTAAAAGGCAAATAAACACAGCTAAGGGGACTCGCTGGCGTGTAGCCATCGCAGGCAGCACAGTCCTGGCCGTGGGCTTATCTCATGCCTGATACCCTTGGCATTTCACGACTTGTGCATGAGGGCTTTTTCCAGCGCTTATTGGTTTCGATCAATCACCGTCAAGTAAACGCGCACGGCGCTTTCGGGCCGCCTGCGCCCCTCCTCCCATTCCTGGAGCGAGCGCAGGCAAAGCGTTGCCCGCTCTTGAGCCCCAAAGGGGCGGCCTACCCCAGCCCAAGCCAACGGCCTGGGTTGAACGGCCATCTAATTCAACCGAGCCCTGAAGGGGCGATCTACGACCTGGCCCGATCCCACAACTATCGTTCGTCTTCGATAGCGATGGTGGAATGGGTTTTTTGTTAGCGCGCCCCTTCAGGGCTTGAGAGTGTGCCCGCCCCTTGATTCCCAGGGCGTTGCCCTGGGCTGGGATACGTCACCCCTTTGGGGCTCAGCGGATGGCGCAGGCCTGCGATCTGGCGGTTCGCCCTTCAAGTTGTGGATTGCGGGTTACTCCGGTACAATCAGGTGGAGGTGAAAGGCATGGCGACGGAGACGATCACAATTCAGGTAGACCGCGAAGCGGCAAGAGCCTACAAGGCCGCGCCGGCTGCCGATCAGAGGAAGATGGGGGCGCTCCTCAGCCTTTGGTTGAAGGACGTGGCCATGGCGGAACCCGCAGCTTTA
>Ga0181527_1004734_pt1 | contig 11552 bp, 10 predicted proteins | sample PEATcosm2014_Bin_30_FD_119762 | JGI IMG/M metagenome (GOLD analysis project Ga0181527, IMG submission 119762) | Peatland microbial communities from MTU Mesocosm Facility, Houghton, MI, USA - PEATcosm2014_Bin06_60_metaG | ecosystem: Environmental > Terrestrial > Soil > Wetlands > Peat | place...
AGGTCACACCGGCAACCGCCGCCAAGCTGCACGCCACCGGCATGGTTATTCAGTCAGTGCGCTCCGGCTCCTTCGCGGACCTGCAAGGACTGGAGCCTGGATTGGTGATCATCCGCGTCAACAAACAGCCCACCGGCAACAAAGAGCAGTTCGATGCGGTGGTGAGCAAGCTCAAAGCTGGCGATGACGTGGTCTTCGAAGTCATGGACCCGCGCCATCCCGACCAAGGCATCAACTACGTGGGCGGAACGTTGCAATAACTTCGGCAGGGCGCCAGCGGCGGATTTCCGCTTCTGGCGCCCTTCCTGTAAACCGCTGGATTTCCTCTTGCAAATTGGTTTTGTCTTGCCGCCATGCGGGACAATTCGTTAGAATTTATTAACAAGGTCAAGTCAAATCTGATGACCCAGAGGTGAAGCAGCGTGCTTTCTCTTCGAGCAAGCCTATCCGTTGCGCTGTTCGTGGCTCTGGCTGCATCCCCGGCCTTAGGAACCACTGCTCATCCCGCCCCGGCCGGCAAGACCGTAAAACACCACGCCCACAAGAAAGCCGCGCCCAAATTGCGCGGCCAACAGGCCATTGACCCAGCCCGGGTGATGGAGATTCAGCAGGCCCTCATTCGCGAGCAATATCTTCTGGGTCCCGCCAATGGCAAGTGGGACGAATCGACCAAGGCCGCCATGCAAAAGTATCAGGCCGATCAGGGCTGGCAGACGAAGTTGATGCCTGACTCGCGAGCGCTGAAGAAGCTGGGCCTTGGCCCCGACTACTCGAACGCCATCAACGCCAAAAACTCCAGCTTCGCTCCTCCGCCGCCGGCCAGCACCATTCCGCCGGCGCAGGCGGCCGATTTCGCTGATGCTGCGGGCGTGAACCGTTAATTCTGCCGGCGCTGTTCCATTCCACGCAAGACAGGCCGCCCGTAGGCGGCCTGTCTTGCGTAATCTTGCGCCTCAGAAGTGGAACGCCGGCATTCCCTTCAGCAGGAACTCGTAGCGCGGGCGCAGTGTGTCCGGGCCGGAGGTGATGGTGCTATCGAGGTGGATGAGCGAGTCGCTGGCGTCGTACTTCGGCCATACGGGCAATCCCGGTCCGTTGGGATCGCCGGTCCTGGCGAAGTTAGTCCAGTAACTCATCATCTGTTCGCTCAGCTTGCGATCCTCGGGCCGCCACTCCGCGCCGGGGCGTGTGTCGAGCGTGCCGAAGATGTACTCGATGTCGTCGGAGTGGAATGCGAATGTGCCGGGGTGATACTTACTGGGTAGAGCAGCCAGCTCGAGATGATAGCGGTAGATCGGCGATTCTCCCGTCTTGCGGTGCGCCTCAATCCACTTCCAGGTGCTGAAGGCGATGAAGTTGTCGCTGCCGTAGTCGATGGCCGAACGCAGGGCCTGCGCGTCGGTGTCGGCGGGATAAAGCGTCAAAAACTCCGCGGCCCGCTCTTTGTAGATGCCGCCAATCATGCCCTTGAACTGCTCCGCGGTTACGGGGCGCATGGCGAAGAAACTGCCCTCATCGCGGTTCCAGCCGGCCAGCAGTGGCACATGAGCCTGTTTGCCCGCGGCGTAGGTTTCCGGTACCGGCTCAGTCAGCAGCTTGCCGTCGACGAACGGCCAGAAGCCGCCCTTCTTGCTTTTAGCCGCATCCAGGACCTTGTCCGTCGGCAGAGCGCGCAGTTCCGCCAGAGTCGTCACCCCCGTCGAAGCAACCCAGTCCGCATCCTGTTTCTCGCGCGCTTCCAGTGCATCGGTTGGCAGCGTATCGCCGAAGGCCGCGCCGCTCTCGCCGATAGCCTTTTGGAAGAGGCCGCGGGCTGCCGGAGAAGCCATCAGCGTGCTGACGGCAAAGGAGCCGGCGCTCTCGCCGAAGATGGTCACGTTCTCCGGATCGCCGCCGAAGTTCTTGATATTGGCCTTGACCCATTGCAGGGCTGAGATCATGTCGAGCAAGCCGTAGTTGCCCGCCGCGCCGTTGGCCTCTTTCGCCAGGTCGGAGGTGGCCAAAAAGCCAAAGACGCCCAGCCGGTAGTTGATGGTGACCAGCACCACGCCCTTGAGGGGCAAAAAGTCGCCGTTATGCCGCGGCTCAGAGGCAGAGCCGCCCGCGTAGCCGCCGCCGTGAATCCAGAACATGACCGGCATCTTGCTCTTTGCCGTGGCGCCGGCGGGCGCGTAGACGTTCAGGAAGAGGCAGTCCTCGCTGTTCGCGCCGTCCTGGAAGATCATGTCGTCATAGACATGAAGCTGGGCGCAATGGGCGCCGAATTTGGACGCATCACGCGCGCCCTTCCACTTGATGGGCGGCTGGGGCGCCTTCCAGCGCAGTTCGCCTATCGGCGGGACCGCATAGGGTAGACCGAGAAAGGCTATGACCTTGCCGTCGTTGAGGGTCTTGCCCTGTGCCTTGCCTTGCTCAGTCTTCACCGTCAGTGGGTCGGCTTGCAGCCGGGCAGACAGCCCTGCTATCAGTCCTGCAATTGCCAACGCACATACTGTTTTCATTCCAATTCGCATCATACTGCCTCCATGCAACAGTTTAAGAAGACGGGCCGGCGGCTGGTGGAGTTTCAGGGGTGTGGCGGGCGACAGCGCTCACTTCGCAAGGACATCAATCGCCGCGGTCATTGTTTTGGGCGGCATGCAGGCGTGATTGTCGCAAGCCTGATAGCGAAGCCGGGCCTCCACCAGGTGATCGCCGGCCGCGGCCACGATGCGCGCCTGGATGGTGAACTCGCCGGTGTAGACTCTGAGCTTCGTTTTCGGGTCGAGAGGCAGCGTGAACTCCGTGCCGGGCGGATAAACGGCGCCTTCGAGGCGCACGCCGGAGTCTTCGGGAATCGTGAGGGTGGTGGGGATGAGTTCGTCTTCGCTGGGCGTGTGGGAGTTGATGTGCAATCCCGGCGCAATGCGGAAGTGCAGTGTGACTGTGGCAGCCTTGCCTGCGGGAACGGTGACCTGCTCGGGGTAGAGGTACTCGACGGCGGCGGGCTTGAGAGTGGAACGGGCGGGTGCTTCAGCCTGCCCGGAGCACTTGCCTCCGAATAGATTTGTCATTAAACAAACGAGAATAATACTACGAACAAAACAAGAATAATGATTGCTCAAAGTCAGATTCACATTCATTCAGATTTCTCCATTTCCTCAATCACCACCTCCATTGCTTCATCAAGCGTATCGAAGGAGCGTGCATGCGAATCCGAATTGGGACGATAGGATCCGTCTGCCCATTTCTCCCAAACGTCGAATTGGATTGTCCCGTCCTTCTTCTGGTTGATGTGAGCGACGAAGTAATTCCAGTGAAATTGACTCCAACTTCTCACTTTGCCCGGCTTAAGCACCACAGGCTTTGGGAATTCGCCTCGCAGGGGTGTCGGAATGACACCAATCGTCCGGAATGCAGCAAGACGAATTGCGCTCTTAATCGCAGCCAGATCTCCAAGAGGCACAACTGTTACAGGTTCTATATCTATCGAATAGCCCGCTTCGGTCTTTGCAGAAGTCGGGATAACCACTAGATTCTTCGCTTTGCTCCAATAGATCGTAATCGGATTCATATTGCCTCATTGACTCAGCGCCTTCTTGATGTTGGCTTCGATCTCCGCCTTTGAGGTCAGTCCCAGTTGCGCGGCTACCACGATTCCGTTGCGGTCCACAAAGTAGGAGGTGGGCAGCGAGTCGAGGCCTCCGTAGGGCGTGCTGAGGGAGTCGGCGTCGATCAGCACAGGGTAGGGCATCTGCTCCTGCTGGACGAAGCGCGCAATCTGCTTCTTTTCATCGCTCAACTTCTGCGGATCGCCGCGGTCGATGTCGTCGGCGGAGATGCCCAGAACCTCAAAGCCCTGCGCCGCGTACTGGTTGCGTAGCTCTACCAGCCAGGGAGTCTCGATCTTGCAGGGAGCGCACCAGGTAGCCCAGAAGTTGATCAGTACTGCCTTGCCCTTGTAGCTGTCCAGCGAGCGCTTCTCTCCGTTGAGGTCTTCGAGCGTGAACGCAGGCGCGGGCTTGCCCTGAAGCGGGGTGACGTACTGCGGCGCTCCGCCTGCTGGGTTGGCCATAAAGTCGCCCCGCGGCGTCATAGCCAGCAGCCGCTCATGGGCCTGTTTGCGGTACTCGTAGTTGGCCCAGCCGGCCCAGGCAAAGGCGGCCAGGATGAAGAGAACGATGGAAAGGACGATGGAATTGCGCTTCACGGGGATTGGCCTCAATTCCATTGTACGGATTCCGCGCCATTTCTCTATGCGGAGGCATTCCCGAAGCAGGGAAAAGTCAAGAGGGCGACGAAAGATGCTCGCGAGAGGCGAAAAAGCGGCCATTTCTGGCCAAAATCGTCTGCTTTCCGGCTAAAAAAACGATAAAATCCGGGGTTTGCCGTTACCAGTTAATCAACTGAAGAAAATGTTAACAGATTGAATCCATGTTAGTTGCGCGAAATGACGGTGCGAAAAGGCGGCTCCCACAGGGTGGAGGGGGTGGGGGTAGGGCGGGGGTATAGACCGGGCGCATCCCTGACATATTGTCTCGAGTCGGAGGTCCTGCGAGTTCATTTTTCCATTGTGCGTCGAGGAGAGGAAATAATCGGCAAAATACTTTTCGGCTATTGTGCACCAGAGCCAAGCGCCTCCGCCGCACAGCGGGCGCCGAAACTGTTACCATCAATAACCGATGAGCGAAGAAGGAAGTCAGCCTAACCAAAATGATCGTGAAGCAGGCCGGAGACTCGCGCCGGCGGCATTGGTGCGCACCGAGGCCGCGGCGCTGGAAGTCTTGGCCACGCGCCTGGAAGGGCCGATGGCGACAGACTTCGACCGGGCCGTCGAGCTGATTCTGCGCTGCGGCGAGGAGCGGGGCCGGGTGGTGGTTACCGGCATGGGCAAGAGCGGAATTATTGCGCAGAAGATCGCCGCCACGCTCAGCTCCACCGGTAGCCCTGCCCTGTTTCTGCATCCCGCCGAGGCGGTGCATGGCGATCTGGGCGTGCTGATGCCGGGCGACGTGGTTGTGGCGCTCTCGGCCTCGGGCGAGACCGAGGAGATTCTGCGTCTGCTGGCTACGCTCAAGCGCAAGGGCGACTCTCTGATCAGCCTCTGTTGCCGTCTGGATTCGACGTTGGCGCGGGCCAGCGATGTGGCTCTGGATTGCGGCGTGGAGCGCGAGGCCTGCGGGCTGAATCTTGCGCCGACGGCTTCGACTACATCGATGCTGGCGCTGGGCGACGCGCTGGCCATCGCGGTCAGCCTGCGCAAGGGCTTCCGCGCCGAGGATTTTGCCGAGCTGCATCCCGGCGGCAAGCTAGGCAAGCGGCTGGCCAAGGTGCGCGACCTGATGCACGCGGGCGATGCCGTGCCTGTTGTTAGCCCTGCCACGCCGATGACCGACGTGATCTACGAGATGTCGTCGAAGAAGCTGGGCGTGACCACCGTGCAGGAGGAGGGCCGTCTGCGCGGCGTGATCAGCGACGGCGACCTGCGGCGACTGCTGGAGCGCGAGGGCGGCGCGGCGCTCAGCCGCACGGCCGGCGAAGCGATGAACGCTCATCCCCGCACCATTACCGCCGAGGAGCTGGCCGCCACGGCGTTGGCGATCCTTGAAGAGCGCAAGATTACCTCGCTGGTGGTCGTCGATGCTGCGGGAACCGTCGAAGGCGTGCTCCATCTGCACGATCTGTGGGGCATGGAGCTGATCTAAAAGCAGGGAACAGGTAATATATAGGTCAACTGCCCGTCTACAATCAACAGAGATGGCCGACACGCTTTATCTGAGTCTGTGGTACCCTAATCTGCGCCTTGCGGAGCTTCCCGGCAAGCTGACGGCGGTGCTAGGCGTTTTTGCCGCGCATGGCGGCGAAGCGCGCGTCTATTCGACGACAGTTTGGCCCATCAATTGGAATGAGTCGCCGGTTTTTCAGCAGGTTTATGGGCGCAGGGCCGGCGCGGGTAGTGACGGAGCCGTCGAGCTGGGCGCGGAACCGCGTCTGGCGGTCGAAGAGGCGCTGGAACTGCTGCACGACGATTTCGCCTACGAGTTCCAGATCGGCTGGAGCTTATGGGAGCTGGAAGAATTTGCCCCACCGCAGGTGTCCCGCTGGGCGCGGGAGCCGCGGCTGGTGCGGGTGACCGGCTTTGGGCCGTTCTTTGACGAGGGCGCTTATGAGGCTGACGGGCACATCCGCGTGGACTTCGGTTCGGATGCACCCTTCCTGGAGGAAGATTTGGAGTTGGACTCGGTTGCCGCCCGGCACGTGGAAGAGAATGTACGCCAATTGGTCGAGCTGACCGCGGCCGTCGAGAAGGCTTCGGGAGCAACGGCGCGCCTGTTGTGGAGCGAGCTGGGCGAAAGCCTTGCGCAGCGGCTGGCGGCGCGGCTACGGGGGGCGAACTGACCGTGCGACTGACCATAGAGCGGCTGCGGACGCTGGTGCTGGGCGCGGGAGTTCTGCTGGTGGCGGCGCTGGTAATTTTTCTGGCCGTGGGACGGTGGAAGAATCCCTTCAACCGCAGCGACCTGCCGCAGCGGCTGGGGATTGAAATCCAATCTGATTCCGGAGGCGTCACCTATACGCAGAATCACGGCGGCCACAAACAGATGGAGATGCATGCCTCGAAATCTGTGGAGCTGAAAGATAAGCACCTTCTGCTGCACGACGTGACGATCGAGCTATACGGCGAAGACGGCAGCCGCGTGGACCGCATCGAAGGCGGCGAGTTCGAGTACGACCAGAAGGCGGGCACCGCCATCGCCGCCGGTCCGGTGGAGATTACGCTGATGCGTCCGGGCGTGGCCCCGGCCGTAGCGCCCAAAGCGGCTGTGGGGCAGGTGGTAGGCGACAAGCCGAAAAGCGCTCCGGTAGCCTCGGTGGCCGAAGCCGCGGCGCGGGGCCAGATTCACGTGAAGACCAGCGGTCTCACCTTCGATCAGAAGAGCAGAGTGGCCACAACCAGCCAACGCGTCGATTTTTCCATGGCACAGGGAGCGGGCAGCTCGACGGGCGCGTCCTTCGACTCGCAGAAAGGCTTGCTGGTGCTGGAACGGGCAGTGGAATTGACGGCGCGGCGCGGCAAGGAGACGGTGGAGATTCACGCTCAGCACGCGGAGTTCGAGCGCGGGAACCTGCTCTGCCGCCTGCGCGCTGCAAACGCCGATTATCAGGGCGGGGAAGCGATGGCCGGAGACGCGACAATCCTCTTCCGCGAAGATGGTTCGGCAGTCAGGTTAGACGCGATGAATGGGTTTGCGCTTGCAACCTCTACCGGCGGCCACCTGACGGCATCCACCGGGCAGATGGATTTTGATGAGCACAACCTGCCTCGACACGGACGCTTGCAGGGCGGAGTGGTGATGGACTCGACGAGTGATACAGAGAACGGAGAGTGGCATCGGCAGTTGCACGGGGCCGCGCCACAGGCGGAGCTGGAATTCACCGCGCAGGGCAAGTTGCGCCACGCGCATCTGGAGCTGGGCGTGACGATGGACAGCGTGGAACAGGGTGAGCAGGCCGGCCAGCCGCAGCGGCTTAGCCGCCATTGGCGTTCGCCCATGGCGGACATTGAGTTTCACGATTCCGGCCACGGACAGATTGAGCCGCTCTCGGTACATGGCACGGGCGGCGTGGTCATTACCGGAGAAAACCAGCGCGGCACTGGAGCGCCTGCGCCCTTCCGGCTTTCGGCGGACGATCTGACCGGCGCGTTTGCGCCGGGCTCGGTGTTGACCACAATGAACGGAATCGGCCACGCGAGCATCGAGGACACCGCCGAGGCGGGAGCCCGGCAGACTACGACCGGCGACCGGCTCGAAGCACATTTCGCGGCTCCGGCGCAGGTTCCCGCAAAGCCCGGCCAAGGCGGCGAGGCGCAGATTCAATCGGCTACCGTCGAGGGCCATGTGGTGCTGACGCAAACACCTGTGGGCAAGCCGGGAGCGCCTCCGCCGGCCACGCTGCGGGCTACATCAGGCCGGGCCGACTATGCGGGAGTGGGCGAGTGGCTGCATCTGACCGTGAATCCGCGCGTTGAAGACGGCGCTATCCAGCTTACTGCCGACAAGGTTGACGTTTCGCGCGCCTCGGGCGACGCCTTTGCGCACGGCAACGTGAAGGCGAGCTGGATGGATACGAGCCACGGACAGCCGGGAAGGCCCGCGAGCGGCGTGACTCTGGGCGGGCAGGGACCGGCGCATATCGTCGCCGCCGAGGCGCAGTTGCATCAGGCGACCAATGAGGCCACCTTCCGCGGCCAGGCGCGGCTCTGGCAGCAGGCCAACTCTGTGGCCGCGCCAGTGATTGTGCTGGACCGGAAGCGACAGACACTCGTAGCGTGTACAATGGATGCGGCTGAGCCTGTTCGGGCTGTGCTGTTGAGCGCGTCTGAATCCGTATCCGGTTCGACGCCGGGTAAAGACGCTGGCAAGGCTAATCAGCCATCCGTGATCAGGGTACGCGGGGGCGATCTGAAGTACTCCGACGCCGAACGCAAGGCGGTGATGCATTCGGGCGTACTGGGCAAAGTGGCGGCTGAAACTGGAACAGCAACCTCATCGTCTGATGAAATAGAGGTCGTGCTGCGACCGACGGGCAAAACTGCGAGTATAGACGGCGGACAGGCGCAGGTAGATCGCATGACTGCCCGCGGCCATGTGGTGTTGATCTCTCAAAGCAGGCGTGGAACTGGCGAACAGTTGGTCTACACCGGCGCGACAGGTGAGTACGTCCTGACCGGCACGGCGGCCGTACCGCCCAGGATGAGCGATCCGGCGCGGGGATCGGTGACTGGCGAGGCATTGATCTTCCATAGCAGCGATGACAGTGTTAGGGTTGAAGGTGGCGGTAAGAAAACGGTTACTGAAACGACGGCGCCGAAGTGAGTGACCATCTTTTCTTCAAGAGATGGGCTCTGAATCGACAGGCGGGCCGATGAGTAAGCCGGTCCAGTGATTCCAATGTTCAACGCGCGTGCACAAGCTGCACAGAGGAGTGTTCGAAATGCATTCATTTTTTTCAATCAAATGGCGCTGTTTCCTGGCGTTGTTTTCACTTTTGGCGGGCTTTTCGCTTGTCCTTTCCGCGCAGGCGCCGAGCGCCGCAACGCACAGTTCCGATGCAACGGCAAGTCTCAGCGTTATGGCTCATCGCATCCTCAACACGGCGGTCAAGACGAGCGGCCTGAAAGCCGAAGGTCTCAAGCCATGGCACATGAAGGTTGACCTTCAGATTCCGAAGATGGGGAAGTCGAAGCCGGACAGCGCAACGCTGGAGGTGTGGTCGATGGGGCCGTACCAGTGGAAGCGCGTTTATACAAGCAAGGAGGCGGTCTACGACGGCTCGGAGTGGAGCGTCTCGCGCTTTGAACAATATCGCACCAAGCCCAACGGCAGTGGTTTTGATCCAGGCTTTGATCCATCGACCATCGGCTCCAGCACGGCGCGTCCGGTCATAGATCCACTTTATCTGGCGGGCAACATTCAGCACAACTATGAAATGACGATCATGAGCACCAACCTGGATGGGGCGGCGCTGAAATGCGCCCTGGTAGAGAATCCTACCGATTACGATGTAGACCAGACCAACCCGGATAATCGGTTTCCGACAGTGTGTATTGACAACGATCTGAATCTGCGGGCGGTTTCGGCCTCCGATACCGCTGTGAAGTATAGCGACTTTCAGCCCTTTCAGAATCGTTCCATTGCCCGCGATGTGAAGGTCCTGGTCAATGGCGCGCTGTTTGCGGAATCGAAGGTGACCTTGCTGGAGGAGTGGACAGGCGCCGATGCTGCGCTGTTGAGGCCCGGTAAAGGCGCTGTCTCAGAGCCGTACCGGCTCGAACCGGGAATGCCTCAACCGGAATCCGTGCATGAAGTGGGATTCCCGCCTCCGTCCAAAAATTCGACTTCGTTTGGGAAGGGCAGCCAGTACTTTAGCGGTGTCATCACAGTTCCCATCCTGATCAAAAAGGACGGCAGCGTGAAAGTGAATTATAGTGGGATTTTTCCACCGGCCCCGGCATTGAAGGATGCCGCGGAGGACGCGATCAACCACTGGAAGTACAAGCCGTATCTTGTAGACGGTCAGCCGATCGATGTGGGCTATACGGTGTTTTACAACCTGGACAAGCCGTTTGTTCCCTCCTATAACCGCCCCAAGGCCAAGCCGGCTGCTGCCGCGTCAAAGCCATAAGCCATTCTCTTGCGGGGAAGCTGTGAGAGCGGCTTCCTCGCAGGCAGCTCTTCCATCCACAAAGATATTTTCGTTAGATAGTGCGGGGCCGAAATGAACTGCGCGGCATCCCCGCAGTAGCGCTTCCGAAGAAGTGAACAGAAGATCATGCGTCTTCATGCCCAGGGTGATAGATTTATTTGTTGACGTATGGACGGGATGCCCACTCGATGGAAACACTGATCGCCGAGGGAATCGGCAAGAACTACAAGGGACGGCAGGTGGTCCGCGGGGTGGACCTGAAGATCTCGCGCGGCGAAGTAGTGGGCCTTCTGGGGCCAAACGGCGCCGGCAAGACCACCATTTTTTACATCATCGTGGGACTGGTGCAGCCGGAGACCGGGCGCGTGCTGGTGGACGAAACCGAGATCACACAGTTGCCGATGTACCTGAGGGCGCGCAACTTCGGCATCAGCTACCTTCCCCAGGAGCCTTCCGTCTTTCGCAAGCTGACCGTCGAGGAGAACATCCAGGCGGTGCTGGAAGCGCAGCCGCTGGGTAGCCGGGAGCGGCGGGTGCGGACCGAGCGGCTGATTCATCAGTTGAATCTGGGCCATATCCGCACCACACGTGGCTATGCGCTCTCCGGTGGCGAGCGGCGCCGTGTGGAGATTGCGCGCTCGCTGTGCATCCAGCCCAGCTTCATTCTGCTCGACGAGCCCTTCAGCGGCATCGACCCCATTGCCGTGCTGGAGCTGCAAAAGATCATTTTTGATTTGAAGGCCGGCGGTATCGGCGTGCTGATCACCGACCACAATGTGCGCGAGACCTTGAGCGTGACCGATCGGGCCTATATCATCGCCGAAGGGAGGATTTTCCGCGCAGGCACGCCGCACGAGCTTGGCAACGACGTTGAGGTTCGGCGGGTATATCTGGGCGAGGGATTCAAGCTGGGGTGAAACCAGCAGCCGCAGGACAATGGCTTAAGAACGGTTGACGGCAATTCAGTTTTAGTAATACCCCTGCGGGACAAAGATTCGCTACAATCCATACACAGATACCCGGATTGAGTGCCGCCCCATCCGGAACGGTTGGCAAGGCTTGCGGCATTTTAACCTTTAGCTTTTTTCTTACCCCAGTACACAACAGTGATTCGAATCGGGAATGGGTCCCTTATATGGCGCTTCTGCAACCCAAATTGAGCCTGAAGGTCGCACAACGCCAGATCCTGACTCCGGGTCTGATGCAGATGGTGAGCGTTCTTGCGCTCAACAAGCTCGAGCTCAAGGAGATGATCGATGCCGAGATGGTGGAGAATCCCGTCCTGGAGGAGATTGACGAGACGGTTCCCATGCTGGATGAGGTTGCGGGCCGGGAGGTGCGCCTGGAACGCGGGGCTGAGGAGC
>Ga0181527_1004744_pt1 | contig 11537 bp, 20 predicted proteins | sample PEATcosm2014_Bin_30_FD_119762 | JGI IMG/M metagenome (GOLD analysis project Ga0181527, IMG submission 119762) | Peatland microbial communities from MTU Mesocosm Facility, Houghton, MI, USA - PEATcosm2014_Bin06_60_metaG | ecosystem: Environmental > Terrestrial > Soil > Wetlands > Peat | place...
CCCTGGTGACGAGGATGCTGGAAGTCCTCGCCCAGATGGAGAGGATGACGGATCGGATGGACAGCCTCATGGAGAGACTGAGGGCGGAGAACAAGGAGCGGATGAACCTGCTCCAGACGATGCAGATAATGTGTCCTCCCCCAGCGAGCCTACTGAAGGAGATCAAGGCCCTGACGACCTCAGCGATGGAGAGGCTGAGGATGGCGGAGGCGACGATGGCGCACATGGAGGAGAGGATGGAAGGGGAAAGGGGGAATTGACCAATGAGCCGCAGAACCAAGGCGACGAAGCGGAAGGCCAAGAGGGCAGCGAAGGCCAGGAGGGTCAAGGCGACCAGCCGAGCGGTGATCAGAATGGCTCTGGCGGGCAAGACCAGCCAGGAGATCCTCAAGGAAATGGGCCCGATTGTGGAGAGCCCGGCGGTGATTCGGGAGTGCCGGAGGATTCTGGCCAAGCAGAAGGCGGAGCAGGCGCCGGTGAGGGACTGAGCGACGAAGAGTTGGCAGAACTGGCCGCTGAGATCGGCGGCAGCGCCAGCGATGGTATCCAACGCCCGTGGGAAATGGGGGAGCCGTCCGATGAGGCCCCCGGCCTGAGCGAATCGGACCAACAACTCATCGAGGCCACGGTGGCAAAAGAGATCGAGGCGGCTGTGGCCCGCGGTATGCTACCCTCCAGCAACCCACTGGCGAAGCAAGCGAGAGAACTGCTGCACCCCAAGGCCGACCCCTTCCGCGAGTTGGCGGCAAAGGTGCGATTTCACGTCGAAACGACTTGTGGGTTTGGCTCTTGGACGTACAACGCCCCCTCAAATCGCCAGCTTCCAGGCGGGGTAATCCTGCCGAGTTGCATAAAGCCTGTGCCCCGCATTGTCGTGATTGTGGACACAAGTGGATCAATGCAGGCCGAGGATCTCGGCAAGGCTCTTGCTGCCATTGGCGATGGCCTGCGAAGCCTGCCAGACCCGAGGGGACTGCGCGTACTATGCGGCGGCACGCGCATCGAGTCGGCTGCCAACATCTTCCGCAAGGAGCAGATTCAGCTTGTCGATGGAGGCGGGACAGCACTTGATGTAATCATGCGACAGGCAATGGAAGAAAAGCCAGAACCGAAGGCCCTGCTGGTCATTACTGACGGGGAAACAAGTTGGCCGCGTGAGGAGGAAATCAAGGCCAAGGTTCTCGTGGCCCTCACAAGGAAGTCGCGGTGGTGCTCGCCTCCGCCGAAATGGATGGACGTAGTGGCGTTGCACGCTGAGAACGAATGATGTAGAGCTGAGACCTTCCCTTTCCTCAAGGAGCTTATCGTGTCCACCGCAACCCTCACGCGGCGGAAGGCGACGCGAACCAAGCGCGGCCGCCCTGCTGCCGACGAGTACCCGCTGCCGTTCCGTGAGTTGCCCAAGCGGCTGCAAGAGCGTGCCCTTGAGTCCTTCCGCAACAGCGAACAGAGCAACGACTGGGACAGCACCGATAGCGAGGATCTCACCGAGAATCTTGTCAACGATCTGGCATACGAGTTCGGGCTGGAGGTCAGCACCCGAGTCCGTCAGAGCCACAACGGCAAGACCTACAGCGAGCCGCAGTTGTACTGGGACAACTACCATCGCACGGTGGAGTTCCAAGCAGACCTCCTCGACTTGGAAAAGGTACTCAAGCACGCCGACCCCGAGATCTTCAAGACCGAAGGCGAGACCGCGTACCAGCCGTCGATTGCGGCCCTCAAGGAGACGCTTGATCTGGCCGAAAAGGCCGCCAACATCATGGGCATAGCCGTGAGTTGGACGCTGCGGCTCCGTTGCGGGCGTGACGAGTATCACCTCGCCGAGTACAGCGTTGATTACTCGCTGTGGGATGATGCTGACCCAGGCGAGGCGATGGATGCGTTCGTCGAGCCGTTGGAGGCCAACCTCAAGGACATCTACGAGGACGCCTGCGCCAGAGTTCTAAAGATCATCGACGGCGAGATGGACTGGAGAGCCAGCGACGAGTATTTACGTGACACGCTGGAGAACAACGATTGCTTCGAGTTCGATGAGGAAGGGAATCTAGCATGAGCCGAGCAAAACCCGTTACCCCCAGGCGATGCTGGGAACTGTTTACCCAAACGCCTCCCATGCGGCCGATGCACGCCACCTTGTTTGTCAGTGATGGCCGCTGGTGGCTGCGCTACGAGAACGGATGGGAAGCCGACACAGCGCACGCCGCTGGACGCCCCAGGGGATTCACCCGCCAAGAGATGGTCAAGTACCTGGAAGAGGTGCCCTGTGCCTAGCATTGTCATCCTCGACAGGCAATGGGACGATTCCCTTACCCCACAGTCCGGCTTCTACGGCGACGTCGGCCACTGCATTAAGGACATCCGCCGTCGGCACCCGCAGGCGTTCCCCTGGGAGCGCTGGATTCGCGACAGCCGCTTCTACGGCCTGTTGGCCGAGGAGCAGCGGGTTGCCCTGGGCTGCGACTTGGAGTGGCTGCTGGTCTGGGGCGGGCCGTTCACTACAAGCGTGGCGATCCTGGTACGCAAAGCACCAAATGAGGGAGAAGCGAAGTAGGGACAACGGAGTTTTTTGCGGAAGGTGAGAGCGACCAACTATTTCGAGCGGAACTCCAACACTTGGAGACAAACCCGTGAAAATCATTTTGAGCACGCATAGCAGCGACCCTGACTTCAACGGCGATTGTGACTACGCCGTGGTGGAGCTGACGCCGGAACTGGTAGACCGAATCCGCCGCCGGGTGGAGTTGGCGCGGCAGGCTGGCCGCCAGGACAGCGACCTGTGGGAGATGTACTTCTGGGACGGCGCGGCGGAGTTCTACGACTGCGGACTGGTGGATGCTTGCCAGCAAGCCTTCGCAGCCGACCAGGCGGCGCAGGAATGGCTGACCGCGTTGGAGCAGGACGGACATGCTTTCGTGCCGCCCACTGCCAACCTCACGGTCTGCCAGCCCCAGCGAACAGAGTGCGACCAGATGATCGTCAGGGCCAGCCCGTCGTTGGTCGAGTCCGAGCACGAGATCGCCTGGACCGTGATCGCGAAGCACAGCGACGTGTACGTCACGACGAGTGATCTGAAGTTGACGTCCCTGGAAGCCTACCTCAAGCAGACGGCAAAGGCTCCGACCGACTGCGGTGGCCGCGAACTCGTCAAGGAGGCGTGGTGATATGGCGCGTCTTGCCAGTCAAGCCAAGGGCGGATTTTACATCGCTGCGCCCAAAGCCATTTCCGCAGTCCTGGAGCGGCTGCGCAGGCCAACGCACGGAGAGTGCCTTGTGCTCGACCCATGCGCTGGCCCAGGGATGGCTCTGCTCCAACTCGCCGAAGCCCTTGATGCCATTCCCTACGGCATCGAACTTTCAGAGGACCGCGCTGAGGTTCTCAAGACGTTGCTGGGCGACGAGGCCCTCGCCCCGGCTGATTGGCTCCGCTGCGCCATGTCGCCGCGGTCGATGAGCTTGGCGTGGTCAAACCCACCCTTCGATTCGGACAGCGATGGTCGAGTCGAGTTGCAGTTTGCCCGCAAGGTCGTCGGCACGCTGGTGCCCGGCGGTGTGATGGCGTTCGTCGCGCCGCAGGATGTGTGCGAGCAACATGAGACGGTTCAGTTCTTCGAGGAACATTTCGCGGACATCAGCGCCATACCATTTCCGGCCGAGGTGCGCAGGTATTCTGAAATGGTCCTGCTGGGAAAGCGACGAGCCGAGCCGAACCCTCGCTATGTCTCCTCTTATGACTGGCTGGCAGACAAGCTAGAGGCCGACTTCACCTACACCTTGCCGCCCGGCCAGCGGCCCCGCGTCTGGAAAAAGACCGAGCCGACAGACACGGAGTTGGTGCGGCTCGTAGCGCAGAGCCCCCTTCGGTTCATGCTCAGCCCGGTAGCGGAGAAGCAGCACGCGCTGGCGAGGCCACCGCTGAGTCTTGGGGCTGGACACCGAGCGCTCTTGTTGAGTTCCGGGTACGTAGACGGGCTCTTGGAACCTCCCGGGGAGCCGCCGCACGTTGTCAGGGGCAGCGCCAGCAAAGTCAAGTACGTCTCCGAGCAGTCCGAAACGGAGGATGGCAAGGGTGGAACATCAACCCGCACAGTGACGAGCGAGCGGTCTTGAAGGTGCGGGTGCTTGATTCTCAAGGGAACTTAGTGACACTGGAGTGAATTCATGAACCGCAAGACCCCCGACGTGAACGACTGGCACGCCCGCTACGGTGCAAAGGCAGAGTGCATCGGCAGCGATAGCGCCTGTCCACGACCGCGCGACAGCGATGATATGGAAGCCTGCGTGGGCTGCCCGTATCTCGTCACCCGCGAGCCGGGTTCGATGCACGTCACGCCGCACCCCGAAGGAGAGAAGACGTGAAGCTCCACAAGTGCGGTGACTGCGGCGTCAGCGAAGGGCAGTTTCACCATCCCGGATGCGATATGGAGAGGTGCCCCTTCTGTGGCGGCCAACTGATTTCCTGTGGCTGCTGTTACAAGCACTTCTATCCGTCCTACAATGCCCGCATGAACATGGCGACTTATGAGTTTGCCGTCCCCTTCTGCGGACTCCCTGAGGAGGTTTACAATCACGGCCTCCCTGAGAAGCAACAAGCGGAATGGGAACGGTTGTTGGAAGAGAAGGGTCTTGTGCCCTACATCGTCTATCCGAACCTCTGCGCCCGCTGCGGCAAGTTGTGGCCCGATATGTTCCACGTTCCCGATGAGGAGTGGCAACACTACATCGAGATCAGGCAGCGGGACAAGATGCTCTGCCGGGCGTGCTACGATGAGATCAAGGCCCTCATCGACGGAGCCAAGCCATGAGCGATGACACCCTGACCCTTCCACTCCTACGGGTCCGCTCCGCGCACGCCGAGTTCACCTTGCGGTGCGCTTGCGCCGCATGGTCAGACCAGCACAGCGGCGCGACCGGCCGCTATGATGGCGACCGACCGGGACTCATGCTCGTCAGCGCAACCGGCCCCGACACCTCAGTGAAGGCGGCAAGGGCCTGCCTGTATTCGCCCGAGATCGCCGTGACCTTCGAACTCGACCAGGAGGGCACGGTCACCCGCCTAGCCCGCGCTACCGTGGACGGCAAACCCGCCAGCTACACGGCCTCGGTCGCTCGACTCGCCCCCGGCGTGGTTCATCTCGTCGCCCTGGCACGTGTCCCCGGCCTTATGCCCTGTCTCAGTGACGATCACCTGTGGACCGAGTTGTCCAGCCCTCGCTACACCACCCCGCTCTTGCGGTCGTGGATCGGGTGGATCAAGCGGAAGCTGCTCGAACGCGGGCAACTTGCGATGGCGGACGGCTACGGGGAGCAGGGTGCCGGCGTACTGACGATCGAACCGGACGAGCTTGATGAAGTCGTGTCAGAAGGAGTCAGGTTCGGTTACTTGAGGATGACGGGAAACCAATGAACGCGACAACCCTCACTGATTACCTTTCCAAGTACGGCGGAGCCCTTGCCGACCGTGCCCGTGAAGCCTTCGAGCCGCTGCACGTCCCCTCCACGGATGCTGTAGTATCCCTCGACTTACGCCGCGCGATGCTGCCCGCCCAAGCGCACGCCGTCACCGCAGCCGTCAAAGCGCTCCAGCGACAGAAGGCCGTGCTCCTGTGCTGCGAATGCGGGGTCGGCAAGACGCAAATGTCCGCCTGCGCCGTTCACGCCCACGCCGCCGGCCGCCCCTACCGGGCCATCGCCCTCTGCCCCCCTCACCTGATCGCCACTTGGCAAGATGAGTTGCGGGCCGTGTTTCACCCTCGCACCGTCGACGTCTGGACTCTGGAGTCGTGGGACGAACTCTTGCTCCTGCCACCAGGCAGGCCGACCCGCCCTATGTGGTTCATCGTCAGCGAAACCAGGGCCAAGGCCGGTCCGCGTTGGGTGTCGGCCACCGTCAAGGACAGTCGCGGCATCCTCCGCTGCCCGGACTGCGGGGCTCAGGTGCGTAAGGATGCCCAAGGCGAAGGCCCATTCCTCACGCTGGCAGACCTGGAGCGGTCCAAGCGGCGATGCACGGCCGAGGTGCCGACACGCGAGACCACCACCGACGGCTTCCCGATCATGCGGCCCTGCGGTGCCGCCCTGTGGCAGTACACGGGCGAGCACGTCTGGGCGCCGGCGGATTTCATCCACAAGCACATGAAGGGCTACTTCGACTACCTGGTAGCCGACGAGATTCACGAGGACAAATCAGACACGTCAGCACGGGCCAACGCCCTGGGCGCTCTGGTGGCCTCGTGCCGCAAGGTGATCGGCATGACGGGCACCCTGATCGGCGGCAAGGCAAGCCACGTCCGCTCCCTCCTCTTCCGTCTGGCGGCCAAGAGCCTCAAGGCCGAGGACCTGTCCTGGCAAGATCGCATGGAGTTCGCCCGTCGCTATGGTCGAGTGGACACCATTACCATCGACAAGGAGCGGGAGGGCTACGACAACCGCCGCAGCAATGGTAAGAGCCGGACGACCCGCGAGGTCGAGCAGCCCGGCGTCATGCCGACCTTGTTTGGCCGGCACTTGCTCGCCAACACGATCTTCCTGAGCCTAACCGATGTGGCCGAGAGTCTGCCAGAGTACACGGAATACCTCACGCCCGTAGCGATGGGGCCGGACCTCGCCTCGCCCTACAGCGAAATGGAAGGGAAGCTCAAGGATGCCGTCAAGAAGCTCCTGCGTTGCGGCAGTCACAAGTTGCTATCGAAGATGCTCCACGCGCTGCTAGCCTACCCTGACTAACCCTACAACTGGGAACCCATCGGATACGTCGATGTGAAGGATGGTCCGAATGGCCGCTACGTTCTCGTCGCCGCGCCGCCGACGCTGGACCGCAGTACACTGTGGCCCAAGGAAAAGAAGCTGCTGGAGATTCTGCGGCAAGAGAAGGCCCAAGGGCGCCAAGCGTGGGTGTTCGCCTGCTACACCCACGCTCACCCCGTTCTGGAAAGGCTGGAGAAGATCGTCAGCGATGCCGGGTTCCGCGCCAAGGTGCTCAACGCCGACAAGGTTCCGACCCGCAACCGGAGCGCCTGGATTGCGAAGAACGCGCCGGGCGTGGATGTTATGATCTCGCATCCCGGCGTTGTGCAAACCGGCCTGACGCTCTTCGGGCCACGCTACAACTTCCCGTCGCTCGTGTTCTACGAGACGGGATATTCGACTTTCACGCTCCGCCAAGCATCCCACAGATCCTGGCGAATCGGCCAACGGCTCCCGTGCCGCGTCCACTACTTGTACTACGCCGAGACGATGCAAGCGAGGGCGATGGACCTGATGGCGAGGAAGCTACAAGCCTCGCTGGCGATCGAGGGGCAGTTCTCGTCGGATGGCCTAGCGGCCCTTTGTGAGGACGGCGGCTCCCTGACGATGGAGTTGGCAAAGCATTTGGTCGACAGCGTTCCGCTATCCGACCTAGAGAGAACGTGGCGTCGAGAGGACCTGCCGGCGGCAGAACTTGCCGATGCCTTGCGGGGCCAGCAGATGCCGTTGCTGTAGTACGGACTGGCTATTCTGATCTAGGGAGTTTTTTGCGGATACTTCATCAGCCCAAAACACCGGAGGTTTCCATGACGCTCGGCCTTGACCAAACCCTGCCACGCTGGCTGATCGACGATACGGCCGAGATCAGCCACAGCCGCGTGTTCGTGGTTCACACCCAGGAGCCGCGGTTCATTGGCGAGATCGTGCCGGTGGAAAAGGCCGACCTCGATGGCGTCAAGTTGCCTGGCCTACCGGGCGGCAAGGTTGTGTCGCGGATCATCTGGGACGATGTCCCGTTCGATTTCGAACCCGAGGAGTTGTGCCGATCGCTAGCAGAGGCAGTCGAGCACCACAACGCCGTAAGCGGGCACTGAGCCCACCATTTCCCAAACCGAAGGAGCACGTTACCATGCAGCTATCGCAACAGTACCAGCCCACCTCCCTGGCTGAGGTGATAGGTCAACCGATCATCGTCGGTCGGCTACGGACGTTTTTGGCGGAACCGTTTCCCTGCTGGATGGCCTTTGTCGGTCCGACTGGTGTTGGCAAGACGACCTGCATGCGGATTCTCGCCGAGTCCGTGGCCGACCCGTGGTTCGGCGTGCATCGCATCAGCGGCGCGTCCCTGGACCTTAGCGCGGTAGAGCACTACTTCGGGAGCGACTCTCCCTTCCGGTTCCGCACCCCGGCCAACCACCTACACGTCCTGACCATCGAGGAACTGGAAGTCGTGCCGGACAAGACACGGATCGCCCTCAAGGATGCTTGGGACGTGTGCCGCGAGCGGAACTGGCGAGTGGTGGTTCTGGCTACGAGCAACGACATGTCCCGCCTGGAACCCGCCTTGCGGGATCGCTTCGGCGAACCGTTTGTCTTCGACGGCGGAGCGCAGTTCGCCAAGGCATTTTGTCAGTGGATGCGGACCGTCGTGTGGCCGCTGGAAAGCGAGGGGCCGATCCCAGCGGACCACATGCTGTGGGGACTGGACCTGGAACGCGGGACATTTTCCGCTCGCCGGGCGATGGATGCGTGCCAAGCTGAACTCTTGAAGCGAAAGGCACAGGTGGTCGCATGACGACGCACTTCATGGACAAGATACGGGAGGAGCGCCTGGCGCAGGCAAGGCCGCCACAGAAACCGTGGAAGGGCAAGGAGCCCGAGCGCACGCACCAGCGGAAGCTCTTGGACGGGCTGGAGTGCCTACGCGGACAGTTGGATTTACCGTTCAACGACGCTGGCCCATGCCTGATAGTAGCAGCCAAGGCCACCGCTTGACCCCGGCCCATTACCTAACCACCGACAAGCAGTAACATCATGCTCTCACCCAAAGTCCTGCGTCTCCGTTGTCGCCTCACTGCCAAGTTCGACCAGCTCGTCGCGCGGCTGAACGACGGCGACCCGATGGCGCTTGTGGAGGCCCGCGATCACCTGCAAGGCTTGGCCTTGAAGGCGAACTGCGATACGATGGCTTTAGTCTTCCGGGCGCTCGGGCGAACCTTGACCGATATGCAGGAGGAGATCGACGGGCAGGGGCTGAAGATGGACAATACCTGAAACACGTGCCGGGCGGGTGGCGGTTGCTGGGAAACAACTGAACGAACGGATTCCAGGATAGCTCCTTGCCGTTCGGTCTACCCGCCCGGCCGTGTTGGATCCACAATAACAGAACTCCAGGGACCATAAGCATGGACGATCCGAAACCCACAACGACTCCACCGGAGCCCGTGACGCCCAGTGGCACCATGGAATTGGCGGGCTGCCTGTTCGAGGTAGCCGAAATCACCACCGACAGAAACGGGCGGCAGTGCGAGATTCCCGGTCGCTACTTGCGAAAGGCCACGCGCGAAGAAATCACCCGAAAGGCCAAGCAGGCTGGTCAAGTAGCCAGCGTCCCCACAGTGCCACAGACGCTTGCGCCCACAGCCAGCCTGCCACCACAACCAACATCGCCCCGGCGCACTGCACGTCGGCCGCGTCCCGACTACTACCGTCGCCTCCCGCGTCGGCCACCGCCGCTGGTGATCCACAACGAGCCCGCCAGCCTGAGCGTGTGGTGCTGCCGGGTGGCGGTGGTGATCGGTGCCATCGTGCTCCTCATCCTCTACAACTGGAGATAACCGATGAGTGAAGGCAACGGACAAAACACGCCCCGTGTTTTCGGCATGACCCGTGCTTCGACCTCTAAGCAGGTCGCCAGCCCAGCCACACAACGCGACATCATGGAGCGCGCCTGCCAGTCTCTGGAGCTCGGCACCCCGCTGTGGCTCGACGAGCCGTTAGGCACATCAGGGAGGTCGTTGAAGTTTGCCCAGAGACCCATGGGGATCTGGGCCTTGAAAAACCTCCGCCGCGACGACACGCTTGTCGTAACCGAAATCAGAACCATCGGGAGGAATTTCATTGACGCCTATGCGACTGTCGAGACATTCTTCAACCGAGGCGTGCGTGTCGTGATCCTGAAAGGATTCGGAGGCAACGTCATAGATCTGAACAAATCGACAGACAGGCTGTTTCTGGCGATCTTAGCGTGGGCTGCGGATGAGGAGGCGGCGAGAGTGAGTGAACGCACAAAGGACGCCCTTCAGCATCTCCGCGCCGCCGGCCTTGCCACAGGCAAAAAACACTTCCATTACATTCAGGCATTCGATGCCGCCGGCAAAGAGATCAGCCCTGGCGAGTACAACAAGCAGCTTGGCCACTGGAAACAGAACGTGCCTGACAAGCAACTCTTGGACCAACTGATCCAACTCCTTACGCTCCAGCGGCATGTGAAAGCCCGGGGACCGCTGCTGCTCGCCTACTGCCGGGCGCAGAAGTTCGTGGACCGTTCAGGACGCCAGTGGTGGAACGGCACCGTGTATCTGGGCCCTAGCGGGCTGTACACGAACGCGATCTCGAAGGCGCTGAAACAGGTCCGCCGGATGGCGGTACGCGGCGAACTGCCAGACGAGTTCTGCCAGAAAATCCTAGCGATTACCGGCGATACCCCGATTGATGTCGCTCCTAAGTGGAAATACAAGGTGCCGCGGGGAACGATTGCGGCACAGGCTGCGGCGGATGACCGCGAGACGTGGGACCCTGCCAAATGGCGCGAGTGGTGGCACCAGCAGGTCGCAGCAGGGGGAAGAGATTAGCGCCGCACCTTGCAAAGAGGGCAAGTGAACGGCTCCTGCTTGTTGGCCAAACGGAGCAAGGATTGGCTGATGCCGCAGAACAGCTTTTTGGTCAACTCCCCACTTGTCACCCCTAAAGCCTCCACGAACATCGAGATGTTGATGGGCGCTGAAGGATCGTCTGCCCAGACCAGAACATCCTGGCCGTTGTCGGCGGATAGAAGGAAGGTACCGAAGCTGCCTTCCTGAAGGGCTATCTTCATCGCACCCTCCCAGACATCTGGTGCTGGTTTCGGTCCTGGAACGGGCCGTGGTAGGCGAAGCGGCGTTGGAGCTTGTAGACCTGCTTCAGCCGCTCCACTTGGTCGGTCGTGTCGCTCGGCTCGATGCCGATGGCCGTACCATCCGTGATCCAGACCTCGCGGCAGCCAGACTCCAGCAGAGCGAAGACCGCTAGGGGCATTAGCATCTCGTGGGTCAGCATCGCCGAGGCAACGTGCGGATCGGCCTCGGAGCCGTGGTTCCAGTTTTCCGACTGGATTTGCACGCTGAGGCACCGTTCGAGCGTGCGCCTCCCTCGCTCTGTCAGATCGCAAAGTATCCGGTAGCCAAGGCTGCACGCCTCCCCCGTGAAAACATCGGAAACGGACTACACAGGAAAAGACATCTTGTAACGAAGAGCCGGATCGGCCTATAGTGGCTGTTTCTGCGTTGTTGGGCCTGGCACGCTGGTGCCAGCGTCGTAAGGAACTGGTTCAAGGAGGAAACCAATGCCAGAAGTCGGTAAGCGTCCGGCGGAACACGTGTTGTGGCGTGTGGTAGCCTGAGGTTCATGGGCCGGGAAGGTCTCGGTCCGAAGAACCTCAGGAGGCCAGTGATGAAGACGCGCGTTCGGCGGGGTGATCCAGAAAGGGAGCGGCAGTGGCAGGCGGCGGTCGAGCAGTGGCGGCAGAGCGG
>Ga0181527_1004746_pt1 | contig 11537 bp, 9 predicted proteins | sample PEATcosm2014_Bin_30_FD_119762 | JGI IMG/M metagenome (GOLD analysis project Ga0181527, IMG submission 119762) | Peatland microbial communities from MTU Mesocosm Facility, Houghton, MI, USA - PEATcosm2014_Bin06_60_metaG | ecosystem: Environmental > Terrestrial > Soil > Wetlands > Peat | place...
TGGTGGAGGTTCCGGTGGTGGAGTTGGGGTCGTTGTTGGTGCCGCCGGTGCGGCGCAGGGTGGGCCCGTTGCTGTTTCCCTTGTCGTTGAGCTTGCGCCGGTTCTCGATGCGCGCCAGGCGCGCCTTGATGTCGTCGAACTCGCTGGTGGAGACCATGTAGTCCGGCCGCGCGGGCAGGATGGTGGCGATCTCCTCCTCGGAGTGGGCGATGCGGTCCGGCGTCTGCGGATGGTCGGAGAAGACCTTGGCCAGGGTGCCCGGCTTGTGCTTCTCCAGCGCGTCCAGCTTCTCGAAGATCTGGATGAAGGCCTGCGGATCGTAGCCCGCCCGGTACATGTACTGCACGCCCAGCCAGTCGGCCTCCGCCTCGAACTCGCGGGAGAACTCGAGGAAGCTGATGGGGATGGCGAGCTGCGATGCCTCGTAGATGCCGTACCCGGTCCAGCTCCCCTGGGTGAAGATGATCAGCGGGATGGAACCGATCTCCGCGTAGTTGGCGCGGGTCATCTCGCGCGCGGCGTGGTGGGCGCAGACGTGGGCGGTCTCGTGGGCCATGACGCCGGCCAGCTCGGCCTCCTCGTCGGCGGCCAGGATCAGCCCGGAGTTGACATAGAAGAACCCGCCCGGCAGCGCCATGGCGTTGATCTCGTCCGAGTCGATCACCTTGATGGTGAACGGCACCTTGCAGTCGGAGTTCTTCACGATGTTCTGGCCGACGCGGTTGACGTACTCCACCACCACCGGGTCGGTGATCAGGTGGGCGGACTTCTCGATCTCCATGGAGTACTGCTTGCCAGCCGAGATCTCCCAGTTGGTGGAGTGCCAGTTGCCCAGGCCGCGGCCGCCGATGTTGCGCGTGCCAATGGCGTCCACGTCGTCCTCGCTGCCCTTCTTGATGTGCGGGTCGAGGTCCTCGCCGGGCGAGGGAAGAACATCGGTTTTGGCGGTGTCGGCGGTCTTTGCGGCCGGCGGCTTGTTGGAGGTGTCGGATGAGGTGTCAGGCTTGGCGGCGGTCTTGGCGTCTGGTTGCGTTGCGGCGGGAGCGATTGCCGCCGGAGCGGTCGTCGTCGAATCCGATGGGGTGGTCGCCGATGGGGTGGTCGCAGGGGTGGTCGAGGAAGGCGCGGGTTGCTGCGCGGAGGTCCCGCTGGCAAGCAGGGCCGCGGCCAGCAGGGTGGCGAGAGCGAAGTGGCTTCCAGGACGCATCGGGGTTTCTCCGCAGGGGCGCTGCTGCCTGCAAACGGACGCACCCCCACACTCTGTTAGACGTAGTATGCGCCATTTTGTTGCTCTTTGTTCGGACGGGGCCGGGCAGGAGGGAGGGCGAAGGCGCCGCCGCGATCGGGGCATGGTCCTCCCGTGGGCGCGCTCACCAGGTGTTGTAGGAGCTGCCGTCGGTCGCGGTCACCTGCGCGCCGGAGTGTACGTCGTCGATGCCCCCTTGGGTCTGGTCCACGGTGGAGAGCGTGTCCGACTGGGAGGTGATCCAGGTGTCGGTGCGGCCCGTGATGGGGTCTTTGGGGACGGCCTTCAGGTATCCCGCGGTCACCAGGTCATCGAGCGACTGCGGCGCTTTCTGCTTGTCCACCGTGTAGGAGCCGATGGCCGTGCGCATCACCTGCAGGTCTTCGCGCAGCACGGCCTCCTTGGCGGCCTGCACGTTGCGGGTGTAGATGGGGATGGCCATGGTGGCCAGGATGCCGATGATCAACATGACGATCATCAGCTCCATCAGCGTGAAGCCGGAGTCGAGGGTCGAGGGTCGAGGTTCGAGGTTCGAGGGTGGCAGGCGTCTGGCAGGCAGCACCTTGAACCTTGAACCTGGAACCTCGAACCTGGTGGGCGAGGAGCTGGAGCCGAGTTGTGTGAGGCTTACCATGTGTTGTACTTTGTCCCGTTCAGCGCGGTGTCGTCGCTCTTGGTGTAGACGTCGAAGACGTTCTGGCTGCCCCAGGAGGTGGAGTCGGCGTCGTCCTGGTTGGAGCGCAGGCCCCAGTCGGTGGATTTGGTCATGGGGTCGACCGGGATGGCGCGCAGGAAGCGCACCTTCTTCTCCTTGACCTCGACCCCGTCGACCAATGTTTGCAGGTCGGGCGGATAGCCCATGCTGTCGATCTTGATCTGGATGCCTCCGCGGTCGGCGGCGTCCTTGTACTTGTCGATGGCATCGCGCATCTCCCACAGGTCGCGGCGCAGTTCGCGCTCCTTTTCCCGCTTGACCTGGAAGCGAGCGATGGGCAGCGCAGCGCAGGCCAGAATGGAGACGATGGTCACGCAGATGATCAGTTCGACCAGCGTGAGGCCGGAGTCAGGTCCGAGGTTCGAGGCGCGAGGTTCGAGGGAACGGCCTCGCAACCCGTGCCTTGAACCTTGTCCCTTGTCCCTTGTCCCTTTTCTCTTCACCAGGCGCCTCTCCCCTTGAACCTCGAACCCAGCACCTCGAACCTAACCCCTCACTTCACATGGACCACAGCCTGGGAGCCGACCGCGGGCAGGCTGGCCTGCAGGCTGTTCCTGGCGCCGACCTTGACCAGGGCGATATTGGAGTCGCCCGCCGCGAGCGCCTTGAAGGTAAAGATGCACAACTGCCCCTCGCCGTTGACTCCATTGACGCCGGGCGGGCGCGAGGCGGAGACCGTGACGTGGCCGTTGCCTTCGTCGCGGTGGACCAGGGCGACCGGCTGGCCGTCGCCGCCCAGCAGGCCCCCGGTGTCCACGTTCACCAGTTGCAGCAGCTTGGGATCGAACTGGATCTCCAGCGGCACGCTGAAGACATCGTGCGCGTTGGAGAGGAACACCGAGGCCTGGAAGGTGCTGCCCACCGTCTGCGTGGAGTTGATCGGAATCATGGTAAGCGTCACCGGCGGGCCGATGGCGGCGGCTGGGGACTTCGCTGCCGGCGGATTGCCTCCCGCGCTGGGCGGCATGGCCTGCTGCCTCATCTGCTGCACCATGGCGGTTGCCGCGCTGGCGGCGGTGGTAGTCGAGGCCGGCGCGGCGCCGGCCTGGCCCGCGCTCTCCGGAAACAGCTTGTCGATCGGCGAGTGCCGCAGTTCGATGTTGGCGCCTGTGCCCGTGTCGATGGAGCGCGTGTTCAGCCGGGTCAGCACCGATTCGCGCACGATGTGCGGGATCAGGATGAAAACCACCTCGTCGTCCTGCACCTCCTTGTTGATGCTGCCGAAGAGGTATTTGATCAGGGGAATCTGCGAGAGCCCCGGCGTTCCGCTGTTGCTGTAGTTGTCCTGCTTGCTCAGGATGCCGGCCAGCAGGCATGGTTCCCCGTCCTTCAACTGGATGACGGTCTTGTCCGAGCGCTGCCCGATGATCGGCTCCGTGACGCCCGAGATGGTGACGTTGCCGCTCTCCGTCGAGACCTCGACCGTGAGCTTGAGAGTCACCTCGCGGTCCAGATGGATGGTCGGCGTCATGTCGATGTTGACGCCCACGTCGATGTAGGTGAACTGGGTCTGCACGCCGATGCCAGCGGTGATTCCCGTGGCCGCGCCCGCCGAGTAGCTGCCCGTGGCGACCGGGATCTTGGAGCCGATCTTCATGGTGGCCGTCTGCCCGTCGGTGGCGCGGATGCTGGGGTTCTGCAGCACCTTGGTGTCGGTGTCGCTCAGCAGCGCGTTCAGCGTGCCCCCGCCGATGGTGACCGCGAAGTTGGTGGCGTTCATATTGGCCAGGGTGTTCAGGGTGAACGCGGAGTTGCTGGTGGTGCCGGAGGCCGTGCTGGTCGGCGTGTTGTTGGCCTGCGGACTGATGCCGAACGACTGCGGCAGGCTGATGCCCAGGTTGCGCATCTTGTCGCGGTTCACCTCCAGGATGGCCACGTCCACCACCACCTCGGCCTTGGTGCGGTCCAGGTCGTTGAGCAGCTTCTCGGCAAGCACCAGATGCTCCGGCGGAGCGCGCATGATAACGGCATTCTGCGACTGGATCAGATAGATCTTGTCGTCGGCGGGCAACAGGTTGCGCAGCGCGGTCACGATCTCGTTGGCGTCGCTCTGCTGGCTGGCATTGGTCAGGTAGAAGGTCTGCACCGCCAGATCGTCCAGATCGGTGTGCTTGGTGTGGTTGTTCTGCGCGACGAAGATCGTGTCCGCGGTGACCGCCTTGTAGAAGGTGCCCGAAACCGTGCCCACGATGCGCAGCGCGTCGGAGAGGCTGACGTTGGCCAGGTCCACCGGGATGCGCTTGGAGACGTATTCTGGATCGAAGATGACGTTGAGTCCGGCCAGCTTGCCGATGGCCTGATAGATGTTCTTGCTGTCCTCCACCATGTGCAGCGTGATCGGGTCGTCGGAGACGGGCTTCAATTCCAGCGGCGGGGAGATGTCGGAGATCTCTTTCAGATTGGTGCCGTTCTCGGTGGCCCCCAGCGGCGCCGCGGAGGCGCCCGGCGTCTGGTCCTGGCGCTGGGTGATCTGCACCTCCTGCGCCGCCGCCTCGTTGCCGGGATCGATCTGCAACGCGCGCGTGAACTGGTTCAGCGCCCCCGCGATGTCTCCGCTCTGGCGCAGCACGCGGCCGCGGTCCACATGCATGGCCGCCGCCTGAAAGCGCATGCGGTCCAGCCGCTCCTGGTAGCGCAGATCGCTGGGCTTCTTCTGGTGCGCCTTCAGGTAGTCCTCGTAGGCCGCGTCGTAGTCCTGGCGCAGCTCTGCTTTCACTCCGCGATTCTCCCACCCGCCGGCGGTCTGGGCATGGGCGCAGGGTGTGAGCGCCAAGGCTGTCAGCAGCACCGGCAGCGCCGCGACGAATCCGCGATGGAAGCGGAAAGAGAGTCTGGGGAGCAAGTGTAGGTACCCGCGAGTCATGCCGATGCTGTCTGCTTCCTTTGCGCCAATCTGTTGTGTTGCGCCACAGTTATGTCCGCGTTGGATCGCCGCGCTGGATGAGGCGCTGTGCCAACTGGAGAGAGCGCTCGCTCCCAACCGGCCGCACAGAAATGCGGCGGGAATCGAGCTGCGCTCTGGGGTGACGGTTGCCAGACGGCCGCACTCCTTGGACTTGTGGAACTCTGGCGAGTATAGCATTCGGATCGCGATGGGCCTCTTCAAGTTGTGCGCCATATCCCCTGTCTTTGAACGAATTTTCCCCGCCCAAAAAACTGCATCGCGCCTGCGGGGTGGTTGTTAGACGCAGCCCGCGCGGACAGGTGAGTCGGTTTACGCCCGCATGTTAAACTGAGACGTTTCCCCATGCCCCGCTCGCTCTCCAACCCGACCGTCGCCGCGCAGCCCAAGCCCGCCGCGAAACCGAAGGAACGCGACCCGGTGGCCTCGGGCGTGCGCGACGCCGCATTCAACCGCTCGGCCAGCTTCCACTACGCGCTCTTCGACCGCTTCGAGGCCGGCGTCGCCCTGCGCGGCACCGAGGTCAAATCCATCCGCGAGGGCAAGGCCAACCTGAAGGACGCCTATGGCCTGCTGAAGGATGGCGAGTGCTTTCTGCTGAACGCGCACATCGGCCCCTTCTCGCACGGCAACGCCATGAACCACGACTCGCTGCGCACGCGCAAGCTGCTGCTGCACAAGAACGAAGTCCGCAAGCTGGAAGCGGCGACCCGGCAGAAGGGATTCACCCTGGTCCCCACGCGGCTCTACTTCCGCCGCGGGCGCGTCAAATGCGAACTGGCCCTGGCCAAGGGCAAGCAGCAGTGGGACAAGCGCGCCGCCGAGCGCAAGCGCGAGGCGGACAACGAGGCCAAGGCAGCCATCGCCCGCAGCCAGCGCCGCTAGAGCAAAACCAGTGTTGGTGTGGTCCTTTGAAGCTGGAAGGCCAACGGCAAGGCAAAGCAAAAGGCATGATTCTTGAGCTGTAAGCTATCAGCCATCAAGCTATCAGCGAAGGCGATGGATATAGAATCTCCGGTTTTGCAATAGGGCTGGTTCGATAGGAGCTAGGGAAGCGTGGAAGGCGCCGCGGGCAATGCCGTAGCCAGGGCCGCAGGCGTAGTGCCGGTTGCAGCATCGGGCACGGGCGCGGGTATCGGCGTAGAGACAGGTGCAGACGAAGGGAGAGGCGTTCTGCCGGGGCCGGTGTTGGCCGCCTGCACTGGCCCGGGCTCTCCCGGCTCCATCACGTTGTCGTTCACATTGAAGACCAGCGCGTTCTCGGGCAGCTCCATCCTGCCCTTGGCCATGTACGCCACCACCAACCCGCCGGTCAACTCCGGGGTCAGAATGGTCATGGGGATCAGGTACTTCTTGCTCTTCACCAGCGACTGGGCCACGCCATCCACCGGCTTGCTGCGCTTGATGGTCCCCGGAACTTGGGGAATCACGAACGCACTCATCTCCAGCTCGGGATGCTTCCTGCCGTACTGCACCAATGAGCGCGCCACCTGCTTCGGCGTTGTGATTCCCACGTCCGCCACAACGCTGCGATGGATTGCGTGCGGCAGGTAGATGTCCATCACCACGCGCGAGAAATCCGCGCAGTTGTGGAAGAGAATGTTGAAGTGCCCTGTGTTGTTCCGGTCGTTGAACAGCGCGATGAAGCGCTCGTCCTGCTGGGCCGTGCTCGTCACCTCAAAGCCATGGATGGTGCGGTCGTAGGACTCTCCCACCAACTCCGTCCACTCCCCCTTTGGCGCGTTTCCATTCTTGCCATCCATCGCCAGGTCCTGCAGATGCTTCCTGCGATAGGCATCGCGCAGCGCGTTCACCTGGGCCTGGTCCACCGACTGCGGCACCTGGCCCACGTCCTCCACCGCGTAGAGATACGGAATCAGCGGGATCGCAACCCAGTCCAGACCGCTGATTTTGTGGTAGCGGCTGATCACCACCCCGGACTCGCCCGGCTGGCACAGGCGCAGCTCGGTCGGCGACGCCGCGCACACGTGGTTCAGATACACCGCCGAGTGGCCGGTCGGGTTCATGGCGCCAAAGTGGCCGTACGGCTCCTCCATCAGCAGCGCCACGGAGGCATGGGCGCAGATGGCCAGGACCAGGAACAACAGCAGCAGAACGCCTGCCAGCAGCAGCACGCCTGACAGGTGACCCAAGCCCTGGTTCAGCTTGTAACTTGCCCGTTGACTACTCAAGACCCTGTTCATTCCAACCCCATCCCCACCGCTGTTCGGCCCGTTCGACACGCATCGCGACAGACGATCGTTCCGCGGAACAACTCTTCGCTTGCAGCCCTGCTCTCCGTTGGATGCAGTTTTTGCCCACCGCGAGCGTTGCCTCAGGGTCTCAATCGGCTGCAAGGCACCGTTTTGCTTAAGGGCACTGCTTCAGAGCCTGTCCTGAGCGAAGTCGAAGGATGCCGCAAATGCTGCACTTGTATTGCGGTTTTAGAGGCTGAGGAAAGTTTTTCGTCTCCAGCCGCGACTATCTCCGCAGGCCCAACCCCAGTCCCAGATGCAAATCGGAGGTCCGCTTATTTTGACTTTGGCTGCTGCTGTTGTTGCAACTGCTGCAACTGCTGGAAGATCTGCTGCGGGGTCAGCACGCCGTTGGGCGACTGCGGGTTGCCGGGGATTGTAGATGGGGGTGGTGCGCTGCTGGGAGCGGCGCCCGGTCCAGCTGCCGGCACGGCCACCGGCCCTCCGCCAAACCCGAAGGCCTGCGGAGCAGACGGCTGCGGCGGCCCCTGGCTCTGCGGGCTGGGCGGGGCCGTCGGGCTGGACGGAGCGGCTGGGTGTGCGGGGCTTTCATCAATGGCTGGCGCGTCATCCCCCGGGCCGGACGCGAACGGGCCGGGCGGCGTCGCCCCTCCCGCGCGCGGCGTCAGCACCAGCTCCACCGGCGTGTGCGCCGAGTTCTCGCGCAACAGCATATTGCTGCCCGTCCCATCCAGCAGGCCGGTCAGGATCTCCGCCGGCGCGCCCGGGCCAACCTTGCCGAAGACGCGCTGGTCGGCGACTCCGCCCGTGATCTTCATCCCCGTCTGCCGCGACACGTCGCGCAGGATCTGGTTCAGGCTGGAGTCGTCGGCGATGATCGTGAGCTGCCCGCCGGAGTAGACAACCTGGGCGCGATGTGCGGCGGGCTGCGCCGCAGCGGCCGCGGTTGCCGGGACGCTCGCCGCCGTGGGCGGCGTCGCTGGCAGGGCAGGGGACTGCGCCAGCGCAAGCCCGCCTGCCACGAAGACGCCGCCTTCCGCGAGCAGGAGGAGGACGGAGCAACGCATTCGGACGACGCAGTTCATTCCCTTCTAGGGTATAGGACGCAGCCCGTGCGCGAATGTTTTGTTTGCCGCCGGGTCACTCCCCCGGTTCCTGTTTGAAACTCCCCCCGCACCGCGCCTGGCCGCCGCGCGCGCCGCCGCCCATCGGCCCGCTCTATGCGCGGAGAGCTTGGAATGCTATCTTGGGAGTCGCTTAGTGTTCTGTTTGAGCTGGCGGCCAGGTTCCTATCGAAGAGCGCGTCCAGGACGGGAAAGAGCGATGACGGCGAAGACGGCGAAACACGAAAAGACGTTGAGCCAGGCGATCCGCGAGCGGCGCGCAACCCCCAGCTTCGACGGCGCGCCCATTCCGCCCGAGGACCTGCGCCGCATCCTCGAGGCCGGGCTCAGCGCGCCCAGCGGATACAACATGCAGCCCTGGCGCTTCATCGTGGTGCAGGGCGACGAGCAGAAGAAGCGCCTGCGCGCCGCCTCCTACAACCAGGGAAAGGTCGAGGAGGCATCCGCCGTCATCGTGGCCTGCGGAGACGCAGATGGCTGGCGCAAGGACCTCGAACCGATCCTCTCCCAGGGGCTCGAGGGAGGAATGCCCGAGGGCTACGCCGCCCAGGCACGCAACTCCGTTCCCAACTACCTCTCCCACTTCTCCACCGACGAGATGCACGGCTGGCTCAACAAGAACGTGATGATCGCCCTCACCCACATGATGCTGATGGCCGAGGTGCTGGGCTACGACACCGCGCCCATGGAGGGCTTCGAGCAGCAGAAGGTCCACGAGGTGCTGCTCCTCCCGCTCAGCTACTGGGTGGTCGCGCTGCTCGCCATCGGCCACCTGAAGGGGCCGGACAAGTTCAACGGCGGCCGCTTCGAAATGCGCCACACCGTCTTCGCCGAGGAATTCGGAAAACCCCTCAAGTAACCCCTGGGTCGTATCGACTATTTGAGGTGCATAGATGAAGACCGTTCTACTTTTATTCACACTTCTATTTCCGGCAATGACGCTGTCGTCTGCTCTATCGCAATCTACACACTCCGCTGCCATTTCAAGCCGGTGGCTGCTCTCCTATAAGGGGAAAACGTCTTGGGATGTTGCAACGGACATGCGCTTGCAGGCATTGCTGCGGCGAGAACTGCCACACTATGCTGTGGGTTGGGGGGAACCACTCCCAAAAGCAATTAACAGATGGCTAGGCAACTATCCTGGTACAGCCGTAACAGTTGAGTCGGACCGATTCGTCACGATTAAACAAGCCTTTCCAACAGAGGGAGATACGGGAGGGCTGCTTTGGTGTGACACTGCACCAGAGCAATCAGAGATGATCTTCGCCATATTGTGGCATAACACAGGCCCAACCAGTACAAAGCACGCCTCACTCGATATCTATACAAATCGTAAGGAGACTCACTCGTCCCTGCCGCCATCGTTCATCACCGACATTCTCTCTCTGGAGAAGGATATGGGGGTCACCTCCACCACCATCATCACCATCGCTGTCCACGATGCGCAAAACAATACCGCATCGCTTCCCTCATCCACTTTTGAGAACTCAACGAGGTAGCTGATGACGCCACGCAAACGAATTATTATCTTTGTGCATGACGGACGCGGCCTAGGACACCATATAGACCAAACGGTTTTGATCGATTAATACGAGAGATGTCATCCTGAGCGGAGTTTGGCGCGCACTAGCGCCAAACGCAGTCGAAGGACCCCGAAGCTGCTTGTTGAGCCACGACCGTTGACCCATTTCCAACCGGCAATTTGTTTTCCGCATCGTTCTGTTTGCCGATAACGCGCTATTGCCGCGTGTGCGCCGCGCCGCGCGCAATCAGCACTGCCGTGTACGCCGCGCCGAACCCATTGTCGATGTTGACCACGGTCACGTTGGGGCTGCACGAGTTCAGCATTCCAAGCAGCGCGGTCGCGCCGCCGAACGACGCCCCGTAGCCCACCGACGTCGGCACCGCGATCACCGGCACCGCAACCAGCCCTCCCACCACCGAGGGCAGCGCGCCCTCCATCCCCGCGCACACAACAATCGCGTTCGCCGACTTCAGGTCGTCGCGCACCGCCAGCAGGCGGTGCAGTCCGGCGACGCCAACGTCGTAGAGCCGCGTCACCCGCGCCCCGAAGGTCTCCGCCGTCACCGCCGCCTCCTCCGCAATCGGCAGGTCGCTGGTGCCCGCGCAGATCACTGCGACGTGTCCCTTCGTCTCACCCGCGCCGGCCGACTGCCGCAGCGCCACCGTCCGCGCAACCGCGTTGTGGATTGCCGCCGGATGCGCCGCCAGTATGGCTTGCGCCGTCGCCGGCTCAACCCGCGTGGCCAGCACATCCACCCCGTCGGCTGCCAGGCTGCTGAAGATCGCCACCGTCTGCTCCGCCGTTTTGCCCGCCGCAAACACCACCTCGGGCAGCCCGATGCGCAGGCTGCGGTGATGGTCCACCCGCGCATGTCCCAGGTCTTCAAAGGGCAGCGTCGCCAGCCGCGCGGCCGCGGCCTCCGGCGTCAGCGTGCCGCGTTCCACCTCGGCGAGAAGTTCCAGCAGATCGGAGCCTGTCATGCCTTCCCGCCTTCCTTCGCCGAGCCCGGCCGCAAGTACGCGGCGATGGCGGCCTGCTGCACCTGCTTGATGGCGACCTTGTGCCGTGCTGCCGCCGCGTGGCAGTCCTCATACTCCGGCGCGGCGTTCATCGTCTCGCCGCCCAGCGTGCCGACCTTGATGCGAATCTCCCCGTACTCCGTCGCCACGGGAATATGCCTTCGCTCCAGGCACGTCCGCTTCTCCTGCCGGATGCGCACTCCCAGCGTGCTGGTCTCGGTCAGGATCAGCCGCTCCAGCGCTGCGCTGTCGGCCGGGTTGCACAGCACCGTCAGCAGCGTGCCCGGCCGTCCCTTCTTCATGATCACCGGCGTCAGCATCGCGTCCAGCGCGCCCCGCACCAGCGCCGTCTCGGCCACATACGCCAGCACCTGTGGCGACAGGTCGTCCAGCGCGGTCTCCATCACCGTCACCGTCTCGCAATTCAGTCCCGCGACCGCCTCCGTCTCGCAGCTCTCGCCCACGCTCACGCGCAGCACATTGGGAAACTCCTTCGAATTCCGCGTGCCCGCCCCATAGCCAATCCGCTCCACTCGCATCGCCGGCTGCGGCCCGAAGATGGGGTCGATCGCGCGCAGCAGCGCCGCTCCCGTCGGCGTCACCAGCTCCTGCTCCACATGCGCCGAATAAGTCGGCAGCCCGCGCAGCAGGTCGGCGGTCGCCGGCGCCGGCACGGGAAACGTCCCATGCGCGCACACCACCGTCCCGCTACCCACGTTGATCGGCGACGAGTGCCACGCTGCGACGTTCAAAGAATGGATCCCCGCGCTGGCCGCCACAATGTCCACAA
>Ga0181527_1004748_pt1 | contig 11532 bp, 9 predicted proteins | sample PEATcosm2014_Bin_30_FD_119762 | JGI IMG/M metagenome (GOLD analysis project Ga0181527, IMG submission 119762) | Peatland microbial communities from MTU Mesocosm Facility, Houghton, MI, USA - PEATcosm2014_Bin06_60_metaG | ecosystem: Environmental > Terrestrial > Soil > Wetlands > Peat | place...
CAGCCACTCGTCACTGCCATCGTTGACCATCTCGCCCCAGGACGATAGGATGGTTCCGTTGTTTCTTGCAGTCCGGTGGGGGGGAGTCGCTGGGGCATGGATTCGGAACCCTTGTGGACGTTTCCCAAGTGGGCCAACCAGGCAGCCGTCGGCGTGTTGCTGGCCGTGGTCGGGCTGCCGCTTTACGCCGGTTTGCTGCTGGGCTACGGGGCCCATCCGACGACGCTGAACGTCGGCTACCAGCCCGTGCAGCCGGTGCCTTATAGCCACGCCCTGCACGTCGGTAAGCTCGGCCTGGATTGTCGCTACTGCCACACGACGGTGGAGCACTCTGCGATGGCCGCCCTGCCCCCCACGGACGTGTGCATGAACTGCCACCACGCCATCCTGCCCGACGCCTCGCAGCTTGGCGAAATCCGCAAGAGCTACGTCGAAGGCACGCCGGTCCGCTGGGTCAAGGTCCACGACCTGGCCGAGTACGTCTATTTCAATCACAGCGCCCACGTCACCGCGGGCGTGGGCTGCCTGGAGTGCCACGGCCCGGTCCAGCAGATGGAGCGGGTGCGGACGGTCGCGCCCTTGAACATGGCCTGGTGCCTGGAGTGCCACCGCAGCCCCGAGTCGCACCTGCGGCCGCGGGACCAGGTGACCAACATGGACTGGACCGCCCCGGCCGACGAGCAGCTCCGGACCGCCCTGGGCAAGGAGCTGCGGGAGAAGTACCACGTCAACCCGAACACGGACTGCGTGACATGCCACCGCTAAAGCCATCGCCAGTCCCTTTTTCGCAGCAGGTGCCGCGGACCGCGCCAGCCTCCCCTCTCCCCTTGGGAGAGGGGCAGGGGGTGAGGGCGTCCCGACGTGATTTCCTCACGCTGATGGGGGCACTGGGTCTGACGGGGCTGGGCGGCTGCATCCGCATGCCGGAGGAAAAGCTTGCCCCCTATGCCCGGCGGCCGGTCGGCCGCAGCCCGGGGGTGCCGGTGACCTATGCCACGGCGATGGAGATCGGCGGCGTGGCCCAGGGGCTGTTGGTCACCAGCGTGGACGGGCGGCCGGTGAAGATCGAGGGCAATCCGCTGCACCCGCTCAACCAGGGCGCGACCGACGCGATTGCCCAGGCCTCGATCCTGGACCTTTACGATCCCGACCGCAGCCGCGGCGTGGTCCGCCGCGTAAACGGCGAGCGGATCAAGAGCAGTTGGGAGGAGTTCGCCCGCTGGGCCAAGGACGTGTTCAAGGGCGATGGCACCGGGATCGGCGTTGTCAGCGAGGCGTCGAATTCACCCAGCCTGGCCGATATGCGTGCGAGGTTTCGCAAAAGAATGCCTAAAGCCTGGTGGGAAGAGCATGAGCCACTGTGGTGGGGCGTCGAGCAGGGCTACGGTACACGCGAGATATTCGACAGGCCGGTGAAGCAGGCATTGGAGCTCTCGAAGGCGAGGGTGATCCTAAGCTTGGGCGCGGACTTGTTCGGGGGCGGCGATCCGCTGGCCATCAAGTACGCACGGGATTTCGCCGTCGGCCGGAGAATGCGGGACGGGAGCACCGGCGCGGTGAGCCGCCTCTATGTCGTCGAGTCGGTGCCCAGTATCACGGGGGCTTGCGCCGACCACCGGCGGGCCCTGCGGCCCAGCGCCATCGGAAAACTCCTCTGGCAACTGGGGCATTCCCTCGGGCTGGTTCCCGATATCGGCCAGGCCGACAGCGGCATTGACCAGCCGTTCTTCCGGCAACTTGTCGCAGACCTGCAGGCCAACAGGGGCCGCTCGGTGGTTGTCGTCGGGGCGGCGCTGGACTACGATGACCGCCAGTTGGCCGCCGCAATCAATCAAAAGCTCGGCAACGTCGGAAAAACGGTCGTCTATTATCCGAGCCCTCAGGGCGAACCGCCCCCGGAACTAGCAATCCTATGCATCGGGTACGCGCATGCCGTGGGCGCGGATACCCTCGTGATCCTCGGCGGCAATCCGGCCCACGACGTCCCGGGCTTCGACGACGCCCTCCGCAAAGTGCGCAACAGCGTCCACCTTTCGCTCTACGAGGACGAGACGTCGCAGTTGTGCCAGTGGCATCTGCCGCAGGCGCACTTTCTGGAGGCGTGGGGTGACGCGCGGACCTACGATGGGACCATCAGCATCGCCCAACCGCTCATCGAGCCGCTTTTTGGCGGCCGAAGCGCGATCGAGGTTGTTGCGATGCTGGCGGGCGACGACGCAGTTGCCGGCGACGGCGGGTATGAAATCGTGCGGCGAACCTGCCGGTCGTTGCTGGGCGATTCGTTCAGCGAATGGAAATGGAAGAAGGGGTTGGCCGACGGCGTCGTTGAAGGCACCGCCTCGCAGCCCGTATCGGTCGAGAGGCCGCCGCCGGATGCGCCAGCCGGCGCTGACAGCGAACGAGCCCGGCCCACCGCGGATTACGAGTTGGTTTTCTTCCCGGACGCGAAGGTCTACGATGGCCGTTTCGCCAACAACGGCTGGCTCCAGGAACTGCCCGACCCGATGACCCGGCTCACCTGGGACAACGCCGCCCTGATCAGCCCGAAGACCGCCGAGCTGCTGGGCGTGAAGTCGGATGACGTGGTCGCGCTGGAGTGCAAGCGCCACGAGGTCGAGATACCCGTCCTCATCCTGCCCGGCGTGGCCGACGGCGCGATCGGCTTGGCCCTGGGGTATGGGCGCAGCGCCGCCGGCAGTATCGGCAGTGGCGTTGGCCAGAACGCTTACGGCTTCCTGGATAGCCAGGATGTGCGGTGGCGGAGCGGCGTCAAGGTGCGGCCCACGGGCGAGAAATACAAGCTGGCCACGGTCCAGGACCATCACGTCATCGACCGCGTGGGCAAGGAGGCCATCCGCGTGCGCGTTCCAGAGCTGGTCCATGAGGTGACGCCGGATCGCTTGGCGGGGCCCGAGGTTCCGCTTGCGGTTTCGCCGGCCCGCTCCATTTTCGACGAGCACCCGATGAGCGGTGGGGTGGCCGGCCAGGTGGACCAGTCGCACGTGCCCGCGCACGACCGGCACCGCTGGGGCATGGCCATCGACCTGTCGGCCTGCACCGGCTGCGGGGCGTGCGTCGTGGCCTGCCAGGCGGAAAACAATATCCCCATCGTCGGCAAGGAACAGGTACTCCACGGCCGCGAGATGCACTGGATCCGTGTGGACCGGTATTTCGTGGGCGAACGCTCTTCACATCAACCCGTGCCCTGCATGCAGTGCGAGAACGCCCCGTGCGAGGAGGTCTGCCCCTTCGGCGCGACCACGCACAGCCAGGAAGGCCTGAACATGATGACCTACAACCGCTGCGTGGGCACCCGCTACTGCTCGAACAACTGCCCCTACAAGGTGCGGCGGTTCAATTTCTTCGACTACAACTGCGGCACGCTGAAGGACCTCTACATCCCCAACCTGCTCCGCCGGCCGGTCTCGGAGCTAGCGCGGATGCAGAAGAACCCGGACGTGACCGTGCGAATGCGGGGGGTGATGGAGAAGTGTACGTATTGCATCCAGCGGATCGAGGCGGCGCGGATCGCGGCCAAGCGGGAAGGCGACCGGCCCATCGCCGACGGCGAGATCCAAACCGCCTGCCAGCAGGTCTGCCCGGCGCGGGCCATCGTGTTCGGCGACTTGAACGACCCCAAAAGCCGCGTGTCGCAGCTCCAGGCCCTGGGCCGCAGCTACGGCCTCTTGGATCGGGAGCTGAACACCAAGCCGCGGACGCGGTACCTTGCCCGGGTCCGCAACCCGGCTCCGGGGTTGGACGAGGACTTGTACCGCGGCGAGAAAGAGCGCGAAGGATAAATGAGGCGATCGTGGTCAGCACGACTTATAGGTCCCATAAGTCCCATAGGTCCTATTTGTCCGAACGGTAGTTGAGCAGATCATGCCCAGCACGGCATACCCTCACGAGCTCGACAATACGGCGGAGGACCCGCGGGGGCGGGCGACGCTGGTCGGCGGCCGGCCGGGGCAGTGTCTGCACCAGGTCAGCGAGGGGATCGCCGGGGTGAGCGAGGCCCGCCGCGCCCCCAAGGCCTGGTACGCGGCCTTCGCCGTTACCATGCTGGCCCTGGGCGTGCTCGGGCTGATGGTCCTGTACCTGATCTTCACCGGGGTGGGCGTGTGGAACGTGAACCGCCCCGTCTGCTGGGCCTTCGACATCACCAACTTCGTCTTCTGGATCGGCATCGGACACGCCGGCACCCTGATCTCCGCCATCCTCTTCCTCTTCCGGCAGAAATGGCGGACCGGCATCAACCGCTTCGCCGAGGCCATGACGATCTTCGCCGTGATGTGCGCGGGCCTGTTTCCGGCCATCCACGTGGGCCGCGTGTGGCTGGTCTACTGGCTCTTTCCGTATCCGAACCAGATGGGCGCCTGGCCCAACTTCGTGAGCCCCCTGCTCTGGGACGTGATGGCCGTGAGCACCTATGCCACGGTGTCGCTCCTGTTCTGGTATCTTGGCATGGTGCCCGACCTGGCCACACTCCGCGACCGGGCCACCGGCCGCTGGCGGTTCTACATTTACGGCATGCTCAGCCTGGGCTGGCGCGGCAGCCAGCGGCACTGGCACGTCTACGAGCGAGCCTATCTGCTGCTGGCCGCCCTGGCCACGCCGCTGGTGCTGTCGGTGCACAGCGTGGTGAGCTTCGACTTCGCGGTCTCGCAGCTTCCCGGCTGGCACTCGACGATCTTCCCGCCCTACTTCGTGGCCGGGGCGATCTTCAGCGGGTTCGCCATGGTGCTGACGCTGGCGATCCCCGCCCGGGAGCTTTTCGGCCTGAAAGACTTCATCACCCTGCGGCACCTGGACAACATGGCGAAGATCACGCTGGTGACCGGCCTGATGGTGGCGTATTCCTACGTCATGGAATTCTTCATGGCCTGGTACAACGGCAACCCGTGGGAGCAGTTCCAGATGCTCGATCGCGAGCTGGGGCCGATGGGCTGGTGCGGCTGGGTGATGCTGATCTGCAACATCGCGGTGCCGCAGCTCCTGTGGTTCCGTCGCGTGCGGCGGAACGTCTGGCTGCTCTTGGCCATCAGCATCTTGATCAACGTCGGCATGTGGTTCGAGCGGTTCGTGATCATCGTGATCGGACTGCACCGCGACTTCTTGCCGTCCAGTTGGGGTACTTACTGGCCGAGCTACGTCGAGGTGCTGACGCTGGTGGGCAGCTTCGGGCTGTTCGGCACGCTGTTCTTGTTGTTCTGCCGCTACCTGCCCATGGTGGCGATGGCCGAGGTCAAGGCGATCCTGCCGGCGGATGCCGGTGGTTCAGGCGAATAGGCTGAGGACAAAGAAATGGAACACCCGCGGCTGTGGGGCCTGCTGGCCGAATACCGCGACGCCGCGGCGCTGCGGGCAGCGGCCCGGACCGTCCGCGACGCCGGCTATACCCGCTGGGACTGCCACTCGCCCTACCCGGTGCACGGGCTGGACCGGGCGATGGGCATCCGGCCGACGATCTTGCCGTGGATCGTACTGGCGGCGGGATTGGGCGGTTGCGGCGCTGCCCTGGGGATGCAGTGGTACTGCAACTCGCCGCTGGCGGCCAGCGCCGCGGCGGGCGGGTTGGCCGGCTTCCCCTTGATCTTCAGCGGAAAACCCTACTGGAGCCTGCCGGCCAACATCCCCATCGCCTTCGAGCTGACGGTGCTCGGGGCGGCGCTGGCGGCGTTTTTCGGGCTGTGGGCGCTGGTGCGGCTGCCCCGGCTGCACTTCCCGGCCTTCGCCAGCCGGCGGTTCCGCCGTGCCACGGACGACGGGCTCTTTCTGCTCGTCGAGGCGGCGGACGCCCGCTTCGATCCGGCCCGGACGAAAGACCTGCTCCTGCTCACCGGTTGCACCGCCGTGGAGGAGGTGATGGACTCGTGATGTCGCCGACGCGGATTACCGTGGGCGTGGCGGTGTTGCTGGTGGCGTTGGTGCCGCCGGGCCTGATTGCCCTACGGCGGTCGCGACCGTCGCCTGTGCCCCCGCTGCACCCGATTCTGGACATGGTCCGGCAGCCGAAGTTCCCGCCGCAGCGTGGCAACGCGATGTTTGCCGACGGCCGGGCGATGCGACCGCCCGTGCCGGGCAGCGAGGCTCGCGAGGACCTCGTCGTGCCCAGCCAGGTGCTCGACGATCCCGCGTCGGCCCGCTTTGTCGATGGCCGCGCGGAACCCTTCGTTCCGCGCGACCAGGCCGAGTACGATCGGCTGGTGCGCGGCCTCCAGGAGGCGGCGGGCGGCAAACTGGAGTTCGTCCCCCGCCTGCCCGTCCCCGCCAGTATGGACCTGATGCGGCGGGGGCAGGAGCGGTTCAATATCTATTGCGCCCCCTGCCACGGGGCCGGGGGCTACGGCGACGGGATGGTGGCCCGGCGGGCCGCCGAAATGCAGAACTCCGGCGCCGACACGGCCGCCGGCTGGGTCGCCCCGACCAACTACCACACCGCGGACGTGCGGGCCCGGCCGCCCGGCTACATCTTCAACACCATTACCCACGGCATTCGCAGCATGCCCGCCTATGACAAGCAGATCCCGGTCTTCGATCGCTGGGCGATCGTGGCCTACGTCAAGGCCCTCGAGCGGAGCCAGAACGCCAAGCCCGAGGATGTCCCCCAAACCGAGCAAGAACAGTTTGAGAAACCGTAAACAACGAACATGACGACAGGCGATTCCGAGCCTAAACCGACGCCGTTGGACCCCAGCAGTCCCCAACTCCAGTTGTCCGGGGCGGCCGCGGGCATGGGTCTGCCGGGTGTCATCCTTGCGGTGGTGGGCCTTGGCGCGGCCTGCGGGCTGGCGCTCTGGGCGCCCCAACCCGCCGCTCTCTTTCTGCACGCCTATTTGGTCGCCTACGCCTTCTACCTGTCGATCACGTTGGGCGGGCTGTTCTTCGTCATGCTGCACCACCTGACGCGGGCCGGCTGGAGCGTCACCGTCCGCCGCCTGGCCGAGGCCCTCGCCGGCACCATCGGGCTGATGGGCGTGCTGGCGATCCCGCTGTTGGTAGGCATGGGCGAGATCTACCCGTGGGCCGCGCTCGAAGACTGGGCCCGGCGGGCCGGGGTCACCCCGGTCCATTGGGCGACCGCATCCGCGAATGGGTCCAGTGTGACGGGAACGTTCATCGGCCCGCTGCCCATGTATTACCTCTCTCCCCCCGCCTTCATCGTCCGGCTGGTCGGCTACTTCGTGATCTTGGGCGGCCTGACCTGGTATCTTCGCAGCCGCTCGATCCGCCAGGACGCCGACGGCGACCCGCGGTGGAGCCTGCGAATGGAGCGGCTCTCCGCGCCGGGCATGATTGCCCTGGCGCTGGCGGCCAGCTTTGCGGCGTTCGATCTGTTGATGGGCCTCCAGCCCCACTGGTCCTCGACGATCTTCGGCGTTTACTTCTTCATCGGCAGCGTGTTGGCCGGGCTGGTGGCCCTCGTGCTGCTGGCCCGCTGGCTCCAGGCCCGCGGCCGCTTAGGCCCGGCCGTCACCGTCGAGCACTACCACGACCTGGGCAAACTGGCCTTCGCCTTCGTGTTCTTCTGGGGCTATATCGCCTTCGGGCAGTACCTGCTAATTTGGTATGCAAACATGCCGGAGGAGACGCAGTTCTACATGGTGCGGCAGATCGGGCCCTGGGCGTGGGTCTCGATCGCCCTGGTGCTGGTGCAACTGATCGTTCCGTTCCTCGGGCTGCTGTCGCGGCACGCGAAGCGGAACCTGAGGGTGCTGACCTTTTGGGCGGTCTGGCTCCTGGCCGCACACCTCATCGACTTGTTCTGGATCGTGATGCCGAACCTCTATGTCCGGCAGATGCCCTCGGCGGTGGGGGCGGCGCCGGGTACCCCGTTGGGCAAGGTGCTGGCCGAGCTGTTGGCCTCGAACCAGTCGGTTTACGAGCTGGCGCCGAAGTACGCGCAGTTCGCGGGCAACGTCGCCGCCCCGCTGCAGCCGCTCTCGCTGGCGGTGGTGCTGGCGCTTGTGGCCGGAATGGGGGGGCTCTACGTGATGAGCATAGCGCGGCTGCTGGCCGGTGCGGCCCTGGTGCCGGTCGGCGATCCCCGCCTGGACGAATCGTTGGCCTTTGAGAATACTTGAGAGCGCAGGTGGACCAGCCGTGAGTGATCCGCAGCAGACCGAAACGCCGCAGACGACCGCCCCGGTCGAGCGCGACGAAGTCAGCATTCCCCTGCTGGGACTGGTCGGTGCGCTGATCGTCGTGGTGACCATCTTGGTCGCCATCCTGCTGCAGGCGTGGTTCTATGCCGGCAAAGCGGACCTTGCGGCGGAAAAGGCCGTGCCGGCCGACGACCCGCAGACCCCGCTGGGCCAGGCGCTCTTGGATCAACAGGCCCAGATCAACAGCTACCGCTGGATCAACCGCCAGGCCCAAGTCCGTGGAATTCCGATCCAGCGGGCGATGGAGCTGGTCGCGCGGGAGCTGGCCGCCGAGCAAGGGCCGGATAAGAAAGGAGGCAAGCCGTGAGAACTAATATCGTCCCCGGCGAGGGGGGAGGGACACGGGGACACGGGGACGCGGGGACACGGAGACACGGGGACGCGGAGACACGGCAACGCGGGGATACGCGGAAGAGCCCGCCTTACACATCTCCGCGTCTCCGCGTCCCCGTGTCTCCGCGTCTCTGGCGCCTGGCCGCGCTACTCCTGGCCGCGCTGCTCATGACCGTGCCGGTCCGACCGGCCGCCGGGCAGGAAGACGAGGCCCCACCGCCCGGCTTCGAGGGCGCCACCATCCTCAGCAAGCCCAACGCCCAGGTGCCGCTGGAGCTGGAGTTCCAGGACGAAGAGGGCCGCGCGGTCCGGCTGGGCGACTACTTCCAGCCAGGCCGTCCCGTGCTCTTGGGGATGATCTACTTCCGCTGTCCCGCGCTCTGCGGGCTGACGCTCTCCGGCGAGGTGCGGGCGCTGGAGCGGCTCTCACTGGTGCCGGGCAGGGACTTCGAGATCGTCACGGTCAGTTTCGATCCGCGGGAAGGCCCGGAGCTGGCCGCGGCCCAGAAAGCCAAGTACCTGGCGATGCTCCCCAAGCCGGAGGCGGCCGCCTGCTGGCACTTCCTCAGCAGCCCCCGCGCCGCCACGGCCCGCGCGCTGGGCGAGGCGATCGGCTTCGGTTACAAGCTCGATCCCAAGGGCGAGATGTACCTGCACCAGGCGGGGATCTACGTGTGTACGCCGGACGGCCGCGTGTCCCGGGTCCTGCGGGGCATCGAATTCGACCCCGACGTGCTCCGCGACTCGCTGGTCTTCGCTTCGGAGGGGAAGATCCGCCGCGGCCTGTTCGGCGTGGCGTTGTCCTGCGGACTGTTGCACTACGACGCGGCCAGCGGCAAGTACACCTGGGCGGCGGTGGCCGCCATGCGAGTCACCGGCATCCTGACCCTGCTGATCCTCGGGGCGATCATCGGCACGCTCATCTTCTCTCGTGCCCACGCTCCGCGTGGGAACGCACTGAGCGGACGCTCCGCGTCCCCGGGGCCGAATCCCGATGACCACCCGGATGGGCAGTTCGGAAAGACCGCAGGAGCGGCCATCCAGTGCGTTCCCACCGACCATGCTGCGCACGGTGCCCGCCGTGGGAACGAGGTAAAGAAGACGGGGTGATGAATCTCATGCTTCCGCATCTTGTGGCCCAAGCGACGTTCTGGCTGGAGCCCGCCGCGTCCACGTCGGCCCAGCGGCACGACGTGGTCTTCTACACGGTGCTGTGGACGACCGCCTGCTTCTTCTGCGTGGTGGTCGGCCTGATGCTCTTGTTCGTGATTCTCTATCGCCGGCGGAAGGAGGGGGAGGACAGGCACGGGCCGATCCACAACACGGCCCTGGAGATCGTCTGGACGGCCGTGCCGCTGGCGGCGGTGACGGTGATCTTCGTGATGGGCTTCCGCGGGTTCCTGGAGCTCGACACGCCCCCCTCCGATGCCGACGTGATCGACGTGGAGGCGCGGCAATGGGCCTTCACGTTCACCTACCCCAACGGGGCCACCAGCGAGAACCTGTACCTGCGGCTGGACCGCCCGGTGATCGTCCAGCTCCATTCCAAGGACGTGCTGCACTCGCTCTACATCCCCGCCTTCCGCGTGCAGCGGAACGCCGTGCCGGGCCGGACCGAGCAGTTGTGGTTCCAGCCCACGCGGCCGGGCAGCTACTATGCCTTTTGCAGCCAGTACTGCGGCAACGGCCACTCGCGGATGAATGCGGAGGTGGAGGTTCTCGACGAGACGGCCTACTGGGCCAAGCTGGCGGCGCTGGCCAACGTCTTCGTCGACCCGGCCACGAAGAAGCGCCTGCCGTATGACGAGGTCGGCAAGAAGCTGGCCAAGGCGAGCGGCTGCGGCCAGTGCCATTCGGTGGACGGCTCGTTGGGCCAGGGGCCGACCTGGTTGGGGCTTTACAAGCGCGACACGGAGTTCTCCTTCCCGCCCGGCTTCACGCTCTCGGCCGCCGACAGCGACGCGAAGTGGGACGCCTACCTCCGCGAGTCGATCCTCGACCCGGGCGCGAAGATCGTCCGCGGATACCAGAACATCATGCAGTCCTTTGCCGATCGCTTCAGCGGCTCGGCGGCCAAGGACAAGAAGTTGACGGCCCTGGTGGAATACATCAAGAGCCTGGACAACAACGGGCCCGGCGGCAAGCCAAAATACTATCACCCGCTGCCGCTGCCGGCCGTGGAGAGCAAACCCAAGGCCGACGCGAAGAAATGAACATGGAAGACAACTACCTGACGCACCGCCGCGGCATCGCCTCCTGGCTGCTGACGCTCGACCACAAGCGGATCGGCGTGATGTACCTGGTGACCGTGCTGGCGGCGTTCCTGCTGGGGGGCATCTTCGCGCTTCTGATGCGGACCCAACTGCTGCGGCCTGAGGGGCTGCTGTTCCACATGACCCCGGAAAGCCAGGACCTGGCGGTCTACCGCCCCTTCAACCAACTCTTTACGCTGCACGGCGTGGTGATGATCTTCCTGGTGTTGATCCCTGGCACGCCCGCCGCCCTGGGGAACTTCGTCCTGCCGCTGATGCTCGGGGCCAAGGACGTGGCCTTCCCGCGGCTCAACCTGTGGAGCTACTACCTGTTCGTGGCCGGCGCGCTCTTGGCGGTGCTCTCGATCCTCATCAACGCGGTAGACACGGGCTGGACCTTCTACACCCCCTACAGCACGCAGACCTCCGGCGCGGTGATCCCGCTGGTGGCCGGGGCCTTCGTCATCGGCTTCAGCTCGATCTTCACGGGGATCAACTTCATCGTCACAATCCACAAGCTGCGGCCGGCGGGGATGAAGTGGGACCGCGTGCCGCTGTTCCTGTGGGGGCTGTACGCGACGGCCGTGATCCAGGTCGTGGCCACGCCGGTGCTGGGCATGACGCTCCTCTTGTTGATCGTCGAGCGGCTGTTCCACGTGGGCATCTTCAACTCGTACTACGGCGGCGATCCGCTCTTGTTCCAGCACTTCTTCTGGTTCTACTCGCACCCGGCCGTGTACATCATGATCCTGCCGGCGATGGGCGTGATGAGCGAGGTCATC
>Ga0181527_1004749_pt1 | contig 11531 bp, 6 predicted proteins | sample PEATcosm2014_Bin_30_FD_119762 | JGI IMG/M metagenome (GOLD analysis project Ga0181527, IMG submission 119762) | Peatland microbial communities from MTU Mesocosm Facility, Houghton, MI, USA - PEATcosm2014_Bin06_60_metaG | ecosystem: Environmental > Terrestrial > Soil > Wetlands > Peat | place...
AGTGGAGCGACCTGCTTCGGGTCAAGTCGGAGTTCCCCATCAACTTGTGGCCCAACGCGGTGCAGGCCTACCACCGCTGGGTCCGCACCGCGATCCAGCAGAACATGCCGTACGACCGCTTCGTGCGGCAGTTGCTCACGGCCAACGGCAGCAATTTCCGCGTGCCGCAAGTCAACTTCTACCGCGCCGTGCAAAGCCGGGAGCCCGCGGCCCTTGCCCAAGCCGTGGCCTTGACGTTCATGGGCGTGCGGGCGGAGAGCTGGCCGAAGGAGCGCTGGGCGGGCATGGCCGCCTTCTTCGCCCAAATCGGCTACAAGCCGACGCTGGAATGGAAGGAAGAGATCGTCTTTTTCGATCCGGACCCGGCCGCGGCGCCGCCGGGCGGCAAGCCGGCGACGGCTGCCTTTCCCGACGGCACGCCGGCACGTTTGTCGCCGGGCCAGGATCCGCGGCTGGTCTTTGGCGATTGGTTACTCTCGGCGAAGAACCCCTGGTTCGCCGCAAACATCGCCAACCGCGTCTGGTCCTGGCTGCTGGGACGCGGCATCGTCCACGAGCCCGACGATGTCCGGCCGGACAACCCGCCGAGCAATCCCGAGCTGCTGGCGCTGCTGGAGCGCGAGTTGCTGGCCGCCCGCTACGACCTGAGGCACCTTTACCGGCTGATCCTGAAGTCGAGGACGTACCAGTCCTCTTCCCTTTGCGGCGGCAATGACGCCCGGGACGACGCCGACTTCTCGCACTATCCGCTCCGCCGATTGGAGGCGGAGGTGCTCATCGACGCGATTTGCCGGATCACCGGCACTACGGAGCAATATAGCAGCGCCATCCCGGAGCCTTTCACCTTCATTCCGGGGGAGCAACGCGCGATCGCGCTGGCGGACGGCAGCATCACCAGCCCCTTCCTGGAGATGTTCGGCCGGCCGGCGCGCGACACGGGGCTGGAATCGGAGCGCAACAATCGTCCCACGGCCGCCCAGCGGCTGCACCTGCTGAACTCCAGCCACATCCAGCAGAAACTCCGGCAAAGCCCCAAGCTCCGCGCGTTGGGGCAATCCCAGCTCAAGCCGCGGGAAAAGCTGGACGAGCTTTACCTGACGATTCTCTCCCGCTTCCCGACCGAAGAGGAACGCAAGGCCGTGTGGGCTTACAATAACGCCGGCCAGGGGAAGCCGAAGGCCGACGGGAGCCTCGTGTGGGCATTGATCAACACCGCGGAATTCCTCTACCGGCATTGAACGCAAGGCTCCCCTCTCCGTCCGGGAGAGGGGCAGGGGGTGAGGGCGGAGTCTGTTCGCCACTCGCCCTCACCCTCGGGCACCGACCGAAGGTTGGTCGCTCCCAAGGGGAGAGGGGACCGTAGGAGCGAAGCATGATGGCAGAACGCATGACTGGACGGGGCACGCGCATCTCCCGCCGCGAGGCGCTGGGCCGTGGCTTGGTGGGCACGGCCGCCTTGCTGCTGGGCGAGGGCTTCCGCCTGAGAGCCTCGGCCGCCACGCGGCCAGCCACGGCCAAGTCGGTCATCCAGATCTGGATGTGGGGCGGCCCCGCGCACCTGGACACCTTCGATCCCAAGCCGGCGGCCGGCTACGACTACTGCGGCCCGCTGGCCAAGCCCATCCCCACCAACGTCCCGGGCATTGTCATCGGCGAGCTGCTCCCCCTGCTGGCCAAGCAAGCCGACAAGTACTCGATCATCCGCAGCATGACCCACGGAGTGAACGCCCACGAAACGGCCTCCTACATGGTGCAGACGGGGCGGAAGCCGGGCGAGCGGCTGGTCTATCCCTGCGTGGGGGCGGTGGTTTCGCGCTTCAAGGGCTACGACGCCGGCTACCGCGGACTGGTGCCGCCCTACATCGTGCTCACCGAGCCGCTGGGGCGGTTCTCCGAGGCCGGCTTCCTAGGCAACCGCTACAAGCCCTTCGCCACCGGCGGCGACCCGGCCAAGACCCCCTTCGCCGTCGACGGCGTCGTCGCCGAGGGGGTCTCCGACGAGCAACAGCGGCGCCGCCGCGAGCTGCTGCACCAGCTCAATACCCTGCAACACGCCGCGACGGGCGACGCCTCGCTCGCGGCCCTGGCCCGCTGCGAGGAGGAGGCGTACGACCTGATCCTGGGCGACGCGGGCAAGCTCTTTGATCTCTCTCGGGAGAAGGACGACCTGCGCGAGCGCTACGGCCGCTCCACGTTCGGCCAGGCCTGCCTGATGGCGCGGCGATTGGTCGAGCGCGGCGTCCCCTACGTCGCCGTCAATTACAAGGGCTGGGATACGCACAAGCAGCATTTCCAGGTCATGCGCCGCAAGCTGCCGGAAATGGACAAGGGCATGGCCGCGCTGTTGGGCGACTTGGCCGATCGCGGCCTGCTGCAAAGCACGATCCTTTGGTGGAGCGGCGAATTCGGCCGCACGCCCAAGGTCCAGTGGGAGCCCCCCTGGAACGGCGGCCGCGGCCACTGGGGCCAGGTCTTCTCGGCGGTGGTCGCCGGCGGCGGATTCAAGGGCGGCCAGGTCGTCGGGGCCTCGGACGCCAAAGGGGAAGCCGTGGCCCGCCGGCCCGTCTATCCCTGCGACCTCATCGCCAGCATCTATGAGCTGCTGGGGATCGACCCCGACGGAAAAATGCCCAACCCGCAGGGACTGGACGTGCGCGTGACCCCCTCGGCCGCCGACGGCGTGAGCATGGGGGGCCGCCTGAGAGAAATCATGTGAACCCGTAGGTCCCTCCTGCCGGAAGGGACTTGAGGGATGGACAGACGCTGTCGGCGTGCAAAGTCCCGCTCGGCAAGCGGGACCTACCGAGAAGACCTCCTGGAACCACGAAGAACCATGAACGCATCTTGGCGACGTGTGACGATCGGGCTGGCGGCGCTGGCGGTGCTGGCGACAGCGGCGCGGGCCCAGCAGCCCCCGCCGCACGTCGGCTACGCCTATCCGGCCGGCGGCCGGCAGGGGACCACGATCGAGGTGGCCATCGGCGGCCAGCGTCTTCTGGCCGCCCGCGGCGTGTACGTGTCCGGCGGCGGCGTGCAAGCCGCGGTGCAGGACTACAGCCGGCCGCTCACGCCGATGCAGGCCGGCGAACTCCGCGAGAAACTACAGGAGTTGCTCAAGAAAGACAGGGACGCCGCCGTCCGCGAGCAAATCATGGCGATCAGGAAGCAACTCCTCATGTCCGCCAATCGCAACGTCAACCCTGCGATTGCCGAGACGGTTGTTGCGCGGATCACGATCGCCGCGGACGCCGAGCCCGGAACGCGGGAGCTGCGAGTGGCGGCCGCGACCGGCCTGTCCAACCCGTTGGTGTTCCACGTCGGACAACTGCCGGAGTTCTCCAAGCAAGAAGTGAAGAACGAGCAGGAGCCAAGGCGGTTCCAGCCGCAAGGCGCTGTGCCCAGGTCGGAGACAACCGTCACGCTGCCGGCGGTGATTAACGGCCGGATCTTGCCCGGCGGCGTGGATTGCTTCCATTTCCAGGCCCGCAAGGGACAGCCACTCGTGATCGCCGCCCATGCCCGGGAGTTGATGCCGTACCTGGCCGACGCGGTCCCCGGCTGGTTTCAGGCGACCTTGACGCTCCGCGACGCCGAGGGGAAGGAGCTGGCCTACAGCGACGGCTATCGTTTTCACCCCGATCCGCTGCTTTTCTTCGAGGTTCCGCGGGACGGCCGGTATTCGATCGAGATCAAGGACGCACTTTACCGCGGGCGGGAGGATTTCGTCTATCGCATCACCGCGGGCGAGCTGCCTTTGGCGACGAGCATATTTCCGCTGGGTGGCCCGGCCGGCACCCAAACCGCCGTGAAAATGCAGGGCTGGAACCTTCCTTCCTCCACGCTCACGGTGGATGTCCGCGGCAACGGGCCGGGCATCGTTTTCCTTTCCGCCCGCAAGGAAGGTTACCTCTCCAATCGTCTCCCTTTCGCCCTGGACACGCTGCCAGAATGCCTGGAACAGGAGCCGAACGACCAGCCTGCCACGGCACAGCGGGTCACCCTGCCGGTGATCGTCAACGGCCGCATCGATCCGCCCGGCGACGTGGACGTATTCCGCTTCGAGGGCCGCGCAGGCCAGAAAATCGTCGCCGAAGTCTACGCCCGCAGGCTCGATTCGCCCTTGGATTCCGTGCTGCGGCTGACCGACTCCGCCGGGCGGCAACTGGCGATGAACGATGATTACGAAGACAAGGGGGCCGGCTTGATCACGCACCACGCAGATTCACTGCTCACAGCAACCTTGCCCGCCGACGGGACCTACTATCTTCGCCTCGCCGACGTGCAACAGCACGGCGGCCCGGAATACGGCTACCGCCTGCGGATCAGCGGGCCGCGGCCGGATTTCGATTTGCGGGTGGTGCCGTCCGGCATCAGCGCCCGCGCCGGTACATCTGTTCCGCTGACGATCATTGCCCTGCGGCGCGACGGCTTTTCCGGAGAGATCAGCGTGGCCCTCAAAGACGCGCCGCAGGGATTCTCACTGGGCGGCGCGCAAGTGCCCGCCGGGCGGGACGAGGTGCGGGCCACGCTCACCGTGCCGCGGAGCCCCTCCGACCGCCCCGTCGTCCTCCGGCTGGAGGGCCGCGCCACGATCGAAGGACGGGAAGTCCGCCGGCCGGCCGTGCCTGCGGACGACATGATGCAGGCCTTCGCCTACCACCATCTCGTGCCCGCCCAGGAGCTGATGGTCGCGATCATCGAGCGCGGGGGTGCCGCGGCGCCGTTGAAGTTGCTCGAGCCAGGCCCCGTGAAGCTTCCCGCCGGTGGCACGGCATCTGTGCGGTTCTCGGCCCCCAATGCCCCCGTTCTGAGGCAGGCCAAGCTGGAATTGAACGAGCCGCCGGACGGAATCTCCATCCGCGACGTGTCGTTCAGCCAGGAGGGGCTGACCCTCCTGCTGGGCGCCGACGCGAAGGTGACGCCGGGCCTGAAAGGCAACCTGATCATCAACGCCTTCGTGGAGCGGGTCCCGCCCGCGGCAAAAGGCCAACCGCCCAACCAGAAGCGGCGCGTCCTCTTGCGGACGCTGCCGGCCGTGCCGTTCGAAATTGTCGGTGTCCGTTAGGCAACCGGGCGCTGACGACGCCCTTCGCTGCTCGGGGTGTGCCGCCCGATTATCACGACACCGAGGGTCCGCCCCCCGATTGGGCCCATTTCCGCGGGGTTTATCCCCACCATAGCGGGGTTGTGGTAATGATTTTCGAGAATTCCGCGCTAAGGTGCTTACGAACCGCGGTGATTTGGCTATAATGAGCGTCGGCCCCTCAACGTTCTCCCTCTCCCCTCGCGGGAGAGGGTCGGGGTGAGGGGCCTCGGCCGCTGTTTGGTTCACCCAACTCCATAGCAGGCAGCGCGGCATCCGGCGGTTGAGCGGCAACTTGCCGTTTGGCGACCTTCCGCCGAGCGCCCTCTTATGACCGCGACGGTTTCCCGATTGCCCGGCCCTCTGCCCGCGTGATCGTGGCTTTCTGCCGTTGCGTTGTCCCCAGTTTTCGGTCCGCGTTGTGGTCGTGTTCGCGCGTCACGTTGGCCAGCGGAGTTCGTGGAATTCAGCGTCGAGAGGTGAAGCGTGGCGAACAAGATGATTCTGGTGTGCGGCTTTGTTGCCGCGATTCTGCTGCTGCCACCCCCGGCGGCTCGCGCGCAAACCACCGCGTGGAACGTCCAATCGGGTGATTGGTCCGTAGGCTCATACTGGACTGCGGGCCTGCCCACCAGCAATACGGGCGCCTACGTCGATAACGGCGGGACCGCGACCGTCAGCTCCACGGCACCGGTCTGCGGGAGCCTTTACCTGGGCACCGCCGCGGGCAGCGGCACGCTCGAAATAACCGGCGGCGGCCTCGTAAATTATGGGCTGGGCTACGTCGGGTACCAGGGCACGGGAAGCGTCTTACAGTCGGGCGGGATCAATAGCGTTGCTGTCGACACCGGTGTTGGCATGACGCTCGGTGCCTATCCCGGCAGCAGTGGCACCTACAACCTCAGTGCGGGGAATCTTTCCACGCTGTACGCCGATATTGTCGTGGGTGACGGCGGCACGGGCGACTTCGTGCAGTCCGGCGGGGCCGTCTCCATTGCCGAGGACCTGATCGTCGGCAGCGGCCGGGGCGGCAGCGGAACGTACAGCCTTGGCGGCACGGGCCAGTTGCGCGCGCCGTATGAGGTCGTGGGCTACCAAGGCGCGGGCGCCTTCACGCAGTCGGGCGGGACCAACTCCGCCAACAATCTAAGTCTTGGCGACCACGCCGGCGGTACCGGAACGTACAACCTCAACGGCGGAACGCTCATCGTCCAATCCCTCGCCGGCGGTTCCGGAGCGGCGGCCTTCAACTTCAACGGCGGAACGCTGCAAGCCGTTGCCACGTTTTCCACAGCTCTGCCAATCAGCTTGACCGGGAGCGGCGGCGACAGCACCATCGACACGGCCGGCAAGACGCTCACGCTTGCAGGCCCCTTGTCCGGCCCCGGCGGTCTGATCAAGGCCGACAGCGGGACGCTCTCGCTCACCGGAACCAACACCTACAGCGGCGGCACCACGATCAGCGGTGGCACGCTCGCCCCCGCCTCGGCCAGCGCGTTGGCCGGTCACAACTCCCCTTCCAGTGTCTTCGTGCAAGGCGGCGCCGCGCTAAGCATCAGCACCGGCTCGTCCGGTTGGACGACGGGCGACATTGCCGATCTGTTGGCCGCTAACGGCCCCAACTTCGCCCCCGGCTCGGTGCTGGGCATCGACACGACCAACGCCGGCATCACCTACGCTGCCCCAATTGTCGGCAACATGGGGCTCGCTAAGGCGGGCGGCAACACGCTGGCACTCACCGGGACAAGCGCGTACAGCGGCGGGACAACCGTATCCGCCGGCACACTGCAACTCGGCGACGGCGCCGCCAATAACGGCTACGTCCAAGGCAACATCCTGGACAATGCCGCGGTGGCCTTCGCCAACCCCGTGGCCCAGGCCTACTCGAACGTCATCAGCGGCAGCGGGGCCCTGACCAAGTCCGGTACCGGCATGCTGACCCTCACCGGCAGCAACACCTATAGCGGCGGGACAACCGTATCCGCCGGCACGTTGCAACTCGGCGACGGCACCGCCAATAACGGCTATGTCCAAGGCAACATCCTGGACAATGCCGCGGTGGCCTTCGCCAACCCCACGGCCCAAACCTACTCGAACGTCATCAGCGGCAACGGGTCCCTGACCAAGTCCGGCAGCGGCACGCTGGCCCTCACCGGCAGCAATACCTACACTGGCGGCACCACGATCAACGGTGGCGTGCTGCAGCTCGGGGACGGCGTATCCCGCAATGGTTATGTCGCAGGGATCATTGCGGACAATGCCGCCCTGAATTTTGCCAATCCCTCGGCCCAGGCCTTCGCGGGAACCATCAGCGGCGCCGGCTCGCTGACCAAGAGTGGGGCCGGCACGCTGACCCTTTCGGGCAGCAACACGTTCACTGGCGGTACGACTGTCGGCGGCGGCACGCTCACGCTCGGCAACACCGCGGCCCTGCTCGGGAGCACGCTGGACACCAGCGGCGCTGGCGTCCTGAGCTTCGGCAGCCTGACGGCGGCAACGCTCGGCGGTCTGCAAGGCTCCGGCGGCTTGGTGCTGCAAAATACGGCCGGTGCGGGCGTCAGCGTGAAGGTGGGCAACAACAATGCGAGCACCACCTTTAACGGATCGCTCTCCGGCTCCGGGAGCCTGGTCAAAGTCGGCAGCGGCACGCTGACCCTCGCCGCCAGCAACACCTACTCGGGCACGACCACCGTGAGCGGCGGCGTGCTCGCGGCCGGGGCTGCCGGCGCGCTGTCCCCGTATTCCGGCATGACCGTCAGCGGCGGCACGCTGGCCAGTTTGACCTCCGCCAACACGGTCAAGTCGCTCACCGTTACGAGTGGCGGCATGTTGGAGCTGGGCCTCGGCGATCTGTTGACCAGCACCGGCGTGGCTACTCTCGGCGGCACCCTGGATCTCAGCGGCACCGCTGGACCGGGGCCGGTCGAGCTGCTGGCCTACAGCTCGAAGACGGGCACTTTCGCCACAGTCAGCGGCCTGCCGGCCGGCTACACCTTGCAGTACACGCCCACGGAGCTGCTTGCCGTGCCCGAGCCCTCCACCCTCGCCCTCCTGGCGGCCGGTTTGGCCTGCGGCGCGGCCGTGTGGCCGAGGCGCAAGAGCGGTTAGTCCGCATTTCTCACCAACGTGTACGGTGGGTCGGGCAAACCCAGGTCCCGGTGGGGCTTCAGTCGCGGCCTTCGCAGTGGCTACGGGGGGGCTTGAGCAGGCGTTTGACGGGTTTGCGAGCCCCACCGGGAGTCTGCGACCTCGATCCACCCTACGGTGAGAAATGTGGGCTGGTGCCCCCCCTTCATCCTGACTCCCGACACATTATACTGGATGCTACGGCGAGGTCGTGGCCAAGAAAGCGGTGTTGGTGTTCATAAATGACGCAAAGGAGAGTGAACCATGGGCGACCCAAGCGAAAAACGGGATTTCGACTTCGAACTACTGCGGAGATACGGCGCCAAATGGGCGGTCCTCACGGCCATGAGCGCCAACATGGCCAAGAAGAGCATCGCGATACCCCCTGGTGTTTTCGAGGACCTCAGGACCGCCCGGGGCAAGATCGAGTCCGGCTGCTTCTCGCCGTGCGAGGCCGGCTGCGAGCTTGCCCAAATTGAGGGTCAGCTTTTCTCGGAATGCCATCTTGTTGATCCGCAAGAATTCCAGGAATGGTGCGACCTGCTGGCCGAGGCGATGCAGGGGAAACTCGACTACCAGCGGATCCAAGGCATCGCGGCCCTCGCCCCCGTCAAGAACGACTGCGGGTTTCTCGGTTGCAAGTGCTCCGAGTCGCGTTGAGGTTGCAACAACGGCAGCCGTCTGACCGGGGGCTGGGATACCGCCCCATCGCTGAGCTGTGGACAGGTTCGCATCGTGGAAGGTGCCGATGGGGTTTGGGGCGAGCACCAATGAAATCCTTCCGTCACCTCCGCCGCTCCTTGAGAACCCATCTGGGCATCTGGGTTTTCTTCCTGTTTGTGCTGGCGACGATCTGTGCGGTGTTGATCAGCGTTTCAAGTAGCTTTCCGCTCGAAACCCTCATTATAGCGGCCGTGCTCACCCTCGCCGGGATCGGCGTTATTCTATACTTCTGGGAACTGGTCATTCTCGGTTGGGTAGTAGACTTCCTCTCGGAAATTGGTGGGCCGAGAATCCACGCAAGGCCGGTCCCTCTCGAGTGCGAGCAAGTCGGGGAGATAATCGTCGTCAAGCTGCGTGACAACATCGCCACCGTTTGGCAGTGTCAGTCGGTGCAGAAACAACTGAAACGCTTGATTGACGAGCATCACTGCGATTTCGTTCTCGATTTTTTCCATTCTGGGAACATTTCAACAAGTTTCCGTGCAGTCATGGTCCACATCATGAAGGCGGCGCGCAGGGAGGCAGAAAGGCTTGGCAGACCATATCGACCGGTTGCGTTGCCTCGCGGGGAGGTATTCAGAGTGTTTGATGACAGGCAACGTGCGGTCAAGGAAATGTCCAAGCACGACGGGCACGGATGGGTTGTCCTCTGTTCCGTCCCCGCTGGAATCCGAGCGGTCTCCGAGTTAACGTGAATAGGCAAAGAGGCAGTGCATTGCGCAGGGCATCCTGGGTGGGCTTTCGCTGGCTGTTGACGGCGACTTCCAACCTGCCGGAGCCGGGGCGAGGCCCGTGGCTCATGCCGCGGATCGACAACCTTGGCCGTGCTTGACCCGCACCCGAAATCTCCCGTAGAATCCGGTTAGTGATATCCAGTCTTGGTCCCTCACAGGAGTCCCCGCTCATGGCAGATACGACAAAAGGTACCGCTGGAGCCCTCAGCCGGCGAGAGGCGCTGGCCTACGCCGCGACGTTCGGCAGCACCTTCCTGGCCGCCCAGGGTCTGATGGCCGGCGAGGACGCCCAGGGGGCGGCTGCCGCCCAGCGCCCGACGAAACGCTATGACATGAAGAAGTCGATTAACCTCTGGGCACTGCCATATCCGCAGAAGCTGACGCTCGAGGAGTGCCTCCAACTGTGCAAGGACGCCGGGTTCGACGGGGTCGAGTTGAACTACGCCCTGGACGGCGATCTGTCGCCCAAGGCGTCGGAGGCTGACATCCGCGCCATCGGTCGGATGGCGCAGAAGATCGGCATTCAGATCAGCGGGCTGTGCTCGTTCCTCTTCTGGCCGTATTCGCTGACGCACAACGATCCGGAGCGGCGCAAACAGGGCCTCGATCTGGCAATGAAGATGATCCAGGCCGCCCGACTCTTGGAAACGTCCAACCTGCTGGTTGTGCCGGGGGCGGTTTACATCCCCTGGCTTGCGAGCGAGCCGCCGGTCCCGCCCGAGACGTGCGAGCGGCGTGCCCGCGAGGCCGTCCGGAAGCTGATCCCCGAGGCCGAGAAGGCCGGGGTGTACCTGAACATCGAAAACATCTTTGCCAACGGCTTCCTGCACAGCCCCCAGGAGATGATCCAGTTCGTGGACGGCTTCGGCTCGGACCACGTTCGTGTGCACTTTGACACGGGCAACGTCATGCAGTACCACTTCCCCGAGCACTGGATCGCCATGCTCGGCAAGCGCATCCGCAACGTCCATCTCAAGGAGTACTCGAAGAAGGTCCATGAGTTCAACCTGAACGCTTTTCGCCCGCTCCTGGACGGGACCACCGATTGGCCGGCCGTGCTCGAAGCCTTTGACAAGGCCGGGTACCGGGGCTACTTGACCTTCGAGTATTTCAACCCCTATCCGCACTGGCCCGAAGCGCTGGTCTACCACACGTCGGATGCGCTGGACCGGATGCTGGGACGAAAGGGGTAGGATGAGCCGGAGAATTGCTTGCCATAAACAACGACGGCTTTGACGCCAGGTCTTGGCGCCAGTGGCACGGAGTAATTGATCGGCCGCGGCAGCGCCTCGAAGCCGGGGTTGACCGGGAGCTTGGCATGTTCGGGGAAGTCGGTCGTATAGCGCGCCAGCAGGGCATTCACGTCCGCGTGTACGATGTACATCTTTCCGCGGATGTGCTTGGTTTCGCCCGGAGCGAGACCGCCCAGGCGGAAATCGCCGTGCAGGCAGCGGAGCACGCCTTGGAACAACTCCTGGTAAGGTTCCCAGGTGGTAGCCCAGAGCCACTTCTCGTCGCCGCTATAACATCCGATCAGGCCATTGCTGGGCACAAGCGGACTCAACGGACGCGGGTTCACGTCGGTCCGCGGCACGTTGAGCGGGCACCATGTCTGTCCGGGTGTATAGCGGGCCTGCGTGGCCCATTGCGGCGTGGGCATCCGCTGCAGCTTGCCGTCCAGGAAGATGAAGCACTTCGGCAGGTAGTCGTTGAGATCGGGCCCATGGTTGCCCACGCCGGTGAATTCGCCCAGCCGTGTGCAGACCTGTGCCCAGTGGGCCTCGGAACGGGTGCTGCCAGGATTATGCGCCACGAGCCGGAAATCGACCTCGTCGTCCTTGGCCGTGATCACGTGCTCGACCGTC
>Ga0181527_1004750_pt1 | contig 11531 bp, 11 predicted proteins | sample PEATcosm2014_Bin_30_FD_119762 | JGI IMG/M metagenome (GOLD analysis project Ga0181527, IMG submission 119762) | Peatland microbial communities from MTU Mesocosm Facility, Houghton, MI, USA - PEATcosm2014_Bin06_60_metaG | ecosystem: Environmental > Terrestrial > Soil > Wetlands > Peat | place...
ATCTGGTAGATTTCGTCCCTCAATACGAACGACCGTGGCCACTGCTGCATTCCAGGAAAGTTCGGATCTTCCACGAGGATGGGCGCATTGAACGTTCCCCACGGGTGCTCGTCAAAGTAACCCCCGATCATCGCGCCATATTCCGGCCAGTCGGTAAAGGTGATGGTAGCGCTATGCACGCCAATAAAGCCTTTCCCATCATCGTGGACGAATGAAAGAAGATCCGCCTTCTGTTGCGCGTCCATTTCGAGGTTACCGCCGGTGAAGAAGAGGACGGCATCGAAATCATTCAGGTTCTTCGCGTTGTATTCCAGTTTCTTCTAGGTGAGTACTTCCGTGTCAGTGCGGATGGTGGTGTCCCACAGTCCAGTCGCCTCCCCTAGGCGTTCAATGGTGGCCATGGCGTGGGAAACGGACTCGTGGCGGTATCCCTTTTCCTCTCCCAGCACCAGGAGATGTTTCTTCTGCGGGGTTTGGGATTGGGCAATGCAGAGGCTGCAAAAGCCTAAAAGGGACAAGAGATAAACCGACCGCCGGACCTTCATTTGGACTATTCCTTCCCGCCAGTCTCCAAGGGCTGTAGCTCGGGGCGCCGCGAAAGTATATCGTAAACAAACACTTTACGTAACCTTATCCCTGACCCTTATCCCTGACCCTTCACAATGACGGCTCCCACAAACTGCCGGACCGGTACAACGAGGGCCGCCACGAATCGATTATTCTGAAGAACCACATGTGGAACCAGGTCGTGTGGGAAATCGCTCCCCTGGACCGCGATTGTGTCGCGGGGCTCGATTTTGCGTACAGCCTCCCCAAGAAGGTCCCCGACCCCGGCAACCAAACGATCCTGGACATCGATCAACTGGAGAATCCCGAAGCCCGATTCGCGGAGTCGGCGTACGCAGTAGAGGATCAATTGATATCGGATTTTTGCTCTTGGTCGTTATTTTCAACGAACCCTTGGTGCGCGAACTCTTGCAACTAAGCACTAGGGCATTCCTTTGCAAGGCCGTAGCTGCGCTTGGGTTCCCCCTCCCCACCACGCCGGCAACTGCCACGCCTCCAGCTCGCAATAGGCGTCAGGGGGTAGGTACGAAGTGACCGCACATTGCATCTCTTTGTCCTGCATGCCTTGGTTGAGCACGGTTTGGAACACCAGCCAGTGGTTCCGGACGTTCACCGTCTGTCTGATGCTGGGTGTGGTGTAGAAGTACACTCGTTTTTCTCCGATGCGAGCATGAATCTGCGAGAGCTCCGCGATGCCATTTTGTCGAAAGGGCTCACCACCCACCATGTGGCGTACCACAATGGCCAGCAGCGACCGAGGCTGGGAGAACTCCGGGAGGTGCGTTCGGAAAGCCACTCTCCTCTTGACAAAGCCGCGCTGAGTCAGTCGCTCGGCATTGGAGAAACCGATGTCGGAATCGGGCGTCAGATCCATAGGAACTATCCCGAGCTTCTGCCCTAGCACCGCCGGTTGTTCCGGCAGTTCTTCAATGGGAAAGTTTTCCTTCCCGGAAAGTTTAGAGTCCGGCCCAATCTCAAACATGGCCACTTCAAAAGGGCGCAACCACAGACTGAGTGTCTGGCCTGCTGTGAAGGATTCTTCCCCTTGCCTGACGAGCGACCTTGTCTCTGGGAAATGGCGGCGGAGGCTCACCGGCCCGCTGCCAGCGAACCCCAGAGAGGAATCCAAAGCGAGGTTGAACGGCCGAGATTGAAAATGCACATTGTTGAGAAAAACAAAGCCGTGGTCACCTTCAAAATAGGAGTATCCGTAAACTGTATTTTTCCACGGATCCCCGAGCGGGTGGCGTCGCTGGAGCAGGATTCGATCGTGAGTCCGCGCCAGTCGGACAAGGCGGCTGAGGACTGTGACCTCATCCTCGGGAATGAGAGCCAAGTCTCCCCAGCATTGCGGGAAGAAGAGGTTCCCACGTCCCAGGTCCATCACCAGCGCTTCCAGCCACCGCTCCGCCTTAACGAAACTGCCCCAACTCGTGTTGGTGATCCACACGCCGAGGCTGTCGCGGTTGGAGGGGGGAATCAATTGGGCAAAGTGCGAACCCTGGTCCACCAGGTGCGTGGAACTGTCCCGATGGACCACGGTGGGGTAGTCCGCGAGCCCAGTGCCTTCCCCGGCGATGCCGGATTCAAAAAGGGTGTCACCGAACAGACAGAAATAGGGCGAGCCGATGCCCCAATAACCCATGAACAGGGCACCCGGAGCCTCTCTCTTGACTGCTTGAATGATGTTGATGACCGATTCGTAATTGGCTTCCGTGGAATATTTGCCCGGCAAGTGGCCGTGCTGACTGCTGTTGCAATAGTAACGCCCGTTGTCGAGTTTCACGCCGCGGACCCGGAAGTCCTTCACGTGGTGCAGAATCGCTTCTTTGAGAAGGTGCGCGTAAGGCTCGGCCGATACACACATGCACCGCTGAAAATCGAGCAGCAGCACTCCGTTTCGATAGAGCAGCGGCGGCCAGTAACCCTCCGGGTTCGGTCTCCGGCTCGCTTCCAGGTTCGCTGAGTTGCCCATGCCCCAATCCGGGAACGTGGCATCAAACCAAGTGCCGTATCGCATCCCCAAAGCCTCAACCTCTTCCACTGCTTTCATGGGACCCACCGGCCAGATATCTTCTCGATAATCCAGCCGCGTGGATTCGAGATCCGCGAACCAACCGGAGTCAGTCCAAAAATAGTCGAATGCAATCCCGAGCGCCTTCCAGTGCCGCACATCCCTCAAGGCATCCAAGACCGTGGCCTCGCTGACATCCTGCTCCTCCAAAGTCGATGCCGCATGGCTGTTGATGCCGAACGGCCCGTACATGGACAGCATCTTTTGCGGACGCGGGCTGGCGTTGCGAATGTAATCCACGAACTGATGGGACGCCTCTCCACTTCTTGCCACTCCGAAACATGACACCTTGGTCTGCAACGCCGCACCCGGTTTCAGGGTCCTTCCGGCAAAGTGCCTTAACCTCACGCGGCCCGGCAAACCTTGATTGAGGCCTGTCGGGTATTCGATGCCGCAGAACGCATCGCCTCCTATGAACACCGGAAAGCCGTAACCTCCCTCACCCACCGGTTCCTCCAGACCGACATCATCCATCTGCACATCCAGAAGCAAGCGCTCAGCCTGTCCGACGTTCTTAACTTCCAACCATTTTCGCCGCGTGAAGCCGTTCAACTCGTTGTGGGCTTCGACTTCGATCTGGTCCTTTGCATTACTCAGGGAAATGATGACCCCGGGAGATTCCCCTGTTCCAGATTTGCGCACGGTTTTCACGTCGAAGTCAGAGACCGTACGATACGGATGGCCTACCGAGACGAACTGGTCCACTAAGTTCGACGTGAACAGGGCGCGGTCCATGACGTTGCGGGGATGATCGCCAAATGTCTTGTCGTAGTCCCGGACGCAAATCGCCAGGGTGTTGCCGGCGCTTTCCTCAAAAGAGAGGGCTTGGTGCGCCTCGGAGCCGGGCATAAGGGTAAACAGGCCTGGGTCGCGCCAGCGTCCGGAGCTCACCCGCGTTCCCACCGCAACTCCGTTCACGTAGACCCAGTATCGGTTCCAGTCCTCTTGGTCGTAGCCTCCCAATCCCAAAACGACCTCCTCGTTTCGGGCCTCCTCCGTCAGGGTAAAGTGCTGCCGAAACCACGCGTAGCCGCGATAGATAAAGCTGGGCGGCTTCCCCGGGCCTCTGACATCGTGAAGATAAAGATTGTCCGCCCCACCCCATTTCGTTTCCTCGGGAAAAATGGGAAGGTGATAGCCACGATGCAGGCCGTCGGCGTCCGGCGTTTCGGGGTCAGCGGCTGTTTCGCGGCCTAACGTCCATTTCCACCAGGCAATCTCCAGGCGCCGACGGGAGGCGGAAAAGGTGAGGGAGATCTCCTGTGAACGTGAGAACGAGACGTAACGCCCGCTAAGCTTGTTTTGAAAACCCGTCACCCGAACCCCCGCGGGACCGATGTCCAGGTTCCATGCCAGCCACGAATTGGATAATCCAATGGATTCACCGCGCCGGGCGGGAGCGGCGTGACCATAAAGGGACGCAGCCGTCGCTAAGCTCGTTTGAAGGAACGATCTTCGTTTCATGTCAACGCTCCCTTGCTTTTTCGTCGTACAAAACCTTCGAAGAAATTTCTCAAGCTCCGACGTGCGTGACTAGAATTCAACAACGGCGTTCGGCTGACAGATGCGCTGGTGTCGCGTAACACCTAGCCCTTGACAATTGGCCAGCAGCCCTGCCGCCCTGGTTGTAGGGGTACGGCTTGCCGTACCCTCTGGGTTCGGTCGCGCGATAAAAATGAAGAGGGTACGGCAAGCCGTACCCCTACAACCAGGCAGTGCCCCGCAACAATGGTCAAGATGACGTCCTTCGCGCCACAACATTGCGGCGAACTACGCCCCGGAATCCAGCCAAAGTCACACCGCAGGTGAAAGTAGACTCTTCGCGATGGCATGAATCCTCTCCCTGGTTCCGCGAAATGCCCAGATCACCGATTCATCGTCACAGTGGATTCGACCTATCCTTTGGCCTATGGCCGGGCTGTGGTACTCGAGTTCGCTGAAACTGCCGAGACCGCTATCAACGTTGCACGCCTGGGTGGAATAGCCAAGATCCTCGGTGTCGCTCCAGGGGACGTCGACGTATTCTCCCGATGGGTTGACGAGAAAATTGCGAATAACCAGCGCGAACTGGTTGTTTGTTGGATATAGATAACCCACCCGCCCCGTGGCCGGCACGGCCCGAATTCCAATCTTGTGTTCCCCCGCAGCGCGCATCCGGTACCGGATCAAATGATCGGCCACGATGAGGTCTTCGGGGACAACCGCCCCCATAAGGATCTTCGGTACAGCTCTGGCATAGGTTGGCACCAGGAGATCGCCGTTGTGTGGCAGTTGCACGAGATTCCAGAGCCCTACTTCAGCAAGATCGTTTTTCTTCGTTCCAATCAACTCCAACGAGCAGCGCAGTGTGTAGCCGGCATACTCTACGCCTGCCGGATCGTACAGACCCCGTTCGTAACGGAGCGGGTCTGGCGCTGACCTTACCAACTTAGTTATCTGTAGTTCGACCTGCTGCTTTGACCGCGATAAGGTGAGACTCAGCCGGTTCACTAACCGCAGGCTGCCGCCCGTCGCCTCCACGTTGTAATTGCCGGGATCGAGTTCCCGGGGCTGCCAATAATTATCGAGCTTAGGGAAGTTAGGAAAGAATATGTCCGCCTCAGGCGACAGCCAGGTACGGTCCCCGCCGGAGTTTTGCCACACGTCGCTCGCATAGAATGCCCGTGCCGTTTCGACCGACTCGAGTGCGGGGTGGGTCCAGTAGAAGTTCTCGGGATTCCGGGGGGTGAACAGGCCGAGAATCCGGCCTCCGTACGGGAGGATCAGGACTCTGGTGCCGTCGGGACTCTGGTAAAGTTCTATGGGCTTGCCAACTCCATTGAGCGTTTTGACAAGTCTCTCCAGCATAGATTTGCTCCCTCCGACTGGCATCTGCAAATTCGCCCGAATCAGACTTCGGCCATGGCGTTCCCGTAGGTCATATCCACGAAACGATTCATCGTGGCTTCACCTATGTCGTCCGGACCGCGATCTGTGCGCCCCCATGCATCATCCAGTTCCCAGGGCCCAAGCTCGATCTCACTATTTTTCGTACTTGCGGAACTCATCCTGGATCTTCCTCGCCTCTTCGACGTTACGCACGCTAATTTGAATCGCGAGTCCCTTTAATGGGAGCTCTCGAAAGATCCTGGCCAACCAGGACGAGAAATCGTCCCCATCGGTGCGCCAGATTACCAGCGGCTTGTGCTCCACGATCTTCTTCCAACCGGCAAACGTGCCCTCCTCGTCGCACATCACCGCTTCCAGATTCAACTCCATCACATCAATTCCCGGGACTTGGACTAATTCATCGATTGCCCATAAGGCTGTGCCATGCAAGTGGAATGCGATGCAAGGGAAGCTCGTGGAAAGATCCTTGTCGATGGGGAGAACAAAATCATGATAGAGTTTAGGCGAAAGCAGGGCCATGGCGTCCTCCTGAAGCCAGAGGAGCTTGTCCGGCGCCCAAGCGCGAAGTGCCGAGTCGAGCGCAATATACCCCTCCGACGAAGGTGGAATCAGATCCAACTGCGCCTGGGCAACCTCCCGCCAGATTCGTGCGCACTGATGAAGCGCAGTCACAACCAAGTCGGGATTATCCAGGAAGTCCATGGCGAACTGTGTCGCCCCGCGCATGGCAGCTAAAATGTCCGCAGGACCCCGCATGAGCGTTGGCGAGACCTGGTACCGCCCCCTGGAGTGCTCAACGAGCACCCGCATCATTTCCAGCAACTTGCGGGTCCAGGGATTCGCCGGCCCAGACCGGTCCCATTCCCAATTCGTCCAATCTTGCAGACACGGCTCGGCCCAGAGACTGGTGGGGGATGCCATGATGGGACACCCGGCAATAGCCTCCAGCCACGGAACGCTGGAAATGGGCGCGCACGTATAGGGGAAATCACCCAGATCACGCTGGGCCTCCCAGCGGTCATCGCAGTCGTCGAGAAGGTTCTCGATGGAAATATCCTCGGGATCCACAGGTCCTGGTGGCAGGTTCGCCATGGTCCGGGGATACACCTCGTTGGCAAAAAAACCGAGGCTGACGCCCCAGGTTGACCGATCCATCTGCTCGCGGTTCCAAAAGGCCCGATGTCGGCTGAGAGTATCTTCCGACATGGTGTTGTGAACTAATCTATCTTGCATCGCCCACTGCACCTCCTTATCCCATAGGGACTCATATTCACCTTTAGCCATCGAGGGATCAGCGTGAGGTGAATAAGCACTGAGGTCGCCATCGAATCTTCCGCTGGACAACAGCACGAGTCGGGATTGGGCAAGTTGAGGCCGTTGTTGAAGACAGCTCCCGAAGAGTGAGCTCCGTCGAGTAGGAATGGCGGCGCATACGTGGCAGGGAGCCATCGTACCGAAGGGTGAAAGGACACAGGGCGGCGAGAGTACCCCGCGGCCGCACCAGCCCCGCACCCTGGAGCCCGCTCCCCTCCAAACCCCGACCCGAAACTCGCTTCCTTACCACTCGCGCGCAAAACCCGCCGTCCAGCCCCCATCCACAACGAGTACGTGCCCGGTGACATACTTGGCGTCATCAGAGGCCAGATACAGCGCCGCCTGTGCGATATCTTCTGTTTCCCCAGGCCGACCCAGTGGAATGTGGCTCAGCAGGCTCAGGGCCACCTCTTGGGAAGCCGGATTGTAAAACAACTGCCGGGTTCCCTCTGTCAGGGTGGAACCCGGAGCGATGGCGTTCACGCGCACTCCGTACTGCCCGACTTCCAGTGCCTGGGAACGGGTGAAATGTTGCATCCCCGCCTTGGCCGCCGCAAAAGCGCATTGGAGACGGATCGGAACGATCCCCATCACAGAGCTAATGTTGATGATGACCCCCCTCCGCCGTTTAACCATCCCCGCCGAAACGGCCCGGGAGCAGTAGAAAACTCCGTCCAGGTCCACCCGGATAATCCGGTGCCAGTCCGAGTCCAAGAACTCGTGAGCCGGATGACGCTCTTTGCCAAGATTGACCCCCGCATTGTTCACCAGGATGTCAACCGCCCCTATCTCTTTCTCCACCGCCGCGACTATCTCGTTCACCGACTGCACGTCCCCGACATCTCCCCTGAAGAACTTTGCCCTTCCACCTCGCCGCCGAATCTCCACGACTGTCTGCTCCCCGTCGGGATTAAAGTCGTTCACCGCCACTATGGCGCCATTCTCCACAAAGGCATAGGCAATCGCTTGCCCGATGCCCTGACCCGCACCCGTAATCAAGGCTACCCGTCCCTCCAAATCCACCTTCATGTCCGTTCCCTCCACGGTCTTCTATGACCAATGACCTATCTCATGTGAGGCAATGGGCCTCATACCCGACGGGATTAACCACCGGCGCGTTTCTTCATCAGCGCCGGATTACAGGAAAGCGAGCTGCGCATCCTTTGCACCTAAATGCCGGGCACGTACCCGGCGCCGAAACGGGCGTTAGACGTAGCCCGAAAGTCCGACATGAGCGACATCAGCGCCGTGGTTCCTCCGTCCGCAACAATCGTCTGCCCGATAATGAACCCAGCGTCCTCCGAACACAGAAAGACGGCGAGCTTGGCAATATCAAGCGGTACGCCGTACCGAGCCACAGGCACCTTCTTTCGTGCATCTTCAGCGGCGTCACGTTCATTGAAACCCGGGATGGTCCTGAAGTAGTTCTCGACCGTGACCCAACCAGGCGCAATAGCGTTTACGCGGATCCCTTGGTGCGCAACCTCCACGGCCAGGGCACGTGTGTATGCAATAATGGCGCCTTTGGTGGCTGCGTACACGGTGTGTTCGGGCGCCCCCTGTAAACCGTGAATCGATGTCAGGTTGCAGATCGTCCCTCCGCCGTGTTCGAGCATGTGCTGGACGACTCGCTGCGCCACAAAGAACGGCGAGCGCAGGTTGACATTCAGCAGGGTATCAAACTGCTCAGTCTTCACCTGGAGGAAAGGCTTGTTCATGGTGATGCCTGCATTGTTCACCAGGCAGTCCATTCCACCCAGGAATTCGATCGCCTTCTCGGCCAGCCCCACGGCCTCGTCAACGCTTCCGAAGTTCGCCTGGAGGGCCGTGGCTCGCCTCCCCATCGCCTGGATGGCTTCGACTGCCGAATTGGCTCCCTCTGCACTGTGCTCGTAGTGCAGCGCTACATCCGCGCCCTGCCGGGCAAATTCCAGAGCGATCTCACGCCCAATCCCCGTGCCTGAACCAGTCACCAATGCCTTTTTGCCTGCCAGCTTCCCTTGTTCACTCATGACATGTCTCCTCGAGGTTTCTGGAAACGCATATCCCCGCTCCCAATTGCGCAATGCCCCACACCGCCCCATAGACAAAGGGATGGACCATTCCGCCCGGCATGACCTGCCGCGCTGAAGGCAAGGCGCCTTTCGTTGCGCCTGCAAAGGAAATTAAACCAAATCAAGTACAGGTTCCACTCTTGGCACTCTGCTAATCTTTCGCGGACAGTGGTATAGCCAGTTTCCATACACCGGAGACAATGTCAAGGTTTTTCAGAAGGCCTGAGGCGGTGGAAGCCGGAAGGCTCTCGCCTCGGCAGGACCCCGCTTGATGTGGACCGCCAACCTCTGTTTCGTGACTGGCTTTCAGGCCTGAGCCTAAGCGAGACGGAAAGGACGGTACCGCCGTGTCGGTGATAGACTACAGGTTCGAGACGCCGGAGGCCGCTAGCTTCGTGATGCGGGGACGCCGCTGGGAACGCGGTCGCCCGCTTCATCCACGAATTTGATGGAGGGCAATTTCAAACGTGGCCACCGGGGTCCGTTTCGAAAGGTGACCCCGAGCCATGAACCGACGTTGGATTGTCCTTTCGCTCGTCTTTTTCGGCATCGTGATCAGCTATGTCGATCGCGGCAACCTCAGCATCGCGGCGCCATCGATCATGCGGGATTTCCGCATCGCACCGGCCACGATGGGGGTCCTCCTCTCTGCCTTCTTCTGGACTTATGGTACATTTCAGATCCCGTCCGGCGCACTCGTGGACCGGTTGGGCATCCGCCGGGCTTACGCGCGTGGTTTCCTTGTCTGGTCATTAGCCTCGGCTTCCATCGCCCTCAGCCGCGGGACAGGCAGCATCATCGGACTGCGCTTGGTGCTGGGCATGGCCGAATCGATCGCTCCGCTGGCAAGCATAGCCTTCATCCGAAATAATTTTGCGGGGAAGGATCAGGGGCTGCCGACCTCTATCTATATTGCGGGCCAGAGTATCGGACCCGCACTAGGGGCGCTGGTGGGAGCCCTTCTGTTGGACAGGTTTGGATGGCGCTTGATGTTTGCCATTACCGGATTAGGGGCGCTGGTTTGGGTGCCGTGCTGGCTGTTCACCGCCCCCTCCGACGGGACACGTGCGGTGCGTCAAGCGGAGAAGGCGGCCGATGATCTAGTAGCGCCCCGGCGGTGGACTTGGCGCATGCTCCTGACCAACCGGACCTTCTGGGCCATGTCGTTGGCCATCTTTCTGGCCTCTTATTATTGGAATTTCTTTTTGACCTGGGTACCGAGTTATTTGATCCTTTCCCGAGGGTTCTCAACTCTTGGAATGGGGCGGGTGGTTTCGACTGCGCTATTTACGATGGCCTTCGTGAATGTCTTCGCGGGCTCGGCGGCTGATAAATTGGCGGCCCGGATAGGAGTGTTCCGCGCACGTGTGTGGTTTGCGGTGTTGGGATATGCCGGGGCGGCGGCAATTTTGCTCCTCCTGGTGATACCAGATCGTTCCTGGGCACTTCCGATCCTCACCTTTTCGATGGGCGCGACCGGAATCGGGAATTCGAACTTCTGGACGATCTCGCAACACGTACCGCCGAAGAACATGGTGGGGCGGACGATCGGATACCTGAACACGCTCTCCCAGGTGGGAGGCGCAGCGGCGCCCGTCATTACGGGATACATCCTTGGGCCACAGAGGCATTTCGGACCTGCGATTCTCGTAGCTGGCGCGTGTTCTGTTCTGGCCGCCGTCGGCTTGCTGGCAGCGGGATCCAAGGGGCTCGAACGGCTGAAGGCGCATCTCGCGGGGGAAGTTTACGCGCACACCTAGTATCCCGTCACAGCTAATTCTTGGCAATTGCTCGCACGGGTTTTGTGGGGCTTGCCAATCCTTTCCGGGTAGGTTAACTTTGCGAGTGCAATGAAAACCTCATGGATCGTTTGGCTGGCAAACTACGCCGCCGGCATCGTAGCCGCCCTCAGCCTGGGGTTGGTGGCGTTGCTGATTGTGGCGTGGGTCAATGTTTTTACCTCGCACGCTATCCTCGGAGCGGTGCTCACCGTCCTCAGTGCTTTTATCATTGCGATGCTGATTCGCGCCGTTCCTTACGTTCGGAAAAGGGCGGACGATCGGCGCCAACAGGAGCCTGAGGAATCTCTGGCTGGCTTGCTCAGGGAAATGAAGCAGGTCCGCACGGAACGCGAAATGCGTGAGAAGCTTCGTGGCCGTAAGATGTAATCTACAAGGAACCCGCCTATAATAGTAAACGGATGATCCGAGGGCAGGATGATGAAGAAACCTTCCGTCGTCTTGTTTGTATTCTGTGTGCTGGTTGGATCGCTTACAGCGCAAGAGACTGTGAGGACCTCCGGACCGGCGACGACTCAAGTTCCCACCGACAAAATCAAGGTCCGGGTTGACTTGGTCAACGTTCTCATGACAGTAACCAACAAAAAGAATCGCCTGGAGATTAATCTGGGTAAGGACGACTTCCGCGTTTTCGAGGATGACAAGCCACAGACGATCCGTTATTTCAGCCGGGAAACGAACCTGCCCCTGCGCATCGGGGTCTTGATTGACACTTCCAGTAGCATTCGTGACCGCCTGCGCTTCGAGCAGGAGGCCGCCATCGATTTCCTGCGCACCACACTGCGTCCCGGCAAGGACTCGGCCTTCGTGGTGGCCTTCGACGTGCAAACGCAA
>Ga0181527_1004752_pt1 | contig 11529 bp, 12 predicted proteins | sample PEATcosm2014_Bin_30_FD_119762 | JGI IMG/M metagenome (GOLD analysis project Ga0181527, IMG submission 119762) | Peatland microbial communities from MTU Mesocosm Facility, Houghton, MI, USA - PEATcosm2014_Bin06_60_metaG | ecosystem: Environmental > Terrestrial > Soil > Wetlands > Peat | place...
ACAAGACGCTCCGCGGTCCCCGCGGCGGCCTGATCCTGTGCAAGGCCGCGTATGCCGCCGAGGTCGATCGGGCGGTGTTCCCCGGCATCCAGGGGGGGCCGCTGATGCACGTCATCGCCGGCAAGGCCGTCTGTCTGGGCGAGGCCCTGGCCCCCTCCTTCCGCGTCTATGCCCGGCAAATCATCGACAACGCCCAGACCCTGGCCGAGGTGCTCTTGGCCGGCGGCGTACAATTAGTCAGCGGCGGGACGGACAACCACCTGCTGCTGGCCGACGTCACCCCGCTGGGCCTGACCGGGGCCGTGGCCGAGCGGGCGCTGGGGCACGCGGGCATCACCGTCAACAAGAACATGATCCCCTTCGACCGGCGGAAACCGATGGACCCCTCCGGCATCCGCATCGGCACGCCCGCCCTGACCACCCGCGGTATGGGCACGGCGGAAATGCAGACCATCGGCCGCTGGATCCTGGAAGTGCTCCGCGCCCCGGAGGACGAAGCCTGCCGGGCGCGGGTTCGCGGACAGGTGCTGGACCTGTGCCGCCAGTTCCCCGTCCCGATGGGTTGAAAGTATCCGGCACCGGGCACCATGCGTAGCATGGTCGGTGTGCCGGATGGGCACACGGCGTGTGCCCTCTACATTTGGACAAGGCAACATGCCCGCCAACAAGATCCTGATCGCCGACGACAACCTGCCCAACGTGGAACTGCTGGAGGCCTACCTGGGCGAAGTGGACTGCGAGATCGCGGTGGCCGCCGACGGCCGCCAGACGCTGGACATGGTCGCCCAGTTCCAGCCCGACCTGATCCTGCTGGACATCATGATGCCCAAGCTCAGCGGGTTCGAGGTCTGCCAGACGGTCAAGCAGGACCCGGCCACCCGCCACATCATGATCCTCATGGTGACGGCCCTGGGGGAGCGGGGTGACATCGAGCGGGCGGTGGCCTGCGGCTGCGACGACTTTCTGAGCAAACCGATCAACAAACTGGAACTGCTCTTGCGCGTCCGGAAGCTGCTGGAGTTCCGTCACATAACCGACGAGCTGGAGCGGCTGCGGCGCTATATCGATGCGATGGAAGAGCGGAAACCTCCGGAGGACGGTGAGGAGCCTGAACGCCCGGGGGATGATTCGGCCTAACTCTTTTAACCCACAGGAGGCGCAAACCATGGTACGCACGTGGCAGGCAATCTCGATGATCGCGGCAGTGGTGGTCCTGGCGGCGGCGGGCTGCCAAGAGGGCGCCCAAGCGGCCGGCGTGAAGATCGGCGACGCCGCCCCCGCCTGGTCCGGCATCCAAGCGACCGACGGCAAGCTGCACGGCCTGGCCGACCTGAAGGACGCCAAGCTGGTGGTGCTGGTGTTTACCTGTAATCACTGCCCGGTGGCCCAGGGCTACGAAGACCGGCTCGTCGCCCTCCAGAAAGACTACCAGTCCAAGGGCGTCGAGGTGGTGGCGGTCAACGTCAACAACATCCCGGATGACCGGTTGGAGCCGATGAAGAAGCGGGCGGAAGAGAAGGGATTCAATTTCCCCTACCTCTACGACGTGACGCAGAAAATGGGCCGCGACTACGGCGCCACCGTCACGCCCCACGTGTTCGTCCTGGACAAGGACCGCAAGATCGCCTACGTGGGCGCGGTGGACGACAACCTGACCGTGGCGAGCGTGAAGACGAATTTCCTCCGCGATGCCCTGGACGCCCTGTTGGCCGGCAAGGCCCCGCCCAAGGCCGTCACGCAGCAATTCGGCTGCAGCATCAAGTATGATAAGAACTGAACGCCCCTGTGCATTCGCAGTCGCCCTTGCGGCATCGGCCTTGGCCGCGCTGCTGGCGGCGGGATGCAGCGGGAGGCCCGAGGGCGGCGAAGGTGGCGGCCAAGCCGTCGACTTGCGACCTATCGACCGGCCCACGCTCGACCGCGTCCTGAAAGAGCATCGCGGCCGGGTGGTGTTGGTCGATTTCTGGGCCACGTGGTGTGCGCCGTGCGTGGGGCTGTTCCCCCACAGCGTCGATCTGGCACGGCGCTACGCGGATCGCGGGCTGGCCGTGATCACGATCAGCCTGGATGATAGGAGCCAGGAGGCGGCGGTCCGCCGTTTCCTTGCCGCCCAGGGCGCAACGCCGGTGGAGAACTTCCTGGCCACCTCCGGCGTAAGCCCCAAGACCTTCGAGGACTTCCAGATCGAAGGCGGCGGCATCCCGTTCCTGAAGGTCTACGATCGCGGGGGCCGGCTGCGGGCGACCATCGCCGGGGCCCACCCGGAGAAGATCGACCGCGCCGTCGAAGAGCTGTTGGGGGAGATGTAGGTCTGCCGGTGCGCTTGCCGCTGGTTTAGCGGGCGACCACGCTTCGCGCGGTGCCCTGCCCGCCGCGCGGCCTGCAGAGAATCCATGCCCGGACACGGCGGGCAAGCCCGCCCGCTAAACGACATTTTCACACGAGATGGCGCTGTGGCATTCGGACCCTTTACGCAGATAATGTGGTGTGTCTTGCTGGCGGCCGGGGCGCCGGCGGCCGAGAAGCCGTCGCCCGAAAAGCCGGCGGATGGCGCGGCGAGCGAGGGATCCCCCGGCGAGCTGCGGCGGCTGGTCCAGCAATTGGGCGACCAGGACTATTTCCGGCGGGAGAAAGCCGAGCGGCAGTTGGCCAAGCTGGGTTTCGAGGCCTTCGACGTGCTGGGCGAGGCCGCCGAGAGCGAGGACCTGGAGATTGCCGCACGAGCCCGCCGGCTGCTGGCCCTGATGCGGGTCCAATGGGCCGACAAGGGCGATCCGCCCGAGGTGAAGCTCCTCCTACGGGACTACGAGCTGCAGAACGCCGAGGGGCGGCGGGCGGCGATGGTCGCGCTGGCCGAGTTGCCGGGGGCCGCGGGCGTGCCCGCCCTGTGCCGGCTGGTGCGCTACGAGAAGTCGGGCGTGCTCTCGAAACATGCCGCGGTCCTGCTGCTGGCCGGCAGCACCGTCCAGCGGGGCACCCTGTTCACCTCGGAAGGTATGGAGGCCATGCCACCGAAGAAGGAAATGGCCCAGCGGCTGCAGGCCAACCTGGCGGGCTGTCGGCGGACGGCCGCGGCTTGGCTCTTGGCGTGGGCCCGCTCGGCCGAGGACCCCCGCGTCATGGCCGACCCGTGGAGCCGGCTGATCGAGGCGGAGCAAGCGCTGTGGCAGGCCTCTCCCTCGCAGTCCAGTCCCGAGATCCTGGCGGCGCTGCGGCGGGTCCAGGTTGCCTGGCTGCAGAAGTTGGGCCGCACGCAGGAGTTGTTGGCCGCCATCGACCGCCTGGTGCAGGTACAGAAAGGCGACTCGGAGACACTTGGCAGCCTGCTGGAGTGGCTGATCCGCGAGAAAGACTGGAAGGCCCTGGACCACCTGGCCGAGAAGTTCGCGCCGCAGATCGCCGCGGACCCGCTCTTGTTGTATGCGCTGGCCGAAGTCCGGGCGGCGCGGGGCGACACGGCCCAGGCCGAGCAGCTCGCCGGCCGGGCGCTGGCCCTGGTCCCCGGCAAGGAGCCCGATGACCTGGGCCGGCACCTGGGGGCGGCCATCCGCCTGCAGAACCGCGGGCAGATCGCCTGGGCGAAACGAGAGTACCGCCACGTGATCGCCACCGGCGGCCCCACCAGCGACCGCACGCTCCAGGCCCAGCGAATGCTGGCCGAGATGCTCCACGACCAGGGGGAAGAGCAGGAAGCCGGCGAAGTCCTGCAGCAACTGGTCCAGGCGGTGGGCATCAACCGGCCGCCGCAGGCCCGCGTCCTCCGCGCCACGCTCGGCGAGATCCGCGCGCGGATGCACTTCTTCTTCGCCTGCCACTGGGCGGCCAAGGGCGACCGGGCCCGGCAGGGAGAGTCCCTCGATAAGGCGCTGGCCGAGGACCCGTCGGACGTGGACGTGCTGATCGCCTGCTATCGCCTGCCCGCCGCGCCGCTCCCCTACCGCGAGAAAATCCGCAAGCTGATCGCCGCGGCGGCGGCCGAGTTCAACCAAAAAATCGGCGAGGAGCCCGACGACCCCTCGAACTACAACCAACTCGCCTGGCTGGTGGGCAATACGGAGGGCGACCTGGACGAGGCCCTCCGCGCGGCATCCAAGGCGGTGGAGCTGGTCCCGGAGGCCGGCGGCTACTACGATACGCTCGCCCGCGTCTATTTCGCCAAGGGCGATCTGGCCAATGCCGTCAAGCAGCAGACCAAGGCCGTCGAGCTCGACCCGCACTCCGGCCAGGTCGCCCGGCAACTGGCCCTCTTCCGCAAGGCGCTGGAGGAGAGCAAGGCCAAGCCCAAATGAAGACCGTTCACTTGCGGGACATCGATTTTGCGGTGGAAGACGAGGGGGCCGGCCGTCCCGTGGTGCTGTTGCACGGCTTCCCGCTCACCCACGCGATATGGGAACGGCAGATCGCCGCCCTGGTGCCCAAGCAGCGGGTGCTGGCCCCGGACCTTCGCGGCTTCGGCCAAAGCGGCGTGACGCCCGGCCGGGTGACCATGCGGCAGTTCGCCGACGACCTGGCCGCCATGCTGGACGCCCTGGGGGTGGGCGAGCCGGTGGTGTTGGCCGGGCTATCGATGGGCGGATATGTCGCCATGCAGTTTTTCCAGGCGCACCGCCCTCGGCTGGGCGGGCTGGTGCTGTGCGATACCCGCGCGGCGGCCGATACGCCGCAGGCTGCCGCCGCGCGCCGCGAGACGGCCGTCCGGGTCGAGCGGGAAGGCCCCGGCGTGCTGGCCGAAGCCATGCTGCCCAAGCTGTTCGCGCCCGCCACGTTGGCCGGGCGACCCGAACTGGTCGAGCAGGTGCGGCAGATGATCCTCGGCGGTGATCCGCGGGGGCTGGCCGCCGCTGCGCGGGGACTGGCCGAGCGGCCCGACTTCACCCCCTTGTTGCCGCAGATCGACCTGCCGGTCCTGGTGATCGTGGGAAGCCAGGACGCCATCTCCACGCCGGAGGAGATGGGCGTCGTCGCCCGCAGCATCCCGGAGGCCCGCTATGTCGAGATCCCCGCCGCCGGCCACATGGCGCCGCTGGAGCAGCCGGCCGCGGTGGGCCGGGCCATGGCGGAATTCCTCGACAGCGTCACGGCAAGCGGAAGATCGACTGGGTCTTGACGATGGCGTAGTCGTCCGGGAACGTGTGGAAGGCCTGCACGAGCAGCTTGCGGGTCCGCGTCTCGATGTGGATGTAGCTCAGCGCCCCCAGGGCCATCCGCCCGCTGGCGTTGAACTTGTGCAGCATCCCCTGGCGCACGCCTTCGTGGGCCAACTCGTGCTGGAAGGTCCAAAAGACCTGCGGATCCACCGGCTCGAGTTGAAAACTCATCTCGTAGCGAATCTTCCCGCGGCATTCGACGGCGTCGCTCCGCTGGCCGACCAGCGAATAGCGCAGCAACCGCCGCTTCTCCGGCAGGGGGTGGTGGGCGGAAGCTGCCACCTCGGTCAGTGTCAGCCCGCCGTAACGCCAAGTGACCACGTGGCCGGCGCTGGTGATGTCGATTTTGGCCTCGTAGTCTCCACGCCGGACCGAGCGCGTCTGGCAGACCTCGAACAGTTCCGGATGCAGCGCCCTGCCGTAGAGCTGAAAGACCAACTCCGCAACCCGGGGTCGAACGGTGAGCACGGCGGCGGCTCCTTTCTCGATCACGACAGCCTGGGCAAGCGCAACAGGTCGATCGGGACCACGGGCTTGAATTATACTCCAGAACGCGCAAGCGACCAAGCGCGTTTTTCCCGCTTGCGGCTTGGCGTCCGGTTCTCCCGCTTGCGGCTGCGCCGCCGGGGTGCTAGCATCGGCCGGCCGCGGCTGAAGTCAGGGCGATCAGCACGTCGTAGCCGGCGTGCGTCCCGGCGGCGATGCCGAAGCCGCGGTAGAGGAACAGCACCGCGAAGAAACCGCCCGCCAGGGTGCGGAACACGAAACTAAACCAGACGAACGGCTCGCCGTAGACGTGGTGCGCGGCGGCAAACAGGAGGCTGGTGACCAGGATGCCGCCCAGCATGCTCGCCCACGGCCCGGCCCGCAGCCAGCGCAACAGCCCGATCGCCGAGACCAGCAGGATCACACGGAAGAGCAATTCCTCGTAGATGCCCGCACCGAGGTAGGCGACCACGGTTCCCAGCGAGCCCCGCAGGCTCAGCCGCAGCGAACCGGCCACGAGACCTTCCAGCCAGAGCAGCAGCCACAGGCCGCCGGCCAGAAGTCCGCATTCGCCCGCCATGCCGTAGAGGACGGAAGGCGAGAATCGCCAAGGTTGCCGCGAGATATACTGCCACCCCAGAAGGAGGCAGACGGTCAACAGCGGCAAGAGGAAGTACTGGCCGAAACCGAGATGGTCCAGGCGGCGGCGCATCCAGACGTCGGCCCCGTTGCGGAAAGCGTCCTGCCGCAACACCAGCACGCCCACCTCGTAAAGGACCAAGAGCGGTGCGGTAAACGCCAGGCTCGTCACCGGCCAGCGCGACTGCACCCAGTAGCTTGCGCCGCTTTGGGCCAAAGCAGTCCGCCGGTCGGGAGTGCGTAGGTCATGCTTCAGCATAACATCTGCCGCGATAACATTTTGCGTTATGCTGAAGCATAACCTGCGAGGTTTGTTCGGACAGTCCCCTTTGCTGCGGCAGCGCCACTGGCCACCAGCCACCACTTGCCCCCGTCCCTTTCTTCGGCCGGGCTGGCTAGAATAATTGAATGAGCGTCCCTTTGCAAGAGATTTACCAGCGGCTCCTGGCGGCCTTCGGGCCGCAGCACTGGTGGCCCGCCGAGTTCCCCTTCGAGGTGGTGGTCGGCGCCGTGCTGGTGCAGAATACCAGTTGGCAGAACGTGGAGCGGGCGATTCGCAACCTCCGCGAGGCCGGCCTGCTGGAGCCGCACGCCCTGGCTGCCCTGCCGGAAGACACCCTCCAGGACCTGGTCCGCCCGGCCGGGTACTACCGCGTCAAGGCCAAGCGGCTCGGCAGCCTCCTCCGCTTCCTCATCGAGCGCTACGGCGGCTCGCTGGAGGCCATGTTTCGCACCCCGGCGGCTGCGTTGCGCGGCGAGCTCCTGGCGGTCCACGGCATCGGCAAGGAAACGGCCGACTCGATCCTGCTCTACGCCGGCGGGCTGCCGGTGTTCGTCGTCGATACCTACACTCATCGCGTGCTGGCCCGGCACGGCTGGATCGGCTTCGACGCCGATTACGACCAGATCCAAGAGTATTTCCAGGGCGGGCTGCCGGAAGACCCCGCGCTGTTCAACGAGTTCCACGCCTTACTGGTGCGGCTGGGCAAAGACTACTGCCACAAGGCCCAGCCGCGATGTGCCAACTGTCCCCTGCGAGAGCTGCTTCCCGAGGGAGGCCCATTGGAAGCCATTTGAGATTTCAGATTTGAGATTTGCAATCCGCAAGTTCTCGTTCCCGCGCTCCGCGTGGGAACGCACTGAGCGGACGCTCCGCGTCCCCGGCGCCGCGCTGGCCATGGCGACGCTCCGCCGAAAAGGGCCGCCGGAGCGGCCATCCAGGGCGTTCCCACGGGGACCGTGGGAACGAGGGGCGATTTGAGATTTGCAATCCGCAATCCGAAATCTGAAATCTCAAGTCCGAAATTGCCTATGTCGCTGTTCGAGGGTGGTGAAGAAGCGAACCGCCGCGCGGCCCAGCCGCTGGCCGCACGCATGCGGCCCCGCAGCCTGGACGAGTTCGTCGGCCAGCAGCATTTCCTCGGCCCCGGCAAGCTGCTCGGGCGGCTGCTGGCGGCCGACCGGCTGGGGTCGGTGATCTTCTACGGGCCGCCGGGCAGCGGCAAGACCACCCTGGCCCGGCTGCTGGCCCAGGAAAGCCGCAGCCACTTCCAACAAGTCAGCGCCGTGGCCAGCGGGGTCAAGGAGCTGCGGGACATCCTGGCTGCGGCCTGCGACCGGCTCTCGGCCGACGGCCGGCGGACGCTGCTGTTCATCGACGAAATCCACCGCTTCAACAAGGCCCAGCAGGACGTGCTGCTGCCCGGCGTGGAAGATGGGGTGGTGATTCTCGTCGGCGCGACCACCGAGAACCCCTTCTTCACCATCAACAGCCCCCTGGTCAGCCGCAGCCGGATCTTCCAGTTCGAGCCGCTCTCCAACGCAGACATCGAGACGCTCGTGCGCCGCGCGGCGGCCGATCCCGAGCGCGGCCTGGGCCGCTACCAGGTCCGCCTGCACCCCGACGCCGTCCAGCTCTTGGCCGAGACCAGCGACGGCGACGCCCGCCGGGCCCTGTCCGCCCTGGAAGTCGGCGTGCTCTCCAGCCCCGACCGGCCGGTGGAGTTCACCCGGCAACTGGCGGAAGAGTCGGTCCAGCGGAAGGCCGTGCAATACGATCGCCTGGGCGACGCCCATTACGACGCGATCAGTGCCCTGATCAAGAGCATCCGCGGCAGCGATCCGGATGCGGCCCTCTATTGGCTGGCGCGGATGCTGGAGGGGGGCGAGGACGTCCGCTTCCTCGCCCGGCGGCTGGTGATCCTGGCCAGCGAGGACGTGGGCAATGCCGATCCGGCCGCCCTGCCGCTGGCCGTGGCCGCCGCCCACGGCTGCGAGCTGGTGGGCCTGCCGGAATGCCAACTCACGCTGGCCCAGGCCGTTACGTACCTGGCCTGTGCGCCCAAGTCCAACGCGGCCACGGTGGGCATCGGCGAGGCCCGCCGCGACGTCCGCGAGAACCGCCTCCTGCCCGTGCCGGTCCACCTCCGCGGCACGGGCTACGCGGGGGCCAAGCGGCTGGGCCACGGCGAGGGCTACCAATACGCCCACGACCAGCCCGACGCCGTCGCCGCCCAGGACTACTTGGGGGTCCAACGCGAGTATTACCGCCCGGTGGATCGCGGTTTCGAGCGGGAGCTGGCCCAGCGGCTGGCAGCCATCCGCAAGCGGCTGAGGGAGGGAAGGAAGGAGGAAGGAGCAGGGAGGAGGGATGAAGAACAAGGCACAGCGCAGTAGAATAACACAATCCGCACGTCGGAGGTGGTCCCATGAGGTCGCGAGTTTTATTTGCCGGCCTTGCCGTGTTCCTCGTCCTGCAGCCCAGAGCCTGTCGCGCGCAGGCACAGGAACACCCCAAGGCGCGCGCGCCGGTCAAGGTCGATTGGTCGGCGGACGGTGGGGAGCTCATACGCGTCCTGGCCGAGCTAGCGCGTGAGCAAGGGCTCAACCCCGAGGATTACATTGGATACCGCTCCTTCCTTCCCAGCGGTGCCCTTGGGCGCTACGGCCGTTTCGCCACAGCGCGCCGCGCCGTGTCCGTGCAGGCACACGGGGGACACGCGTTCCTGGTTGTCGAGGAGCACCCCGTCGCAGAGATCCCCGGCATCGCCGCGGCCCAGGTCGTGCTTCTCTCGCCGGACGGCCGCATTCTCGATCGGTTGCAGTGCGACGCCAGTTCGCGCCGAGTTTCACGGGTGGAATGCCAGATCCTCAAAGAACCCGCCGGGGACGGCACCCAGGTCGTCGTGCGCTTCGCGCGGGGCGGATTTGGCGAGGGCGACGTGAATCGGTATCCTGGCTGCGCGATTGTACTCCGGGGCAGGGAATATCAGTTCGTCGGGGGCGGCCAGGGCGGAAACGAGCGGGATCCGCGCCGCGACGGAATCCTCTGCCGCGCCACGGTCTCCGACGGCAAGTTCTACGTGCTGGTGCCGAGGCTGGAGGCGCCCGAGGCGGACCTGCGGTCGGCGGAGTTGGTACGGATCAGCTACTCGGCGGGTGGGGAGGTGAAGATGCTGAGGATCACTGATCGGCAGCAAATCACGGCCCTCATCTCCAGCCTAGACGTCGCACGAACGTCGGACCTTCCTGGCGGGTGGGCCCGTGAAACGGACACCATCGAGTTTATCAACCCGCACGCAAGTCTGATTCGCTTGGCATTCACTTCGCCCTCCGAACTCACTCGTGACCACTGGGGTTCGATCGCTCTGCGATCAACCGCTTTCTATGACAGAATTTGCGACCTGGTGTCCAGGGCAGAGGGGAAGTCGGTACAGCTTGAGACTTATGGACGTTAACGCGAGGTTAGCAACGCCGGCGCGGTTACCGAGCGCGGCGGCGCTGCCCGACGAAGGAGAAGCCACCATGAGCCATTGTCTGCGGTTGGGTGCGTTGGCCGTTGCTTTAGCAGCGCCCCTTGCGTCCTTGCCGGCCGAGCCGGGGGCACCGGCGCGAGAGGCGAAACCGGCCGAGAAGGTCCTGCACGTGCCGCGAGTCGAGGATTTCGAGGTGACGGGCTGGGGCGATGCGCCGCAGTGGCAGAAGGCCCGCTGGGAGCCGCTGGCGGTCCGCCCCGGCGGCGGCCACGCCTATCCGACCCGCGTCAAAACGCTCTACTCGGCCACCGGCCTCTACGTGCTCATGGACGCCGCCGACGGCACGCTCACCGCGACCATGAAGGAAGACTTCCTCGATCTTTGGAACGAGGACGTTTTTGAGTTCTTCCTCTGGACCGACGAGCGGCACCCCATCTATTTCGAGTACGAGATTTCGCCGCTGGGTTTTGAGCTGCCGATCCTGATCCCCAACTTCGACGGAAAATTTCTCGGCTGGCGGCCCTGGCATTACGAAGGCGCGCGGAAAACCCGCAAGGCCACCAGCGTGGTCGGCGGCCCGAAGCAAGCGGGCGCCAAAATCAGCGGCTGGAAGGCCGAGGTGTTCGTGCCCTTCGAGCTGCTCGCGCCGTTGGGCAACGTGCCCCCCACGCCCGGCACCCGTTGGCGGGCCAACTTCTACCGCAACGACTACGACGACGGAAAAACCACGCAATGGGATTGGGCACGCGTTGGTGCCGGCTACCACGAATTCCGCAAGTTCGGCACGCTCGTGTTCGAGCCATGATCGCCGGGAGGCTGCCGTGAAAAGAAGCCAGCGACGGACTCTGTTGTCCGTTCTGCGAGGGCTTAGACGAGCACTGGCAAAGCCAGTGGCACACGGCGTGTCACCTTGAACTCGGCGGACCGCTGGGAACCAGCGCGAAACTCGTTTGCAGCGGATAGTTGCACACGCAGCCCACGGAAAAGTTCGGCACATTCAACAGCCCGTCGGCGGCGATCAGCGAGTTGCTGCAGCCGGAGCGAACGGCATAGAGGTCCTGTTTCTTCCCGCTGGCCAGGTCGATGTAACTGGCCGACTGGTCGCGGAACAGCATCAGGTACGGACCGGCCACGGCATAGTTGCAGCCGCCCTTGCTGAACCCGAGCGGCGGTCCCAGCCGTTTGCCGCTCCGCACGTCCACGGGCTGCCCCTGTTGCGTCAGGAATTTCTCGCCGCAGAGAATCATCGGCCAACCGCCGATCGGCTTGCGCCAGAGCGGCGTGCCGTTTCGCGCGTCGAAGGCGGAGGTCTCGGAAGTCTTGCCGGTGAGCAGGATTCCCTGCTCGCGGCAATAACCCAGCCAATCGTCGCTGTCGCGAATGCCCGCGGTGTTCGTCTCGGGCTCGGGGTAATTGCGATTGGCGGTGGCGGCCGACCAGCGGGTCTTGCCCGAGCGGGCCTCCAGGGCCAGGAGCGTGGAAGGCGGCGGTTGCCAGGGCCC
>Ga0181527_1004754_pt1 | contig 11523 bp, 9 predicted proteins | sample PEATcosm2014_Bin_30_FD_119762 | JGI IMG/M metagenome (GOLD analysis project Ga0181527, IMG submission 119762) | Peatland microbial communities from MTU Mesocosm Facility, Houghton, MI, USA - PEATcosm2014_Bin06_60_metaG | ecosystem: Environmental > Terrestrial > Soil > Wetlands > Peat | place...
GCGCAATTGCGCCAACCCCATGGCGCCAAAACCGTTCACAGCCTCTTTTCCAGCCACAATGTTCGAAGCCCAAAACACCGTCCCCAAGAACATCAGAACGTGCATCAGGGCAGGGCTGTGGCGATGATGTTGGACTGACCCGTGCGACACGTGCCTCCGCGCGTGCTAGGGTGGCGTCCCGCCTCTGTGGAGGCAACCCTTGTGGTTGCACTAGGGTGGCAAGAACGGCCACCCCTACAATGGCGGCGAGCGCCACGCTAGCTAAACTGCTCCTTCCGTGTGGTCACTTTTTCGATTCGATCGAGGTCGGGCTCATAACCCAGCCCGGGGGTCTGGGGCACCCGGATAGTTCCGTGAGGGCTGACGGTTACTTCCGGGGAGATAATGTCCTCCGTCCAGTACCGCCGGCTGGCTGAAACGTCACCCGGAAGAGTAAAACCAGGGAGCGAGGACATGGCGACATTGTGGGCGCGCCCGATGCCGGACTCGAGCATCCCCCCGCACCAAACCGGAATGTTCCTTGTCCGGCAAACTTCGTGAAGCCGTCGGGCCGAGGTAAAGCCCCCCACGCGGCCCAGTTTCATGTTAATGATTTTGCACGCTCCTAAATCAATGGCCTTGCGCGCGTCGTCGGCGCTGTGAATCGACTCATCGAGGCAAATCGGCGTGGAGATTTCCCTTTGCAGCTTGGCGTGATCGATAATGTCGTCCCAACCGAGCGGCTGCTCGATCATCATGAGATAAAATCGGTCGAATTGCTTCAAATGCTCCAGGTCGGCTAACGTGTAAGCTGAATTCGCGTCCGCCATCAGGGAGATCCGAGGGAATTCGGTGCGGACGCGTTCGAGGACATTGACATCCCAACCCGGCTTGACCTTCACCTTGATCCGCTGATAGCCGGCTGAGACTTCTCGAGCGATCTTTTCCAGCAGCACCTCGACATTACTTTGAATGCCGATGGAGACGCCGCACGGAATCTCCTCGAGCGTCCCGCCCACGGCTTTCGCCAAGGGAATGCCTTTCTGTTGCGCCTCGATCACCCAGAGCGCGTTCTCGAGGGCCGCCTTGGCCATGTTGTGACCGCGGATGGGGCGGAACCGCGCCGCCAGTTCCGCAGGCGATGCCCAATCATGTTCCAGAGCCCAAGGAACGAGGAACTCTCGCAACACATGCCAGGCTGTTTCGAAAGTCTCGTGGCTGTACAGCGGCGCTTCACCCGCTGTCACTTCGCCCCATCCCGTAAGGCCCTCCGCATCCACGCGCACCAGCACGATCCTGCGCAAAGTTGTCTTGCCAAAACTCGTCTCAAAAGAATGGACGAGCGGCATCTGAATTTCCCGAAGTTCCACGCGATTAATCGTCATAAGGGTCCAATAGGTAACGGGCTGACCTCACGTCGTATTCGAACCCCGTGATGGCCAGCTTCTGAGCGAAAAACTCTTGCAATTGCTTGCGAACTGCCAACTGGCGCCGACGCGCCTCCGCAGAGTTTGACTGCCTTAAACCCTCGATATCGGCTGGAATCTCGAGCGTCGCCACCGGCTGCGCTTTGCCGGGGCGCGGCGGCTTTCCCGCCATCGCCCGTCTAACGCGCCCCGAGATCAGATGCCATTCCGCGATCAACCGGTCGCTGGGCAGTCCACGTTGAAAACGGCTCTCGACCTCACCGTAATAATCCGGCTGGCAGCAGCGCGCGATGGCGCCCAGACGGACAATGTTAAGAAAGGCATTCTTAGCTCGCAGGGGATCGAACGTCCACTCGATAAGCCCGATTCCCGCTCGCAGCGCCTCGCGCCTTTGCGCCATCTTGAGCGCTCTACCCAATCCCCGGTTTTCGTGTGCGCGCAAGACGCCAAGGGAAAGCGAATGATAATAGCGGTCGGCTCCGTGCCAGGCGGGCAAGGAAGCGACAAAGCCCACCAGCCCGCCGCGCAGTGCGAAAGCTCCCAGCACCTGCCCCCCTATCTTTCGCAGGGTTACGAACAGCCTGAGGGGATAAACTTCGTGTTCCGCATACCCCCAAATTTGCTGCTGAATCTTGACGAGGGCAGCAAGCTCTTGCAGCGTTTCGCAAGCCCGGATGGTGTATTTCACTCTTTCGACTTCAGCTCGTTCCAAAGCGATTCCATCTCCTCCAGAGAACAACCCTGCAGCTTTTTCCCCTGCGCCACGACTTCCCTTTCGAGCGCCTGGAACCGGCGCATGAATTTTTGATTCGCTTTCCGAAGGCAAGTTTCCGGGTCAGACCGCACGAATCTCGCCAAGTTTGCTACGGAGAAAAGCAGGTCGCCGACTTCCTCCTCGAGCCGGGAGCGCAGCGCAAGCGTCGCGTCAGCTTCGGTCGGAGCTCTCAATTCGTGTCGTATCTCTCGAATCTCCTCCTCGACCTTCTCGAGCACGTCCTCGGCCGTCTTCCAATCAAAACCGACCTCCGCGGCTCGCAGTCCCAGTTCGTAAGCGACGAGGGTTGCGGGCATGGACCCGGCGATTCCGTCCAAGATGGATTTTTCGGCGTTCTTCTCCTGAGCCGTCGCGGCGCGCTCCTGCTCTTTTACCTTCAGCCAGCTCTTCAGGGCTTCGCCGGCATCGCGGGCGCGCACTTCGCCGAAAACGTGCGGATGCCGCCTGATGAGTTTTGCATGCACGGCCTCGATAACGCCGTCGATGTTGAAGCGCCCCTCCTCTTCCGCCAAACGGGAGTAGAACACCACCTGGAAGAGCAGGTCGCCCAATTCATCTTCAAGGCCCTTGAAATCGCGCTCGTTCACCGCGTCGATGACTTCATAAGCCTCTTCGATCATTAAACCCTTGAGGGTGTCGTAGTCCTGCGCCCGGTCCCAGGGGCAGCCTTCTGGCCCTCGCAAGTGCGCCATCAGTTCGACAAGCTTGGAAAGTTTCTCGCCGGCCAGAGTTACTCCTGTCCGAGGCAGTCGGAGTACTGCACCCCGCCATCGCTAAGTCTTGCTAATCTATCAGGGCAGCGTGCCCAACTGCAACAAATCTGAGAGATGAGTAGTGACTCACTTTGGTGTGGCACGGCCATCTTGGCCGTGACCGTGGACGGGCCAGGATGCCCGTGCCACTGGGAATTGAGTCACTGCCGAGAGATGGCTGCGCGTTGCATTCGTGGTGGTTCAGGTGTATTTTAGCGCGCGACCCAGGAACGAGGACTCACGATTACCGGTTAGCGATCAGATCGAACCCGAAATCACGATTGGCATCTTAATTCACCCCCGGGAAAGGCGATGTCAACGATGGACCTACCGAGGTTTAGAGCTTATCTCCTGGGAGAGGTCGAGCCGTTCATAGGGCAGAAGATCCATCTCAACAAGGCGCAATTCGTGGTGGGCCGAGACGAGCGGTCGTGTGATCTGGTGCTGAATCAGTCCTTTGTCTCAAGGCGCCACGCCGCCTTCGAGACTGACGAGACTGGCCGCACCACACTTAAGGATCTCGGCTCGAAATTCGGCACCTTTGTGAATGGAAAGGCTGTCTCGGAGCAAGATCTGGTGCATGGCGATCGGGTCGGGCTGGGTCCCGACGGCGCGGTATCCTTCAGGTTCTCTCAAACGGCACGGAAGCCCTTCGCAGAACCCGAGCAAACCATGTGGGCCCGGTCGCCATCCCCTGTCACCGCGGAGGCTACCGCCGAGGAGAGACCTCCGGTCCCAGCTTCTTCGGAAACTCCTGCCACCAAGAGGTACACGGTTGGCGCCAAGCCAGTGCTTCGTCTCGGCCGGGCTATTGACAATGACATTATCCTCAATGGTCCCGGCGTTTCTCGACATCATGCCACACTGACCTATCGAGGGGGCGATCAACCCATCCTTGAGGATCTGGGCAGCACCAATGGCACTTACGTGAACGGAAACCTGCTGCACAGCCCGCGCCTTCTCGATCCCAACGATCTCGTTTTCCTGGGCGGGTTTCTGGTTCGAATCGATGGCCGCAAGGTCCGACAGGACGACCTCAGTTCCAGCCGAATTCGCGCCGAAGGGATCACCCAAGCGGTAGGGGGCAAGACGCTGCTCAAGGATATCACGCTGGCATTGTTGCCGGGTGAGTTTGTGGGGCTCATGGGACCTTCGGGCTGCGGGAAATCCGTTCTGATGAATGCACTGAACGGCCTGCGCCCGGCCAGCGGCGGCTTCGTGTATCTCAACGACTTCGATCTGCGCCAGCATTTCAAGGCGATCCAGCGCTCGATCGGCTACGTCCCGCAGCGAGACGTTCTGCACGAGGTCCTATCCGTCGAACGCACTCTGCTCTACGCGGCGAAGCTGCGTTTGCCGGAGGACACACCTCGCTCCGAGGTGCGGCGGGTGGTGGAAGAGGTCATCCAGACCGTGGGCTTAAAGGACCAGCGGACCAACCAGTTTCGGCAACTCTCCGGCGGGCAGCAGAAGCGATTGAGCCTGGGCATCGAGTTGATTACCAAGCCCAGCTTTCTTTTTCTCGATGAGCCCACTTCCCCCCTGGATCCCGCAACCACGGAAGAGATGATGGTCCTGTTCCGGCAACTCGCGGATCAGGGACGCATCGTGGTCATGGTCACCCATAAGTCGGAGAGGTTTTACACGATGCATCAAGTGGTGATTCTGGCGCGCAAGGGGCGTTTGGCATTCTTCGGTCCGCCCAAGGCAGCGCTCGAATACTTCGGATGCACCGAGCCGGCCCAGATCTATCTGCAACTCGGAAAGACGACTCCCGAGGAGCTGAGCCGACGTTTCGAATCCTCACCCCAGCGCGAGATTTACGTCAAACGGCGCCTCGAGCAGACGCGCGCACTTTCGGAGGGAGCCAAGGACAACGCCGCCCCGGCGGCAACCGCCGGCGCGACATCGACCAGACGTGCGAGCCTGCTGAACCTGTGGACGCTGACCTGCCGATGCCTGGAGATCAAGCTGCGGGACCGGCGGAACACCTTTCTGCTCCTTGCGCAAGCGCCCCTCGTGGCCCTGATCCTCGTCCTCATCACCGGCCACAAGCTCAATGACGCCAAGGCGCTATTCATTTCCGCCATCATCGCCAGCTGGTTCGGAGCTAATAACGCCGTGCGCGAGATTGTGGCTGAATTCCCAATTTACGAGCGCGAGAGAAGATACAACCTGAAAATACCCACCTATGTCATTTCCAAGTTCGTGGTTCTCAGCCTCATCGGGTTGATCCAGTCGTTCCTCTTCCTGGGTGTTTTGATTTACTTCAAACTGCTCAGCAGGGATGATCTCGTCCCCTTGCTTGCCATCCTGTTCCTGACCACGCTGGGAGGCATCAGCACGGGGCTGTTTTTCTCGGCCTTGGTCAACTCCACGGAGAAGGCCATGACAGTCCTGCCCCTGATCCTGATCCCTCAGCTCCTGCTGAGCGGCTTTTTCAAGCCGGTGGACACCTTCTATGTGAACCTGCGCACCGGGCGGCCCGCCACCGCCGCGGCGTATCGAAAGTTTGAGGATGCCAAGACGGGTGCAACCCCGCGGCCTGCCGGCGCGGCTCCTGGGGCATTGAGGGAGGCGCCGCAAGACCCCATCGCGAAATACGAAGGCCTGGGTCCGATTCAGCCTCTGAGTGCGTTGGTCATGGCGCGGTGGTCGATCGACGGATTGGTGCACGCTGTAAGCTTGGACGACAACACAACCCGCGACCAACTGGCTTCCCAGCTTTATGTTCACAGCTATGCTCGCGTCTTGGAGGGGCAAAGCGATTCCGCCATCCAGGAATCCTACCGTCGAAGAGTGTGGATGGATCTGACGATTCTGGCCGGATTCAGTCTGTCGTTTCTCGGATTGACTATGTGGGCGCTCAAGAGGAGGGATATCCTCTGATGTCATGGCCAGTGGCGGGCTGCGCCGATCTGAGCACACGGCGATTCGGCATTCGAGAGGCAGCGTTTCAATCCAGTCAAGGAGTGTTCCATGGCCAACTCTGAAGCAGTCGAAATCGAGGAAAACCTTGTGAGTTTTCATCAGATGAATGCCCAGATCTCCACGTCCATCTGGGGCACGGAATCTGCACTGTACGCAAGCAGTTTCGCCAGGGATTGGCGCACCCGGCTGCTTTTCGCGGCGCTTCTTCTGATTCCTATCTCCGCGCCGACCCAAGCCCCCGCAGCACCCCAAACCATTCAGATCCAGGACGATTTCACCAAGGACGCTTCCTTGAATCGAACCCTCTGGACCACCGATACTCCCTTGCTAGCAGCCCTTGCCCGCAGCTATGGAGTATTGATCTCCCCCACGTGGGTCGAACCTGTGCTTGAATTCTCACGCTCCGGCCTGACGATGTCAGGCGTCAACGGGTTCTACCAGTTCACCGGAATCCAATCGGTAGGGGAATTCACTCCCCCCTTCTCTGTGCAGGCTACAGTAATGAGCAAGGTTGCTAGCGGCAACCCGTTCGAGTTCCACTTATTGAGCCCCGACCTGCGCCTGCACCTTTCGATCTCCGGGAATGTTAATAAGAGGAACTACCCTTACTACGGCGTCGGGCTCAGTTGCAACGGCCCTGCCACGAACGTCAAACTTTACCCGCTCCCCGACGTGGGCGTATGGTATACGATCAAGATTGCGGTCGACTCAGAAGGCCATGCCGGCGCTTCGTTAGAAAGTACTCGTGGAGAGGTCCTGGGTTCCCAGAAGGGTATGAACTTAGGGATGGGCCCATTTTATGTGGTGTTGACGCAGTATGAAGGCCTTCCGACTTCGGGCGCGGGGCCGAATTCAGCGACCTGGACCCAACTGCGGCTTGCGACGGGAGGCGTGGCAAGCGGCAAACAGGTACGCGAAATCAAGCTGGGGATGACTTTCAGCGAAGTCGAGGCCGCCTTAGGGCAACCCGACACCAGGGTTGACCTGGGCGAAAAGGTTCTTTACAAATACTCAAACATGACGATTGAGTTCCATGCTGGCAAGGTAACCGACGTCCGATAGTTACGCGCGCGGCCACAGGCCAGCTTTAGCCAGGCACCCTCAAATGTCGCGGGGGCGAGACGCCCCCGCGACAGTGGGCGGGACGCCCGCGCCACACCTGTTCACCCTTAGCGCATTTTCATGGTTTCTGGGTGCCCGTCGGCCGATGGGCATGAGCGACTTTTTTCACCTGGACTCGTCCACCACCTCGATGGCATTGACGCAGGCGTAATTCTTGACCGGAACGAAGGTGAGGAACAGCTTCCCCGCTGGGCTGGCCGGCAAGGCGTGAAAGGTCTTCTGCACAGCGCGGTCGGCGCCTCCGGCTTCCTTGAAAATATCGAAGTTGCGAAGCAGTGTGACGCCGTTGCAGTAAAGGTCAAACAGCCGGCTACCGGCACCGCCTCCGCCGGAGTTCTGCGGTCCAAAGTACGTTTCGGCAAAGTGCAGCGTCAAGCCGTACTGCCGCCCCGTCGCGACTGGGATGGCGGAGCGGATGTGCTGATGATCCTCAACGACGGCGCTCCCCTCTTGCTCCGGAATAACGTCGGCAAGCTCAATCATTGGCTAGGCATCCAGCTCAAGGGTAAAGTTGCCAATCCCGATGCGGTGGGCGCAAAAGTGAGCTGGCAGGCAGGGGATTTCAAGCGCCACATTTACAAGGTAGCGGGTGGAGGTTATCTTTCCTCCCATGACCCGAGGCTCGTATTAGGAATTGGCGCGAGGACGAGAATCGATTCGCTTGAAATCAAGTGGCCTCCGCCCAGCAACCGCATAGACCGCTTCACGAACCTGCCGATCGATCGATACATCACCATCGTGGAAGGAAAAGGCATCACGGGCTAGGCAGTGGGCAGATAGGCAGATCGGCAGCCCGCGCACGACGTCAGATGCGAGATTTCAGATTTCAGAGGCAGCACGTTAGGTGGGCAGTGCGAAGGCAAGATTCAAATTGCAGCCGGCAGAGAAAAGCGGAGTTGTTTCTTGTGTTTTGTCTTCTGCCTGCTCTGTTGGTGTCTTTGTGTCTTGCTGGTGAGCCTTGCCTGGCAATCCCCAGCTTGCCCGCCGAAGACAGTGCGGAAGCGCACTTTCAGCTTGGCAGGCAACTCTTCCAGTCCGGCAACTACCCCGCGGCCGTTAAGGAGTTGGCCCGCGCCGTCGAACTCAATCCCAAGCTGCCTCAGCTTCAGTCCAATTACGGCCTGGCGCTCTTAAATACGGGAGATCCGGTTGGCGCGGCGGCTGCTTTCCGCCATGAGCTTGCCGGAAACCTTACCAATTATTCCGCCAACCTGGCGCTGGACCAAATCTTGATCGTCGCGAGACAATGCTCCGAAGCCACGCCCTTCGTGGGCACGGCGCTGCGCAGCCATCCCGAATCCGTTGAGGCGCGACTGGCGTGGGGTGAGTGCCTAAGTGGCACAGGAAGACTCGAGGGAGGCTCGCAAGCGTTTGGAAGCTGTCATCCTGGCCATCCCGGACTCGCTGGAGGCCCACCGCGAGTTGCTGTCAGTATATACACGGCTTCACCTGCGCTCGGAGGCGGCGCTGGAGAGTGACACGGTGCGCAGGCTCCAACAGGATGCGGATGCGAGGGACCCCGGGCCACCAATCAACTCCTTCGCCCCCGATTTCGATTTGCCGGAGGTTGCCACGGGACAACACGTGCGCCTGAGCGAGTTCCGGGGAAAGATTCCCGTCGTGCTGGTCTTCGGCAGTTACTCGTGCCCGAATTTCCGTTCTTCAGCCGAGGCGCTCAACTCATTATTCGAACAATACGGACGGCGAGCGCATTTCTTTCTCGTCTACATCCGGGAGGCGCATGCAGCGGGCGACTGGCAAAGCAGCCGGAACGTACGGGAAGGAGTAGCAGTAGCGCCCGCCTCAACGATGGAGGATAAAGAAGATCATGCCGCCCTGTGTACACGAGAACTCCACCTCAAGTTTCCCGCCCTCGTGGATGGCATGAAGGGCAGCGTAGGGGCCGCTTACGCCGCCTGGCCAAGCCGGGCCTTCGTGATCGGCGCCGACGGCCGTGTCCGTTACAGCACCCGACTGACTCAATTGGACTTCAGTGCCCAAGCGATGGAAGCGGCGCTGCGCGCGGCGATTGCCGGGCGGTAACGGTTTCATATTGCGGGGCCAACTGTTGTCTCCACCCTCGGGCGGCGACGGGCGCCGCCCTTTCAGCGCCTGCGTGAGAAGGAGTTGGTCATGTTGAAGATCCTCTACATCACAGTTTTATGGGCTTCCGCCGTCTCGCTATCGCTGGGCCAGGCCATAAGCGCGCCGCAAATCCAGACCACTTCCGCGCCGGGTAGTATAGTTTCCGCTACCAGCGAGGAAGTGCCGATGGACGTTGTAGTGCGCGACAAGAAAGGGCGGGCAGTCAAGGACCTAAAGCCTGACGACTTCCGGGTGTTTGACAACGGGGAAGCGAAAACGATCAAGTCGTTTCGTCTCATCGAAGGTCAAGAGGCCGTCGGGGCGGGCGGCGCGCGGGCGCCTCTCGATCCGTTGCATCAGATTCGCCTGGTAACCATGATTTTTCAGTTTCGCAGCGGCGTCCGGCGAATGCCTCAGGATCAGGCAGCCGATTCAACCCACGGCAGCACCCTGACGGCCTCTTCCACCAATCGTGGCGTCTTTTCCCCGACGGCGAGCGACGCCGATGCCCGGCGGCTTTCCCGTGAGGGGGCGCTGGATTTCCTCAAGCTAGGGCTTTCACCCAATGTTTATGCCGCTGTCATGGCCATTGACCACCAACTCGAGGTTCTGCAGCCCTACACCAACGATTCCGACCTAATTCGTAAAGCAATCGAACGGGTTACGAAACTTCAGGAGACCGATTTCGGTGCGGATACCGAGCGCGTGCGCCAGGAACTTCAAAAGGCCGTCGCCTCCGATCAGCAGGCCTCTTCAGGCCAGTCTGCCGAGCCTGATGCGAAGGCCAAATTTGCTATGGCCCAAATGCTGCTACAGGCGCTCAGTACGGAACAAAGCAACGCCATGACCGAAGCAGGCCGGGTCGAAATCTTCGCGCTGCTCGATGCCATTAAGCAGCAATACCTCCTGCCCGGACGGAAGACAACCCTCTACTTTTCAGAGGGATTCACAATTCCGCAGGGGCTCGAATCTTCCTTCGATGCCCTCATTGGCACCGCCAACCGGTCGAATGTGAGCTTTTACGTTTTGGACGCGCATGGCCTGGCGACCTTGAGCGCCAATCAAAGTGCCGTTGACGGCTTGCGCTCTGCTGGACAAACAAGCCGAGATCAGGCAGCCAAAGTGGGCAATGAACCGGTGTCGGCAGGCGAGGCACGTCTGATGGATTCGATTGTGCAGAGTACGCGTTCAAATTACCAATTGACGCTCGCTCATCTCGCCGAATCCACGGGTGGCATCCTCATTGCCAACACGAACGATCTGCGCGCCCCGATCCGCAGACTGGCGGAAGACATCCAGAGTTATTACGAGATTTCGTACGCGCCGGAGATTAAGAAGTGCGATGGGTCATTTCACAAAGTCGTCCTCAAAGTGGCGTCCGGTGACTGGCGCGTGCAATCCAGGTCCGGTTACAATGCCTTTCCAACTTCCCTGAACTCTTCCGGAACCGCTCCAGTACCTTACGAGATACCGCTGTTAGCCGCGTTGAATTCTCCTGAGTTGCCCAAGGCGTTCGAATATGGGGGAGCCGGTCTGTACTTTCGCGGGCTGAGGAATCAGTCTGAGTGCGAAGTGGTGATGGACGTGCCCCTCTCAATTGTGACCTTCAAAAAGGCCGACGCGGGGGATCAGTACAAAGGCAGCCTCTCCTACCTTGTTGTCGTGAACGATGCCCAGGGCCAGGTGGTAAAGAAACTCGAGAACGAAGTCCCCATCAATGCCACCTCCGAAAGGCTGGAGACCCTCAACGCAAACCACTTCATCTATACCGAGACCTTCGATTTGCCGCCCGGGCGCTACGCCCTCGAAACCGCTGTGCGGGATGGGGAAGGCGGCCGGATCAGCGCCAGCAAAGGCACCGTGATCATGGCGCCTTCCTCGGGACTCGCCATCAGCGGCGTCAGCGTCGTTCGGTCCACTAAAGAACGTGGGGCATCGACTGCGGACGACGACCCTTTCTTGTTGGGAACCAAGGTCATTTCCCCAACCCTCAATCCGGTAGTCAGCAAGACGAACCGCACTCTGCCTTTTTATTTTGTCATTTATACGGACAAGAATGTTGCGGCGGCTCCCCAGTTGATAATGGAATTCAGCAGGAACGGCAAGGTTCTTGGAAAAGGCCTGCCTCCGCTCGGCTCCCCGGATAAAGACGGGAAAATTCAGTATGTGGCCATGACCCCGCTCGAAAGGTTTGAGCCGGGTAACTTCACCGTTCGTTTCATTGTGAAACAAGGGTCTGAAGCGGCTGAGGAATCGGCTTCCTTTGTTCTAAAGTAGAATAGGCCAATTGCGGTAAACTAGGAGCGCTTGATACCGGTCGATAGCACTGAGGAGAGCCTTGATGCCCAACACGAACCCGAACCCGCAAGAGGTCTGGGATAACCCTGTCAAGAAATTGCTGCGAGAGGGGAAACCGGCGGTGGGAATTACGCTCACCGTGGGGAGCGCTGAA
>Ga0181527_1004755_pt1 | contig 11521 bp, 11 predicted proteins | sample PEATcosm2014_Bin_30_FD_119762 | JGI IMG/M metagenome (GOLD analysis project Ga0181527, IMG submission 119762) | Peatland microbial communities from MTU Mesocosm Facility, Houghton, MI, USA - PEATcosm2014_Bin06_60_metaG | ecosystem: Environmental > Terrestrial > Soil > Wetlands > Peat | place...
AAGTCACCCCCAAAAGTATCTGCGAACGAGGCATAGGCGAAACCACAATCAACTTCATCAACCCGTATTGTTTATCAAATTGCACGTTCTGCCCCGCATATAGACAAGTAAAAAGAATAGTCATGCCTACTACTCCAGCCGCCATGAACGTCATGTAATTCACAGAAACTACGCCCGGCGGGTTAGAACCGCTGGGAAAAAATAGGTTGATGTTGCTTGACATCGAGATCCCGTAAAGAACTAGCCAAAGCACTGGCTGGATAAGAGCAGAAAAAAGAAGAGCCTTTGAACGAAAGAATTTTACCATGTCCCGCCAATAAATTGCAACAAATCCGTTTTCCATCAACACCATTCCCTTTTGCAGTTAAGGTTTTTGTCCGTTTTTGTCAACGCTTTCTTGGCTCGCTTCGCCCAATCCCCTACCCGTGAAATGAATAAAAACGTCATCCAAAGTGGGCTTCATTAGATTGATGCTTCTTATTTCAACTCCTTCAGTTCTTAGGATGTCAATTAGTTTCGGTATCAAATGTGCGTTCTCTTTGAGATGAATAATCAATCCTTCAGACGAGCTTCTAATTTGGTTTACGTCAGGTACGTCTTTGATCAGTTGAGTAGCTTTCTCGTCATTGTCCGTTTGGAGATGGATTCGGTCTTGTCCAAGAGAGTTCTTTAGGCTCTCGGATGAACCGTTTGCTATTATCTTTCCTTTATCAATTATGCAAATGGTATCGCTGTTTTGGTCTGCTTCCTCCATATAATGAGTGGTAAGGAATATCGTGACGCCTTCCGCGTTTACCTTTTTTATGTATGACCAGATTCGCCTTCTTGTTTGAGTGTCCAAACCTATTGTCGGTTCGTCGAGAAACAGAATTTTTGGTCTTGTTAGAAGACCCCTGGCGATTTCGAGACGACGCTTCATACCACCGCTGAGGTTCTTAACAAACTCATTCCTCTTGTCCGTCAATTCGACCAGCTCAATGAGTTCATCTGTTCGAGGTCCTCGGACATTTTTTGGAAGGGAATATATTCTTCCATGAAAATCCAGCGTTTCCCACACGGTAAGGTCCCTATCGAGCCTTTGGTCTTGAAAAACAACTCCTATGGATCTGCGAACACTATCCTGTTCCTTTGTTACATCAAACCCTGCGATTGTTACCTTGCCTTTCTGTATCGGTATCAAGGTTATTAGCAAATTTATGGTAGTTGTTTTTCCGGCGCCGTTTGGTCCCAGAAACGAGAAGATCTGCCCTTTTTCAACATTGAAACTTATGTTGTCAACTGCTCTCAGTTTTCCATAACTGTGACTGAGCCCCTCAACGGACACTGCATATTCTTTCACGTATTTCCAACGCCTTGCCAAGCAATTTGTTTTCGCACCTGTTCTTCGCAGCCCTTTTCGTAATGGGCGGATTATCCAACCAATCACCTATTCAGTGCCTTTTTAAGTTTTCTCAAAAAGATTAGTGCACTGGCTTGCCCCTTAACTGGTGTAAAGCAGCTATAATTCTTATTTTCGAATTTGGAGACAGATTAGGCGTACAGTACCCCCTTGTTGCTTTGCAATATCTGCCCTTCCACAGTTTTGAGCCGCTTATCGTGCTGCCTCGAAATTGAATTGTCGGGCAAAGGATAGTTTTAAATTGCCAGTCGCGGTTATCGGAGGGATACTCCATCCATAAGGAATCGTGAACTGTCATGGCAAAAAATAACAAGATGAGATCGCTTGATTTTCTTAGAAAGCAGGCGTTAGAATTGGGTGCTGTAGCCGCAAAGATAATCCCCGTTGAAAAAATTGTGATTGAAGACCGCGTTGTCCTCAAATGCAAGCTTGGCTGCGAAAAATATGGAAAGACGTTGGCTTGCCCCCCTTATGCTCCTACGCCAAGGGAGTTTCGAAAAATCGTTAGCGAATATCGCTATGCCTTGTTCATGAAATTTAAATCACAAGCCGAGGGAGACGCAGAACTGATAAAGTATCTTACAAAAACAAATGATCCCACTGTTCCCCAAGAAATGAAGGCAAAAGTGGAAAGCTTTTGGTCTGCCTGGAAGGATGATGTGAAAAAATTGCTTAGCACAGTCATAGAGCTCGAAAAAGCGGCTGAGGGAAGAGGGTATCTTCTTGCCATTGGGCTCGTCTCTGGGTCTTGTCAGTTGTGTGAAAAATGCAACTTGGAAAAAGGACTTTGCGTACATCCCACAATGAAACGATATTCCGAAGAAGGAGTCGGAGTTAACGTCAAAGCGACCGCGGAAAAAGCCGGCTTAAAATTTACTTTACCCTTTGAGAAAAACCCTGAAACCTTCGCTCTGCTCTTAATCGATTAGCTTGTCCGAGAATTTCATCTTTTGTAGAATGTGTGGAAATGAATGTTTTTGAAACAATTTAAAAAATAAGGTCTGTCCAAGTATGAACCCAAAACCGTGCATGCTAGTTTAGTGTCAACAAGACCATACAAGGTTGAAAAGCGCAAATTTGCCTCCAAATCAAAAAATAAATGCAAATTAATTTCGGCTCCTTGATAGTAATCTTCTGGAGCTAATAGATTCGATATGAGTCTTTTGATATTTGAGCAGGGTATTGAACATCTGTAATGAGTTCTGCAACTTAGTTACTCAACCTGATATTAACTTAAGTTGAAACAAAGCTTATATAGCGAGCTGGATAATCCATCCAAATAGAAAGGGGATAAAAAAAAGGGGATAAAAGAAAGGGGATAAAAGAAAGATGAAAAACAAATATGTTATTTATATTGCTACCATTATAGCCATCGCCTCAATTGCTTCTGCCGCTTTCATATACGTTAGTTATTCAGCCCAGAATGCTACCCTGAGATCTCAAAATTCCAATATCACGTTGGTAGATGATGAAGGTTACGTAACCACTTTAACCTCTATTCCTCAGAGAATTGTCTCGCTAGCGCCGAGTTGTACGCAAATCTTGTTTGCTATAGGCGTGGGCGATAAAGTTGTGGGCGTGACAACCTATGACGATTACCCATACAATTTCTCAGCGTGGGTCGCAGCTGGCAACATGACATATGACGGAGGCTATGGAACCCCCAACATGGAAGCCATTGCTTCGCTCCATCCCGATTTAATACTCTCAGATAACCTCAACGATGCTAGCCTCCCAAGCATGAGAGCATTAGGATACAAAGTACTCGTGCTTAACCCAGCCACCATCGCCGGCATTTACCAAGATATAGCGCTCGTAGGCAGGGCAACAGGCGCCGAAACTCAGGCAACCGCGGTGATTGAAAACATAACCAGCAGCATTAACGCGATAACCGCGAAAATCGCAGCCGCAAACATCACAGTTCCACAGACAGTTTACTATGAAATTTGGTCCAATCCTCTCATGAGCGCGGGCTCAACCACTTGGATAAATAATGTTATAACCGATGCTGGAGGCGTCAACATTTTCGAAAATGTATCCACACAGTACCCAGTTATTTCCTCTGAAACCGTGGTCTCACTTGACCCTGACGTAATAATTTTGCCCACGGAAATGGGGGTCACCCCGTTCTATGGAAGCGTCGCCCAAGTGGAAGCAACACCAGGATGGAACGTAATCAGCGCCGTCCAAAACAACCGAGTCTATGTAATCAATGGAGATGTGTTTGCTGAACCCGGTCCAAGAGTAGCCGACCAAGTGTATACTGTCGCTGCTTGCCTGTACCCACAACTTTTTAACTCAACCTCCTAACCTTTTTTTGCTGTGCTAAAAATATGGCTACCGACAAAATCGAATACAATTACTCACGACGTTCTTCACGATGGAAACTAATCTTAGCCCTATTAATAGTGGCTCTAGTTGTAACCATAATTATATCTCTCAACATCGGGTACGCTAACATTTCCTTATCAGAAATCTTGGACATATTGGGCAAACAAATCCCCTTCTTAAGCGGCTCAATCAATTCAGCCTCAATATCCCCAATTAATGAAGCAATAATTTTCCAAATCCGTTTACCACGCGTGCTCGCAGGGGCTCTAGTCGGCGCTGGATTAGCAGCAGCAGGCGTAATTTACCAAGGCATCTTCAGGAATCCCATGGCAGACTCCTACGTGCTAGGCGCATCCGCAGGCGCGTCGGTAGGCTACACCGTTGCCGTCCTATACGTCACTTCAGCGCTAACACTCATAGGCTTGGGAACAGCGCAAATTTTCGCTTTCATATTCGCCGTTTTAACTGTGTTTGTGGTGTATTTCATTTCAAGAGTTGGAAACAAAGTCCCGATAAGCACGCTGCTGCTTTCTGGCATAGTCGTAAACATCTTCCTGCTATCGATTGAAACGCTTATGGAACTTCGCTCCGGCCAAGCCCTCTCAGGTATAGTGGCTTGGCTTGCAGGCGGATTCTCCAACATCGTGTGGGAGGACGTCTGGGGAATACTGCCTTTCGTTCTCATCGGTATCGCGCTTACCTATTTTTTCACCCGCGACCTAAACATGCTCTCTATGGGTGATGAAACTGCACAACATCTTGGCGTAAACACCGAAGGAGTCCGCCGAATCCTCCTTGTCATAGGTTCCTTGATAACGGCAGCATGCGTTTGCATCAGTGGCGTAATAGGCTTTGTAGGTTTGATAATTCCCCACATGACCCGACTCGTCATTGGACCTGACCACCGAATTCTTTTGCCTGCTTCCGCAATCGTAGGAGCAATATTCTTGGTGCTTTGTGACGCCGTTGCACGCATTGCCACCGGCGCTTCTGAGCTGCCAGTCGGTGTCATAACTGCCCTTGTGGGCACGCCTTTCTTCATATACCTGCTTAGAAGGAGAAAAACGAGCTATTCGCTTTGAGGTGACTGCTAAAACATGGTTTTGTTAAATGTCAACGGCGTCGAATGCCGGTACGGCTCAATCAAAATCTTAGAAAACGTGAGCCTATCAGTGAAGGAAGGTGACTTCGTGGGAATTATTGGACCAAACGGGTCAGGAAAAACCACGCTTCTTAAAAGCATAAGCCGAACACTCAAACCCCACTTAGGCACCATCCTGCTAGACGATAAGGACATTTACTCTCTCAAGAGTGTGGATGTGGCAAAGCAAATGGCAGTGGTTCCACAGGACAACACCATCAGCTTCAGCTTCACAGCGTTAGAGGTTGTTTTGATGGGGCGCAGTCCACATCTGTCAAGGTTCCAGATGGAAACTGAAAGTGACATGGCTATTGCGCGAAAAGCGATGGATTTGACGAATACGTGGCAGCTGGCGGCAAGACCCGTAAACGAGTTAAGCGGAGGCGAAAGGCAACGGGTGATTATTGCGCGTGCATTAGCGCAGAAACCTAAAATTTTGCTGCTGGATGAACCGCTTACCTATCTGGACATTGTCAATCAGCTGGAAATCATGGACCTGGTGAAGTCGCTTTGTGTAAAAGAGGGCATTATTGTTATGACCGCTATCCACGACCTCAATTTGGCTGCCCGCTACTGCAGTACTGCCATACTGCTCAAGAACGGGAAGATTTTTTCGGCTGGACGCATAGATGAAGTTCTGACCAGTGAAAACATCAAAAGCGTGTTTAAAGTAGACGCTATAGTGAAAAAGAATCTTGTCACAAACTCTCTCTACGTTATTCCGTTGTCACCTCCAAAGTCTTCACCAATAAAAAACTGCGCGATTCATTTGATTTGCGGAGCTGGCACTGGAACCGCACTCATGAAGATTCTCTTGGAAGAAGGTTACAGCGTCACGACTGGAGTGCTCAACGTGTTGGACACCGATTTTGAGACCGCAGAATTACTGAATATACCGGTCACCAGTGAAGCGCCGTTTTCTCCCATAACCGAAAAAACTCGGAAAGCTAACTTAGCCATGATCAATAAGGCGAGCACCGTTGTGGTGACTTCGGTTCCGTTTGGCCACGGTAACCTGCAGAATCTTGAGGCAGCGAAGGAAGCCCTGAAAAAAGGCATTCCGCTTTTCGTCATTGACGAGGTGCCTATTGAAAGCAGAGATTTCACTCAGGGACAAGCAACAGCGTTGTTTGGGGATTTGAAAAATATGGGTGCAGTTTTCGTTAAGAACCAAGATGAGCTTTTGCACATGCTTAACGTGTCAGAGGAAAAGTTGAAAATGGCAAAGAATGTTCCGCCAAGTATTGTTGATCACCTAAAAGCTAGGGGGGCTTCTTAGGCAAGCCAGATAGCTGATAAAAGCGAAACGGGGAAAAGAAAATGGACTTGATCATCGACGGCGGGAAATATGGGTACAACGCAACGACATAGCGATGGAGAGAAATTTAATGAAAGAAAGTATTACAAAATTTAAAGAAAATAAGATAAACCTCGAATTAAAAGGAATAGATGCAAGAGTGATTTACCACACATATAACGGTGTTGAGCTTAACACTACGCTTGTCTCTTTTGGAGAAAAGCGTAAAGTACTCTCAACATTGGATGGGGTTAAACATGTTAAGTTTGTCGCGAATACGTATGTTCCAATGTCCTTATCAAATAGCATTATGACATTAAAAAAATATCAGAAGTTTATAAGACGATTACCCGCCACTTTAGGAATTCATCCTAAAGACATTACTTTTATGAGTACTGGCGTCGACATGGAAAAAGTGGCTGTCTGTGAGAAGTCTTATCAAGAGTTTAAGGTATGTTGTCTTGCCACTGGAGGCGCTAGGAACAACGCTTTGAGAATGGGCGTGGATGTTGGGAACTGGGTTGAGAAAAAAACGAGTTTTCAATTTGCGTCTGGTACAATAAATATTGTTATTCTGACGAATGTCGTTTTAACTGGTGGTGCTATGGCTCGAGCTATCATGACAGCTACAGAGGCTAAGACTGCTGCTCTTCAGGATAGAGATGTGAGAAGCACAGTGTCTCCTCAAATACAAGCAACCGGCACTGGGACTGATAGCATGATTGTTGTTTCTGGAGTAGACGCTGGTATGATAATTCGACATACTGGTGGGCATACAAAAATGGGTGAATTAATAGCTGTCTCAACTAAGATAGCAGTGGGCGAAGCGCTGAAGAAATATGATGGTCCCTAAAGAGAATGAATAATGGATACCTGCTACTCGACTTAGCCTTCGACACGCCAGCTTGTAGAAACCTTGGTTGTGTTAATTTCGATATTCTATCCCGCAACAATTATGTAGATTCCAATTGCAGTCCGACAAGCGCCGCCCCAACCAGCAGAGGCTAAATGTCAGTCATGTGAAACTTATCAACCTGCGCAGTTCACAAATTAGCTTTACGCCTGTCCTTTGAGCTTTGGTGCATTAATAGCCAAATTCCACAAATCAGAAACGATTGTACCTACGAACTCTGAAGAAGAAACAGAAGAATCCAACGAGGATTATCCTAACGCCAACAAGAACCCAACTTATAACACCCAAAACAAAACCGCTCGTCAACCGACTAATATACCAGAACCGTCAGAGCGGGTCAGCTATAAAATTAGTGAGAAACTTGCAACTAGCCTTAGCTCTATTTATGGTCTAGAGAAAGAGAGAGATATCACGCAAAACAAAACAAATAAGCGATTAATGAGTATTATAATTGACCAAATTGAGAGAACTAAAAGAAATATCAAAAGACTTGGACGCTATTCAAGATGAAATGAAGAAATGGATTCTCAATTTAGGAAGAGAATCGGCAAGAGCAGAGTGGGATAAATTGATAAAGAAAGAGGTCGAGTTAGAAAGAGAATTTGATAAATCTTTAGACGAAAAATATAAAATGAAATGACGTGGATAAACTTCAATCCACCCAAAAACCTTCTGAATATAAAAGCGCCTTTAGGGCGAACGACTTTTCATTTATCGTACCAGTAGATAGAAAACTTACAAGTCGTATTCTTGCATTCAAGAACTTGCGTAAGCACGTCAGTTATCTCTTCATCTTCCTTTGGTTTGTCTATTGACCAAAAAAGGGTGAGCGCTGTCGGGTCTCGTAACTTGAAGTGGGCTCTTACATTTGGGGCATCGAACAACCACTTTTCCCATACATATAGGCTATCCCGAAGTAGATTTGTCGACCTGCACATTTATTCTTTTGGAAGGTTTGAATGCTTGCTTGCTTTTCGGGAAGGCCCTTACCGCGCTCGCTCAAAAAGCTAGTATCTGCTGGTGTTCTGTCAGAGCGCGTTATGGAAATTCGTCTTTTACGTTTTTGCTCTAATGACACCAGCAATCTTATTCAGTTCGTCTAGCACGTTCTGCTTGATCTTTTGATGCACTAGGTAAACAGCGATTGCATAGCCCTCTCCTATTTGCCTTGACGGATTCTCCCTTATGTTAACGCCGTAATCTGCAAGCACCTTGTCGATTTTGGCAAACATTCCTGGCTTGTCCATGTGATAAATAAACAGAGGGTAAAACAGTCTCTCTTCTAACTCGATGTTTTCCCCTACGTTAACAGCGTTAGAGAAATTCCCATACACCAGATAATCAATGACGACTCGCGCCATCTCTATTGAAGTTTTCTGCTGTGCCTCCACGGTTGATGCCCCCAAATGTGGGGTCATAACAACATTATCCAGTTCCCTTAATTTGCTTCTGAACTCGGCCCCTTCCTCCGTGGGCTCATCCTCGTAAACGTCAAGACCAGCCCCAGCCAAGCTCCCAGCTATCAACGCTTCATGCAACGCCGTCTCATCCACGTTGCGCCCACGAGCGGTACTAATCAAGTAAGCAGTCGGCTTCATCAAAAACAACTCCTTTCTTCCAATCACAGTCTCCTTTCCACTTGAATTCACGCTAACGTAATCAGCACTGGAAAGAACCTCCTCCTTCGACACATACTGTATCTTGGAACTCGAAACCACAACCGGATCATACCCTATCACGTTCATGTTAAACCCTACCACAAGCTCGCTAAGCCTCTGCCCGATTCGTCCACACCCCAAAATTCCCAACGTCTTCCCAGAAAGCTCACACCCCTCGAAACCCTTCTTTCGCCACACGCCCTGCCTCAGAGAATCATGTCCAGCCACCACATTCCTTGAAACAGCCAAAATCAAAGTCAAAGCTAACTCTGCCGTCGCATTAGTATTCCCATACGGCGCAGACTTAACCACAACACCATTCTCAGTCGCAGCAGCCACATCGATATTATCAGTACCCACACCAGCCCTACCAACAATCTTTAGCCTACCCCGAACGCCTGACTCGATAACCTCTCGCGTGACGGCAGTTGCACTCCGCACGACCAAAGCATCAAAATCCCCCACTTGTGTAACCAGGGCCTTAGCATCCCTCCTCTTACAGTCTACATCGATTCCAGCAGCTTCAAACAACTTCATGCCTTCCTTACTTAAACCATCATTCACCAATACTTTCAAGTCAGATCGCACCCTTCACTCAATATTCTTTCTATTATGTCTCTTTAAGTTATTATGCCTAAAGGTTCAAAGTCTCTGGCAACTATAACAGCGCCAATATTCTGTTCTGAAATAATTTTGGCAACATCGGAGACATGTGTTGAGAGAAGAACTGTGAGCACAGGTGCTCTAGCTATTGACCCACCGTCACTGTTGATATGTCGAAAGCGCGTGCGCCTATTCGGTTCTCGGCAAGCTAATCGACAAATTGCGGTTTCACAAAGTGCTTGATAAGAGCTTTGAAGTAGGTTTGAAAAAACTGAAAGATATGATGGAGAAATAGAGACTTCTCTAGATTCGCCATTGTTCAGGTGTTTTGGAGTAACTACTAAAATAAACATTAACTTAATTTGGGGACAAGCCAGCGCGCTTTTTGCGGTTTTGAAAATAATATTCCGCCAATAGACCCTTCCTAGTTTTAAAACAATCGATTGATATTACAAAATGTGGAGGAAGGCATTTAGTACCAAGTCTTCCTCACTAGAAGGTAAACTGCGTCCATGAAAACCCCTAAAATCTACCTCATGTTACGTTTTCCAAACAGTGCTGGCTTGCTTTTTTATTCGGAACGATTTAGAATAAGCGGTTTCGATGCTTCCTTCTTTGATGCTTTCTTTACTTCAATTTCGTCGTAATCTTGGGTGTATTGGTTTTTTTCGGAAAGCTGATATTCCATAAAAACGAAGTGAGTATCTCCATCGTTACAATTAACTCTAACTACACGTAAGCTTTTCATGGATTAGACTCCTTCAATTAATAGCTGCGATGGCGGGAATTAAGCGTGTTCGATTTTTTCTTGGTCAATTTGCTTAAGCAAACGGAGAGGATTACTGCAATTGTGTCAAGATGCTGTGGGTTTTCTCCCTTTTTAGGCTCGGTTTGGGGCATTACCTGAAATTTTGCTTATATGTGTGGTGCACAATAGCGATGCGCACGCTTAGGTTAACTCGTATTCTTTTCCTTGTTCGATCATTTGGATGTTGTTGCAGTGGGTTTTGAATAATCGTTGATTTTCTGTGTGAACTGGAAATGCTCTTTCAAATAAAGCACCAGCTAAATACACACAAAAATTTAATTAAAAAAGAGTATAAGCGGTTAATTACTCCGATTCAAAGTACTCTTCTGGTTTCGGCGGAACCGGTGGCAAACCTCTGCGTTCACGAATCTTTTTTATTGTGTCAGCTTGCATCTGCTCTGGAACTGGTGCCCAACGGCTAAACTGTGTTGCCCAGAATGCTCTGCCCTGTGTGGAACTGCGTAATTCATCAGCGATGCCGAAGCTTTCGGAAACTGGCATTTCAGCTTTAACAGTGATCATGTCTTCTTCTGATGGCATGTCTAAGATTTTGCCGCGTCGCTTGTTAAGTAAAGTGATGACGGAACTGACGAATTCGCTTGGAACCTTGCATTCGAAACTTAAGAGCGGCTCAAGCAGTTTTGGATCGCTAAGTAGTATAGCGCAGTATATGGGTCTCCAAGTCATTGGAATAGCCTGTGCTGGGCCTCTGTGAACTGGGTCTTCGTGGAGCGTAATGTCTTCAAGGTTGATTTTTAAGCCGTAAGCTGGTTCTTTAGCTAAAGGTGAAGTGTGGACTGCTTCGCGGAACCCAGTTTTAATGTGGTCGAGGGCTTCCTCTACGTACTGTCTTCCTCTAATACGATTGCAGAGGATGTTGTTTTCTTCAACACATACTGCGCCTTTAGCTTCGTCAGGTGCCCAACCTAACAAACGTAGTATTTTAGTCCGTTCATCTTTGCTCTGCATGTCATTAATTTTATCAGACTTTATTGCTTCAATAACTTCATCTGACAGTTTCTCAATAGTTATCCAGAGTTTATTGTGTTTGTTGGGGCTTTTACCCATTATTGCTGGACCACGATAATCGTGACTTATAGTTTCTCGGTAATTAACAATTGGTTTGCTTAGTTTAACTTTCAAGCCTGCTTCCTGCATGCGGTAAGCGGTGATTTCAAGGTGAAGCTCACCCATACCTGATAGGAGGAATTCGCCGCTTTCCTTGTTCATGATGAAGTGCAGGTTAGGGTCTTCTGTTGTAAGTTTGTGCATGACTTTATCAAACAATGGCAGGTCTTTGACGTCTTCTGGTTCAACAGCTACTGTTACGACTGGGTCTGAAACGTATCTTAAGCCTTCAAACGAGTGCAC
>Ga0181527_1004758_pt1 | contig 11518 bp, 7 predicted proteins | sample PEATcosm2014_Bin_30_FD_119762 | JGI IMG/M metagenome (GOLD analysis project Ga0181527, IMG submission 119762) | Peatland microbial communities from MTU Mesocosm Facility, Houghton, MI, USA - PEATcosm2014_Bin06_60_metaG | ecosystem: Environmental > Terrestrial > Soil > Wetlands > Peat | place...
GGCCGCAGTTCTACTTCCGCACCACGGACGTGACCGGCACGGCCACGCTCCTGGGCGACGCCGAAATGTGCATGCCCGGCGCCAACGTCCGCCTGGCCGTGGAGCTGATCTCGCCCATCGCCATGGACGCCAACGTGCGGTTTGCCATCCGCGAGGGCGGTCGGACGGTCGGCTCGGGCGTAGTCACCAAGGTGAGCAAGTGAGCCGTTGGGTGGGTCGAGCGAAGCGAGCCCCACCAAGAGTAGTTTAAATTCCTGGCGGTGGGGCTCGCTTCGCCCGACCCACCCTACCGGAGTCCCAGGGGCGTAGCTCAAGTGGTAGAGCACTGGTCTCCAAAACCAGGTGTTGGGAGTTCAAGTCCCCCCGCCCCTGCCATTTGTTCGTAAGCACGGAGACGATGACTGCGGTGAGTGCGATGTGGGGAGAACTGTTGCGTGCGGGCGTGTACAAGAAGAGCCAGGGACGAATCACCCGGCAGGTCACGTTCGCTGCGCTGGCCATTACGGTGCTGCTGGGGCTGTGGCGGCTCAGCGCCACCCTGCGCGCCACCTACCCCTACGGCGTGTACCTGTTCGGCCGTCACTGGCTGCCGGTGCCGCCCGCGTACTTGTATTACGCGCTGCCGGCTGCCCTGCTGGCCGCCGGCTGGTGGATCTCCTACCGCGCCGTCAACCTCCCCAACTTCGCCGACTTCTTGATCTCCGTGGAAGCCGAAATGAATAAGGTGTCCTGGCCGAGCCGCGGAGAATTGTTTCGGGCGTCGCTGGTGGTGCTTTTGACGATCATCTTCCTGGGCTTCATCCTGGCGGCCATGGACCTGGTATGGATCGCGGTTTTCAGGATTCTGGGCATTTAGAAAGTGGACTGGGAACGTGAGTAGTTACCGTTGCGGAAAGGGTTTGTAGTGGGTGCCATGCCCACGCTTGCGTGGGCATGTTCGAGTTTCGGCCGATTTCCCGGCATGCCCACGCAAGCGTGGGCATGGCACCCGGCAACTTCTTCCGCAACAGAAACTTAGTAGGAACCGCACGGCGTGACGGACGAGACGAACCAAGCGCGTGAGGACTTCGGCGGGTTGGCCGGCGGTGCGGCCAGTGCCCAGCCGGCGCCCAGCGGCTTGCCGGAGGCACAGGCAACCGACAACGCCGCAATGCAGGCGCCGTTGCCGGCCGGCCCCGAGCCGCAGGCCCAGGAGGTCGTTGCGCCCCAGCTACCTTTCCCCGAGGCTGCCGCTGGCGAGCCGTCGGCTCCCGAGGCAGTCGCCCCGGCGGAACCGGCTCCCGAGGCAATCGCCCCGCCGGAACCGGCTCCCGAGGCAGTCGCCCCGCCGGAACCGGTTCCCGAGGCAATCGCCGCATCGGAACCGGCTCCCGAGGCAATCGCCCCCAGTTTACCGTCCCCCGGGCCGCTCGTCCTGGAAGCGGTGGTGTATGAGGCGGTGCCTGAGGTCGTTGCGGCCCCAGGTCCTCCGCCCACGGCTTTCGTGCCCGAGGGGACACCGCCCGAAATGGCACTGCCCGAGGCGGCGCCGCCTGCGGCGGCCGAAGGGGCTCCCATGGCGGGTGCGAAGGAGGCTGCGGGCGAGCAGGCGTCCGAGGCGGCTCCCGGGCCGCGCCGCGGTCGCCCCCCCAAGAAAGCCCCGGCCCCCAAGGCCCCGGAGCCCGAAAAGCCCGCACAGCCCAAGTCCGAAAACATGAATTGGTACATCCTCAAGGTGCAAAGCAACCGCGAGGAGTCGATCCGCGAGGGGCTGCTGCGGCGGGTGGCCATTGCCGGGCTGGACCACTTCTTCGGCGAGGCAATCGTGCCAACGGAGAAGGTCACGGAATTCAAGGGGGGTAAGAAGCGGGTCATCAAGCGGAAGCTTTACCCCGGCTACCTGGTCGTGCAACTGGAAATCAACGAGGACACCTGGTTCCTGGTCCGCGAGACGCCCGGGATCGGCGACTTCACGGGGGCCTCCGGCCATCCGACCCCGATGCTGCCGCACGAGGTCTCGCGGATCCTGGCCAAGCAGGAAGAGAAGAGCGAGAAGGCGCCGAAACTGAAGATCGGCTTCACCAGCGGCGAGCGGGTGAAAATCAACGAGGGAACCTTCGAAAACTTCGAGGGGGAAGTGGACAGCATCGACGAGACCAACGGCCGCGTGACCGTGATGATCAACATCTTCGGCCGCTCCACACCCGTCGAGCTGGAATACTGGCAGATCGAAGCCGTATAAGGGAGGGAAAAAGGGGACAGTCCCCATTTGTGCGCAGCACCCTTCGGGCCGTTCCGGCAAATGGGGACTGTCCCCTTTTTCCACAGGCACAAGTCATGGCAAAGGCAAAGCAATTAGTGGCCGAGGTGAAGTTTCAGGTTCCCGGCGGGCAGGCAACCCCGGCCCCTCCGGTGGGCACGGCCCTGGGCCGCTACGGGATCAACCTGGGGCAGTTCGTCTCGCAGTTCAACGATCGCACGCGCGACGCCGGCGGCATGCCCATCCCGGTGGTGGTCAAGGTCTACAGCGACCGCTCGTTCGAGTTCGTGACCAAGAGCCCGCCGGCGGCTGCGCTGTTAAAGCAGGCGGCGGGCATTGCCAAGGGCTCCGGCGTGCCGAACAAGGAGAAGGTGGGCAAGGTGAGCGTGGCCCAGATCGACGAGATCTGCAAGACCAAGATGGCCGATCTGAATGCCCGCGACCTCGAGCGTGCCCGCCGCCTGGTGGCCGGCACCGCGCGGAGCATGGGGCTGGAGGTGATTGAGTAGATTTAAGATTTGTGATTTCAGATTTGGGATTTACAAATCTGAAATCGTAAATCTCAAATCTCAAATTACGTAGGAGGCGGCTGCGGCCGCCGCTGGGACTACGGAGCGCGTGAGAACATGCCGAAACTCTCGAAGCGTATGAAAGCGATGGCGGGCAAGGTGCCCGGCAAAACCGCGCTGCCGCTGGCCGAGGCGGTAGGGCTCTTGAAGAGCTTCAACACGACGAAGTTCGACCAGAGCGTGGAGATCGTCATGCGGCTGGGAATCGATCCGAAGCAGGCGGACCAGTTGGTCCGCGGCTCGCTCGTGCTGCCGCACGGGATCGGCAAGACCCTGCGGGTGATCGTGTTCGCCAAGGGAGACAAGATCGACGAAGCGAAGGCCGCCGGGGCGGACGAGGTGGGCGGCCCCGAGCTGGCGGAGAAGATCAAGGGGGGCTGGCTCGATTTCGACGTCTGCGTCGCCGCGCCGGACATGATGGGCATCGTCGGCCCGCTGGGCAAAGTGCTCGGCCCCCGCGGCCTGATGCCCTCGCCCCGGGCGGGCACCGTCGCGCCGGACGTGGGCAAGGTCATCCGCGAGTACAAGGCGGGCAAGGTCGAGTTCCGCACCGACGCCGGCGGCAACGTCCATGCCGTGGTCGGCAAGCTGAGCTTCGACGCCCCCAAACTCGTGGAAAACATCGCGGCCTTGATCCAATTCGTCTTGAACTTGAAGCCGGCCTCGGTCCGCGGGCAGTACGTCAAGGGAATCGCCGTCAAGGCAACCATGAGCCCCGCCGTCCGCGTCCAGGCAGCATGAGATAACCCAGCCATGAGCAAGTACGTCAAGAACCTGGTGGTCGAGGATATCCGTGGGCGGTTGGGCAGCGTCCACGACGCCCTGCTGGTGAACATGATCGGGCTGGACGCCAATGCCAACTGGCGGCTGCGGTCCGAGTTGCGCTCCAAGAAGATCAACGTGCTGGTGGTGAAGAACAGTCTGGCCGCGCGGGCGATGGCGGGCACGCCTCTGGCCGGCATGTTCGCCGGAGTGTCCGGTTGCGCCGCGATCTGTTGGGGCAGCGAGGACATCGTCAGCCTGGCCAAGGAGGTCACACGGGTTCTGACGGGGGGCCAGTACGCCGCCTTCCAGGCCCGCGGCGGCGTCATGGATGGCCAACAACTATCCCCCGATCAGGTGGTTGCTGTTGCCAAGTGGCCCAGCCGCAGCGAACAATTGAGCATCCTGGTCGGTCAGATCCTCAGCCCGGGCGCGAACTTGGTCAGCCAGCTCACCTCGATCGGCGGGGCCCTGGCCAGCCAGATTTCCCAGCGGGGCGAAGGGGAGGGGCCGGAAGGGAGCGGGGCGCCCGTGCCGGCCGAGGGGGGGCCGGCGCCCGAAATGGCCGCCGCCGTGCAAGCACCCCAGCCAGAATGACACAAACCAAGCGGCACGCGGGACGTGCCGGGTGCAAAGCCGAAACCGACGGCGGCGTGGGCCGCCGCGTGCGAATCAACTTCCTTAGTGTTTCTCTAGTGCGAAAGGATCTAGATTGATGGCGACTGCAGAAGCCACTCGCGCCTTCTCCCCGTTATCCCAGGAGTTGGGAGAGAAGATTGTGGGTTTGACCTTGAAAGAGGCCAAGGAGCTGAGCGATTACCTGGAGCAGGTGCACGGGATCAAGCCTGCGGCCGGAGGTGCGGTGATGATGGCGGCCCCGAGCGCCGCCGCCGAGGGTGGCGGCGCAGCCGCGCCCGAGAAGACCGAGTTCGACGTGGTCGTCGAGGCCTACGGGGAGGGCAAGAAGATCGGCGTGATCAAGGTCGTTCGCGCCGCGACAAGCCTGGGCCTGAAAGAGGCCAAGGACCTCGTCGAGGCCACACCCGCCAAGGTGAAGGAGGGCCTTTCCAAAGAGGATGCCGAGAAGCTCAAGAAGGAACTGGAAGAAGCCGGCGCCACGGTTTCCATCAAGTAATTGCGGTCGCGGAAAGTCGGGTGCCATGCCCAGGTTCTGCCGGGCATGGTGGAAACTGGCGGAAAACGGCAGCATGTCCACGCGCGCGTGGACATGGCACACGTGGAACCGGCATCGTCGCCTTACGGACGGGGCGGCGCCGCCGCCCTTGCGCGGACAGAGAGCAATCGCGTTGTTTTTCACACCTCCGAGATCCCGGTCTCGCCTGGCGCCGCTGGGCGGCGCCGTGCATTCTTCCGGCCGGGCAGCGGGGGTCCGGCTTGTTTCCCCAAGAAGGTGACCGCTCATGGCTACGCTCGCTCAGCGACGCATTCAACCCAAGGATATCCGCCGTTTCGGCAGTCAGCGGGTCCCGCAGGCGATCCCTGACCTCACGCAGATCCAGACCCGCGGGTACCAGGCCTTCCTGCAGCACGAGGTCCCCTGGCAGAAACGGGAGGACCACGGGATCGAAGGGGTGCTCCGCGAGATCTTCCCGATCGAGAGTTACGACAAGTCGCTGCGGCTGGAGTACCTCCGCTACGACCTGGGAAAACCGCGCTACGAGCCGGACGAGTGCCGCCAGCTCCGCCTGACCTACGGCCGGCCCTTCAAGGTCTGGCTCCGCCTGACCAAGGAGCAGCCGATCGAAGAGGAGGTCTACCTGGGCGACATCCCGATCATGCTCGGCGGCGGGGAATTCATCATCAACGGGGCGGAGCGGGTGGTCGTCAACCAACTGCACCGCAGCCCCGGCGTCGACTTCGTCTCGGACGTAGAGGCGGGAGGCGAACGCCGCTTGCATAGCTGCCGCATCATCCCCGAGCGCGGAAGCTGGATCGAAATCAACGTCACCCGCAAGGAAAGCCTCGTCGTCCGCATCGACCAGAGCGGCAAGTTCTCGATCATGATGCTGTTGCGGGCGATGGACCCCAAGTACAGCGACGACGCAGCGCTCCTGCGGGTCTTCTACCCCACGGAGCAGATCAAGGTCGTGGACGGCCGCAGCGCGGTGAAGATCGAGGGCAAGCTGGCCGTCGGCGACGTGATTTACCCGGCCGAGGGCCCCCGCGCCGGCGAGGTGCTGGTAGAGTGCGGGCAGAAGATCAGCAAGAACGCGGCCGAGCAGATTTGCACCTCGGGCCTGACGGAAATCGAGGTCGCGGCCGAACCCAAGAACCCCCTGCTGTTGAACTCGCTGGCCGAAGACGCCACCGGCAGCCACGAGGAGGCCCTGCTGCGGATCTACCAGCGGCTGCGGCCGGGCAACCCCCCCAACCTCGACAAGGCCAAGGCCCTGTTCGTCGAGAAGTTCTACGACACCAATCGCTACCGGCTGGGGCGCGTCGGGCGGTTCCGCATCAACCGCAAGCTCGCGCTGGCCATCGACGAGAACGAGATGACGCTGCGGCCGGAGGACCTCATCGCCGCCATCAGCTACCTGGTGCGGCTGCGGAGCAACGACCCGACGGCCGAGATCGACGACATCGACCACCTGGGGAACCGGCGGCTGCGGACCATCGACGAGCTGGCCAGCGACGAGCTCCGCAAGGGCTTCTTGAAGCTCCGCCGCACCGTGCAGGAGCGGATGAGCCTGAAGGACATCGAGGACATGACCCCGCGGAGCCTGGTCAATCCGAAGAGCATCTCCGCGGCCATCGAGTATTTCTTCGGCCGCGGGGAGCTGTCGCAAGTGGTGGACCAGACCAACCCGCTCTCGATGCTCACGCACGAGCGGCGGCTGTCGGCCTTGGGGCCCGGCGGGTTGAACCGCAAGCGGGCCGGGTTCGAGGTGCGCGACGTGCACATCTCGCACTACGGCCGCATCTGCCCGATCGAGACCCCGGAAGGCACCAACATCGGACTGATCTCCAGCCTGGGCATTTACGCCGCCGTGGACGAGTACGGCTTCCTGGTCACGCCCTACCAGAAAGTCAAGAACGGCAAGCTGACCGACGAGATCGAGTGGCTGCGGGCGGACCAGGAGCACGAGGCCCGGCTGGCTCCGGCCGACGCCATGATGGAGCACGGACGGCTGGTGGGCGACACGATCATCGCCCGCTACCACGGCGACTTTCAAATGGTCCCCACCGAGCAGGTGCAGTACATCGACGTGGCGCCCAGCCAAATGGTGGGCGTCTCGGCGGGCCTGATCCCCTTCCTGGAGCACGACGACGCCAACCGCGCCCTGATGGGCTCGAACATGCAGCGGCAGGCCGTGCCGCTGTTGGTGACCGAACCCCCGCTGGTGGCCACCGGCCTGGAGCCCGAGGCCGCCTTGAACTCCAGCATGCTCGTCCGCGCCCGCAGCAAGGGTACCGTGGCCTACGTCGACGCCCGCCGCATCGAGATCGGCAACGACGCCTATGTGCTGCGGAAGTTCGTGGGCCTGAACGAGCGGACTTGCCAAAACCAGAAGCCGATCGTCTCGATCGGCGACAAGGTGGAGAAGGGGCAGGTCATCGCCGACGGCGCCGCCACCTACCAGGGCGAGCTCGCCCTGGGCCGCAACGTGCTGGCGGCCTTCATGGCCTGGGACGGCTTCAACTTCGAGGACGCCATCATCATCAGCGAAGAGCTGGTGAAGAACGACACCTACACCTCGCTGCACATCGAGGAATTCGACATCGAGATCCGCGAGACGAAGCTCGGCCGCGAGGAGTTCACCCGCGACATCCCCAACGTCAGCGAAAAAATGCTGCGGAACCTGGACGAGAGCGGCATCGTCCGCGTGGGGACCTACGTGCGGCCGGGCGACGTGCTGGTGGGCAAGGTCTCGCCCAAGTCGAAGACCGAACTGACGCCGGAGGAGAAGCTGCTGCACGCGATCTTCGGGCGGGCCGGCGAGGACGTCAAGAACGACTCGTTGGAGGTGCCCTCCGGCGTCGAGGGGATCGTCATCGACACGCAGAAGTTCTCGCGCCGCATGAGCCTGTCGGAGGAGGAGCGGAAGGCGTTCGAGAACGCCCTGAAGGAGGCGGAGGCCGAGGGGAACGCCCGCATCGCCGCCGCCTTCGGCTCGCTGGTGGCCAAGATCGAGGAGGTGCTCAAGAAGAAGCTCACCGACGAGGACGGCAAGGAGCTGGTCGAGGGGCGCGAACACCGCTCGCTGGCCGAGCTGGCAAGCCAGTTCAACATCGAGACCCTGGACGTCCGCAGCCCGCCGCGCCGCGCCGAAATCGAAAAAATCCACAAGCACGAGTGGCCGCTGGTGGAGGCCGCCATCGACGCCCGGGACCGCAAGCTCAACTCGATGAAGCGCGGCGACGAGCTCCGCAGCGGGGTGCTGCAAATGGTCAAGGTCTACATCGCGGCCAAGCGCGTGATCTCGGTGGGCGACAAGATGGCCGGCCGCCACGGCAACAAGGGAGTGATCGCCAAGATCCTGCCCGCCGAGGACATGCCCTTCCTGGCCGACGGCACGCCGGTGCAGATCCTGTTGAACCCGCTGGGCGTGCCGAGCCGCATGAACGTGGGCCAGATCCTGGAGACGCACCTGGGCTGGGCCGGCGCGAAGCTGGGCTTCCAGGCCGTCACCCCGGTGTTCGACGGCGCCGACGAGCCGGCCATCCACCGCGTGCTCGAGGAGGCCGGCCTGCCCGCCAACGGCAAGACCCAGCTTTACGACGGCCGCACCGGCGAGCCGTTCGAGCAGCTCTCGACCGTGGGCCACATCTACATGCTCAAGCTGCACCACCTGGTGGACGACAAGGTGCACGCCCGCTCGACCGGCCCCTACTCGCTGATCACGCAGCAGCCGCTGGGGGGCAAGGCCCGCTTCGGCGGCCAGCGCTTCGGGGAAATGGAAGTCTGGGCCCTGGAGGCCTACGGCGCCGCCTACATCCTGCAGGAGCTCTTGACCGTCAAGAGCGACGACGTGGAAGGACGCACGAAAATCTACGAGTCCATGGTCAAGGGCGAAAACACGCTGGAGGCCGGCACCCCGGCCAGCTTCGACGTATTGACCAACGAGATCCGCGGCCTCGGGCTGAACATGCAGCTCGAGAAAACCCGCGTGTGAACCGGGAATAAGGAGTCCGCGCAGTGAGTATCGGCGAAAGCACTTACGACCGGATCAACGACTACACGGCGGTCAAGATCAGCCTGGCCCGCCCCCACGACATCCGCAGTTGGTCCTTCGGCGAAGTCAAGAAGCCGGAGACGATCAACTACCGCACTTACCGCCCCGAGAAGGACGGCCTGTTCTGCGAGCGGATCTTCGGACCGGAGAAGGACTGGGAGTGCTCCTGCGGGAAGTACCGCGGCATGAAGTACAAGGGGATGATCTGCGACCGCTGCGGCGTGAAGATCACCCACAGCCGGGTGCGGCGGAAGCGGATGGGCCACATCGAGCTGGCCGCGCCGGTGGTGCACATCTGGTTCTTCAAGGCCATGCCCAGCCGGCTGGGGGCCCTGCTGGCCATGAAGACCACGAGCCTGGAGAAGGTGATCTACTTCCAGGACTACGTGGTCACGCGGGTCGGCGACACGCCCCTGAAGCCCCAGCAACTGCTGACCGAGGAGGAGTACCGCGAGGCCCGCCGGCTCTACGGCGACAGCGCCTTCGACGCCGACATGGGCGCCGAGGCGGTCCGCAAGCTCTTGACCGAGCTGGACCTGGTGAAGCTTTCCCAGGAGCTGCGGGTGGAGCTGTCGGAGACGGCCTCCAAGCAGCGGAAGAAGGACCTGATCAACCGCCTGAAGATCGTCGAGGCCATCCGCGACAGCGACAACCGGCCGGAATGGATGGTGCTGGACGTGATCCCGGTCATCCCCCCCGACCTCCGCCCGCTGGTGCTGTTGGACTCGGGCAACTTCGCCACCAGCGACCTGAACGACCTTTACCGGCGGATCATCAACCGCAACAACCGGCTGAAGAAGCTGGTGGACCTCAACGCTCCCGAGGTGATCATCCGCAACGAGAAGCGGATGCTGCAGCAGTCGGTGGACGCCCTGTTCGACAACAACCGCTGCAAGCGGCCGGTGCTGGGCTCCAGCAACCGCCCCTTGAAGTCGCTGACCGACATGATCAAGGGCAAGCAGGGCCGCTTCCGCGAGAACCTGCTGGGCAAGCGCGTCGACTACTCGGCGCGGAGCGTCATCGTGGTCGGCCCGGCGCTGCGGCTGCACCAGTGCGGGCTGCCCAAGAAAATCGCGCTGGAGCTCTACCAGCCGTTCATCATCCGGCGGCTGAAGGAGCTGGGCCACGCCGACACGATCAAAAGCGCCAAGAAGATGCTCGAGCGGAAGGACGAGGAGGTGTGGGACATCCTCGAGGAGGTGATCCAGGACCACCCCGTGCTGCTGAACCGCGCCCCGACGCTGCACCGCATGGGCATCCAGGGCTTCGAGCCGGTGCTGGTCGAGGGCAACGCGATCAAGCTGCACCCGCTGGTGTGCAAGGGCTTCAACGCCGACTTCGACGGCGACCAGATGGCGGTGCACCTGCCGCTGTCGATCGAGGCCCAGGTCGAGGCGCACACGCTGTTGATGTCCACCAACAACATCTTCAGCCCGGCCAACGGCGCGCCGATCATCAGCCCGTCGCAGGACGTCGTCATGGGCTGCTACTACATGACCGCGCCGCTGCCGAACGCGAAGGGCGACGGCCTGCGGTTCGCCTCGTTCGACGAGCTGTACCTGGCCTACGCGCTGGGCAAGGTGGCCACGCACGCGGCGATCGAGATACGGCTGCCCGAAGGCCGGCAGGTCAAGGGCGAGGCCCCGATGGCCCCCGGTGCGCTCGTGCACACCACCGTGGGGCGCGTGCTGTTCAACGCCATGCTGCCGGCGGGCCTGCCCTTCTACAACATGCCGCTCCGCTCGGCCGACCTGGCAACGGTCATCTCCGACTGCTATGAAATCCTCGGCCGGCGGAAGACGATCGACCTGTTGGACGCGATGAACCGCATCGGCTTCCGCCAGTGCACCCTGAGCGGCCTGAGCTTCGCCACCGACGATTTGATCACGCCCCCCAACAAGTCGAAGATCATCGCCAACGCCGAGAAGGCGGTGCTGCGGATCCACAAGCTCTACCAGCGGGGCATCATCACCGAGGGGGAGCGCTACAACCAGGTCCTGGACGCCTGGACCCACGCCCGCGAGCAGATCACCACGGAAATGATGGAAGAGCTGGAGAACGACCGCCGCTTCCCCGACTACATCAACCCGATCTACCTCATGGCGCACTCCGGGGCCCGCGGCGGCGTCGAGCAGATCCGCCAGTTGGCCGGGATGCGGGGGTTGATGGCCAAGCCGTCGGGCAAGATCATCGAGACGCCGATCAAGGCCAACTTCCGCGAGGGCCTGAGCGTGCTGGAGTACTTCAGCTCGACGCACGGGGCCCGCAAAGGACTGGCCGACACCGCCCTGAAAACGGCCGACTCCGGCTACCTCACCCGCAAACTGGCCGACGTCGCCCAGAACGTGGTGGTCACCATCAACGACTGCGGCACGACGCAAGGCATCACCAAGGGCGTCATCTACCGCGGCGAGAAGGTCGAGGTCAGCCTGGCCGACTCGATCCGCGGCCGCGTCAGCCGAGCCAACATCGTCAACCCCATCACCGACGAGGTGGTCGTCCGCGAGAACGACCTCATCACCACCGAGATCGCCCACGGGATCGAGGAGATGGGACTGGAGCGGATCCAGGTCCGCAGCCCCATGACCTGCGACGCCTCGCTGGGCGTCTGCGCCCTGTGCTACGGCATGGACCTCTCCACCGGCAACTTGGTCGAGGAGGGCATGGCGGTGGGGATCATCGGCGCCCAGTCGATCGGGGAGCCGGGCACGCAGTTGACCATGCGGACGTTCCACATCGGCGGCACGGCCGCC
>Ga0181527_1004759_pt1 | contig 11517 bp, 10 predicted proteins | sample PEATcosm2014_Bin_30_FD_119762 | JGI IMG/M metagenome (GOLD analysis project Ga0181527, IMG submission 119762) | Peatland microbial communities from MTU Mesocosm Facility, Houghton, MI, USA - PEATcosm2014_Bin06_60_metaG | ecosystem: Environmental > Terrestrial > Soil > Wetlands > Peat | place...
GGGCCCAACAACAGCTACCACCACACCGCGCAGGATACGATGGATAAGATCAGCGCGCACAGTTTGACGATCGATGGCGATGTGTTCATGGAATCCATCCGCCTGATCGATCAGCGGTGACGAGCCCTTAGCTTTTAGCCTTTAGCTATTAGCTGTTCATGCCGGAACGGTAATTGACGATCGTTCCCGTACGGCAAAGCTAAAAGCTAACAGCTAAGAGCTAATAGCTGAGAAGAAACAAGGAGCACGCACGTGTCTCAAGCAGAAATCGGCATCATCGGCGGCAGCGGGCTCTACTCGATGCCCGGCTTCACCAACATTCATGAGGAGCGCGTGGAAACGCCCTTCGGCTCACCCTCCGACGTCTTCGTTCTCGGCGAACTCGAGGGCCGCAAGGTTGCCTTTCTCGCGCGTCACGGACGCGGCCATCGCATTCTGCCCTCCGAGCTCAACTTCCGCGCCAACATCTTCGCCTTCAAGAAGCTCGGCGTGGAGCGCATTCTCTCCGTCTCCGCCGTAGGCTCGCTCAAGGAAGAGCACAAGCCCACCGACTTCGTCATGCCCGACCAGTTCATCGATCGCACCTTCCACCGCGTGTCCACATTTTTCGGCGACGGCATCGTGGGCCACGTGGCCTTTGGCGATCCGGTGTGCGCAACGGTCGCAAGAACCGCGTTGGACGCCTGCGCAACCGTGGGCGTGGTGGGCAAACTCGGCGGCACGTACGTCTGCATGGAGGGCCCGCAGTTCTCCACCAAGGCCGAGTCGCACCTCTACCGCAGTTGGGGCGCCGACGTGATCGGCATGACCAACCTGCAGGAGGCCAAGCTCGCCCGCGAAGCCGAAATCTGCTACGCCACCGTCGCCATGGTCACCGACTACGACTGCTGGCGCGAGGGCCACGACGCCGTGACGATTGAAGAAATTGTTGCCGTGCTGCACAAGAACGCCGACAACGCCGCCCGCGTGGTGAAAGCCGCCGTGGCCGCCATGCCGCGCGAACGGAACTGCGCCTGCGCTTCAGCGGCAAAATTTGCCGTGCTCACGCAGCCCGACGCGATTCCCGCAGCAGCGAAAGAGAAGCTAAAACTGCTGTTCGGCAAATATCATGGATGGTAATGCAATTTTTCGCTGCATCGAAGCGACGGCCCGCCTCAAAGCCGTCATCCTGAGCGAAGTCCGCCGTGGCGGACGGAGTCGAAGGACCTGCGGTTGTTCTTCTTTTTGCCTTTCTTCTTTTCGCGCAGCCCTGCAGCACGTATTATCGAAAACCGCGTTTGAACTATAAGAACGTTTTTTGATCACGAGAGGCAAACATGTCCATCACCGTCGTCGGCAGCGTAGCTTACGATTCCATTGAGACCCCCGCCGGCCGCCGCGAGCGTTGCCTGGGCGGCGCTGCCACCTACTTTTCGCTCGCCGCCAGCTTCTTTACCGATGTGCGCGTGATCGCCGTGGTGGGCGAGGACTTCGGCCCCGAGCAGGAAGCCGTCTTTGCGGCGCGCAAGATCGATACGCGCGGTATCGAACACACCGCCGGCAAGAGCTTCTTCTGGGAAGGCTCATATCTCGAAAACCTGAACGAGGCCAAAACCCATAACACCGAGCTCAACGTCTTCGCGACGTTCGAACCCAAAATTCCCGACACCTACCGCGATTCCGAGTTCCTCTTCCTCGCTAACATCGATCCCGTGTTGCAGCGCCGCGTGCGCGACGCCATGCCCGCCGTCAAGCTGGTCGCCGGCGACACCATGAACTATTGGATCAAGGATCATCGCCCGGCCCTTCTCGAAGTGCTCAAAGGTCTCGATATTCTGCTCATCAACGACGCTGAAGCCCGCATGCTGGCCGGCAATAACAACCTCGTGCAGGCTGCGCGCGCCGTCATCGCTCTCGGCCCCCGCACGCTGGTGGTCAAGCACGGCGAGTACGGCGCCACTTTATTCCACGAATCTACTCCAAAAGGTAAGAAAGCGGAGCTTCGCACCTTCAGAGCTCCGGCCCTCCCGCTCAATGAGGTCGTCGATCCCACCGGCGCGGGCGACAGCTTTGCCGGAGGATTCTTCGGTTATCTTGCTTCCCAGGAGACACTCACGCCCGCCTCCTGGCGTCACGCCATGTATTACGGCGGCGTGATGGGATCCTTTGCCTGCGAGCACTTCGGCACGGAGCGCCTGCAGCAGCTTTCACGCTCTGAAATCGACGCGCGCTTCAATGTATTTCGCGAGATCACGCACCTTGACTGACCGCAGCGTTTCCAACGCCGAAGGCTGGGCGGTCATCGGCTTCTCCATGGCAGCCTCGTTTGCCGCCATCATCTGGAGCTGGAATCACGCGGCGATGCTCAACTACGGCGACGCCATCGCCCATCTTCACATTGCGCGCCGCTTCTTCGACTCGCGCACTCCTCGCTTTTCCCAGCTCGGCTCAGTGTGGTTGCCGCTGCCGCACATTCTCCTTATTCCCTTTGTGCAGAACTACGCGTGGTGGGCCAACGGTCTTGCCGGCGTCATGCCCTCGGCATGCGCCTACATGGCCTCCTGCGTCGGCATCTATCGCCTGGCGCGGCACTGGCTCAATCCCGCGCCCTCCGCGCTCGCGCTCGTGTTCTTCGCCCTCAATCCCAACTTGCTCTATTTGCAAACCACGGCCATGACCGAGCCTCTCTTCCTCTGCGAAGTCATCTGGATCGTGGTCTGGCTCGTGGAGTGGCGCGCCTGTCTCGATGAAGACCCGCTGCAGGCGACCCGCCTGCAGCTCTTGATCGCCGCGGCGCTTATCGCCGCCATCTTCACCCGTTACGACGGCTGGATTATTGCACTCATCGCGTGGACCGGCATCGGCCTTGCGCTGCTCAAGCGCGGCCGCCTACGCTACTCGCCGTATTTCTGGCTGGCCAGCGCCGCGGTCGTCGCCGCGCCCCTGCTCTGGTTTGCCTACAACTCCGCCGGCTTCGGTGACTGGCTCTATTTCGCGCGCGGTCCCTATTCCGCCAAAGCGATTGAGATGCGCACTGCTGCATCCGGCGCCGGACCGCCGCATCCCGGCTGGCACAATCCCTGGGTGGCGTTGCTCTTTTATCTCAAAGTCTCGGAACTTGATGCCGTTCTTGCGCCTGCCCTCGGATCGATATGGGCAAGTCTCTGGGGCAATCTGGTTCTCGCGCTCGCCGCACTCGGTTCCGTCGCCGCATGGTTCGCGGAAAAAGCCACGTCGCACCGCCGCGCTCTGGCCTGGGCTCTGCTCCTCTGGCTGCCCGTGCTCTTTTACACGTGGTCGGTCGCCTACGGCTCAGTCCCCATCTTCTTTCCCGCCTGGTGGCCCTTCACCTTCTACAACACGCGCTACGGACTCGAATTGCTCCCCGCCCTCGCTCTCGGTGTCGGCTTCGCGGCCCGCTTTGCCGCCGGCGCTCTCGCTCGCTGGCAGGGCCCCCGAATCGTGCAGCTTCTGCCCGACATCGCCTTCGCGCTCCTCTTTGTTCTCGCGGGAGTGAATGTTGCGGGCCTGCTGCGCCAGGAACCGATCGTCTACGCGGAAAGCATAACCAACCTCGAAGCGCATCTGCCTTACGACCAGGTCCTTCCTCCGCTCCTCCAGGATCTGCTCAGCGCATTTCCCCGCGGCACCGTGTTGATGAACACCTCAACCTATCCTGAAATCGTCGCGCTCACCGGCATTCCCCTGCGCCAAACCATCAACGAGAGCGATCTCGCCGTGTGGCGCACCGCACTGCAAGCGCCCGGCAGCCACGCGGCCATCGTGGTCGCCTTCGACGGCGATGAAGTCGATCGCGCCGTCAAGGCCCATCCCGAGGGACTCACTGTTGCCGGCCGCTTTAGCGCCGGGAACCAGCCGTCGGCTACGGTCTATATCTCTACGGCGGCCTTCCATCGCATGGCGCATCCGAAACCCAGCGCCCCAATTCCAGATGTTGAAGCTCCAAACCCGAACATGGGCTCTCCCATTCCAGATTCCGGCACTCGCACCCGGTGATCTGAGCACCGGGTCCCGCCATCGAATCCCTCAACACTCGCTCTCTGACACCTGACATCTGAAACCTGACACCTATATCATTCAGCTTGGGAGGAAGATTGATCCCCTTCACCAAAGCCCACGCCCGCGGCAACGATTTTCTGATTGTGACCGAAGAGGCGGCTCGCGACTACGACTGGGCCAGCTTGACGAAGCGGCTGTGCGCGCGCAAAGCCGGCATTGGCGCAGACGGCGTTGAATTCTTCGCTTGGACCGGCCCCAACTCCGGCCGCATCCGGCTGCACAATGCCGATGGCTCCGTCGCTGAGATCAGCGGCAACGGTACGCGCTGCGTGGCCGCCTGGATGGCGCGAGAGTTGAATGCGCAATGCGGCGACGAATTGCAGATTGAGACCGATGCGGGGTTACGTCTGTGCCGAATCGATCAGGTCCGTAGCGGCGGCCGATTCGAGGTTGAAGTAACAACAGGGATGGGTGTGCCAGAGTTCGAGCCGAAGAAGCTGACGGTCCTTGATGAACAGATTGTCGAGGGATTGGTCGTCTCAACCGGAAATCCTCACTTTGTTGTGATGGTTCCTGACGGGGATTTTAAGCTGGCTCATTGGTCGTGGAGTTCGGTTGGGGCGGAGATTTGCACGCACCCAGACTTTCCCAAACAAACCAACGTCGAGTTTTTCCATGTCGCGGGCCCGAACGAGATCGAAATTCGCATCTGGGAACGCGGCGTCGGCCCCACTTTGTCATCAGGAACCGGAACTTCGGCCTCAGCGACTGCAGCCATCGCGCTTGGACTCGTAAAATCGCCGCTCACTGTCGTCGCTCCCGGCGGCGCGCAGACGGTTGCATGGGGCGGACCCGGCAGCGAACTCTTCCTCACCGGACCCGCCACGCTCATTGCCCGCGGAGAGGCATGGTGACATGGCGCGCCTGATCAAACCACCGGCCGTCGCGCCCGGCGATGCCATCGCCATCGTCGCCCCCGCCTCACCGGCGCAATCGGAACGCATCGAGGGCGGGCTCGCGGCTCTCGAAGCTCTCGGCTTCACGCCCAAACCGAGCCCCAACGCCCTGCTCCGCGGGCCGCTCTACTTCGCTGGAACTGCTGCCGAGCGCGTTGCCGATTTTCACGCGGCATTTTCCGATCCGGATACCGGCGCGGTCATGGCCCTCCGCGGCGGCTACGGTTCGAATTACCTGCTTTCCGGTTTCGACCTCGCCACCATCGCCGCCCATCCCAAGCCATTTTTCGCGTACAGCGATCTCACCGGCATCCAGCTCCACCTTCTCGATCAGCTCGGCCTTCCCGCCTTCCACGGCCCCATGCTCGCCGCCGATTTTTGCCTTCCAGACGGGATACATTTGGACAGCTTTCGTGCGGCATTGGGAGGCGAGCCTTACACGGTCGGCTCGGCCGAAGGCCTGCGCGCCCTCAAGCCCGCCACGCAAAAAAACGTCCGGGGCACGCTCTACGGCGGCTGCCTCAGCATTCTCGTCTCGCTTCTCGGCACGCCCTGGGAGCCCGCGACAGAAAACAAGCTGCTCTTTCTCGAAGACACCGGCGCCAAGCCGTACCAGATCGATCGCATGTTGTGGCAGTTGCGCACGGCCGGCAAGCTCGCGGGCGCGAGCGGCATCATCTTCGGCGAAATGGTCGATCATGGCGCCGCGCCAGATCTCCTCGATCGCGCCATCCTCAGCGCTCTCGACGGCCTCGACATTCCCATCGCCATCGGCTTGCGCTCGGGTCACGTTTCGCGGCAGAATGTCACGCTCACCTTCGGCGTTGCCGCCGAACTTACCCTCGCCGATGAACCCACGCTCAAAATTCTCGAGCCGGCGGTGACCAGGTGACCTCGTCTCCGCGTCACATCCATCTCATCGGCATCTGCGGCACGGCCATGGCGTCGCTGGCCGGGCTGTTGCAGCTCGAGGGCCATCGCATCACGGGCTCCGACAAGGCCGCTTATCCGCCCATGAGCGATCTGCTCCGCTCGCTCGGCATTCCCATCCTCGAGCCCTACGCCGAATCGAACCTCTCCCCCGCGCCCGACCTCGTCGTTATCGGCAACGCACTCTCGCGCGGCAATCCTGAAATCGAGCGCGTCCTCGACGAGCGCATTCCCTTCACCTCCATGGCCGCGCTGCTGCGCGAAGAATTCCTCCGCGGTCGCTCGCCTCTCGTCGTCGCCGGAACCCACGGAAAAACCACCACCACCAGCATGCTGGCGTGGATTTACCAGACCGCCGCGCGCGAAAATCCCGCGCTCGAGCCCTCCTTCCTCATCGGAGGCGTCGCGGAAAACTTCGGCTCGAGCTTCCAGCTCCGCCCCACCCAGCCCTTCATCGTGGAAGGCGACGAGTACGACACCGCCTTCTTTGACAAGGGCCCCAAATTCCTCCACTACTTTCCCGACGCGCTCATCCTCACCCACGTCGAATTCGACCACGCCGACATCTACGCCGATCTCGACCAGGTGAAAACCGCCTTCAAGCGCCTCGTCAATCTGGTTCCGCGCCGCGGCATCATCGTTGCGTACGACGGCAGCGACAACGTCACCGAATGCGTGAGCCGCGCCTTCTGCCGCGTGGAGCGCTACGGCTTCTCCGACGCCGCCCACTGGCGCATTCGCAATCTGCGCCACGTTGACGGGCAAACGCAATGGGAAGTTGATCGCGACGGCGTACTCTGGGCGGAGTTCACCATGAACCTAGCCGGCGAGCACAACGTGCTGAACGCCACGGCCGCCGCGGCCCTCGCCGCCGGCCAGGGCATTTCGAAAGAATCCATCGCCGCAGCTCTCGCCACGTTTAAGAGCGTCAAGCGCCGCCTTGAAGTGCGCGACCAGATCGACGGCATCACGCTCATTGAAGACTTCGCCCACCACCCACCGCCATTCGCGAAACTCTCCGGGCGCTTCGTGCCGTTTATCCGCAGGCGCGGCTCTGGGCCGTGCTCGAACCCCGCTCCAACACGCTGCGCCGCAAGGTTCTCGCGCCTGAACTCGTCGCCAGTCTGCGCCTCGCCGATCGCGTGGTGCTGGCCGGCGTCTACCAGCAGGAGCGCATTCCCGAAGCCGAGCGCCTGCATCCGGAAGAGATCGTCCGCGCCCTCAACGACGCGGGAACGCCCACCGAACTCCACGCAAACGCCGACTCGATCGTCGCCGCTCTCGCGCCGCAGCTTGCTTCGGGCGACGTCGTCGCCATCCTCTCCAATGGCGGCTTCGACGGCATCTACCTCAAACTCCCCGCGCGTCTGCGCGAACTGCATCCCGGCGCCGCCGGCGCATAATGAGTCAAAATACCAATTAAGGCACGCATGATCCGCTCTCTGCTTTTTCTCGCCAACATGATCGTCACGGGCATTCCCACGGCCTTGCTCTTCATTCCCTGGTGCTGGCTCACGGGCAACGTGCTGCCGCTCTACAAAGCCACGCGCTTCATGCTCTCCTCCAGTTGCCGCGTGGCCGGGGTGCGCCTCCGCGCCCAGGGCCTGGAACGGATTCCCCGCGACCGCGCCTGCATTTTCATGTCAAACCATGTCTCCAATCTCGATCCGCCCGCGCTTATCTCGCTCATCCCCGGGCGGACCTCGGCCTTTATGAAGCGGTCACTTATGAATTTGCCCATCCTCGGCACCGGTTTTCGCCAGGGCGAGTTCATCGCCGTCGACCGCACCGGCAACCCCGGCGACGCGCAGCGCAGCGTGGCCGAAGCGCAACGCGTGCTCGCCAAGGGCACGCACATCACCACGTTTGTCGAAGGCACACGCTCGCCCGACGGCCGCATGCTGCCCTTCAAGAAGGGGCCGTTTTTTCTCGCCAAGGCCTCCGGCGCGCCCTGCATTCCGGTTTCGATTTATGGAACAGAAACCATGCTTCGCAAGGGCAGCCTGCGCATCCATCCCGGCACCGCGCATGTCGTCTTCCACGAGCCCATCGATTCCACCACCTTCGCCACACGCGAAGAGCTCATGCAAGCCGTCCGCACGGCCATCGCCTCCGGCCTGCCGGAGTGGATGCGCACCTAGCACCGCGAACCCGCCAACTCGCTGACTTGCTGACCCAGGTGCGATACTCACCATTGCGCACTTTTAGAACCCCATGATCGTCTCTCTCCTCGTCTTCGTCACCATCGTCGTACTCGCCCTTCCCACGGCGCTGGTCCTCATTCCCTTCACGCTTCTCAGCGGCAATGTAGGTCCGCTCTATGCCGCGGGCTCGTGGATCGCTCGTGCAGCCATGTTTGTGGCCGGCATCCGCGTGCACATTGAGGGCCGCGAAAACATCCCACCCGGCCGCGCCTGCATCTTCATGGCCAACCACGTCTCCAACCTCGATGCGCCGGCGCTGATGTCGCATCTTCCCGGCCGCACTGTGGTCTTTCTCAAGCGCTCGCTGTTGAAGCTTCCCATCGTCGGCTACGCGTTCAAGCTGGCCAAATTCATTCCGGTCGGCCGCACGGGCAGCGCCGAAAGCGCGCAGGCAGCCGTTGCCGACGCGGAGCGGGTCCTCGCCAGCGGGCTGCACATCACAACATTTGTTGAGGGCGGGCGCTCGCTCGACGGCCGCATGCAGCCCTTCAAGAAAGGCGCGTTCTATCTCGCGAAAGATTCGGGCGCGCTCTGCGTTCCCATTTCGATCTATGGAACGGAGAAGATTATTCCCTGGGGCAGCAATCGCATCCATCCCGGCGAAGCTCACGTCGTCTTCCACCCGCCCATCGACCCCGCCGATTACACCACACGCGAAGACTTATCGGAAGCCGTCCGCGCCGTGATCGCGTCAGGGCTGCCGGAGTGGATGCGAGGATAGAAGCCCGCGCGAACCCACTGACACCTGAAACCTGACCCCTGCTTTCACGGCTGGACGACCGCGTTGTACCCGTCGCCGAGCAGCTTGTCGCGCCAGCGGTTGGCCTCGTCGCGGCTGGTGAAGGGCCCGATGCGCACGTGGATCAGTCCATCGGCGGGTTCGCGCGTCGCGATCACCGAGTAGCCGCGCTTGCGCAGCGCCGCCACCAGCACATCGGCGTCCTCGGGATTCGCCACCGCGGCAATCTGCACCATCAACTGCACGGAAGCCGGCAAAGCCGCGTGCACATTGGGCGCCGGCGACGCAGCTTGTGGCGTGTTGCCAGCTGCCGGCAACGCGGGACGAACCGGTTGCGTCGTGGTGGGGTTCGTGCCCGTGCTCGTCGCGGGTGTCGGGGGCGAGTCGGGGGCCTGCGACGGCGGCACTGCCGTTTGCTGCGCGGCGGAGGGCTTGGGAATGGAGTTGTTGCCTTGCAGCGGCTCCTGGTCTGGAGCGGGAGTGGGCGCGTTGGCCGCTGCGGAGGGCGCGGAAGCGTGATGCCCCGCGGCGTATCCCACCCCGAAGCACAGCCCGCAAAGCAGCAGCAGCCCCAGGACAAGACCGAGCACCGCGCCCGCGCCGAGTGTCACTTCGGTATCGCGTAGCGGGTGCTCAGGCTCCGGTTCATCTTCGTCGAAGTATCCGCGCATAAAAGCAGCTCTTAGCCGTTAGCCATCAGCTTTTAGCTGCTGGTGTGGTGAGTCAGAATTTCGCATCACAATGAATTTGTCATCCTGAGCGAGTCCCGGCGCGCCGGGACGAGTCGAAGGATCTGCGGTTGCCTTTTCATAGACCTCAGACTCGCCGCGCAAAAGAGCTAAAAGCTAGCCTTTCGTCTGCCCTTCCGGCGCCTTTTCTGGAGCGGCCAGCTTGTTCAACAGCGTCATGAACTCGATCGGCAGCGGGAAAACGATCGTGGTGTTCTTCTCCACTCCGATGTCGGCCAGGGTTTGCAGGTAGCGCAACTGCAGCGTCATGGGTTGCGTGGCCATCAGTGCGGCCGCATCCACCAACCTTTGCGCGGCGGCGAATTCGCCCTCGGAGTGAATGATCTTCGATCGTTTCTCGCGCTCCGCCTCCGCCTGTTTAGCGATGGCGCGCAGCATCGACTCGGGCAGGTCCACCTGCTTCACCTCCACGCTGACCACCTTCACACCGAACGGCTCGGTGCGCTGGTCAATAATGCTTTGAATGCGCAAATTGAGCTTGTCGCGATGGCTCAGCAGTTCGTCCAGCTCTACCTCGCCCAGCACCGAGCGCAGCGTGGTTTGCGCGAATTGCGAGGTCTGGTAAACGTAATTGGCTACCTTGATGGCGGCGTCGTTGGGGTTCACCACGTACATCGTCACCACCGCATTCACCTTCAGCGTAACGTTGTCGCGGGTGATAATGTCCTGCGCCGGAACCTCCAGCACCTCCTGCCGCAAGCTCAGGCGCACCATCTGATCGATGGGCCGGAAAACCAGGATGATGCCAGGGCCCTTGGGCGATCCCAGTACGCGGCCCAGCCGGAAGATGACGCCGCGCTCATATTCGCGCAGGATTTTGATGGAGTTCAGCAGATAAAGAACGATGATCGCAATCACTACCAGCATCGGAATGGAAATCGCATCGAACATGGAACTATCCTCTCCTCACTCAGCAGGGATTGTACTCCAATGCCGAACGAGCGCAGGCAAAGCTGCGGAAATCAGTGCCTATGGACTTCGCGCTGTCCCACCCTTTCGCCCAAAGAACGGGCGAAAGGATGGGGCACGGAGTTGACTTGCTGACCTGCTAACCCGCCGACTTGCTGACTTGCTGCACTTCCGGTTCCACCTCGAGCAACATCTGGTCGTGCCCCACCACGCGCAGCCTGGTTCCGGCGGCCACCGGCGCATTCGCCACGGCCTCCCAGATCTCGCCCTCCACCAGCACATGTCCCTGCGGGGCAAGGGCTTCCATCGCGGTTGCCGGGGAGCCCACCATGGCATCCGGTCCAATCCGCGCCTTGCGCCTTTGTGCACGCACCACCAGCCGCACCAGAAACACGGTGATGGCGCCAAACGCCGCGCTCACGCTGATGGCCACCCACGGGCTGATGCCCATCTCCGGCACCGGCGCCGCCACCAGCGTCAGGGTGCCGAAGGTCAGGCACAGAATGCCCGCAATGGCCAGCGCCCCGTGCCCGCCCACCTTGGCCTCCAAAATCAGCAGCACCATCGCGGCCACCAGCAACAGAACCGCGGTGTAGCGAATCGGCAGCATATCCAAGCCGAAGACGCCCAACAACACCATCAGAGTGCCCAGCGCGCCGGGGACGATTGTGCCGGGGGCATTGAATTCCAGATAGATCAGCAACGCTCCGGCCACCAGAAACAGCAGCGCGATGTTGGGATTCGCCAGCCAGCCCAGCAGTTCCTCGCGCAACGTGGGCGCGATGGGCACAATGCGCGCACCGGCCACATGCAATGTCAAAGTCGTCCCGTCCATGCGGGTCACGGTGCGCCCGTCGAGCGCCTTCAGCAGGTCGGCATCGCTGTTGGCGATCAAATCGATCAGGTGCAGGTTCAGCGCCTCATCTGCCGTGTAGGAGTGCGACGATTTCTCTGCTTCCTGTGCCGCGTCCGCGCTGCGCCCGCGCTTGGTCACGTACGACCGCATGAAGGCTTCGGCGTCGTTCTCCACC
>Ga0181527_1004760_pt1 | contig 11513 bp, 10 predicted proteins | sample PEATcosm2014_Bin_30_FD_119762 | JGI IMG/M metagenome (GOLD analysis project Ga0181527, IMG submission 119762) | Peatland microbial communities from MTU Mesocosm Facility, Houghton, MI, USA - PEATcosm2014_Bin06_60_metaG | ecosystem: Environmental > Terrestrial > Soil > Wetlands > Peat | place...
CCCGCCAACTGTGCATGGGCCGGCCGTTGTTGTCCGTTCCACACGCGGGCGGAAACGAGTTGAAGTTTGTGGAGTTGTAGTTGAGTAGGGCCACCGAGATCTGTTTGAGGTTATTCTGGCATAGCGCCCGGCGGGCCGCCTCGCGCGTGGCCTGGACGGCCGGCAGCAGCAGGGCCAGCAGGACGAGGCCGATCATCACCGCCGCGCCTAACCCGGCGGCCAGAATGACGATCCACATGGCGGCGCTGCTCCGCCGCGGCGGCACGGACTCCGGCGCCGGACGGAGCGGCCCGGCAGCCGCCGGAATGATAATGGCCCCGCGGCAAACCGCGCAGGCGCTGCGGCACCCGGCATACCGGTCTGCCATGGTGTTCGGTTCGCCGCAGAGCGGACAATTGAAGACGATAGGCATGATTGCACTTCTCCTTGCCAAGTCTTGGGCCTAGGACTTGGGTCTTGGGCCGGCATAGCGTGCGACCTACAGCCCTCGGGGTGCCTCCCACACCCAGCCCAGGCCGCCGACCCATCCCAACACCATCGTCACCAGCAGGTAGAAGCCGTAATGGAAGAACCCGTTGGTGGGCTCGAGGTCCAGCGATAACCAGGCCGCCAGGCTGCCGAGCACCAGCGGCGGGATTGCGATAATCATCCACAAGTAGATCTCGATGCCCGGCTGGACGACGTCCAGCACGTAGGCCAGCAGTGCCCAGAGCACGGCATAGGCCGCGGCACAGGCCGCCGAGCGAATCAGCAGCGGCAGGCCCCGGTAGGGCTCCAGCTCGTCGTCGCGGAGGAACGTATAGGCGGCTATGACCAGCGCGGGCGAGACCAGCAACAGGCCGATCGCCCGCACGGCCCAGAAGCGTTGGATCAGCTCCATCTTTCCTGCCGCCCAGGTCACGGCCAGCAGGCAGACGGTCGAGCCGGCCACGGCTGCTGTCACGACCGGCTCGAAGCGGACCTGTTTTCGGGCAATGGGCTTGAGGACGAGCTGGCCGGCCGCATCACGCCCGCCGCGGTCGAACTGCTCGCCCCCGTGGATCTTGACCTCCTCCGACTTCTTGGGGACGTGGATGATCGCCTTGCATTCGGAGCACCGCCCCGATTTGCCGGCAAACTGGTCCTTGAACCGAAAACTCTTCTTGCAGCCCGGACAGACAACGAGGATCGACATGCGATAACCCGGAGGAGGGATTAAGGTCCGCTTCGCCCTCTAGTTTCGCATATCCGACCGGAGTGTCAAGAAACGGCGTAAGAAACGGCGTAAGAAACGACGTAAGCTTGTAACTCCCGCCGCCGCAAGTTACGATCAAGAATGGGGGTAGGCCATGATCGAGTTTCTCTGTCCCAACGGGCATAAGATTCACTGCCCGGAGGAGCGTGCGGGACTGGCGGCCAAGTGCCCTCGTTGCGGCGTGCCCTTTCGGATCCCCACGTTGGCGGAAGCGGCCGCAGCCGTCATGCCGCCACTGGAAGACACCCGACCTGGGGAGGAGGCAAATCGCTTGGCCATTCAGTCGCCGACCGCCGGCGTCCAGTCGCGTTCCGAGGCCCCGAAGGAACCGCAGCTCGAATTCCTCTGCCCCCAAGGACATCATCTGCACGGCCCCGCCAGCCTGCAGGGCAAACCGGGTGAATGCCCCGAGTGTGGCGCGCGGTTCCGCATACCGACGCTGGCGGAGATTGCGGCCCAGCCTCCTGCCGGGGAAGAGATCCGTCTGGAAGAGACCGAGGCCGCTGGGGGCCAAGCGGCCGCGGGCGCGGCCGGCGAAGTCAGCGAGCCTGCCGCACAGGGGGTGCCGACGGCGGCTCGGGCTCAGCCCTCCGTCAGCAATTCTTCAGTCCCCCTGGACCTCCCGCCCGAGGCCATCCTCAGTCCGCCGGGCACCCACCCGATGGCCGAGTTGTTCGCCCGATTCTGGGCCGCCCGAGCCGAAGGCGGCCGGGTTGAAGTCCACCTCGCCACCGGAGGGGTCTTGCTGCCGGACGCTTACATCGAGACGCCGTCGCAACCAGCCCACGCCGTCCTGGTGAGCCGGGAGCCGGACGGCTCTCACACGGTAACCCTCGTTCCCTGGGAGTCGGTGGTGCGGGTGATTCTGCGGGGCATCCGCCAGGTGCCCGGCCAGATCGTGCAGTGAAGGCTCGGGTCTTGGGTTCTTTGGGTTTTCGGCTGGGTGCCAAGACCTAGGACCCAAGTCCTAAGGCCTAAAATCGCACGTGATGGACCCATGCCGGGGGCACATTGGCCCAGACCGGCTCGCGGTGGATCTCACGGCCGCCGAGCAGCTCGGCAAGCACTTGGCCGATCCCCCGCAGCCTGGCCCGTTCGACGCGCCCGCTGAGCAGCGCTTTCAGCCGGCGGATGGCAATATACTCGAAGAAAGAGAGCGTGCCGCCGGCTGCGGCGAGTTGCCGCAGCACCTCGACGATCCGCCGGACTTCGTCCACGGCGAAGTTGTTCAGCGGCAGCCCGGAAACGATCACCTGGTAGGTCCCGTCCGGCGGCAGTTGCTCGACCGGGCAATGCAGCACGCGCGAGCGGTCGGCCACAGCCGCCAAGGCGGGGTCGCTACAGAACTGTTCCCGCAGGCAGGCGACGAAACGATCGTTCAATTCGACCAGGTCGAGCCGGTCTGTGGGCCCCATCGCGGCCACGATTTGGCGGGTGACGGCCCCGGTTCCCGGACCGACCTCGAGAATCCGCCGCGACCCGCGACCATCTCCGCTGGTGCCCGGTACCCCGCAGCCGGGCACCATCGAAGATGGTCGCTGGCGGACGAATCGGGCCAAGGCCCTGCCCAGGCGGCGCCCGCTGGGCAGCACCGCCCCGGTTGTGCGGAAGGTCCGCCGAAACTCCCGAAAAAAGAGCCGCCCGTGCGATCCGCGCGTTCCCATGCCAACCATCATACCGCAGCCGGGCGGAGGGCGGAAGGCGGAGTAGTGGCCGGCGGCCGGTGGCTGGCCACCAGCACTAGCCTCCCCCGTCCGCCATCGGTTACGGGTTTTGCTTGATCATCATCGTGCCGTTGTCGGCTACGGGCAGGAGAGGGGCAAAGCGGTTGGGCGAACAGCGTCGGAAACCGCCGGGCACGAATTCCAGGCCCATCGAGACGTTCCAGAATTCGGCGGCCCCCGGCAGAGCGAGCCTCGCCATCGCCTCGACGCCCCCGGCGCTAGGCATGACATAAGTGAAGCTGCTGGTCAGGGCGAGGCGCGGGCTGATGGGCACCTTCGCGTCCACTCCCGTGATCACCGCGCCGGGGAATTGCGCGATTCCCAGTCGGCCCGTCAGGCTGACCTCGTTGCACCAAGTGTGTCGCCAGTACCAGTTGCCTTGCTCGAGCGGCCGGAAATGGAGATCGGAGAACTTCCCGATGATGTTTGAGTCGAATCCGCCGGTGTCGCCGCGCTCGCGGAGCGTGGCCCAGCCGCCGAACTCGTTCCACCGATTGGCTTCCCAGGCGAGCTTGATCCGCCATTGGGTGAACGTGAAGTTGTCATAGTAGTGGTCGAAGAGCAAGTCGTAGGTGAATCCCCAGGCGAGAGTTCCATCCCGCCAGGGGACCCGCTGGAAGAGGCCGACCGAGGTGAACTCCTGGCTCCGGGAGCCGACTTCGTGATTGCCAAGGTCATACATCTCGAAGCCGTGAAAATCGCTCAAGACGACGTTCGCCCCGGCCTGCAACCCCAGCCCCATCCGCGGCAGGAGGGGCAGGCCGCTGTTCACTCCGACCTCGTAGCCAAAATTGCCGTTGAAATCGGCAAAGTCCAGCGGGCCCTTGAAGGCCTCCACCCCGGTGCTGAACTCGAGGTTCAGGGAGCGCTCCTCGTCCGTCTTCTCGTCGCGCAGCGAGAGGAGGTTCAACCGGCCGCGGTGCCGGCCTTGCTCGACCATTCCGTCCTCCATCGGCATCTCGGAGACATCGCCAGGCTGTTCTTCGACAAAAGGACTCTCCGAGACCGCGGTGCCGTCGGGTGCCTGGGACTTCGCCGCAGGCATGGGGGTCAGTGTCCCGGGGACCACGGTTTCTTCCCCCGCCGCCCTGTTGGCGATCAGCAGCCGCTGGCCGGCCGAGTTGCTCGGCTGTTGGGCCGAGACCAGCCGGTTCAGCGTCCTTTCCAAGCCGGGCAGGTCCTCGGGTGGAAGTACCTCCCGGGCCTCCAGGAGGATGCGGTATTGGTCCAAGCGGGTGAGATGGCCGTCGGCCACGGCCGTAGCCAACTCGGTTCGGATCTTCTGCCGCGCAGCCAGGACTGCTCGACCGTCGTAGTCGGCTGCCTGCGTCTTTGCCGGGCCGCCGAGTACCACGGCCGCCAGAAGCAGAGCGGGTACATGAAACTGGAATCGCATGAAAGCCCCCCCTTTGGAAACGAGTTGTACGCTTGCAGCGGCCGTGCGGTGGGCATGGAGGCCCCGGGACCGGCGGGGCACCCGGCATGGCCGGGTCCTGGCCGGCGCCGCCGCATGGCCGTCACAAACGATACAAGCGTCACAAGCGGTACAAGCAGGATCATCATCGGAACCGCTGTAACCGGAACTTAATGCACGGTCAACGCAGACGGAAAAGTTCTGCATGCCGGGCTGGAATAATCGGAAAAACCCGCAGGGTCTACGTATCTTGTCCATCTTCACATGGCGACGCCGCAGCCTGGAAGCGTGCCGTGCTTGCCAAGCGAGCGGAGCCAGACAGCAAGCATGTCGCCGGCGGAGTCCCACATGCCCACGCAAGCGTGGGCATGGCACCTGGCACCTGGCCCACGCAAGCGTGGGCAGGGCACCTGTCGCATTGCGAGAGGGGGGCAGAGCAAGAATACTGGCTTGCGGTGCAGCGTCTCTGACGCGAAGGCGCAAAGCCGCCAAGGCGCAAAGGAGAGGAAGGGAAGTAAGCGAGAACGGCGCGGCCGTCAACGGCTTGCCGGGGGGCTCACAACTCAAATTGCGCGTTCAGCCGGCCAATCGCGTTATCCGGTTGCCCGACTCGACCGCTGCTCTCTCCGGGCGGTAGCGATACTGCATCAGGTAGGCGTCTTCCGGGGTGTCTTCGTAATAACCGTGCAGCACGGAGATCGCCCGGAACCCGTTCTCGCGGAAGAACAACTGGGCCGCAAGGTTCGTCTCGCGGACCTCCAGCAGAATCCGCAGGCGGCGCTGGGAAGAGAGTTTGCCGATGAGCTTGGCCACCAGTTGGCTGCCGATGCCCTGCCGCTTGTAGGCCGGGTCCACGCAGAAGTTCAGCACGTGGATCCGCGACTTGTGCAGCTCGTAGATCATGAAGCCCACGACCCGATCTTCATGCTCGGCGACCATGCCGATGCAATTGCGTTGCCGCAGGCAGCGGATAAAATCGTCGTCCACCCAAGGGTACTCGAAGTTCTCCTGTTCGATGCGGAGGACCTCGGGCATGTCGCGACGGATCATCCAGCGGATGTGGACACGGACCTCCTGTCTCGAATCGATATGCATCTCGGCCTCCTTCCTTGTCGGCCTGTCGCTTGGGAACGGGCGATACGGTACCAAATCGGCTCGATTCCGCCAATACGAACTTGAGCGGGTACCTGGACGGCCCCCTTACAGAGGGGTCCGGGTGGGTTTTCCCAGGCTGGCGGGCTATAATACCCGTTTTGCGGCTCTTGCCTCCTCCACGCTGGGAAATGGGAAGAAGGGGACCGGGTACCCTCCATGGACCCGATCGTGAAAAATGTCTGACCCGGCCGCCCGACGCATCGCCGTGATCGGTGGAGGAATTGCCGGGCTGGCCGCTGCTCACCGGGTGGTCGAGCTGGAAGCGTCCGCCACGCTGGTGCTGTGGGAGGCCGGTCCGCGGCTGGGCGGCGTCCTGTCGACCGTGCATGCCCTGGGATACCAGGTCGAGCAGAGCGCGGACAATTTCATTACCACGATCCCGTGGGGCCTCGATCTGTGTCGGCGTTTGGGGCTTTCCGACCAGATCGTCCAAACCAACCCGACCCACCGGCACACGTTCGTGGTCCGGCGCGGCCGCCTGTGCCGTCTGCCGGACGGGTTTCTGATGATGGCCCCGACGCGGCTCTGGCCGCTGGCGGTCACTCCGATCCTCAGCCCGCTGGGCAAGCTTCGTGCGGCCTTGGAGTATTTCATTCCCCCCCGCCGCGGCGAAGGGGACGAGAGCATGGCGGGGTTCGTGCGGCGACGGCTGGGGCGGGAGGCCTTCGAGCGGCTGGTCGAGCCGCTGGTGAGCGCGGTCTACGCCGCCGACATGGAGAAGCTCAGCGTCGAGGCCACGCTCTCCCGCTTCCGCGAGATGGAGCGGGAGCACGGCAGCCTGATCCGCGCGATGCGGGCCCAGCGGAAGCACCGCCCCAAAGACGCCGGCCGGGAAAGCGGGGCCCGCTACAGCATGTTCGTCACTCTCCGCGACGGCCTTTCCAGCCTGGTCGAGGCCCTGGCCGCTCGCCTGCCGCCCGGCTCGGTCCGGCTGAACTGCCCGGTAGGGCGGATCACGCCCGCCGGCGGCCGGTGGCTCGTCGAGCCGGCCTCAGGGCAGGGCGAAGGCGAGACCTTCGACGCGGTGATCGTGGCCACGCCCTCCTACGAGGCCGCCCGGCTCTTGGGACCAACCGATCCCGAGCTGGCCGCCGGGCTGGGCGGAATCGAGCACTCCGGCACGGCCATCGTCTCGCTGGGCTACGACCGCCGCCAGGTGGCCCACCCGCTGGACGGCATGGGGGCGGTGGTGCCGTCGGTCGAGCGGAGCCCCATCCTGGCTTGCAGTTTCAGCAGCCAAAAATATCCCCACCGCTGTCCGGAGGGGAAGGTGTTGTTGCGGGTCTTCGTGGGCGGGGCCCGGCAGCCGGAGTTGGCCGAAATGCCCGACGAGCAGCTTCGCACCCTGGTGCTCGCGCACCTGGAGCCGCTCTTGGGCATTAGCGGGCAGCCGGAGTACTGCAACCTGGCCCACTGGCCGCGGACCATGCCGCAGTACCACGTGGGCCACCGCGAGCGGGTAGCGGCGATCGAGGAGCGGGTCGGCCGTTGGCCCGGGCTGGCACTGGCCGGCAACGCCTATCATGGCGTCGGCATCCCGGACTGCATTCACGGCGGGGAGTCCGCGGCCGAGCGGATCCTGGCTCATCCTGCGAAGTGAACCACGAATTACACGAACGACACGAAAAGCCGGGCGGAAGGTGGCCGCTTTCCACTTCCCGTTCGTGTGATTTGTGTGGTTCGTGGTCCGACTTGCCCCCGTCCGGCACGCATTGCCGAATTGCCCGTTTGACTACCGTCGCTCCAGCCCCAGGCCGCTTTTTGGGCGCCGTTCAGCGCGCTCGAAAATCGGTCTTTCGGCTGTAGACAAATCGACGGTTTCTGCCGTGTTTTCCGGGCTTTCTCGCTACCGTCGCCGTGACCTCAGGTCGCTTTTTGGGCGCCGTTTTTCAAGATTTCCAGAAGTGACCCCTCCACTGGGGCGTTTAGTCTGCGGACTTGTTGGTCAGCAGACTGCAAGATTTCCAAACGGGGCGTTCCCCGGGGAGTCTCTTGCGCCGAATTTTCAAGGAGCACGGCCGCGTCCGCTCTCGGGCGAGAGAGGCTCCGGCCGCCGGATGTTAACGGATCGCCTGGCCCGACTTCAAGCCCCGGAAAACGCGCGGCGTCAGGAGGGCGGAATTGCCCTTTCGACAGACGACGCCCTGCCAAATCCCCCGAACGGAGGGGTCGTGGCAGATCTTGCTGGCATGGGCCTTCGCGCCCCTCACGGGCCACTTGACATCGCCGCTCGGCGAAGTATCTTAGAGCCAACCTCGGGTGGCCCCTCCCGCTCGCCGTCGAACGTGGGCCTTTGGGGCCGTGGCCCGACGAGATCTACGAGTAGGCACACCGCACGCCGTACCCGAAGAGGGTTTACGAATGAAGCCGATGGCCGCATGACGACGGCCATCAAAGACAATTGAACGACGCGCGAGCGTCAAGTTTCTGCTTCCCAGAAATCCGCGAACCTGAGCCGCGAGGCTCTTGAATCAACGAAGCAGTGCTTGGACGAGCGCCCCGCGAATGGGGCGCCGGCCAGGTGCTGTTCGTTGGTGCCTCTTCGCGGAGGCTCTGGGAGCGGCCATGGTTCGGCGCTCCTTTTTATTTTTCAAATCCGATCGCGAGGCAGCGTAGCAGCCGGATATCCGACTCCTGATCGTTTCAGAACCGGCCCGGCGCGCATCCTTGATTTGACCCAATTTCTTTGGGCCAGTTCTTCCCACGGTTTCAATGGCGAGGATTTCCTGCCTTTTGGTTCTTCCATTCCAGGGCGACAAGTCGCCCGCAGTTGCAAAGGGAGGCGCGAGATGAAAGGGTTACGTAGCATTCTGGTGGGTTTGGCTGCAACGATGGTGGCAATGATTGCAGTCGATGTGAGCGCGCAGCAGTGGCAGACGGTGTACCAGACGAACTTCTCGAGCGATCCGGGATGGACGAGCAGTGACCCGGCCAACCTGAATTGGGATCCGGCCACGGGAACCTTCCACGGCACGCAGGTGAATGTTCAAGGCACCTACGCCTACACGAACGTCACGGGGTTTGATCCAACCAAGTCGTGGCGGTTGGAGTTCGACTCCACGATCAACTCGTGCGGCTGGTCGGCGGGGCGCGACGTTGGCCTTTTCGATAGCCAGATCAATGTCATGCAGGGCTCCCGTGCCGATATAGCCCAGGGTGTCGCCGGTCAAGGCAACTATACGTCACTCTATTTTACGGGAGGTGAGGCCAACACCTACAGCCCTGCCTGGTCCGCTGGGGTCTGGTATCACTACCAACTTGAGTACGACGCCGCCACTTCGCAGCTCAGCGAGGACGTTTTTGACCGCACAAGCGGCAACTTGCTGTGGAGCCTTGGTGGCGTCGTGTCTTCTTTCTCGAGCGACATGACTTACCTTGGCGTCAGTCGCCTCCACATGCAAAATGACTACTCAGGCGTCGATCCCGATGCGACCGTAGACTACAACCTTGACAACGTGGTTCTCTCGCAAGAGGTTTCCGCCAGCGGCACCGTCCCGGAACCCTCCTCCCTCGTCGCCTGGTCCGGTCTGGGTGCGATGGGACTGGTGATGGCTTGGCGACGGCGAAAGCGGGGCGCGTAGCACACCACGTGCGGGCGGCACGGACGAAGGGGGTGGCCCTCACCCCGTGCCCCTCCCCGGGGGGATGGGGGAAGCCCGGGCCACGCAGGATCGCGGATCGCCCGGACTGCGGCCGCGTGGCCGGGGATGGCTTTGGGCGGGCGCGACGTCAGCCGGCGAACGGCTCACCTAGGGCCTGCAGATTCTGCCGGACCTCGATACGCTGCCACTCGTTCATCGCCAACAACTGCACGGTCGCGCGGCCAACCGCCGTCCGACCGACGAGCAGCGTGCCTTCCCAGGCGAAATGATCCGCCCAGCGATCCCGGCGTGGATGGAGGAGCGGCACAAGCTGCCCGCTCTCGGGATCAATGCCGGCAATGTTCGGTCCCTTGTGGAAATTGCAGAGGTTACAGGACAGCGCCAGGTTGTCCGCTTCGGTCGGGCCGCCATGCTGGCGAGCGATGATGTGTTCGGCGTGAAACTGGACAAACCGCGAGGCTGCTTGTGGCAATCGGCAGTACTCGCAAACGTCGCCGGCCCGGCGGCGGACCAGTGACCGCAGGGCGTTGTCCATCACGATTGCCCGCGCAGTTGGGAACGTGCCTTGGCCTGTAAGACGGCAATCACCTCAATGGCGTGCAGATACGCGGCGTACTCTTCGCGTTCCTCAGCGGTCAGCAATCCTCCGTTGGCACGGTCGGCGAGATAGTCGATACGGCTCTGCATCACCTCGTCTGCTCGCAGATCGGCCACTTTGGCGGCAACATCCGGCGAGAGACAGCCGGCCAGCGGTTCCAACAAACGGTCAAGGTGGACGGCTGCAATGCTCATAAGGCTCTCCGGGTGGGACACCCCAACGATCCTATTCTACCCCGCCTGTTCGGTAGTTGCCTAGCCCGTGTTTGGGAAGTGTCGTTGTAAGTCCTTGCTGCGCAGGCGCAGTGGGCAGTGGATGGCGACGGATGTTGCCCGTCCCAGTCAGGCAGGGCCGCGCCGCGCCCGGACGGTGGCGGCGCGGTCGAAGATGGCGTCGCGGCTCAAGCCGGCCTCGGAGTATAAGGCGAAGATGTTGTCCAGCGGCGTTTCGGGCGGGATGGTGTGCGTGGCCGCCAGGATGTAGCCGCCGCCGTCGCTCGTCATGCCGTCGATCAAGCGGCGGGTGGCGCGGCGGACCTGGTCGGCCGTCCCGCGGGGCAACAGCTCCTGCGTGTCCACCCCGCCCATGAACGAGAGCTTGCCGCCGAACTCCCGCTTCAGCTCCCAGGGGTCCATGCCGGGGCAATTGCCCTGCACCGGGTTGAGCACGTCCAGGCCGATCTCCACCAGGTCGGCGATGATCGGCCGCAGCGCCCCGCAACAGTGGTAGGCCACCCACAGGCCGTGCGCCTTGCCGACGGCGAAGACCCGCGCCAGGTGCGGCTTGATCATCCGCCGCCAGGTGGCGGGGCTCATCAAGAGCGAGCGCTGGCTGGCCACGTCGTCGCCGGCCCACAGCCAGTCCAGCGGGAACTGCCGGCAGGCGGCCTCGGAAAGCTCCACGGCAAAATCCGCCGCGCGGGCGAACATCTCGCCGGTAAGCTCGGGCTCGGCGGCCATCTCCAGGATCGTCTGCTCCATGCCCCGCAGCCGCCAGTACATCTCGAACACGCAGGGGGATACGTCGCAGCCGATGAAATACTCCCCGCCGCCGTCCGCCAGCAGCGGCTCCATGCGGGCCAACAGCCACGGCTGCCGCCCGGTCGGGAAGCGGTACTGCCGCACGGCGTCGGGCGGCAAGCCGGCCAGCGGGAAGCGGGCGATCTGGTTGTACGGCCCGGCCTTCACCCAGTGAATGCCCCACTCGTCGACGTGCCCCTGGCCGTCGCGCTCGTGCGTGATGCCTTCCATGGCGTAGTTGTTGTTGACCCAGGTCATGCGGACGTCGTTGCCCAGCACCCACGGGACCTCGGCGGCGGGGATCTCCAACTCGGCGGCGAGCATCGTCACCGTGTTTGGGTGGAACCACATGAAGATCGGGACCCGATCCACCGGCTGGCGCCGCAGGGCGGCATGGACGCGCTGTTTGGAGTTCACGGCTGGGCAGGGGTCAGGGGTCAGGGGCAATGCACGCTCAGGAATCCACGGGATTGCGGCGCTCCGCTGGGGCGGTCTGGCCGTCGCTCCCCACCGCAGAGCCGCCTTCCATCGGCCTCTCCCCCGGCCGCACGGCAGCCGCCTTCCGCGCGCGATGGTGCAGCACCATCTCGTAGCATCCCAGCAGCACCAGCGCGCAGCACAGCGGGGCAATGTAATAAATCACGCGGAACAACAGCCACGCGGCGAGCACGTCCTTCTGCTGACTTCCCGAAATGACCAGAATCTGCGAAATGATCCAAATCAGCATGGTCTCCATGACGGCATAGCCGCCGGGCACGTGGGTCAGC